>Ga0182741_1002502_pt1 | contig 21212 bp, 19 predicted proteins | sample eDN5th37CBELigOP_FD_128874 | JGI IMG/M metagenome (GOLD analysis project Ga0182741, IMG submission 128874) | Enriched Organic Plus compost microbial communities from Emeryville, California, USA - eDNA 5th pass 37_C BE-Lig OP (version 2) (version 2) ... | reverse complement strand
GTGCGGCCAATGCGCGGCGAAGATCTCGTAGGTCCGGCGGCCCAGCAGCAACGCATCGAGTTCGGCCATGCCGTCGTTGATCAGATCAAGCATGGCGTCATCGAAATACGGGGCGGCCCAGCCTCCGTGGCGGAAACCGCCGCTGCGGTCCTCGTCCGGGCCGCCGGGCGCCTGCACCACGCCGTCCAGGCTCACGAAAGCGGTGACCACCAATTTCATGACGCCTGCTCCCCGGCCGGCATCGCGCTCATGTCCATATGCACGACCTCCCACAGGTGGCCGTCCGGATCCTCGAAGCTGCGCTGGTACATGAAGCCATGATCCTGCGGCGCGCGCGGCTCGCGGCCGCCGGCGGCGATGGCCGCCTCGGCCAGCGTGTCCACGCCGGCGCGGCTGTCCGCGGACAGGCACAGGATCGCCTGCGCATGCGTGTGCGGGTCGCCGAGCGCCTTGTCGGTGAATCCCTGGAAGAATTCCCGCGTCAGCAGCATCACGAAGATGGTGTCGCTGATCACGAGGCAGGCGCCCTGTTCGTTGGTGAACTGCGGATTGAAGTGGTAGCCCAGCCCTTCGTAGAAGGCTTTGGCGCGGGCCATGTCGGATACGGCGATATTGACGAAGATCTGCGTGGACATCGTGGGTTCCTGTCGAATTGGAAGGTGGGTGGTCGGCGGAAGGACCGGGGCCGTCGGGCGGGCTGCCGCCGCGCCCGACGGCGTCCGCTCAGGTGCAGTTGATCATCCAGCGCACGCCGTGGCGATCGGCCAGGCTGCCGTAGCGCCGCGCCCAGAAGGTCTGCTGCAGCGGCATCTCCACGACCTGCGCGCCTTCGGACAAGGCCGCGAACAGCGATTCGGCCTTTGCTGGATCGTCCAGATCGATCACCACGTAGGCGCCGACGACGCCGCGATACGGATGGTCCGGCGTGGCGTCGGTTCCCATCAGGCTGAATGCGCCGACGTCGACCCGGCCGTGCAGGATCCTTGCCTTGATGTCGTCCGGCAGTTCCTCGCAACCCGGGGTTTCGCCGAAGCTCTGCATCGCGATCAGCTGGCCACCGAGCAGGTCGGCATACCAGGTCAGGGCCTGGCGGCAATCGCCATCGAAACTGAGATAGTGCTTGAGACGCATGGGGATGTTTCCTTTTTGGAGTGGTTTGCGCGCGCGGTGTCAGCGGGACTCGGCGATGCGCGCGGCCAGGCGTTCTTCCTGTTCGCGCAGTTCCGGCGTCAATGCCGGACCGAAATCATCGAGTTCGAAAAACGGACGGATCTCGACCTCGGCGCCACCGTCGAAGGGCGCGCGCTTGAGCCATTCGATGGCTTCGTCCATCGACCGCACCTGCCAGATCCAGAAGCCGGCGATCAGTTCCTTGGTCTCGGCGAACGGACCGTCGATGACGGTGCGCTGCTTGCCCTCGAAGCGCACGCGCGCGCCGTGCGAGGTGGGGCGCAGGCCTTCGCCGGCCAGCATGATGCCGGCATTGACCAGTTCCTCGTTGTAGCGGCCCATCTCTTCCAACTGTTGCTGGCTGGGCATCACGCCGGCTTCGGTGTCGGCATCGGCTTTCACGAACACAATCACTTTCATGTCGTACTCCTCGTGAGTGGGTGTAAGGGCGATGTGTCCGGGAGCCGGAGCATCGCTGCTTACCGGGTACGACGTGCGTGAAGGGCGGGGATCGACACGGGCGGCAGAAATTTTTCTGTCGCCGGTCCGGCGCCTCCGGCGCGGGCGGTCTCGACCACTGCGACGGGGCCACGGGAGGATGCCCGCCCCGCCCGGATGCGGCATCATGCGCGCTCCGGCGGGCGTCCCCCGTCCCTCCTGGAGCAAGGCATGCAATACCTGTTGCTGGTCTATACCGATGACACCCTGCTGGAAACCCTGCCCGCGACCGAGTACGACCGCCTGATGCGCGGGTGCCTGAGCCACGCCGACGAGCTCAAGCAGGCCGGCACCCTGCTCGCCAGCCAGCAGTTGGAGCCGGCACGGACCGCGCGTTCGCTGCGGGTCCGCAACGGCCAATCCACCATCACCGATGGTCCGTTCGCCGAAACCAAGGAAGTGCTGGCCGGTTTCAACCTGATCGAAGCCGACAGCCTCGACGAAGCCGTGCGCATCGCCCACGAATTCCCCTGGTCGCGGTTCGGCTGCATCGAAGTGCGTCCGGTGCACGACATGGGTCTGGAACGGCGGCGGGTCGGCCTGGGCTGACCGCCGCCACCGCGGTTCACAACTGCGCGCTGATCCGCGCCTTCACGCCGGGATGGTCCCGGTAGTAGGCCGCGTTCTCGGCCAGATCCCGCCAACGGCGATGGTCGGCGAGGGTGCGATCGATCTGCTGGGCTACCCGCAACAGGAATGCCGGCTCGGGCGGATGCTCGCTTTCCAGCGCGCCTTCCATCAGGCCGACCATCAACTGCGCGCGATCCAGGCAGGCTTCGGCCTCGCGTGAAGCGTTGCCGTGCACGGCGTCCAGCCGCTCGGGCGCGAAGCGGGTGATGCCGACGTCGGCGATCACCGGTTCGTGCGCGCCCTGCAGCAGGTGCAGCAGCTGCGCCAGCGGGGTGTCGCGCGAAGCGGCGCCGGCTTCCGGCACCGGCTCCCCGGTGTCCTGGTGATGAATTTCACTTCTTGGATACGGATGCACGGGCAACCTCCTTGTGTGCGTTCAGGTCGGTGGTCTCCTGCCGCGTCCCGTGGATTTCCGGTAGCGGATGCGAGATTCAAACACGGTAGATGAATGCTCTGTAGATTGTCAAACGGTAGCCGGTGAGGCTGGGCACATGCCGAAAGCATCTTCCGCCCCGCATCCCGAGACCGCGCGCCAGCGCATCTCCGCCAATCTGAAGAGATTGCGGAAAGCACGGGATCTGAGCCAGGAGGAACTGGCCGAACTGGGCGAGTTCCACCGCACTTACGTGTCGCAGCTCGAGCGATGCGTCACCAATATTTCCATCGACGGGCTGGAGCGGCTGGCCAATGCCCTGGCGGTGGACGTGCGCGATCTGCTCAAGCCGGTGGATTGAACCGGGTGCTGCCCGCCATGGGCCTGGCAGGTTCGTCGACGATGAAGCATGTCGTCGGGGCGGCTAGGCGGCCGCCATCTCGATGAGCCTGGCGATCGTGTTGAGATTGCGTCCGGTGCCCGCGCGCGCGGCGGGAATCACCAGCCGCGAGTCGGCCATGCCCTCGCCGTAGTGCACGTAGATTTCGCGCTCGCCCGGCACCACCTGTTCGTCGCGCCGATGGCGCAGCGTCTCGAGGGTGTCGGCCGGCGGCGGATCGTCCAGGAAGATGACCACCACGCGGTTGGGCGCTGCGCCGGCGAAAGGCTGCGCCGCCAGCACGCGCGCCAGTTCGTCGCGCCGCCGCACCACCACGCCCACCGGTTTGCCGGCGTAGGCGGCCAGGCGCTTTTCCAGCGCGGCCTTCACCTGGGCCGGCGTGCGATCACTGTCGAACACCACGTTGCCGCTGGCAATGTACGTGCGCACGCGCCGGAATCCCGCGCCCTCGCACATCGCGCGCAGTTCGGCCATCGGCAGCTTTCCGGTACCGCCGACATTCACGGCGCGCAGCAGGGCGATGTAGGGCGTCATCGCGCCAGCATACCGCGCGCCCTGAGGCGACAGTCACCATGACTTTTCCCACGGGCCGGAGCGGGCGGCATCCCCGATGCTCACGCCATTCTCCCTGCCCGTCCGCCGCCATGCGCCCGCTGCCGCTCGCCCTGTCCCTGCTCGTCCTGCTGCCGCTGGCGGCGCACGCCGATGAACCGGTGCGGCCAAAGGTGGATTCGCGGCAGTGCGGCTTCGGCACGCCCTACAACGTGCTGGTCGATACGGGCGGCGTCTGGCTGTATCGCGACGAAGGCTCGCCGCGCGAGGTGTTCTTCCACGACGGTGAACTGAGCGTGGACCGCAAGGTACGGACCATCAGCGCTGCCGACGCGCAGCGCCTGCGCCAACTGGAGCACCAGGCCTACGCGCTGATGCCGGAAGTGGCCGGGCTGGCGCGCGATTCGGTCGAGGTCACCTTCGATGCGCTGTCCGGCGTGGTCGAGGCGATGACCGGCAGCAAGCGCAAGGCACGCAAGGTGGACGACTTCCGCGCCGTGGCCATCGCGCATGTCGACAGGACCCTGGGCCGCGGGCGCTGGGATCAGGAAGTCTTCGACGAGACGTTCGAGGCGAACATCGAGAACGCGGCCGAGTCGATGGCCTCGATGATCGGACGCAGTGCGCTGTGGAGCGTGTTCACCGGCCGCGCCAGCCAACTGGAAGCGCGCGCGGATCGGATGGACGAGGCGCTGGAGCGGATGCTGGAGGTGCGCACGAAGGCGATCGAGGCACGCGCGGATGGCCTGTGTTCGCAGGTGCGTGCGATCAATGCCGTGCAGTCCGCGCTGGAGTATCGCCATGACGGCGCGCCGCTGCGGTTGCTGGAAATGCGCGGCGACGACGCGGCCGGCAAGGAGGATGCGGCCGTGGCCGCCACGCATCCCTGAGCCGCGCCCGCGTTCCGCGCGGTGCGGAGGGGTCAGCCCGGCCCGGTCTCGCCGACCGGCGTGACCACGAACCCGTGCTTGCCGAAGATGCGGGCGAACTTGTCGGGGTTCCTGCCGAAATAGAAGAACGCCTGCCCGCGCGTATTGCCGGAGACGTGCTTGCGGTCGGCATTCCAGAAACTGATGCGGTGATGGGTGAAGCAGATGCGCTGGCAGCGCGCGACCAGCACGCTGAACCAGCGGGTGTCGGTGGCGTTGTTGACCAGCACCACGCCCTCGCCGAACTGCCGCGCTTCCCACTGATCGATGAAACGGTTGACCGCGCGCGCGCACAGGCCCGCCGAGTACGGCGGATTCATGAACACCCGCCCGCGCGGGCCGACCTTCCAGTCCTCGTCGAACGCCGAGCGTTCCGCCGTCAGGATCCGGCGTGCGCCGACGATTTCGTTGGCGGTCTCCGAAGTAAAGGGATCCAGATCGATGCCGCCCATCACCGCGCGCACGGAATCGAGATACTCCGGCGGCGTGAACCAGGAATCGGCATCGCGGGCCTTGCGGGTGGGCACGCGGCCGATGTAGCCGAGGCGGTGCGCGCTGGCGGTGGACACCGGAAGCGCGACGATGTTGGAGCGGGGCGTCTTGGGCATGGCCGCCATTCTATGCGCAGCGCGCGCGGCTAGCGCAGCAGCACGCGCAGATCGCGGCGTGCCCGGGCCGCATTGCCGCTGTAGTCCAGCGCGGCGATCCGGATCAGGTATTCGCCGGCCGGCAACGTCGAAGGCTGCCACGATCCGGCTTCGACCACGCCGTCGCGGATCCGGTTGGTCACCACGTAGCGGAAACGGGTGACCGCACTGCCATGCACGGTGATGCCGCTGTCCGCCGCGTAGGCCACCCTCACCGCATCCGGATCCGGTGGCATGCGGTTGAATTCGATGTTCATGCGGGGGGCTTCATAGTCGGGCAGGGGCCGGCCGGCGGCATCGAGGATCTGATAGCCCAGCGCATACAGGCCGAGCCGCCGGCGCGGAAGATTGCGGTCGACCTGATCCCAGGCTTCGACCACGATCCGCACGCCGGACAGCTCCCGCGGCACCACCACGCGGCCCCTGTCCTTTTCGGTCAAGGGCTGGTCCAGCGCATCCAGCAGATGGATGCCATCGATGCGCGGCGGCTGGGCATCCGCATAACCGGTGAAGCCCAGCGCGATGGCGTTGCGTTCGTAGCCGCGGCCCCCCACGCTCAGGTGGACATGCGCCATCGCATTGACGGTGCCCAGCACGTCGCCCGCGGCGAAGCGCGTGCCGCGGCGGACCCGGATGCGCTCGGGTTCGCCGGCTTCGTCGCGCAGCAGCAGGAACCGCGGGTCGGTCACTTCGCCGCGTGCGGTGCGTCCGACCCGCATGTGGATGTAGCCCAGCGTGTCCAGCCCCAGCCCTTCGCCCTGTCCGCCGAACCCCCACGCCGCAAGCGGACTGCCGACCTTGCCGTCGGCAATCGCCACGACCGGCTGGCCGACGTCGCCGCGGATATCCAGGCCGCTGTGCAGGTGGTCGCGGCTCTCGCCGTGGAAATTGCCACGCACCTCGCCCAGGGTACCGACCACTTCATGCCAACCCTGCTGCGGATGCAGCGGCCAGCGTCCCTGCGTGTCCGGGAGCGGCGCGTGCGGTGCGGGACCGGCGACCAGCGCGGGAGGCGTCGCGGCGCGCGGCGCGATGCGGTGCACGCGATAGCCGGTGGCGTCGGTCACCACCAGCGCCTGGCGGCCGTCCAGGGCAAGGCCGGCCGGACGCGACAGACGTTCCTGCGTCACATGCCCGGTGATCACGCGGATGCGTCCATCGTTGGCGATCTGGAGAATCCGGCCGCCCGCCATTTCCGCCACGTAGATGACGCCATCGCGCGTGACGGCCAGGGCCAGCGGACGGCCGATGCCGGTCGAGCCGTCCGGCCACCACGTCCGCGCGGTGCCGACCTGGCCGTTCGCATTGACATGGCGGATCGCGTTGTTGCGCAGATCGGCCACCCACACGATGCCGTGCCGATCGACCGCGAGCGCGGTCGGCGTATCGAAGCGCGCCGCGGATCCGGCGCCATCGACGAAGCCCGGATAGTCCCCGCCCGCCAGCGTGGTGACGTGGCCGTCGGGCAAGATCAGGCGGATGCGATCGTTGTAGGTATCGGCCACGTAGACGCGCCCCTGCGCGTCCACCGCCACGCCGGTCGGTCCGTTGAACTGCGCCTGCGATGCCGGGCCATCCCGATGCCCCGCCACGCCGGTTCCCGCCAGCGTGCTGACGATGCCCTGCGGCGTGATCCGGCGGATGGCGTGGTTGCCGGTGTCGGCCACGTAGAGATTGCCCGCGCGATCCAGCGCGAGCCCGGAAGGCGTATGGAATGCGGCCGCGGTGCCGGCACCGTCGCGGAATCCTTCCGTCGAACCGGCGAGCGTGGCGACCTGCCCGTCGCGGCCGATGCGGCGGATGCGATTGTTGTCGCCGCCGTCGGCGACGTACAGCGTGCCGTCGCCCGCCACCGCGATCCCGTACGGATCGGCGAAGCGCGCCGTGGCGGGCAGGCCGTCGCGATGACCGCCGATGCCCTCGCCCGCCACCCACTCCAGTTGCGCGGCCCAGCCCAGCGGCGTCGGCGCCGGAGCGAGCGCCGGCCGTACCCTGGGCGCGAACGGATCGAAGAAGAAGGTGGCCGCGAGGGCCACGGCGGTCAGGCCGATCACCAGGCCCAGCCAGGTTCTGCGCGTCATGCGGGTGCGGGTTCCTTGGGGAGCAGGGCGTCGACCTCGTGGCAACGCTCACATTCTTGCATGAGCGTGCGGCGTCCTCCGCGCGGGATCGCTACCATCGCGTTCCATGCCCTTACCGATTTCCCCGGCACGCGCTTCGTCCATCACGCCGGCGCCACGCGCCGCGGCCGCCGCGTGGGTGCGTCCGCTTGCCGCGGGCGTGCAGGTGGCCTGCGTCGCGTTCCTGCTGATCGCGCTGGCGCTGCAATTCCTGCGCCAGGATCTGGATTGGGTACGCACGCCGCTGAGTTTCTACCTGATCGGCCCGCATGGCCCACTGCTGCAAGGCGCGTACGGGCTGCTCTCGCTGGGTCTGGTGGGGCTGGGCGCATCCGCCTATCGCAGCGGCGCGCCGCACGCGCGCAGCGCGGCGCCGCTGCTGCTGTTCACCGTCGCCGGCATCGCGCTGGCCGTCACCGCGCTGGCGGAAACGCCTTTCCCCGGACGCGCGCCGACGCTGCAAGGCCTGGTGCATGGCTGGGCCGCGCAGACCGCGTTCCTCTGCGTCACCGTGGCGATGCTGCTGCAGGCCTGGCGCTGGCGTGCCGACCCGGGATTCCGCCACCGCTTCGCCGCCGCTTTCTGGCTGGCGGTCCTGGGGTTCCTGGCCTTGTGGGTGCATGTGCTCGTCCGTGATCTGCCGCGTGGCGCCAGCCAGAAAGCGGTCATCGCCCTGATCGGCCTCTGGCTGGTGCTGGCCGCCGGCTGGATCCGCGGCGGCCGGCGCGCCTGACTCAGCGCGCGGTCTTGCCACCCAGGTGCCGCGAGAGGAATGCCAGCAGGCGCGTGTAGTACTCGCGCCGGTGCTCTTCGGTGTAGAAACCGTGGCCTTCGGTCCTGTAGTACAGGGTTTCCACCGGAACCCCGGCCTGCTTCAGTGCCTTCTCCATCCGTTCGGAATGGGCCAGCGGCGCGCGCTCGTCGCGGCCCCCTGCCGCAAGGAATACCGGGACCTTGATGCGTGAGGCCAGGGTGGTCGGAGAACGCTCCGCCAATCCCTCCGGCGGCCCCATCCATTCACCGGCCCAGGTCTTGCCCGAGCGGCTGCGGTTGGACTGGCGCCTGTGCATCAGCCGCAGATCGTAGACGCCCACGTAGCCGGCCGCGCAACGGTACAGGTCAGGCTCCCGTGCTGCGCCCATCAACGCCGCGTAGCCGCCGTAGCTGGCGCCATAGATGCAGATGCGGGCCGGGTCGGCGATGCGCTGGTCAATCGCCCAGCGGGTGGCGTCGGTCAAATCGTCCTGCATCCGCCCGCCCCACTCGCGCGCGCCGGCCTGTACGTGCGCGCGGCCATAGTTGCCGGAACCGCGATAGTTCACCCGCAGTACCACGTAGCCGGCTTCGGCCAGCATCTGGGCTTCGCTGTCGAATCCCCATTCATCGAAGATGCCGAACGGCCCTCCGTGTGGCAGCAGCACCATCGGCGCCTGCGGGCCGGCGTCGCGCGGCGGGGTCAGGTAGCCGTACAACGGCAGGCCATCCCGAGCCTTCATCTGCACGAGCCGGGTGGGCAGGACCACGGCGGGATCGAACCACTCGCGGGTCGAGAACACCCGATCCGCTTTTTTTTCGACGGTGTCGAACAGGAAATAGTCGCCGTGGTTGCGGTCGCTCCACACGAAAAGCAAGGCCAGCCGACCATCCGCGGTGATCGAGGTCATGTACACGCCATGTCCGGGGAAGGCGCGTTCCAGCGCGCGATAGAAGCGCGCGGTCTTTCCGTTCTCGTCGAAGAACGCATTGCGCACGCCGTCATGCACGTAGGACACGCCGATCGGCGTCCGCCCGTCGACGTCGTACAGCGTGCGGAAGGGATCCACGACACGGTCCCGCAGCAGTTCGGTGTACGTTCCGTCGGCCGGATTCCAGGCAACGACGGAATCCGGCCCGCTCTTCTGTTCCACCTGTAGATAGGCCGTGCTGCCGTCGGCCGAGAATCCAAGCGGAAATTCGCGGTGCCCGGTTTTGTTCTCGCCGTTGATGAGGCGCCAATCGGCGCGACCACCCTCGCGGTAATAGAGCCGGCTCACGTTGTCCACGTCGGCGCCATGCGCGAAACGGACCACGCCCGCCTGATCGGTGGTGAAGTCCGCTCGCCGCACCGGCGGCACGGCTACGGTGACCCGGCGGCGCGTGTAGATGTCGAGCCGATCGATGGAGATGTAGGGATCGGTCGTCAGCGGCATCGCGGCAACCAGCACGTTGCGCTCGTCGCCAGGCAGCGTGTCGGTGAGGAAGACCGCGCGCGGCGGGGCCGGTGCCTCCGTGCGGCTTCCGATCTCGCCGGTACCGAATGGACTGGCCAGCAGGCGTGCCCGGCTGCCGTCGGCATTCACCGCATGCAATTGGCCCAGCACGAACGGTTCATCGCGCGTGCCCAGCCGTTGGGCCATCGACACCACCACCCGCTCGCTGTTGGCCCACCAGAAGTCGTCCACCACCGAATCGCGGTCGCCGCCAATCTTGGCGGTGATGGCGCGATCCGAGCGACGGATGATCGCCAGCACGGTGCGGTCTTCGAGCGGCACGGTGACCGCGTAGTACTCCCCGGTCGGGGAAATCTTGATGCGTTCGAACTGATCCGGCCGCAGATAGGGCGCCAGATCCACCGCGTTCGCCGCATGACTCTCCTGCACCCCGGCCGCCATCAGCGCCAGGCACAGGCACAACCACAACCAGCCCGCATTTCCCTTGAGCATTCCGAATCCTTGAAAGCCCTGCATGCCCGATGCATGCATCTCCCCGGGGCGCATCCTCGCAGTTGGCACGGATCCCGTCCACGGGGCGCCCCGGGTCAGCTACTGACGTGGCGCGGCGGCCGGGTCATCGCCGCGGGCCGTGGCTCCGGGCGGCATGTCCTTGAAAAGACGGAAAATCCCCTGGTGGCATGAAGCCTGCGTGTTTCCGGGCGTGGGGATGGGGGAGAACGGGCGTGAGGCGGATGTGGTGGGTACTGGCCGGGTGTGCGTTGGGGAGCGCCGCCTGGGCCCATAGCGGCGGTCTGGACCGGCACGGATGCCATACGCAAAGGTCGACCGGCGAGTACCACTGCCACCGCGGCGGCACGGTGCCGCCTCGCGCCCGTTCGACACCCGCGCGCGGATCACTGCGCCTGGATGCCGCGCCCGCATCGGACTCGCGCCCGTTCCGCAATTGCGCCGAGGCACGCGCCCGCGGTGCCGCACCGGTACGGCGCGGCGATCCCGGCTACGGCGCGCACCTGGATCGGGACAACGACGGCATCGGCTGCGAACCCTATCGCGGGCGTTGATCGCGCGCTTTCATCGACGGTAGGCCTGGCCGGGCGACCGTTTCCGCGTGGCGTCGGCGATCACTCGCCGTCCACGCCCGCCAGGTCCAGCACCCATTTCGGCACCTCCGGCTCGCCGGCGTAGAACGCCTTCGGCTTCTTCTCCGCCATCGCCCAGCGATGCAGCCAGCTCGGGCCGAATCGTCCGTCGTAGCCGTCCTCGCCGCGGCGGTAGGCGGGGTCGCGCATCGCTTCTTCCAGCGTCACGAACGCATATCCGCGCCGGCGCGCGCCCTCGATCAGGTCGGCGTAGGCGACCGCGTTGAGCTCGTTGGCGTGCATCAGCCATACCTGCGGCAAGGCGTAACCCAGCAGCGCCTGCGATTGCCGTTCGTAGTAATCGAGCTTGTCGAGCATGTACGGCACGTAACCCTTGCGCAGGCGTTCGAGCGTGGCGTCGCGATCCGCGGGATCGGCGCGGGACAGCACGTTGGCGTACGCGAATGCCCATACCCATTCGCCGTTGTCGACCGTGACCGGCGCGATGCGGTAACCGTGCGCGTCCAGGAAGCCCGCCAGCGCGGCGCGATCATCGGCCGTGCGGCCGGCGCGCAGGTAGGGATGGCGGAACCAGCGCGGCGCGGCGCCATGCTCGGCCAGCAACGGGCGCAGCACGCGCTCGCCTTTCAGGATCGCGGCCTCGAATGCCGGCAGACCGACCTGGTGCAGGTCCACGTGGCCGTACGTGTGGTTGCCCAGTTCGTGGCCGGCATCGCGCCAGTCGCGCAGCATGCGCACGCGTTCGGGCTGCACGATGCCATCCGCCTCCAGCTTGTCCTCGTTGACGAATCCCACCACCGGCACGCCTGCCCGGCGCAGTTGCTCCAGCAGGCGCGCGTGCCAGCCGGGCAGTCCCGCCACGGCCTTTTCGCCCAGGCGCTGCCATGGCAGATCGTCGATGGTCACGGCGATGCGGCGTTGCGGTGCCGACTCGCGCGCGGATGCATGCGCGGCGGGCTCGGCGCCCTGCGCCATGCAGGAAGACCCCAACACGATCAGGACACCGCACAGGCGGAACAGGCGCATGGACACCACTCGGGATAACCGGCACCCAGCTTATCCCGCGCGGGCCGGCACCGCCCGTGCCGATGGCGTCGGGAATCAGGCCACCGCCGGCGCCGGTACCAGCAGCCGTTCGATGGCCGCGTGCAGGCCGGGCTGTGCCGGCACGCGCAGCCCGAACTCGCGGCGCAGCACCTGGATCACCGCCTCCGCGTCGGCCAGCGCATGGCGTTCGCTGGCCGCGCCCATGCGATGGATCGCGAAGCTGCCGCCCTTCAGCGTCTTGCGCCAGCCGGGACCGGTGCGCGCGACCCGCAGCTGATCCCGGAAAGGCGATTCCGGATGCGTGGACACGTACCAGTTGCCCACCACGAAATCGATGTCGGCCTGGCGCTGCAGATCGAAGACATACAGCGGACGCCATTCGCCGGCGACCAGCGCGCGCAGGGTGTACTGTCCATCGGCCTGCTCCAGTCGATACGACTCGTGCGGGGTAGCCTGCGCGTCGGTGCTGTCCAGCCGCAGCGGCGCGGTCGGCACCATGCCGCCGAAACCGACATCGGTGATCCACGATTCGCCGTCGATCTCGACCAGCACCAGCATGTGGGTGCGCGCGGGCACGGCGTCGGCGGTGTTCTCCATCAACACGCGGCCGGTCAGCCCGCGCGCGTCGAAACCCAGCAATTGCAGCAGGGCCAGGAACATCCGGTTGAGTTCGAAGCAATAACCGCCACGCCCCTCGAACAGCAGCTTGCGCTCCAGCGCGGGCAGATCGAGCGGCACCGGCATCCGCAGCAGGGTGGACAGGGTCTCGAACGGAAATTCGGCGGTATGCCGCTGCTGGAGTTCGCGCAGGATCGCCAGCGTGGGCGGCGGTGCCGCGGCGTAACCGAGGCGTTGCAGATAGGGATAAGCGTGCTGCAGGGTCGGGATCATGGGGGCGGCAGCGAGGTGGGGGCCTCGCACGATGCCCCCTCAAGCGTGCTTGAGGTCAAGCCCACCCCGGCGGCCGCGCCCATTCGCGGCCGCCCGGAGCGCCCGGCCGTCGCCGACCCGGCGTTTCCGCCTGCCCCGCCCGCGCTATCGCGCCTGCCGGAAACGCCAGCCGTAGTTGTTGCCCGGCAGGATCGGCAGGGTGTTGCGATAGGCGCGCATGCGCTCCTCGTTGGTCGGGGCCGTTGGCACCGCATGGCGCGCGGGGTGCTGCAGGGAGAGGAACGCCAGCGGCCCCGGCGCGGCCCGCATGGCGCGGATGAAGTCCGAATCGTTCATGGCGCACCTGCCTCGATCTCGTGGCGACGGCGCACCCGGTGAGGGGCGGACGGGCCGCCCACAGGCCGGTGCTTCGATCGGTACAACGGCGCGCCGATCCGGCGGCGGCCAGCGCCTCCGGGCCAGCCAGGGAACCCGCACCGGTTGGACCGGCTGCCCGATTGCCGCAGCGCAACTCGCATGTAAACGTTTACAACACTAGTATCCGGGGCTCCGCGGGTTCCCGCGGCCTCCCCGCAGATCGTTCGAGGACTCCCGATGTCCGGTTCCGCCCCTTCCTCCCGCGCCCGCCGCTTCCGTCGCCACGGGCTGGCCCTGACCGCCCTGCTCTGGCTGCCGCTGGCACAGGCCCAGCCCGCCACCCAGCCGCTGCCGCCGCGGAGCGAATGGAAGGCCAGCAGTTCCTCCACCGCGAATCCGGCGATGTCGCCGGCGATGGGAATTGACAGCGATCCCAAGAGCTACTGGGGCGGGCCGTTCTCGGCCGGCCACTGGTACCAGTTGGATCTGGGCCGCGCCGCGTCGGTGGGCGGCGTGCTCATCCGTTGGGAAGGCGGCTTCGCCACCCATTACCTGATCCGCTATTCGACCGACGGCCGCCAGTGGCGGGACGCCGTGCGCGTGACCGGCGGCAAGGGCGGCATCGAATACGTCATGTTCCCCGCCGTGCAGGCGCGCTACCTGCGGCTGGCCGCGCCGGACCGCACCGCCGACTGGGGCGTATCGGTGGGCGACTTCGAACCGGTCGCGCAGGCGCCGCGCGTGCGCGGCGTGACGGGCGGCGGCGATACCGATGCGCTGTGGATCGGCGGCGCGGCGCGCGTGCTGGACAAGCGCCAGCCGCTGGAGATCGAGTTGCCGCGTGCGCTTCCGCTGGCGGGCCTGGAAGTCACCTGGAAGACACCGCCCCGGCGCGCGCGGCTGGAGGCGCGCGGCACCAACGGCCGCTGGGTCCCGCTCGCCGAGGATCCGGACGTGTACGGCGCGTCTTCGTTCCTGGCCGCGCCCGCCGTGCACGAAGCGACCGCGTTGCGGCTGGTGACCGAAGGCGGCGACGGCGCCATCGTGGATCGGCTGGAACTGCTCGGCCCGAAGCGTCTGATGACGCCGTTGCGGCGTTACGAGATCGCCGCCTCGCGCCGACATCGGGAATTGTTTCCGTCCTCGCTGCACCAGCAGCAGGTGTACTGGACGGCGGTCGGCATCCCCGCCGGCCAGCAGAAATCGGTGTTCGACGAGTACGGCAACCTGGAGGCCTTCAAGGGCGCGCCGCTGGTGCAACCGGTGTGGCGCGATCGCAGTGGACGCGCCGCCGCCGCGTTCAACGCGGAGCTGGGCCACAGCCTGCGCGAAGGCTGGATGCCGATGCCCGCGGTGGAATGGTCGCCGCAGCCGGGATTGGCGCTGCGCAGCGAGGCCATCGCGATCGAGCAGGCCGGCGCGCCGGTCACGCTGGTCCGCTACCGCCTTCGCAACACCGGCGACCAGGCGGTGGAAGGGCGACTCGCGCTGCTGACGCGGCCGATGCAGATCAGCCCGCCCTGGCAGAACGGCGGCCTTTCCCCGCTGCACACGGTCGCGGTGGAGGACGGCGCGGTGCGGGTGAACGGGCGGCGCCTGTACCAGGCGCTGACGCCTCCCGCGGCCGAAGGCGTGGCCGCGTTCGGCGCGCACGGCGAAGGCGAGATCACCCGCCACGCGGCCGGCGGCGACGTTCCCGCCGAGCGCCGCGTGGAGGATCCGGACGGCCTGGCGGCGGCGATCCAGCAATACCCGGTGAAGTTGCAGCCGGGGGAACATCGCGACGTGGTGATCGCCTTCGCCCTCGGCAACGCGCGCATCGACACCCAGGCCCGGCAATGGCCCGATGCGCCCGCGCTGGACAGGGCGGCGTTGATGGCGGGCGACGACGCCGGCGCCGCCTTCGACGCGCTTGCCGACGCGATCGCGCGGCAATGGCACTCGCGCCTGGGCCGCATCGGGCTGAGCCTGCCGGATGCGTCGCTGGTCGACATGCTGCGCGCGCAGGCCGCCTACATGCTGATCAACCAGAGCGGGCACGCCATGCAGCCGGGACCGCGCAACTACAACCGGTCCTTCATCCGCGACGGCGCCGCGACCGCGGCGATCCTGCTGCGCATGGGCATGGGCCGCACCGCGCGCGACTACCTGCGGTGGTACGCCAGCCACGCGGTGCATCCGAACGGCCTGGTCTCGCCCATCCTCAATGACGACGGCTCGGTCAACACCGGCTTCGGTTCGGATCTGGAACACGACAGCCAGGGCCAGTTCGTCTGGCTGGTCGCGGAGATCGCGCGCCTGGACGGCGGCGCGGCCAGCGTGCGCGACTACCAGGACGAAGTGAAGCGCGCGCTGCGCTTCCTGCAGGAACTGCGCGAACGTACGATGGTGCCCGGTTACCAGGCCGGGCGCGAGGCGCCGGAGCGCTTCCACGGCATCATCGCGCCCTCGATCAGCCACGAAGGCTATCCGGTGCCGACCCACAGCTACTGGGACGACTACTGGGCGCTGAAAGGCTGGCACGACGGCGCCTGGCTGGCCGAGCAATGGGGCGACCGGGAAACCGCGGCGTGGGCGCGCGAACAGTACGCGGCGCTGCGCGATTCGATGGCCGCGTCGCTGCGCGCGACCATGCGTTGGAAGGGCATCGATTTCATCCCCGCCTCGGCCGACCTGGGCGAGAGCGATCCCACCAGCGTCTCGATCGGCCTGGATCCGACCGGGCAACAGGATCTGATGCCGGCCGACGCGCTCGCCCGCACCTTCGCCCGCTACCTGGCCGACGTGCGCAAGCGCACGCCCGATGCGCTGTACGCCTACACGCCCTACGAGATGCGCAACGTGCTCACCTACGTGCACCTGGGGCAACCGGCCGAGGCCAACGAACTGCTGCGGAACCTGGTCCGCCACCGCCGCCCGGCCGAATGGCAGGTCATCGCCGAAGTCGTCTATTCGGATCCGCGCCATGCGATCTACCTGGGCGACATGCCGCATACCTGGATCGGCGCGGAGTACGCGCGCTCCATCTTCGGCATGCTGATGTACGAAGCCGACGATCACCTGTCCCTGCTGCCCGGTACGCCGCCGGAGTGGGTCGTCGGCGAAGGGCTCGCCATCGACGGTCTGCCCACCGCCTACGGCACGCTGAAGCTCCGCGCGCGCCGCGAACAGGATCAATTGCGGATTTCGCTGGGCGAGGGCCTGCGCGCCGATACGCCGGTGACCGTCGCCTGGCCGGGCGGGATCGCGCCGAAGCAGGTCCACGTGGACGGCCGTCGCGTGCACGATTTCGATGCCCGCGGCGTGCGCCTGCCGCGCCCCTTCAAGGAATTGACCGCGCAATGGTAGCGCCGGGCTTGCCCGGCGGCTCTTCGCGCCAAATCCGGACCCGGCAAGAAGCGGAGCAAGCTCCGCTCTACGGGTTGGCGAGGTGTTCTTCGATCGCGGAGAACGCGGAGCGCCCGCCGGCGCGCGCCCCGGGCACGCCGGTGGCGTAATAGACGACGCCGGTGCCGCCGACCGGATCGACCCACAGACCGGACAACAGGCCATAGGCCGAGCCGGAATGGCCGAACCGCGCGACACCATCGCCGAAGGGATCGTCGTGGCATCCATCGGCCGGCGTCGCCAGGGTCTGCACCGCCAGGCCGTAGCGGCAGAAGAAGCCGCGCCCGCCCTGCCCGCTTTCGTCTTCCTCCGAGGTCAGGCCGTTGCCGGGGGCATGGATCCACTGCGGCGTCACCAATTCCCGCACCGAGGCGGGCTGCAGCAATCGCGTGCCATCGACCACGCCTTCGCCCAGCAGCAGGCGACCGATCTTCGCCAGCCCGTTCGCCGAAATCCGCAAGCCACCCTGCGGCGAGAACAGCGCGCCATTGTCGCCGGCCCGCCAGCGCGCCAGATCGCAGTTTCCATCGGGGGCGGGCACCACCGCGCATGCCGGCCGTCGGCCGCGGTGATCGTCACGCACCGGCTTGCGCGCGTCGTCGTACAGCACCACCGCGCGCGCGGCGGTCGCGTCGTCGCAGCTGGCCCAGTTGAAGCAACCGGCGATGTCCAGCGGCGCCAGCACCAGCCGCTGCATCAGGCGGTCGAAGCGCTCGCCGGTCGCCTTTTCCATCACCGCGGCAACCAGCGGGAAATCCAGGTTGGCGTAGCGGAAGAACGTGCCCGGTGCATGCGCCGGATCCCAGGCGCGCGGGTCGGCCAGCACGTCCTGCAGCAGGCCGCCCAGCGGCACCTGGTAGTAACCGGCCGCATCGGTCAGGCCGGCGCGGTGCGAGAGCAGCAGGCGCAGGGTGATCGGCGTGTCGGGGAAGGCCGGGTTCCGCAATTGCCAACCCAGCCATTTCGATACGTCGGCGTCCAGATCCAGCTGCCCGGCTTCCACCAGCCGCACCACTCCAATCGCCGTGACCAGCTTGGAGATCGAGGCCACCCGCACCGGATCGTCCGCCGTCACCGCGCGATTCGCCGCGATGTCCGCCAGCCCCCGCGCCTGGGTCGCGGTCACGCCGTCGCGGTCGAAAGCGACGCGGACCGTGGCGATCGGTTCGGCCGCATGCAACGGCCACGCGGCGAACAACAGGGCAAGCAGACATCCGATGCGCATCATTCCTCTCTCCCGTGGAATGCACGTCGCGCCGGCTCCGGCCACCTCGCGGGTCGAAAGGATCCGCCAGGGCCCGGCGCAGGCGCCGTGCGGGTGGCCGAAGCGTACTCCATCGTTTCCCGACAGACGAACGCCCCGATCCGCGGACATGCCACGGTGCGATCGGCGCAGCATCGCCGCTGGCGTTTGTCGTGTTCTAATCCGCGCGATGCCCGCCACGCCCACGCTCGACGATCTGCGCCGCTACGCGGTGGCGCGCACGCTGTTCAGACCGACCACGCTGCTGGCCGCCATCCGCCGCCTGGGCTTCGTCCAGGCCGATCCCATCCGCGCACCCGCACGCGCGCAGGACCTGACCCTGCGGCATCGGGTGAAGGACTACCGCGCCGGGGATCTCGAGCGCCGCTACGCGCGGTTGCCGGTGGAGGAGGACTGCCTCGTCAACTATGGATTCCTGCCGCGCGAGCATCTGGCATTGATGCATCCCCGCGTGTCCGCGCGCCCCTGGGATGCATCGACCCGGCGCAAGGCCGCCGAGGTGCTGGCCTTCGTGCAGGCGCGCGGTGAGGTGCACCCGCGCGAGGTCGAACAGGCGTTCGCGCACGGCCGCGTGACCAATTACTGGGGCGGCAACAGCAATGCCAGCACCCACCTGCTCGACGGCATGCACTACCGCGGCCTGTTGCGCGTGCAGCGCCGTGAAGGCGGTACCCGCGTCTACGCGGCCGCCGCCCATCCCGCCGCCGACGAGAGCGAAGCGGCGCGCCTCCACCGCGCCGCCCGCCTCCTCGAACTGATCGTGCGCAAGTACGCGCCGCTGCCTTCGGCCAGCCTGACCTACCTGGCGCGGCTGCTGGGCTACGGTGCGCCGCACCTGGCGGCGCCGATCCAGATCGCGCTGCGGCAGGCGCGCACGCAACTGGCGAGCTGCGTGATCGACGGCGTCACCTGGTTCTGGCCGGCCGACGAGAATCCGCGCGCGCGCCGTTTCCGGGCGGACGAGCAGGTCCGCCTGCTGGCGCCGTTCGATCCGGTGGTGTGGGATCGCCGCCGCTTCGAACTGCTGTGGGGCTGGGTCTACAGGTTCGAAGCCTATACGCCCGCGGCCAAGCGTCGTTACGGCTACTACGCGTTGCCGCTGCTGTGGCGCGATCGGGTCGTCGGCTGGGCGAACGTCTCCGCGCGCGAGGGCCGGTTGCAGCCGGAGTTCGGCTACGCCGGGCACTCGCCGGCGAAAGACCCGGCCTTCCGCACCGCGCTCGAGGATGAACTGGATCGCATGGCCCGGTTCCTCGCCGGGCGCACCCTCGCCGGGCCCGCGGACGCATGACGCGCCGGAATGCGGATCGTCCGCCGCACTCCTACTTCAGGCACGCACCCAACCGGTTTTCCGCGTACCACAGCGCGCGCCGCGCCTGGTCGTAGGCGGCGTCGCCGCGCCGCGGCAGCATCTGCCGCGCCATGATCGGATCCGCGCCGTGGGCGAGCGCGTACTCGACCTGTTCCAGTTCGGCCAGGTGCGTGCGCACGGTGGCCAACAGCTTCTGCGTCCCGGCCGGCTCGCAGGACGCGGCGCGCTTCTGCAACGCTTCCAGTGCGGTGCGGATGCGGCGGCTGGCGCCACCGGCCAGGTCCGGCACCTTCTCGTGCGGAATCGGCGCGGCGAGGTAGGCGTTGCCGGTTTCTTCGCGCCCCAGATCGGCGGTCCGGTCGTGGGCCTGCGGCTTGAAGCCCACGTCCGGCGGCGGCCGCGCGCGGACCTGCTGGATGTCCTCGCCGAAGATCTTCTTGCCGATGGCGGCCAGGCCATCGCCCAGCTTGCGCGCCGCCTGCTGGCCGAGCGTGCCGTCGCTGGCCCAGGTACCGCCGAACGGGCCGTCGGGATCGACCTCGATCGGATTGCGCGGATACAGCAGTTCCTGCGCACGCTTGAGTTCGCGTTCGTTGGCCAGGCCCGGCGGACGGGCGGGCGGCTCCTCTTTCGCCAGCGGGTCGATCCGCGCCTGCGGCGGCAAGCGCACGCGGCCCGTATCGCGATCGTAGAGCCGTTCGACGATGCGGTTCCCGGTGGGGACAGGGCGGCGCGGATCCACGCGCGCCGCCTCCACCGGCACGGTCACCCGCGATGGCGCGGACGCATCACGCGGTTGCGCGCCGGATGCTTCCGATGACGGGCGTACCTCCGCGGGAGGAAGTACGGAAGGCGACCAGCGTGGCCGTTCCAGATAGGCCACCCGCAACGCGTCGTCATTGCGCGCCGCGGGCATCGTGGGCGCGCGCAGCAGCAGCTTGCCCATCAACAGCAGGATGGCGGTGGCGGTGGCCGCGGCGATGAGGCGTGAAGCGGATTCATCGGGATAGGTGAATCTCACGCGGTCTGCCGCCTCGAAACGATGGGAGGAGTCCGCTTCAACGCGCGGACCGGATGCCGGTTGACCGATGTTGCCTCCGCAAGTTCCTGCCATGAAGTCCCCCGCGCGATCCGGCAGGCGGGCGTTTTCCTGATATTCATGCGTTCACCGGCGCACGATGTTTGTTTTTCGTTTGCGCCGTCTTCATCGCGCGAGCGGTCGGGACGCCTTCCTGCGTAGCGGATCACCCGGCAAGAAAAAGGGCGGCCGGTGGCCGCCCTTTTCTGATGCGATGGAGGATCGATCAGACCCCGATCGGATTGGCCTTCTCCACGTCGATCTTGTACTGCTTGATGGCACGGGCGACGTCCTTGCCCGTCATCTTGCCTTCCTTCGCCAGCGCGGCGATGGCCGCGTGGGCGATGTAGTAGCGATCGACCTCGAAGAAACGGCGCAGGTTGGCGCGGGTATCGCTGCGGCCGAAACCATCGGTGCCCAGCACGGTGTACTGCATCGGCACGAAGGCACGGATCTGGTCGGCATAGCCGCGCACGTAGTCGGTGGCGGCGATGGCCGGGCCCTGGCGGCCTTCCAACTGTTCGGTCACGTAGGCCTTGCGCGGCGCCTTGGCTTCCGGATTCAGGCGATTCCAGCGCTCGACGTCGAAACCGTCGCGGCGCAGCTCGTTGAAACTGGGGCACGACCAGATGTCGGCAGTGACGCCGAAATCCTTGTCCAGCAGTTCCGCCGCCGCGATCGCCTCGCGCAGGATGGTGCCGCTGCCGAGCAGTTGCACGCGCAGTTCGCCCTTCTTCGGCTTGCCCGCGTCCTTCAGCAGGTACATGCCCCTGATGATGCCTTCGGCCGCGCCTTCCGGCATGTCCGGATGGGCGTAGTTCTCGTTCATCAGGGTGATGTAGTAGTACTCGTCGACCTGCTCCTGCATCATCCGCTGCACGCCGTGCTGCAGGATCACCGCCACTTCGTAACCGAAGGTCGGGTCGTAGCTGCGGCAGTTCGGGATGGCGCCGGCCAGCAGGTGGCTGTGGCCGTCCTCGTGCTGCAGGCCTTCACCGTTCAGGGTGGTGCGGCCGGCGGTGCCGCCGAGCAGGAAGCCGCGCGTGCGCATGTCCGCCGCCTGCCAGGCGAGATCGCCCACGCGCTGGAAGCCGAACATCGAGTAGTAGATGTAGAACGGCAGCATCGGCACGTTGCTGACCGAGTAGCTGGTGCCGGCCGCCATCCACGACGCGATCGCGCCGGGTTCGCTGATGCCCTGCTGCAGCACCTGGCCGCTCTGGTCCTCGCGGTAGTACATCAGC
>Ga0182741_1002501_pt1 | contig 21218 bp, 28 predicted proteins | sample eDN5th37CBELigOP_FD_128874 | JGI IMG/M metagenome (GOLD analysis project Ga0182741, IMG submission 128874) | Enriched Organic Plus compost microbial communities from Emeryville, California, USA - eDNA 5th pass 37_C BE-Lig OP (version 2) (version 2) ... | reverse complement strand
GGCCTCGAACAGCGAGGCGACCGCCTGCCGCATGGCGATCATCAGGGACGAGAACCGGAGAGCACCGGCATGAACGAATTCAACCCGTACGCTGCCCCGGCGAGCAGCGCCATGGACGCCTCTCCCGGTAGGGACGATGGAACGTTCTGGCGCGATGGCGATGAACTCCTGGTGCGGCCTGGTGCCGACCTGCCGAAGTACTGCGTCAAATGCGGCAGGCCGGCGCGCGAGTACCGCCAGCGCGTCTTCTACTGGCACTCGCCGTGGTTGTACCTGCTGATCCTGCTGCACATGTTCATCTACGTGATCGTGGCGGTGATCGTGCGCAAGCCAGCGGCCCACCGGGTCGGCCTGTGCGTGGAACACGGCCGGCGGCGCCGGAATTTCGTGATGATGGCGTGGTTGTCGCTGGTGCCGCTGGCCGCAGGTTTCCTGGCCGGTGGCGCGGCGATGATCAGCCTCGGCATGCTCGCCTTCGTCGTGCTGCTGCTATGGGGGCTGCTCGGAATGCGGATACTCAATCCGCGCAGGATCGATACGGAACTGGCCGTGTACCGCGGGGCCGCCACGGCGTTCCTGGCACGGCTGCCACGCTATCCCTACCGGCGCGGCTGAGAGTCCGCGGCCGGTTCAACCCGGCAGGCGCGGAAACCCGTGCGCGTCGCGCTCCTCGGCCACGGCCTGGTCCTGGATGCGCTGGCGCAGGTCGCGGCGCTGCAGCGGCTGCGTGGCCTCGCCACGGCGGTGGTGCAGTGCGTTGAGCAGGCATTGCCGCGCCAGCGCGTCCTCGCCCGCGGCGGCGAAGCCTTCGCCCAGTTCTTCCCAGGCTTCGGTGCCGGCGCCCTGGGCGACGGCGCGGTGCAGGAATTCCTCGGCCTGCGTCCATTGGCCTTGGCCGCGCGCCAGGCGCCCCAGGGTCAGCAGCAGCGCCGGGCTGGACGCATGCGACTGCAGCCAGCGCTGGGCGCTGGCGCGGCGCGAATCGAGCTTGTCCACCGGCAGTTCGCCGTAGAGCGCGATCAGGTCTTCGTCCCACTGGCCGTCCAGCGCCTGCTCGATGCTGTGCAGGGCGACGTCGTTCCAGTTCAGCGCCACCGCACGGCGGGCATAGCGCGCCACCGCCGCCGGCGTGCCGCGCAGCGCCTTGGGCAGGACTTCCCAGCGTGCGGCCAGGGTGTTGACGTCGGCGGCCTCGTCGAGCATCTGCAGGGCGAGCCGGGTTTCCAGCGCGGCCAGGGTGTCGGCCGGCAGCGCCTGCTGCTGGCGCAGCGCGCCCAGCTGGCCGTAGGCCTCCTCGGCGCGGCCGGCGCGGGCCAGCGCGTCGGTGCGCAGCCACAGCCCGCGCGGCGGCAGCGGCTGGACGGCCGGCAGGTCCAGCGCGTCGATGGCCTGCTGCGGCCTGTCCAGCTGCAGCCAGCGCTCGGCGCTGTGCAGCGCGTGCAGGGTGGCGTCCAGCGCGCCCAGCTGCTGCAGGTGCTGGCCGGCGCTGGCGGCGTCGCCGCGCGCTTCGGCCGCGCGCATCGCCGCGACCAGCGCGATCGGGCGCACTTCCTTTTCGCTGGCGGCGCTGACCAGCAGCTTTTCCGCGCGCTGCCACTGCCCGCCGTCCAGGGCCTGCAGGCCGTCGATCAGCCGCGCGCGGCCCTGGCGGCGCCGGTAGCGCGCCCAGCTGCGGAACGGCGCGCTGAGCAGGGTCCACAGCAGCCACAGCAGCAGGCCGGCGATCAACAGGGCCAGCAGCGCCTGCGGCAGGGTGGCGATGTAGTCGTTGCCGCCGGCGCGCACGATCACTTCGCCGATGCCGCGTACCGACTCCTGGCCCAGCCACTGCGCGCCGAGGATGCCGATGGCGGCCACCAGCAGGACGATCACCAGCGAACGGAATGCCTTCATGGCGCCACCTTGCCGTCGCGCATGCCGCGCAGTTGCTGCAGGGTACTGCCCAGCTCCGGCAGCGCGATGCGAAGGTCGACCCCGCGCAGCTCGGCCAGCGTGTGGCGCTGGCTGCGCCGCTGCGGCGAATCCGGCCACAGCCGCAGCAGCCAGCCGTCCACGCGCTGCAGCGCCTGCCGCCAGCCGTCGGTATCGCCGCGCTCCAGCGCGGCGCGGGCCAGGCTCAGTTCGATCTGCAGCGCATCGCCGGCGGCGATGCGTTCGGAACGCGCCACCAGCACCTGCGGGTCGGCCGGGCGGATCTGCACCAGCGGCGAGAGCATCTGTTGCCACCACGTGGGCCGTGCGTCGGCCGCGGCCGCGTCACCACTCTGTTGCGGCAGCGAGTCCAGCGCTGCCGCCCATTGCGTGAGCCGGGCGGCGGTGCGGGCGCGGACGCCCGGGCCGAGCGCGTCGATCGCGGTGCGCTCCTGCAGCAGCGCCTGCCGCAGGTTCAGGTAGCCGGGGCTGTCCATGCTTTCCAGCACGCCGGCGGCCAGCGCATACAGGTGGCGGGCGCCGTCCAGGTCGCCGGCATAGGCCAGGCGCTGCTGCGCCTGGCTGAGCAGCAGTTCGGCCTCTTCGCGGCGTACCGCCTGTGCGCCCTGGCGCGAATGGTCGGCCAGGCGCGCGACGTTCTGCTCCAGCAGCGCGTTGCGCTGGCCCAGGCCCAGTACTTCGTCGCGCAGGACGCGGTGGGTGGCGGCCACATCCTGCAGGCCGCGGGCGTTGGCGCGCTGGTCGCGGCGCAGCGCTTCCACCGTTTGCTGCAGCGCCGCCAGCTGCTGATCGGCGACGGCGCGGCTGCGCTCGGCCAGGCGCTGCTGCGCCTGCCAGCTCCGCCAGCCGAACCCGGCGGCCGCGGCCAGCGCGGCAAGCAGCAGGAGGGCGATGATCCAGCGCGCCATGCGGCGGTGCGTGGAGGGGGAGGAATCGTCGTTCATGGGGGTGCGGCATCCTTGGCAGGCCGCCCAGCGGGCGGCGGCGGTGCGCTTCAAGCATCGCCCGCGACGCCGCGCGGCCGCAAGCCGCCCGGCGGTTCAGGAAAACAGCGCGTCGTGCGCGGCAGCGGCGAGCTGGCCCGGCATCGGGCCTGCGGCCACGTGCACGTGGGCGAAGCCGAGCGTCGTGGCCAGCGCTGCGAGCCGCGCGCTGGCAGCCACCAGCGGCTGTTCCCGCCAGCGCCGGCGCAGGGCAGGCGGCAGCTGCGGCAGCACGCGTTCGAGCGCTTCGCCACTGCTTGCCGCCAGCACGGTGGGGGTATCCAGCGCCTGCAGGCGCGCCCACAGCGTGGCCGGAACCTGCAGCGGCACGCGTTCGTAGACGTCCACGCGCAGCAGCCGCGCGCCGCGCGCCTGCACCTGGGCGGCGATCATGCCGCGGCCGCCGGGCGCGGTGATCAGCGCCACCCGCTTGCCGTCCAGGTCGGCCATGGCCGGCAGCGCCAGCAGGCCTTCGCTGTCCATGCGGGTGGGCGCCTGCACGGCGGCCGCGCCATGCCGCATCAGCGTGCGCGCCGTGCCCTGGCCGACGGCGACGAGACTGCCGGCCGGCAACTGCCCGAGCGGCATCAGCCGGGCGGCGGCGGTGGCCGCCGCCGGGCTGGTGAAGACCAGCCGGTCGCAGGCCTGGGCCTGCCGCAGCTGCTCGCGGGTCGCGTCGTCGTCGCGGGCCTGCAGCCGCCACGGCGACACCGCCACCGTGCGCGCGCCGAAGCGGGCGGCGGCGCGGCGCAGCCCGTCGTGCTGGCCGGAAGGACGCAGGGAAATCAGATGCCAGGCCGTGTCGGCCGGCACGTAGGCGCGGCGGTTCATTCCATGCATTATGCGGGCGCTTTCCGTTTCCCGTTCCCGCACGCCCCATGCACGACACCCCCGACCGCGACGCCCTGCTGCACCGGCTGCAGGCCACCCTCGATGCGATGCCGCCGGTGGCGGCGATGGGCATCCGCATCGCCGGCTACGCCGACGGCACGCTGCGCCTGCAGGCGCCGCTGGCCGCCAACGTCAACGACAAGGGCAACGCCTTCGGCGGCAGCCTCGCCTCGGTGATGACCCTGGCCGGCTGGGCGCTGGTGAGCCTGCGCCTGTCGCTGGCCGGGCATGACGCCGAGGTCTACGTGGCCGACAGCAGCATCCGCTACCGGGCGCCGGTCTACGGCGACCTGGACGCCACCGCGCGCGCCGCCCCGGACGAGGACTGGGACGCCTTCCTGTCGCTGTTCGACAAACGCGGCCGGGCGCGCGTCACCGTGCGCGCGCAGATCGAGGGCGGCGCCGCGGAACTGGAAGGGCGCTTCGTGGCCCTGGCCAGGGGGTAGGATGGCGCGGTTCCGGGGAGAGACCATGCAACGACGACTCATCCAGTCCGCCATCGCCGTGCTGCTCGGCGTGGCCATGACCGCGCAGGCCGCCGGCCCCAGCCGCAGCCAGCGCAACAAGCTCACCCAGACCCAGGACGCCTACGTGGCGGCGGTGCGCTGGAGCGACTTCGAAGCCGCCGAGAGGTTCATCGACCCGGCGTACTGGCGCGCCCATCCGCTGACCGACCTGCAGCGCGAGCGCTACCGGCAGGTGCAGGTATCCAACTACCGCGAACGCTCCACCGGTGTCGCCGAGGATGGCGCCATCGAGCGCCGGGTCGAAATGGGCGTGATCAACCGCAACACCCTGGCCGAACGCACCGTGATGGTGACCGAACGCTGGCGCTGGGACCCGGAGGCCAAGCGCTGGTGGCAGGCGCAGGGGCTGCCGGACCTGTGGCAGGGCCAATAGGCGGGGCTGGCCGTCCCGCGGCCGGCTTGTGCGACAATCGCCGCCCGCTTGTCTGACCGTGAACCGAGTGAATTACGAAGAGCTGCTGGCCTTCGCTGGCCGAAACCCGATGCTGTCGCTGGCCTTCGCCGGCCTGACCATCGCCATCATCGTCACCGAGATCGCACGGCTGTTCCGCGGCTACAAATCGATCAAGCCGGCCGAACTGACCCGCCTGATCAATGCCGGCAACGCCGTGGTGATCGACCTGTCGGCGGGCAGCGACTTCGAGAAGGGCCACATCACCGGCAGCCGCAACGTGCAGCCGGCCCAGCTGACCCCGACGCACAAGCTGCTGGCCGCGGCCAGGCAGTCCCCGGTGGTGCTGGTGTGCCGCACCGGCAATGCCTCGTCCAACGCCGCCAAGGCGCTGAAGAAGGCCGGTTTCGAGCAGGTGTTCGTGCTCGACGGCGGCCTGCCGGCCTGGCAGGCGGCGGACCTGCCGCTGGTCAAGGGCCGCGGCTGATCTTCATTTGGCGTTAAGCCCTTGTGTGGGGCTGGCGCCGCCCCCATCGCAGGTGGGGTAACAATCCCATTCAACGCACGAACCGTTCTGGAGTCCTAGAGAAATGTCCGAAGAGAACAACAACGCCGTCCCGGCCGAAGCCAACAACGGCCCGGCGTTCACCGTCGAAAAGATCTACGTCAAGGACGTTTCCTTCGAATCCCCGAACTCGCCGACCATCTTCAACGAGAACGTGCAGCCGGACCTGCAGCTGAACCTGAACCAGAAGGTGCAGCGCCTGTCCGAGAACGCCTTCGAAGTGGTGCTGGGCGTGACCCTGACCTGCAAGGCCGGCGACAAGACCGCCTACGTGGCCGAAGTGGAGCAGGCCGGCGTGTTCGGCCTGATCGGCCTGGAGCCGCAGGCGATCGACGTGCTGCTCGGCACCCAGTGCCCGAACATCCTGTTCCCGTACGTGCGCTCGATGGTGTCGGACCTGATCCAGGCCGGCGGCTTCCCGCCGTTCTACCTGCAGCCGATCAACTTCGAAGGCCTGTACGCCGAAACCCTGCGCCAGCGCCAGCAGCAGGCCGATGGCGCCTCGCTGGCCGACTCCGAGCCGGCCGGCAACGCCTGACCGGCGTCCATCCCTGCGGATGAGTACCAACGACGCGGAAAAGATCGCCGTCCTCGGCGCGGGCTCCTGGGGCACCGCGCTGGCCAGCCTGCTGGCCCGGCACGGTCACCCGACCGTGCTGTGGGGGCGCGATGCGAACGTGGTCGAGGCGATCGACCGCCGTCACGAGAATCCCCGGTACCTGCCGGGGATTCCGCTGCCCGATGCCCTGCGCGCCAGCACCGACCTGGCCGGCACCGTCGCCGGTGCCCGCTGGATCCTGGTGGTGGTGCCGTCGCACGCCTTCGGCGAAACCGTGCGCACCCTGGCGCCGCTGCTGCCGGCCGGTGCCGGCGTGGCCTGGGCGACCAAGGGCTTCGAGCCCGGCTCCGGCCGCTTCCTGCATGAGGTCGCGCGCGAGGTGCTGGGCCCGGACGTGCCGCTGGCGGTCGTCACCGGCCCGTCCTTCGCCAAGGAAGTGACCCTCGGCCTGCCCACGGCCATCACCGTCCATGGCGACGATGCCGGGTTCACCCAGCAGGTGGCCGATGCCATGCATGGCCCGGCGTTCCGCGCCTATACCGGCGAGGACATGGTCGGGGCCGAACTGGGCGGGGCGATGAAGAACGTGCTGGCGGTGGCCACCGGCGTGGCCGACGGCATGCAGCTGGGCCTGAACGCCCGCGCCGGCCTGATCACCCGTGGCCTCAACGAAATGCTGCGGCTGGCCGCGGCCATCGGCGGCAAGCCCGAGACCCTGATGGGCCTGGCCGGGCTGGGCGACCTGGTGCTCACCAGCACCGGCGACCTGTCGCGCAACCGCCGGCTGGGCCTGGCGCTGGGGCGCGGGCAGAGCCTGGCGGAGGCGGTGAAGGAGATCGGCCAGGTGGTCGAGTCGGTGCAGACCGCCGACGAGGTCATGCGCCAGGCCAACCGCCATGGCATCGACCTGCCGATTTCCAAGGCGGTGCAATCGGTGCTGCATGGCGAACTCAGTCCCTCCGAGGGCCTGAAGCAGCTGCTGGCCCGGGAACAGAAGCCGGAATACCCGGAAACGCTGTTCAAGTAGATATCGGCGAAGAAGAACGAAAAAGCCCGGCGATGCCGGGCTTTTTCTTGCGCCCGTGGACGCGGGGCAAGCCCGTGCCTGCGCGGTGCTCCCGGAAAAAGAAAGAGCCCGGTCGGGGAGGACCGGGCTCCGGAGGCGCGGGGGAGAGAGAGCACGCGCCTTGAAACGACGTACTGCCGGCTTACCAGGTGAAGCGCGGGCCGACGAACCATTCCTTGTCGCCGCCCTTGCCCAGCTTCACTTCGCCGCTCACGCCCCAGTTGGCGTTGAACTTGGCGGCGGCGCCGACGCGGCCGTAGAACTCGCCGTCCGGGTTGTAACCGGCCTTCTTGCTGTAGTCCTCGTAACCGGCCAACGCGTAGCCTTCGATCATCGGGGTGAAGGCGGTACGCACGCCGACTTCGGCGCTGTAGCCGTTGAAGGTCGGGAGATGCTGCCGGTCGAAGCGCTGATAGGCCGCGCGCGCCAGCAGGTCGGTGTTCGGCGCGATGCCGTAGTTGTAGCCCACGCCCAGGCGCCACTGGTCGACATCGAACTTGTTCTTGTCGGTCTCCTGGGAGCTGTAGTCGCCGAAGACATGGAAGTTCGGGTGCACGGCCACCGAACCCTTCACCTTCCAGCCATCGGCGTCGCCGCCCTTGGCGTCGGTGTTCACGTAACCACCTTCCACGTAGTTGTAGGACAGGCCATCGGTCGCCGAAGCAGCGAACGGCAGGGCGGCCAGCAGGCCCAGGGCGATCAGGGAAGTCTTCATTACGGATTACCTTTTTATTTTGGTTTGATCGACCTGGCGGCAACGCTGCCGGTCGACAGGTGTGAATTATCCGTTAGCCGACGGAATCGCCCCTGAATATCAAACTGACCAGTACATAAATTAGGTGGCGCTGCCGGGAACTTGTGGCGCAGGTGGAGTAACGCGCGGTGCCTGGTCCAACGACGGGTTCGGTTCGGGGAAATCCTTGGCGCCGCGCCGGGAACGTAATCCGCGCTGGCCGCATCAGACAGGGCAGGAGGGAGTAACGGCCATGGCCCGTGGACTCCCTTGAAGACCGTGTCCATGCCACCTGCCGGAGCCGTCCACATGCTTGTCTATGCCCTGATCGTCTTCGCGGTCGCCGCCGTCGGCGGCCTGGTCCTTGCCGCGCATGTCCTGCGCGGGAAGTTCGCGCCCTGGGCGCTGTCGCTGCTGCATGCGGCGCTGGGCGCCACCGGGCTCGTCCTGCTCGTGGTGCTGCTGGCCCGCGGCGCCGCTTCCCGGCCGGTCGTGACCGGCCTGGCGGTATTGCTGCTCGCCGCGCTTGGCGGGTTCTTCCTCGCGTCGTTCCACCTGCGCCGGAAGCTGCCGCCCAGGGCGGTGGTGGTCATCCACGCCGGGGTCGCCGTCGCCGGCTTCCTGGTGCTGCTCAGCCAGGTGCTCTGACGCCATGCGCCATCCCCTGCACCCGGCGCTCGTGCACTTCCCGGTGGCCTGCTGGTCGCTGGCGGTGGCGGCCGATGCCGTGGGCCTGTGGCTGGGGGAGGCCGCATGGCGCTGGTCCGGCGGCCTGCTGGTCGCCGGCTGCGCCCTGGCGTTGCCGGCGATGCTGGCGGGCCTGCTGGAACTGCGGCAGGTGCCCGAGGGTGCGGCCCTGCGCGACGCCTACGCGCACATGGGCGCCATGCTGCTGGCGTTCGTGCTGTTCGCGGCCCGCCTGCTGCTGCGGCTGGAGCACGGCCAGCTCCTGCCACCGGACACGCCGGCCCTGCTGCTGGACGCCGCGGGCTTCGCCGCGCTGGTGACCGGCGGGTGGTTTGGCGGACGATTGGTATATGGCCATGGCGTCGGCCGCGGACGGCCTTGAACCGGCGCCGCGGCGGATCGATCCTGACCTCGTACTCCGGAGATGCCCATCGACGCCCTGTCCGCCACGCATGGATCGCCGCAGAACCCGGGCATGCCGGAACTGCCCGAGGCCGAGCTGATCGCGCGTGCCGTCGCCGGCGACGGCCGCGCCTTCGAGCACCTGATGCGCCGGCACAACCGGCTGCTGTTCCGTGCCGCGCGCAGCATCGTCAGGGAAGACGCCGACGCGGAGGATGTCGTCCAGGAGGCCTACCTGCAGGCCTGGCGCGCATTGCGCAGCTACCGGACCGAGAGCCGGCTTTCGACCTGGCTGGTGCGCATCGCCATCAATGAAGCCCTGGGGCGCCTGCGGCGCAGGAGCGCGCAGGTCATCCCGCTGGAAGCTGCCATGGCCGACCACGATGCCGACATCCAGTCCCTGTTCGCCGACGCGCCCGAGCGCGGCCCGGAGCCGTCGCTGATGCGCGGGCAGATGCGCAGGCTGATGGAGGCGCGCATCGACCAGCTGCCGGAGGCGTTCCGCGTGGTGTTCGTGCTGCGCGCGGTCGAGGAAATGAGCGTGGAGGAAACCGCGCAGGCGCTGCGGATACCGGAGGCGACCGTCAGGACGCGCTTCTTCCGCGCGCGCAGCCTGCTGCGCGAAAGCCTGGCCCGGGAAGTGGATACGGCGCTGGCCGACGCCTTCAGTTTCGACGGCGCGCGCTGCGACCGCATCGTCGCGCGGGTGCTGGAAAAGGGCATGGCGGAAGGCCTGGCGTCGTGGTCGCCGCCGGCAACGGATTGAACGGCCTGTGTCCGGTGTTCCATGCCGCCGGTGGAAGCATGGCTTGACACCCGGGCGGTTCGAACTGACGCTGATGCGATGCCTATCGACCTGACGCCCCTGAATCTCCGCGAGTTGGACACCCTCATCCGCGCCGCCAAGGACAGGTACAGGACGCTCACCGGACGCGCGCCGGCGGAAAAGGTCAGGCGCATGCTCGCCGCCGAGGCCCAGCGCGCCGGCTACACCCTCGAGGAGATCTTCGGGCCGGAGGCCGACGTGGCGCGGCCGGCGCCGAAAGCCCGCGGCAGGCGCAAGCGCGGCAAGGTGGAACCGAAGTACCGCGATCCCGACAACCGCCGCAATACCTGGACCGGTCGCGGCCGGATGCCGCTGTGGCTGGCGGCGAAGACCCGGCATGGCCGCAGCATCGCCGACTTCCTGATTCCGGGCGTGGCCAGGCTCACCCCGAAAGCGCAGCCGGCTACCGGTCGGCGCAGGCTGGTCAAGCAGCGCTGAGCCGGGTGTCGGTTTGGCGCCCACGCGGCAAGCGCGCGTGGGCCGGACTGATGGGTGACATGGACCCGCGGTGCGCCGTCCGCGCTTCACGCCGGCGTATACGCCGGTTCACGACTGCATGACGAAACCGATGGGACGGTTGAGGCTCCGCATCGGGAGTACTCCGTGTCACCGCGCAGATTTCTCCACTTCGTCGTCCCGCTTCCAGCCCGCCGTCGCCGGGTAATCGCGCAGGCACCGCCCGGCATGGGAGGTGGCTGGCAGGAACGGAGGCGGCATGCCTGAAGGCCCGTCCCTCGTCCTGCTGCGCGAAGCCGCCGCGCGGTTCCGCGGGCAGGTCGTGCGCGAGGTGAGCGGAAACTCCCGCCAGGCGCTGGCGCGCATGCAGGGGTGCCAGGTGCGGGACGTGCGCAGCTGGGGCAAGCATTTCCTGCTCGAGTTCGACGATTTCAGCATGCGCATCCACCTGATGATGTTCGGCAGCTGGCTGATCGACGAACGCAAGCCGGCAGCGCCGCGGGTGTCGCTGCGCTTCGACAATGGCGAGCTGAACTTCTACGCCTGCTCGGTGAAGTTCATCGAGCAGCCGCTGGACGAGGTCTACGACTGGCGCGCCGACGTGATGAGCGAGCAGTGGGATCCGCGCCTGGCGCGGCGCAAGCTCAAGGCCCTGCCAGACATGCTGGTTTGCGACGCCCTGCTGGACCAGCAGATATTCTCGGGCGTGGGCAACATCATCAAGAACGAGGTGCTGTTCCGCATCCGCGTCCACCCCGCGACCCGTGTCGGCGACCTGCCGCCGCGGAAGCTGGGCCAGCTGATCGCGCAGGCGCGCGAGTACAGCTTCGACTTCCTCGCCTGGAAGCGCATCTACGAACTGCGCAAGCACTGGCTGGTGCACACCCGCGGCACCTGCCCCGTCTGCGGCGGCCCGATCAGGAAGGTCTACATGGGCAGGACGCAGCGCCGCACGTTCTTCTGCGAGCACTGCCAGAAGCACTACGGCGCCGGGCAGGCACCGGCGTCGTGACTCCTGCCGTCCGCAGCGGCGCTCTTCCGGAGAACAGGCCGATACCCTACGCTGCGCCTACCGCCTGGCTTCTGGGGAGTTGTCATGGGAAGGGGATTGCGTGGGGTATTGTGGCTGTTGACAGGGGTGTTCGCTGGCCTGGCCTGGGTGCCGGCAGCGGTGGCCCAGGCGATACCGGTGGAAGCGTTCGCCAAGGCCAGCCCGTTCTCGATGCCGCGCCTGTCGCCGACGGGCGACTACCTGGCGGTTTCGACCGACTTCGGGGAAGGCAACCACGCCGTGCAGATCCTGCGCCTGTCCGACATGACGCGGACGGCAGTGCTGCGCCTGCCGCGCTACGAAAGCCCGTTCCAGATCGCGTGGGTGGGCGACCGGCGCCTGGTCGTCGCCAAGGGGCGCAAGTACGGGTCGCTGGAAAAGCCGCTGCCCACGGGCGAGATCATCGCCAGCGATTTCGACGGAAAGAACCAGCGCTACATCTACGGGTACGAGCAGCAGAACGCGGCAGCCGGCCTGGACCGCGGCTTCGGTTACATCGAAAGCGTCGCCGAGAGCAACGATGGCCGCTTCTACATGCGCCAGCTCCAGCGCAATCCCACCTCGTCGATGCTCTACGTGGTCGATACGCAGCGGCCGACGTTCAAGCTTATTGCCGATATCAACGTGCCGCAGCTGGAATTCCTGGTCGACCGCAACGGCGTTGCGCGCTATGCCTGGGGGCGCAACGATGCGGACAACTACCTGCTGTACCGCTCGGATGATGGCCGCCGCTGGCAGCCCATGGTGCTGCAGCAGGCCGGAAGCGTCTGGACGCCGCTGGCGTTCACCGCGGACAACACCAGGGTATATGCCCGGCTGAGCCGCGACGAAGGGCCATCGCGGTTGGTGCTGAGCGATCTGGACGGCGGCGATTCCGAGGTGCTGGCTGGCGATGACTTCGCCAGTGTCGGCCTGACGCAGTGGACAGGCCACCCGTCGGTTCCGTTTGCTGCCGCCGCACATAGCGGCCGCCCGCGGCTGGCCTACTTCGACCCTGGGCGGCCCGAGGCCGAGCTGCACAAGGCCCTGGCGGAACTGCTGCCGCAGCAGCACGTGACCTTCGTCGACGTCAGCCGGGACGGCCAGGTCGTGCTGGTCCACCTGACTGGAGACCGCGATCCTGGCGGCTGGTATGTGCTGAGGCGTTCGACCAACAAGCTGGAAAAGGTGTTGTCCACGCGCGAGGCCATCGACCCGGCGCTGATGGCCGAGCGCCGCCCGGTGCGTTTCAGGGCGGGCGACGGGCTCGAGCTGGAGGCGGTGCTGACGATCCCGCGCAACAGCGAAGGCCGTCGCCTGCCCACGGTGGTGTTGCCGCACGGGGGGCCGCACGGGGTCAGCGACGACTGGTTCTACGACACCGATGCGCAGTTCCTGGCCAGCCGCGGTTACCTGGTGGTGCAGGTCAACTACCGCGGCAGCGGCGGGCGCGGCCGTGCGTTCGAACGCCTGGGCTACCTGCAATGGGGAACCCGCATCCAGCAGGACCTGCTGGATGGGCTGGACCAGGCCGTGGCATCGGGACTGGCCGATCCCGAGCGGGTCTGTGCGTATGGCGGGAGCTTCGGCGCCTACTCGGCGATGATGCTGGCCGCGCGCGCGCCGCAGCGGATCCGGTGCGCGGTCGGCCTGGCCGGCGTCTACGACCTGAAAATGATGTACCGGAAGGGCGACATCAAGGACGACGCCTATGGGCGCAACTACCTGGAGCGCGTGATCGGCCGCAGCGACGAGGAGCTGCTGGCGAACTCGCCGGTGAGCCTGGCGGCGGCCATCAAGGCGCCGGTGCTGCTGGTGCATGGCGAACGGGACGAAAGGGCGCCGATCGCGCAGGCGAACGCCATGCGCAGCGCCCTGGCCGCGGCGGGGAGGCCCCCTGGCTGGATGGCGGTTGCGGGCGAGGGCCACGGCTTCTACAACGACGACAACAGCATCGCGTTCTATCGCGCGCTGGAGAAATTCCTGCAGGAGCACATCGGCGGCTGAGCGCCCGGTGACTGCATCGGACGCGCTGGCCAGGCTACTCCGGTTGTACGGACAGATACTCGATCACTGCACGCCGGCGCTGCGGGTCGGAGGTCGCGTTGGGCATGCGGGTGCCGGGGACCTGCTTCTGTGGCGAGGCGAGGAAGGCATCCAGGGTCTGCGCATCCCAGACGATGCCGCTGTTCTTCATCGCCTCGGAATAGGAATAGCCCGGCGCGCTGCCGGCGCGGCGGCCGATCACGCCATGCAGGTTGGGGCCGAAACGGTGGCCCAGGTCGGCGCGGGTGTCATGGCAGCCGGCGCAGACGGCGAAGGCCCGCTCCAGCTCGCGCTGGTGCGGCGTGGCGTCGGCGGCGTGGTTGAACACATCGCGCTGGCCGCAGGCGCATAGCACTGCGGCCATTCCGAGCCGCATCATGCAGCGCCACATGGCGCTTCCACGGCAGCGCATCCGCCGCTGCCGGGTTTTCCCGGCAGAAAGCGAGACCCTTTCCCTCTCCCTGCCGGCAAGCACGCGCGGTTGCGCCATCACATCGCCGGGTAATTGGGCCCGCCACCGCCCTGCGGGGTCACCCAGACAATGTTCTGGGTCGGGTCCTTGATGTCGCAGGTCTTGCAGTGCACGCAGTTCTGCGCGTTGATCTGCAGGCGCGTGTCGCTGCCCTCGCCGACGAACTCGTAAACGCCCGCCGGGCAGTAGCGCGCCTCCGGGCCGGCGTACTGCGCCAGGTTGATGCGCACCGGCACCGTCGCATCCTTCAGCCTCAGGTGGCTGGGCTGGTCTTCCTCGTGGTTGGTCGAGGACAGGAACACCGAGCTCAGCCGGTCGAAGGTCAGCACGTTGTCCGGCCTGGGGTACTCGATCTTCGTGTGCTGGCTGGCAGGCTCCAGGCACTCGTGGTCGGCCTTGGTGCGGTGGATCGTCCACGGCGCGTTGCGCAGGCCCAGCCTGGGCAGCAGCCACTGCTCGATGCCGGTCATCAGCGTGGCCAGGGTGCGGCCCTTCTTGAACCACTGCTTGAAGTTCTTGGACTGCAGCAGCTCGGTCTTGAGCCAGCTGTTCTCGAAGGCCTGCGGGTACGCGCTGAGCTCATCGCGCGAGCGCCCGGCCACCAGCGCCTCGAACGCCGCCTCGGCGGCCAGCATGCCGGTCTTGATCGCCGCGTGGCTGCCCTTGATGCGGCTGACGTTGAGGTAGCCGGCCTCGCAGCCGACCAGCGCGCCGCCCGGGAACACCGTCTTGGGCAGCGACAGGATGCCGCCGGCGGTGATCGCACGCGCGCCATAGGCGATGCGCTTGCCGCCTTCCAGGTGCCTGCGGATCGCCGGGTGGGTCTTGAAGCGCTGGAACTCCTCGAACGGGCTCAGCCAGGGATTCTTGTAGTCCAGGCCCACCACGTAGCCGATCGACACCTTGCCGCCGTCGGCGTGGTACAGGAAGGCGCCGCCGTAGGTGTCGTCGTCCAGCGGCCAGCCGGCCGCGTGCACCACCAGGCCCGGCTCGTGTCTGGCCGGGTCGATCTGCCACAGCTCCTTGATGCCGATGCCGTAGCTCTGCGGGTCCTTGCCTTCGTCGAGCTTGAACTTGCTGATCAGCTGGCGGCCGAGGTGGCCGCGCGAACCTTCGGCGAAGATCGTGTACCGGGCATGCAGTTCCATGCCGCGCTCGAAGTTCGGGCCCGGCGTGCCGTCCTTGTGGATGCCCATGTCGCCGGTGGCCACGCCCATCACCGCGCCGGCTTCGTCGTACAGCACTTCGGCGGCGGCGAAGCCCGGGAAGATCGCCACTTCCAGCGCCTCGGCCTGCTGCGCCAGCCAGCGCGTCACCTCACCCAGGCTGACGATGTAGTTGCCGTGGTTCTGGAAGCATTCGGGCAGCAGCCAGTTGGGCGTGGCCTTGGCGCCGGTGGCGTCCAGGAACAGGAACTCGTCGCGGGTCACCGCCTGCTTCAGCGGCGCGCCCTTTTCCTTCCAGTCCGGGAACAGCTCGCCCAAGGCGCGCGGGTCCATCACCGCGCCGGACAGGATGTGCGCGCCCGGCTCGGAGCCCTTCTCCAGCACGCAAACCGACAGTTCCTGGCCCTGCTCCACCGCCAGCTGGCGCAGGCGGATGGCCGTGGACAGCCCGGCCGGGCCGGCGCCCACGATCACCACGTCGAACTCCATCGCTTCGCGCGGCGGAAGGGCGGAGGAGGATTCAATGTTCATGCAGGGACTCTTGGCTGGGGCCGGCGACGGCGTGGCGACGGTCTGAGGCCCCATTTTCGCCGACCCGGCGGCGATGTTCCAATCCGCGGGCGCCCGCTGCCTGACGCGGGCGCCGCGGCGTGGGTGAACAGGCGTCGCCGCGACAGGCTGGGCAGTGCAGGCAGGGGCCCGTCAGCTGCGGTCGATCAGGCGCGTGATGCCGCCCTCGCCGAAGAAAAATTCCGACTGCCCGGTGAGTTCGATGAGCGTGCCGGCGACGGGGCCGCCCGGAATGTCCATGGCCAACCTGCCGCGATAGGCGATGTCCACGACCGTCGATTCTCCTTCCTCGCGCACGGAGACCACGGTCTGTTCGCGTTCGGAAAAAAGCGCCTTGCCCTGCTCGGCAAGGCGCCGGAACGCCTCCTTGCCGTCGGACTGCGCGGTGAGCTGCCCGGAGGAGAAATTGCGGAACACCACGTCCGCCGAAAGCGTCGCCAGCATGCCCTCCACGTCGAATGCGTTGTAGGCGGCGATATAGCGCTCGATGAGGTCGCGGCGTCCAGGTGCGTCCATGGTTGTTTCTCCGTGCGGCGGTTGTTGGAAAGGGGCCGGGCGAGGCTCAGATCCTTCGGCCTGGCATGAGCGAGCGCGCGGCCAGGGCGATCGGCCACCCGAACAGGAACATGTGCGACAGCAGGTCGTACAGCGCGGCCGGCATGTCGAAGTTGACCGGCCTGGGGAACGCGGACAGCGGCAGCACCACCAGGCGCATGCCAAGGAAAACCACGGCGCCGAAGATCGGCCCGCTCAGCCATGGGCGCGCCGCCACGCGCAACCGCGGCGCCAACGCGACGAACAACGCCGCCCACCCCAGCGAAAGCGCGAAGTGGGAAACGAGCCCGATGGCCACGCTCACCGCACCCATGTCGAAGGACGCCTTTCCGAACCAGCCGCTGGCGATGACCTGGAGCAGCGTGGCAGGCGCAAGCCCGTTCAAGGCGGCAAAGCCGATCGCGAACGCCAGGTCCAAGGTGCCGCCGACGAAACCACCGATACAGGCAGCCTTCACTGCAGCGCGCATGGCGATCCTCCAACGTGGTTGGCGCCCGCGATGGCAGGCCGGTCCTGCGGTTCCTGCGGGAACCTGGAAATGGCAATGAGGGCGATGGCAGCCGTGAGGGCAGCGAGCAGGCAAGTCATTGCGTGCCGCTCCCTGGGCCCGGCGCCTGCGTCAAGCCGTACCGTACCCGGCATCCGCATGGACAACCTGCTGGTTGTCGTTCTGCGCGGCTTCAACGGCCGTTGCGATGAGGGCCGCAGCCGCGTCCGGATCATGCAGGTCCGTGTCCACCACAAGCAGCGCTTCGGGCAGGTCAGGAAAATCAAAGCCCCCCTGTGCCTCGATCGCCTGGAAGAGCGCCGGATCCGTGAGCTTGCCGAACTCCGCGCGTGCAGCGTTGCCCATGCGTTCCAGCAACGACTCACGCGAACAGACCAGATGTATGTAATGAATTCTCCCGCCGGCGCTCTCAATGATTGCGCGAAGCTCGGCGATGAGCCGGGGATCAACCGTCGACTCCGGGTTGAACGTGAAGATGAAGCTCTGCTCTGCTTGTGCCGCCTCGGTGAAGGCGGTCCGCCAGATGGTCGCCCGCATCCTGCCAAACGCCGGTGTGCCGAAAGCGAAAAGACTCCTGGCGGTGTCGACGGCAAGGTGATTGTGGAACAACGGGATTCCAGTCAGCCCGCTGAGCTTGACGCCGACGGTGTGCTTTCCGGAAGCCGGGCTTCCATGTAGAAAAATGACGTGCATGGTTGCTGGTTGCGCCTGGGGGATTCGAAGGCAAAAAGGCGATGACGCTGGTGCCCGGCGAGGGGAAATCACATCACGCACGGCGGTTGTTCACGCCGCCGGTTTCCCTGTTCCGGTGCACGACACCGCACGTAGACATGTCGCCGCTTGCTGGCGTTGTCCGTCTGGCACGGTATCACCTGGCCGTGGCCCTCTCAACGCGGTGCCGGATTCTGGAAAGCCGGGAGTCTGCCGGTGGCGTGTGCCGTCTAAAGCCGCCCCCCTTGTCTGCTGGAAGGGACGCGTGAGCGCTGGCGATTGCCGTTACGACCGTTCTTCGAACGGTGCAGGGAGCACGGCCCGGGGTCCCGGCGGCTAGAACATGCCGAGCCGGTTCGGCGAATCCGTGGGAATCTGCTGGCCGATGTCCCACATCTCCACGATCCTGCCGTTCTCGAAGCGCAGGATATGGACGACGGCGATGTCGATGCCCACGTTGCCGCGGCGCACATGGGAAAGCACCGCCACCCGGTCGCCGGATTCGATGACCTGCCTGGCGGTGAACGACTTGTCGGGCTCGACCCTCGCGCTTTCCTCCATTCCCCGCAGCAGCGATTCCCGGTCCTCGGGAAAATACGCGTTGTGGTGGCGGAAATCGTCCGAGACGTAGGTGTCGTAGGCCTGCCTGACCTGGCCGGCCGTGCACATGGCCAGGAAACGGGTTGCTTTGTCCGCGTTGCTCTGAATGGTCATGGTCGCTCCGTGCAGCTGGCATCGGGTTGCGTCGCCGGCGCGGCGGCGGGAGCCGCAAGGCTAGCAAGCCGCACCGGCAGGCGCCGCGAAGGCCGGCCCGTGCCGGCCGCGTTCAGCGCCGCGGCCGCGCCAGCAGGTAGCCGAGCCATGCGAACGGCAGATAGGCGCAGGCCAGGTCCGTGGCGACGAACCAGGCCGGCGCCGGGATCATCCGTGCCGCGAGAACGCCGCCGACCAGGAAGAACACGCCCACCACCAGCGCGCCTACCGGTTTGTAGCGGCTGGCGAGCTTCGCTGCGGCGAAGGCGCCGGCCAGCGTCCCGAGCGCATGCGCAAGGAACGGAAACAGGAAGTGGCGCGGCGCGAGCTGGGGCAGGGCGGCGCGTATGCCTTCGGCCGTGGTCATGTCCGCCCCGGCCGGAGGCGCGACGATATGCCCGCCCGCCATCACCAGGGCCATGTTGACCGCGCTGCCGGCGATGAGCCCGGCAACGATGGCGAGCAGCAGTCTCAGGATGGGCATGCGGTAGTCCTCCAGGGTGCGGGGCGGTTGGGACGACGGCGGCCGGCGCGTCGACCGGACCCTGCGTCGATCCAGAAGTCCGGACGACTGCGGAAACGAATGAAGACGCTGCTGCCGGCATCGTACTACCGGCGGTCTGCAGGCAGGCTTTCTCTCCGACCTGGCCTGGATAACAGCCACGGAGCGGCGCCGGCCCGAACGAACCGTCTAGCAGCGAAGGAAGAAGAATGCAGTCGCCAGGGCCAGGCCGCCGGCCCAGAGGATGGCCATGCCAACGAGGCCGAGAAGCGCCACCGCAAGGCGTGGAAACAGCTGCATCCGGCGGGAGCGGCGCAGCAGGCAGGCGGCGAACAATCCACCGGCCACGACCCCCAGCGCCACAACCAACCAGCCAAAGAGGTTGATCAACGGACTTTTCGGCCCGTACTCGCTCGGACACGGCGTCATCGCGTACAAGGGCGCGGAGAGCACCATGAGCGTGATGAAAAGCCCGCTGCGCTGAATCCAGCACGGCTGCCCGGTCACGCGAATTCCACCTGTCGGATGGGCCGCTGAACTGCGCGAGCCCACTACTCGGACGTCCTGCACACAGCCTCCAGCCGGTGGCCTTCCGGGTCCATGACGAAAGCCGCATAGTAGTGTTCGCCGTAGTCCGGTCGTAAGCCTGGCCGTCCGTTGTCCACCCCGCCAGCGGCCAGTGCCGCGGCATGAAAGGCATCGACCGATGCCCTGCTTGGCGCGGAGAACGCCACGTGAAACCCCGGGACCCAGGGCAGCGGAGACGACACCTGCTTGATCGCGAGCCTGTCGCCCGCGCCCGGCGGCCCGTAGCCGACGGCCTGCTCCTGCTCACCAGGCCGCAGGTCCGTCCAGACCCGGACATAACCCAGCGGTCGAAGAGCCGCATCGTAGAAGGTTGCCGCGCGTTCGATATCGCACGCACCCAGTGAGATGTGATGAAGCATCGGTGACCCGAAAGGAGGGGCACAGGCGGCGCCCGGTGCGGTCCGGCGCCTGGACCAGGTGGAGCCGCCAGCCGGCACCGGCCTGGATGACTTGGCTGGCATCACCCCAACAGGCCGAACACCACGCCAAACAGCAGGAACTGCGCGACGTGGTACCCGCCGTCGATGAGCCAGAGCTTGAAGGTTCTCTGCGCGAACTGATAGTTGATGCCAAAGCTGGCCGCAACCAGGCCGGCACCCACCAGGGCGCCAAGCCTGAGCGAAGACTCCAGCGTGGGAGAGGGCCCAACGAGAACCGCGAAGCAGGCAGCCGCTAGAAGCGAGAAGGCAAAGCTGACGCCAAACACCTTCGCCGGATGCCCGGTCGTCGGCGGGCCGCCGTTCTCTGCGTTCCATGCCTTGCCGAACAGCATGGGCGAGTACCAGAGCCCGCCAACAACAAAACTCGAAACGGCTGCCAGCAGCGTAATCCAGATGTTCATGGCGTCCTCAATTGACGTTTGATGCCGGAGTTGAAGTCGTGCCGCGAAGCGGCCTTGGCCCGCGGTGAATCGTCAGGGTCTGGCAGGAACCTGCCCTGATCCCTGCACGTGCATTCGTAATATCCTGTCGCACGCCGTAACGGTCGGAACCCGGCTTTCCCGTGGGTCAATCGCAGGGTCCCAGCGCGCAAGCGAAACCTCCGGGGGCCACATGGCCGTCAGCCGAGTATGGAGCTGCACCGCACACGGATAAAGGGCTCCCCGTCCGTGCCGGATCTCTGGGTAAGCTGGTCGCCGTCCACAGAAAGCACAAAGGCTGATGCATCGAGCCAGGTCTGCCCTTCACCCGTGAGCTCGGCGACCCAGGCCACCTCCTTCTTCCCGCGTACGACAACGGCCCGCAACGGGCCGGAACCCCCGTGGTACGAAATACGATCTGCCTCGATGTGCAGGGAAGCCTCATCCGACTTGCCCCCGCAGTCCGCCAGGCTGGTACCCCAGCTTCCCAGGAACTGTTCCGGAACGGCTTGAACCGGGTTGCCTGCACAGGGCAGGGTGGGCAGGAGAACCAAGGAAAGCGCGATGGTGTATACGGATTTCATGATTCCCCATGGCCCTCCAGCGCCCGGATCAGGCCGATCCGCGAAGCGTGCACCGGCCTGGACGAACTATTGGGTGCGACTCTACGACGCATTGAGTCCCTCGCGCCATGAAAGCCAGCCTGCATAGCTCTTGAGGGGGGTAAATCCGTCATGGGTGAGCCAGGGATTCCGCTGCGAAACGTAGAGGAACAACTTCTTCTCAAACTCGGCATCCCACCGAATGGGAGCGGGCTGCGCATATAGGAAGTCGGCAGTGTCTGTGACCGCCAGATCCAGCTTGGCCTGGACCGAGATGAGTTCCCTCGAACGGTTCTGGGAGGTCAGGTGCTCCCGTAGACGGTCCACGACCGGGAAGGTGCGGACATACGTCGCGAGGTCGCCGCTGAGACGGTATTCCTTCGCGGCCACCGGACTTTGCTTTTTTGCCTCGACCAACCTGCCGACATCGGTTGCACCTAAGCCTGATCAAGCTTCGCCGCGAAGCGGCTTCGGGTTGAATGAACTGTCAGGTGCCGCCCTTGACAGTTGCACCCACCCTTGCGACCCAAAATCATGGACGGCCAGAGTTACTGGCACAGGATATGTCCACCCGCCAGCTTTCCACCATGACTCCGCAAGCCAACGTGAGAGCAGGGAGGCTGCCAATTGAAGGCCAGGGAACTCGTCAGGCCCAACAAAGTACTACTCGTCAATCTCTGCGAGGTCCTTGAGGTCAAGGTCGAGCTCAAGTGATCTTGACCTGAGACGGATCGTGTAGCCAGTTGGCTGGTGAGTTCTCTACCCTTAACAGGCAAGGAGAGCTCCATGAAGAAGCGATTCACCGACGAACAGATCATCGGCATCCTGCGTGAGGCCG
>Ga0182741_1002497_pt1 | contig 21234 bp, 18 predicted proteins | sample eDN5th37CBELigOP_FD_128874 | JGI IMG/M metagenome (GOLD analysis project Ga0182741, IMG submission 128874) | Enriched Organic Plus compost microbial communities from Emeryville, California, USA - eDNA 5th pass 37_C BE-Lig OP (version 2) (version 2) ... | reverse complement strand
GCTGCGCAACCACCAGAAGCTAGCGCTCGCCGACAGCCGCCGCGTGATCGTCGGCGGGTTCAACATCTCGGCCGATTATTTCGGGCGGATCGAGGACGGCGCCTGGCGCGACCTGGGGCTCATGGTGGAAGGGCCGAGCGTCGCCTGCCTCGCCGGCTATTTCGACGCCGTCTTCCGCTGGGCGGAGGACGACGACGATTCGATCCGCAAGCTGAGGCGAATGCTCAGCCGCCACAGCACCCGCGACGGCGCGCTGCACTGGCTGTTCGGCGGCCCGACGCGGCGGCTCTCGCCTTGGGCGCGGTCGATCAAGGGCGACATGCTGATCGCGACCCAGCTCGACATGATCATCGCCTATTTCGCGCCGAGCCGGTCGGCGCTGAGGCGCATGTTCGGCGTCGCGCGGCGCGGACGGGTGCGGCTGGTGACGCCGGCGCGCACCGACCACCAGTGGACGGTCAATTCGGCGCGATTCTTCTACGGACGGCTCCTCAAGCGCGGCGTCGAGATCTTCGAATATCAGCCGACCAAGCTCCATTCGAAGCTGATGGTGCTGGACGACGTCGTCCATATCGGCTCGGCCAATTTCGACCTGCGCAGCCTCTACCTCAACCTCGAGATGATGCTCCGCATCGAGGATCGCCAATTCGCGGAGATGATGCGGCGCTTCGTCGATGCCGAGATCGCGGCGAGCGAGCGGATCACCCGCGCGGCGCACAAGGCGCGGGCGACCTGGTGGAACCGGCTGAAATGGAGCGTCGCCTATTTCCTGGTCGCGACGGCGGACTACAACCTCGCCCGGCGGCTCAACTTCGCGCCGCTCAAGCGGCGGCGGGCCTGAACCTTAGGCCTTCCAGCCCCAGAAGAGGTGGCAGGGCGGGATGTTGACCCACTCGAAGCCCTTGTCGATCCGGTCGAAATGGGGCGCCATGAAATCGCGCACCTTCGCCTTGAACTGGTAGACCAGGAACGCGCCGCCGGACCGCAGCGCCTTGTAGGTCTCCTCGGCGATCTTCGGACCCACGCCGGGCGGGAGGGTCGAGAAGGGCAGGCCGGAGAGCACGTAATCGGCATGCTCGAAGCCGCAATCGGCGATGATCTGGTTCACGTCGGCCGCCGAGCCGTGGATCGCGAAGAGCCGGCTGTCCGCGAACTTGCCGCGCAGGTAGCGGATGAAATCGGGGTTGGTGTCGATCGCGATCAGCGTCGCATCGGCGGGCAGGCGCGAGAGCACATGCTCGGTAAAGGTGCCGACGCCCGGCCCATATTCCACGAAGAGCTTGCAATTGGTCCAGTCGACCGGCGCCAGCATCTTGTCGATCACCGCCCGCGACGAGGGAATGATCGAGCCCACCATGACCGGGTGCTTGATGAATCCGATCAGGAATTGCCAGAGCGGGTGGCTGCCTCCCGCACGCGCGAAACGCCCCTTCCGGCGCGCCTGATCGAGAGAGGCTGACATATCGTAGTCCATTTCCATTGTGGGGGTTCGCAAATCGGGGGGCGCTTGGCAAGCCCGCCGACGGCGGCGGGCTCCTGTTTCGGGATCATCCCGCCGACTCGCGCGGCTTGAGCATGCCGGGTGTGATGAAGCCGATTCCGGAGGTGCCGGCGCTACGCGCGTCCTGCTTGAGGCTGGCCTCCATCTGCTCGTACTCGCGCTCCATCTCGGGCGTCACCGAGGCGCGCGTCTCGGCAAGCGCCCGCTCGAACTCCGCCATGGTGACGCGGTCCGTGTCGATCCGCTCGCGCAGCGCCATCAGGCCGGCGCGGCGCACCAGGTCTTCCAGGTCGGCGCCGGTGAACCGCTCGGTCCGCGCCGCGAGCACATCGAGATCGACCTCGTCGGCGAGCGGCATCCCCTTGGTGTGGATGCCGAGGATGTGGCGCCGGCCGGCGGTGTCCGGGACGCCCACATAGATCAGCTCGTCGAACCGGCCGGGGCGGAGCAGCGCTGGGTCGATCAACGTCGGCCGGTTGGTCGCGCCGATGACCACGACAGACTGCAGCTCCTCCAGTCCGTCCATCTCGGCGAGGATCGTGTTCACCACCCGCTCGGTCACCTGCGGCTCGCCGCGACCGCCGCCGCGCGCGGGCACGAGGCTGTCCAGCTCGTCGATGAAGATCACGGTGGGCGCGACCTGGCGGGCGCGGGCAAAGAGCCGGGCGATCTGCTGCTCCGACTCGCCGTACCACTTGGACAAAAGGTCGGAACTCTTGGTCGCGATGAAGTTCGCCTCCGCCTCGCGCGCGGCCGCCTTGGCGAGAAGCGTCTTGCCGGTGCCGGGCGGGCCGTAGAGCAGGAAGCCCTTGGCCGGGCGGATGCCGAGCCGCCGGAACGCTTCGGGATGCTTGAGCGGCAACTCGACGCCCTCGCGCAGCCGCTCGCGCGCGTCGTCCACGCCGCCGACGTCGGCCCAGCCGACATCGGGCACCTGGACCATCACCTCGCGCATCGCCGAGGGCTGGACGCGCTTCAGCGCCTCCTCGAAATCCTTGGGCGTGACCGAGAGATTCTCGAGCACCTCGGGCGGGATCGTGCCCTCCTCGAGATTCAGCTTCGGCATGATCCGCCGCACCGCCTCGATCGCCGCCTCGCGGGTGAGCGCGGCAAGGTCGGCGCCGACGAAGCCATAGGTCTGGCGGGCGAGCGACTTGAGATCGACGCCGTCGGCCAGCGGCATGCCGCGGGTATGGATGGCGAGGATCTCGCGGCGTCCGTTCTCGTCGGGCACGCCGATCACGATCTCGCGATCGAAGCGCCCCGGCCGGCGCAGCGCCTCGTCGATCGCCTCGGGCCGGTTGGTGGCGGCGATGACGACGAGGTTCTGGCGCGGCTCCAGCCCGTCGAGCAGGGTGAGAAGCTGGGCGACGAGGCGCTTCTCGGTCTCGCCCGTCACCTCGCCCCGCTTGGGCGCGATCGAGTCGATCTCGTCGATGAATATGATCGAGGGAGCGGCCTTGGCCGCCTCCCCGAAGATCCGGCGCAGGCGCTGCTCGCTCTCGCCATAGGTGGAGCCCATCACTTCGGGCCCGGCGATATGGAAGAATCTCGCGTCGCTCTCGTTGGCGACGGCGCGCGCGAGGCGGGTCTTGCCGGTGCCCGGCGGGCCGTGGAGCAGCACGCCCTTGGGCGGATCGACGCCGAGCCGCTCGAAAATCTCGGGATAGCGCAGCGGTAGCTCGACCATCTCGCGCAGCTGGTCGATCGTCGAGCCGATGCCGCCCAGGTCGTCATAGGTGACGTCGGCGCGCCGCGCGTCCTTCGCCTCGGTATATTCGGGGCGAAGCTCGACCTCGGTATTGGCGTCGATGAGGACGATGCCCTTCGGCACGGTCGAGACGACGACGAGCCGGATTTCCTGCAGCGCGTAGGCCGGCGCGGTCAGCATCTGGCGCAGCTGCGGTGGAATGTCGCTGTGCGCGATCGGCTGCTGGCCGGTGGTCGCGACGATGTCGCCCGCGGTGATCGGCTTCATGCCGAAGCTGCGCTTGAGCGCCTGGGCCGAGCCCTGGAGACGCAGATTCTTGTGCGCCGGCGCGAAGACGACGCGCTGGGCCGGCTTTGCCTCGGCCTTGCGCACCTCGACGAAATCGCCGGCGCCGATTTCCGCATTGGCGCGCTGCAGGCCGTCGAGGCGGATGATCTCCAGCCCCTCATCCTCCGGATAGGGGCCAACCGCGCGAGCCGGCGTCGAGCGCTTACCGACCAGCTCGACCACGTCGCCCTCGGCGAGCCCCAGCTCCGCCATCAGCGCGCGCGGCAGCCGGGCGATGCCGCGACCGCTGTCGTCCGGCCGCATCGTCGCGACCTGAAGCCGTCTAGCCTTGGTTGCTTCTTCGGCCATCCTCGTCTCCTCAGCTCGGCCTCACATAGGCAGGGCGGGCGGATCGGCAACCTTCGCCGGAAAAAGAAAGGCCGACCCGAAGGCCGGCCTGAAGTTTGTTAGGAGAGGATGCCTGAAAGGCAGGGCACTTGTGCATCCGCGAAGGATTTTGTGCAAGTGCGAAGAAATCACACACAGATGCAAAAATTGCACCTTGAAATCGCCGCATTTCCGGGGAAGATTCGTTCACCTGAAAGAGAGCATATTGCCGCGCCCTGCTGTGCGGCGCACAAAACAGGAGCGTTGGGGTGAGGAGACTGCCGCCGCTAACGGCGATAGAGGCGTTCGTGCAGACGGCCCGGCTCGGTTCGGTCAAGGCCGCGGCCGACGCGCTCGCTCTGTCCTCGCCGGCGCTCACCCGCCGCATCCAGTCACTCGAGCGCCATGTCGGCGTGCCGCTGTTCGAGCGGGGCCACCAGTCGGTACGGCTCAACGCGGAAGGCGCGCGGCTGCTCGAGGATCTGGGGCCCGCGCTCGACGCACTGACGCTCGCGATCGCGCGGGCCGGGGACGGCGCCGAGGCGCTGCGCCTGAGACTCGGCGTGCCGCCGCTCTTCGCCTCCTATCGCCTGATTCCGCGCCTTCCCGACCTGCGCGCCCGCCATCCCGATTTCCATATCGAACTCGATACCGCCCCGCGCGCGATTGCGCGGCTGGACGAGGACCTCGACGCCGCGATCGTGCTCAGGCGTTCGGTGGATGCCGGCCTCTACAGCCGCCGCATTCCGGCCGGTGGCATCGTCGCCATCGCCTCGCCGCAGATGGCCGCGCGCCTGAAAAGCCCCGCCGACCTCGCCGGCGTCGACATGCTCGTCCATCGCGACCTGCCCGACGCCTTCGACGCCTGGCGCGTCGCGGCCGGCGTTCCCGAGCTCGTTCCGGGCGAGATCGACACGTTCGATTCGGGCCAGATCATGCTGGGCTCGGCCGCGCAGGGCCTGGGCGTCGCCTTCCTGTTCGAGGCGCATTTCGAGGGCGCGGCCGATCCCCGGCTCGTGCGCCTGTTCGACGTCGTCGCGGAGAGCGCCTACGCTTACTGGTTCGCCTGCCGCCGCCCGGCGCTCGAACGGCGGCCGGTGAAACTGTTCCACGACTGGCTGGTCACGACGCTCGGCTGAGCCATGTCCTAGCATTACATGCCCGCGCCGGGTTAGGCATCGCGCCGATAAGGAGGCGCGACCTGGCCGGACATCATCACGTTCACGGGCCTCATGGCCACGCACATGTCCACGCGCACGCGCCGGCCGATTTCGGCCGCGCCCTCGCCATCGGCATCGCGCTCAACATCGGCTTCGTCGTCGCCGAGGCGACGGCGGGCATTCTCGCCGATTCGATGGCGCTGCTCGCCGATGCCGGCCACAATTTCTCCGACGTGGTGAGCCTCGCCATCGCCTGGGTCGGCGCCGGCTTCGCGCGCCGGGCCCCGACCAGCCGCTTCACCTGGGGCTATCACGGCGCCTCCATCCTCGCCTCGCTCGGCAACGCCGTGCTGCTGCTGATCGCGATCGGCGCGATCGCGGCGGAGGCGGTGCAGCGCCTGTTCGATCCGCAGCCGGCCGAGGGCCTGCCGATGATCCTCGTCGCCGCGATCGGCGTCGCGATCAACCTCGGCACCGCGCTGCTCTTCGCGCGCGGGCGGGGCGATCTCAACATCCGCGGCGCCTACCTCCACATGGCGGCGGACGCGGGCGTCTCGGCGGGCGTCGTCGTTGCCGGCATCGGGATCATGCTGACCGGGCAGACGTGGATCGACCCGGTCGTCAGCCTGCTGATCGCCGCGGTCATCTTCTGGACGACCTGGGATCTGCTGCGCCAGTCGGTGCTCCTCACGCTGGGCGCGGTGCCGGAGGGGATCGACACCGAGGCGGTGCGGGCGGCGCTCCTCGAGCTCCCGGGCGTGACGACCGTTCACGACCTCCACATATGGGCGCGCGGCACCAGCGCGACGGTGATGACCGCGCACCTCGTCATGGAGGGCGGCCATCCCGGCAATAGCTTCCTCGGCGATGTGCAGGCGCTGATGCATGAGCGGTTCGGCATCGGCCATGCGACGATCCAGATCGAGCTGGCGAGCGGCGCGGACTGCGTCGATTGCGAAGCCGGCTGAGCGCCGGCCGTCCTCAGCACTCGACGACGTTGACGGCGAGGCCGCCGAGGCTGGTCTCCTTGTAGCGCTCGTTCATGTCGAGGCCGGTGCGGCGCATCGTCTCGATCACCTGGTCGAGGCTGACGCGGTGCGAACCGTCGCCAATCAGCGCGAGGCGCGAGGCCTCGATCGCCTTCACCGCGCCGACGGCGTTGCGCTCGATGCAGGGCACCTGCACCAGCCCGCCGACCGGATCGCAGGTGAGCCCGAGATTGTGCTCCATGCCGATCTCGGCGGCATTTTCGACCTGCGCCGGCGTGCCGCCGAGCGCCGCCGTCAGCCCCGCCGCCGCCATCGAGCAGGCGACGCCGACCTCGCCCTGACAGCCGACCTCGGCGCCGGAGATGGAGGCGTTCTCCTTGAACAAGGAGCCGATCGCGGCGGCGGTGAGCAGGAAGGTGCGGATGCCCTGCTGGTCGGCGCGCGGCGTGAAGCGCTGATAGTAGCGCAGCACCGCGGGAACGATGCCGGCCGCGCCGTTGGTCGGCGCGGTGACGACGCGCCCGCCGGCGGCGTTCTCCTCGTTGACCGCGAGCGCCCAGAGGTTGACCCAGTCGATCACGGTGAGCGGGTCCTGGAGCGCGCGCTCGGCGCGCTCGGTAAGGACGCGGTGCAACTCCGGCGCGCGGCGTTTCACGGCAAGGCCGCCCGGCAGCACGCCGCCCTGGCCGATGCCGCGATCGATGCAGGCGGACATGGCCGCCGCGATCTCGTCCAGTCGCGCGTCGATCTCCGCGTCGCTGAGCTGCGAGCGTTCGTTCGCCCTGGCGATGGCGGCGAAATCCAGCCCCTCGCGCGCCGAAATGGCGAGCAGCTCGGCCGCCGAGGAGAAGCGATGGGGCACGTCCCACGCGCCTTCCGGCGGCGCGTTGCGCGCGACCGCCGCCTCGTCCACCACCGCGCCGCCGCCGACGGAATAATAGACGGCGCTCTCGCTCGCGCCGTCCGCGAACTCGGCGGTGAAGCGCATGCCGTTGGAATGGTGCGGGAGCCGCTCGCGCTGGTGGAACAGCAGGTCGCGCGCCTCGACGAAGGGGATCTCGTGCCGCCCGGCGAGCTTCAGCCAGCCGGAGGCGCGGATGCGCGCCACCTCCGCCTCGGCGGCGTCCGGGTCGATCGCCGCCGGCCGGTTGCCCGAGAGGCCGAGCAGGATCGCCCGATCGGTGGCGTGTCCCTTGCCGGTGAGCGCCAGCGATCCGTAGAGGTCCACCCGTACGCGCGCGACCGCGTCCAGCCGCCTCTTTTCGGCGAGGCTCTCGACAAACAGGCACGCGGCCGTCATCGGCCCCATCGTGTGCGAACTGGATGGACCAACACCGATCTTGAACAGATCGAAGACGCTGCAAACCACAAATGCTCTCCCGGGCCGGCGGCATGGACCGGCGAGGGGCGGATGACAAGCGCGCCGTTCGTCCTGATCGACGACGCGCGACCGGGCGGCCGGGCGCGGCTGTTCAGCGCCCCCGCCGAGATTGTCGGGACGCGCGACTTCGCGGACGTGCGCGCCTGCCTAGATCGGCTGCGCGGGCACCATGCGGCGGGCTTCCTGTCCTACGAGGCGGGCCTGGCGTTCGAGGAGAGGCTGGCGCCGCTGCGCGCGGCCCCCGCCGGCGACGCGCCTCCGCTGCTCTGGTTCGGCCTGTTCGACCGGGTCGAGGAGGTTGACGCCGAATCGTGGCTGCCCGACCCGGCGGGCGGCTGGATCGGGCGGGCGAAGCCGCTGGTCGAGCCGCAAGACTATGAAGCCGGCGTCGAGCGCGTGCTGGAACATATCCGCGCCGGCGACATCTATCAGGCGAACCTCACCTTCGCGGCGGAGGTGGCGGTGGCGGGCGATCCGCGCGCCGTCTATGCCGCGCTGCGCCGACGCGCCCGGGCCGGCCACGGCGCGCTCGTCTTCACCGGCGCGCACTGGATCCTCTCGCTCTCGCCGGAGCTGTTCTTCACGCTGGAGGGGGGGCGCGTCACCACCCGGCCGATGAAGGGCACCGCGCCCCGCCACGCCGATCCCGCGACGCTCCGCGACGATCCCAAGCAGCGCGCCGAGAACCTGATGATCGTCGACCTGCTGCGCAACGACCTCTCGCGCGTCGCGCGGAGCGGCGGCGTCCGGGTGCCGAAGCTGTTCGAGGTCGAGACCTATCCTACCTTGCTCCAGCTCACCTCCACCGTCACCGCCGAGCTGGCCGAGGGCAGGGACGCGATCGACCTCATCGAGGCGATCTTCCCCTGCGGCTCGATCACCGGCGCGCCGAAGATTCGCGCAATGGAGATCATCGACACCCTCGAAAAGACGCCGCGCGGCGTCTATTGCGGCGCGATCGGGTGGGTTTCGCCACGGGGCGATGCGGCGTTCAACGTCGCGATCCGCACCCTGACGCTGGGCGTCGGGGCGAGCCGGGCCAGGATCGGCCTCGGCGCCGGGATCGTGGCCGACAGCGTGGCGCGCAACGAGTGGCAGGAATGCGTGACGAAGGGGGGATTCTTGGCGGATCAGCGGCGGTTCGACCTGATCGAGACGATGCGTTTCGATCCGCACGAGGGCGTCATCGACCTCGACCGCCACCTCGCGCGGATGAAGGCGAGCGCGGGACAGCTCGACTTCATTTTCGACCGGCACGAGGCGCGCAACGAGCTGCAGGCCGCAACCTTCGGCGCGGGGCCGAGCAAGGTGCGGCTGCGCCTCTCGCCCACCGGCGCCATGGCGATCGAGCTGAGGCCGCTGCCGTCGCCGCCCGAAAAGCCGGTGCCGGTCGCGCTCGCGCCGCGGCCGTTCGCGGCGGGGGACTTCCGCCTTGTCCACAAGACGAGCGACCGCGCCGCGTGGGACGAGGCGCGCGCGACGGCGGGCACGTTGGAGGTGATCTTCACCGACCCGGATGGCTTCCTTACCGAGGGCAGCTTCACCAGCCTGTTCGTCGAGCGGGATGGGCGGCTGCTCACCCCGCCGCTGGCGCGCGGGCTGCTCCCCAGCGTGCTGCGCGCGCGGCTGATCGAGGAGGGGCGCGCCGAGGAGGCGGACCTGAGGCCCGAGGACCTCGCCGACGGCTTCCTGATCGGCAACAGCGTGCGCGGCCTGATCCGCGCGCGCGTCGCCTAGGCGGCGAGCGGAAAGCGCAGCAGCCGACCGGCGAGGGGCACCAGCGCCTCGCCCGGCCCGCCGAGCGCGCCCAGGATCTCGGGGTGGCGCGCGTCGAGCCCGCCGGTGAGCGCGCCGAAGGCAGGGAGGATCAGCTTGCGCTCGGTCGCCACGAAGCAGCGGCGCGAGACCAGCCGGCCCCGGCGCGCGACGCGCAGCTTCGGATGAAAATGGCCGGAAAGCTCGGGCCGCGTCTCGGCCGGGTCCGCCGCATGACGCAGCACCAGCCCGTCCACCTCCGCCTCCTCCACGAGCCGCCCGCCGCAGGGATCGGTGACGACGGGATCGTGATTGCCCGTGACCCAGGTCCAGGCGGTGCGCGCGGTGAGGCCCTGGAGCAGCGCGCGCGCGTCCTCCGGCAGGCGCGCACAGCCCTCGCGATCGTGGAAGCTGTCGCCGAGGCACCAGACCTCGCGCGCCTCGGTGGCGGCGATGAGGCCGGCGAGATCGCTCAGCGTCGCGTGCGAATCGTAAGGCGGGAGCATCTGGCCGGCGGCGGCGAACCAGCTCGCCTTTTCGAGATGGAGGTCCGCGACCAGCAGCGCCCGGCGCGCGCGCCAGTAGAGCGCGCCCTGCGGCAGCGCGGCGAATTCGTGGCCACAGAACGAAATGGGAACCATCCGGCCCGCTATAGCGCGGCCGGCGGCGGGTTCAATCGGCTAGCGCTGAAGCTGGCCGGCAGCGACGGGCGCCGCTGAAGAGTGCGCGGGGACGGCGGCGTCGGTGTAGCGTGACAGGACGTTCCGGAGTGTTTGACAAGACGATCTGGAGCACTCATCCGCCCCTGCCCCGCCTCACCAGAGATGATCAGCTCGCGCGCTTGGGTCGGCCGACCGCTGATGCGATAACTGAGTCCCACCTCCTCCAGCTCGAATTCGCCGAAGAGATCGCGCACCTCCGGGCGATCGTTTAGCGACAGGATGAAGTGTCCTTTAAGCCGCGCCAAGAGGTCTCTCAGGCGCTCGAAATCGACCCTTGAGAAGACCCCGACGCCGTAATCGTCCTCGCATCCCCAATATGGCGGATCGAGGTAGAACAGCGCTCCCGACCGATCATAGCGGCGAATGAACTCGTCGTAGGGAAGCCGCTCGATCGTGACTGGCGCCAGGCGGTCGTGGACCGCCTCGAGCATTGGCACGAGCCTCGTCAGATCGAACCGTGCGCCGGCCGTGTAGTTGACGCCGAAGTTCCGCCCCTCGACCTTGCCGCCAAAAGCGGTGCGCTGAAGGTACAGGAATCGCGCCGCGCGCTCGAGGTCCGTCAGAGTGGTCGGGTCCACCCGCATCAGCCGCTCGAACCCGGCGCGACTCGAGAGCTGCCACTTCAGCGTATCGAGGAAGGCCTGGTAGTGGCGCTGAAGGATCCGGAACAGCGTCGTTACGTCGGCCGAGATGTCGTTGATCACCTCCTTTGGCGGCCGAATCGGCCGCCGAAAGAACACGCCGCCCATGCCGACGAAGGGCTCCGCATATAGCTCGTGCGGCACCACGCAAATCCTCTGGACCAGCCGCCGCGCCAAATTTCGCTTGCCGCCGATATAGGGCGCCACGGGGCGCACCCGCGCCCGTTCGAGCGCGTTCTGCTCGACCCGATCGAAAAAGCCTTCGATCGCGCCTCGGATAGGTGCTGGTCGTACGACTGCGCGATCGTATCGGCCACGCGCCCGATCGCGCCAGAGAAGGGATTGTCGAACCGGCCGAAGCTGACGTGGCCGACACCGACCTGAACGCCCTGCATCCGCGCCGCCATCAGCATCGGGTTGACGGCGGCGGCGATGGTGTTGAGCGCGTCGATCGCACGATTGACGAGCGTCTCGAGCGCGCCGATGGCGGCGTTCACGCCGGCGATTACCGCCTCGCCGATGACCGGCCCAAGTTTTTGCCAGGCCGCCCTAATTCCGTCGATGGCGGCGGCCGCGCCGGCATAGACGCGCGCCAGCGCTTCCTTCCAGACCTCAAAGACGACCTGGGCGGCCGACGAGGCAGCACTGGAGATTTTTCCCCAGATATCGTCGAGCCCGAGCCCCTCGCGGATCGTGTCCCACAAACCGCCGATGACGTCGCCGAACGTAATGACAGCGCCGCCGGCCTCCTCGATCTCGTCACTCGTCAGCTTGAGCTGTCGCGCATAGGCCTGCAGCGCCGCCCCATGCTCGCTCGTAAGCTTATGCGCCGCAATCGAGATTGCCCCCGCCGCTGCTCCCGCCGCAACCGCGACGCCGGTAAGGATCGGGTGCGCCGCAGCGAAGCGCCCGATCAGACCGCCGACCTCGCGCGCCAGCCCGCCGACGCCGATCTGCGCTTGGGCCATGATCTGGCCGATCTGCGCGCCCTGCTGCACGAAGACGGTCATCGGGCGCTGCCCAGAGACCAGCCCCACGATGACGTCGTTCAACTGGAATCCCAGGTTCGCGAGGTGATGGCTGGCCACGCGCGAGCGGTCGGCTACATCCTGGAGCGCCTGACCAGGGTTCTTGTGGGCGAGCTGACCGAGCTGACGCAGAAACGCACCGGCCGCCTGCGAGGCACGCAGCTGTTCAACTGTGAAGGACCGCTCCGCATTGGTTGCGGCTGTAATCGCCGCGGTGAATTGCCCGATCGCGCCAGCTGCCGCGAGATCCACACGGGTGTTGGCTTCGACGGCTCCCGCAACATCTCGCGCCGCCGCAGCTTGTCTAGCGAGCGCTGTTGCGGCAAGGCGCGCCTCAGCCGCCACCTGCGCTTCTGCGGTGGAGAGACCCCGCGCTTCGGCTTCGAGACGCTCGTTGGCGCCCGCGAGCTGATCGAGCGCAGCCTTGGCCTGGGCGGTGTCGCCGGTGATGACGATCGACGTGTGCAGCGTCACGCTCTCACCCCTTCACACCGTTGAGCACCTCGACGGCGGCGCGCTCCATCACCCGCAGGCCGGTCCACTGGTCGGGCGCCAGCTCGATCCGCGCGAGCTCGAGCCCGGCGCGCACACCTGCATAGTCGAGCCCCAAGTAGTGCAATCCCGCCTCGCGGATCGGGATCACCCGCCACTGGGTCGAAACGACCAGGAAGGCGACGACGATCGGCCAATTCTCCGGCCAGATGCCGAGCGCCGCCTCGTCGGCCGCGTCGCTCTGCTCGAGCGCCGCGATGACCTCCTCCGGCGCCCCGAGCTGCCGCGCGTCGGCGGCCGCCTCGCTCAGATCCCTCGAACCGCCGCCCGCCCATCGCCGAGCGGCGTCCCTCAGTTTCCCGCGCGCGCCCCGGCGATGGCCTTGAAATAGGTCGTCGCGAGCGCGGTGCGCGCGTAGGGCAGCGCGAGCACGCGGTCGCGAAGCTCGTCGCTGTAGGGCAGGATCTGGCCGTCCGCGCCGATGTCGTCGAGCGAGACGATCACGCGACGCAGGAACGCGGTCGAGCCCTCGGTCGTGTGCAGATCGTGCCGGTCGGTCTCCTCGGGCGGCACGACGCGGAACGTCGCCTTGAACTCCTGCGCCTTGAAGCCGCCGTCGACGGGCACCTGCACCTTGACGGTGTGGGTGAACTGCGGGTCATCCTGGATGGTGAACATGGTCGTGATGGCCTTTCAGCTACCGTTTTGGTCGCGGTTTAAGTGAACGTGAGGGTCCACTGGTCGTCGACGTCCACGATCGTCGGGGTGAACTGCAGCGGCCATTCGAGGATGCCCTGCTGGTTGCCGAGGGCGGTCAGCCGGCGCTGGACCGCCGCCGGGATGTCGAGCGTGATCGTCCGGCCCGCCGTCGCCTCGTGGACGAATTGGATCGGCACTGCCGTCGCATCGGCGGCGGCGGCGAACGGGTTGTAAGTCCCGAGCGGCACCGCCTCGACCGTCGCGGAGACGAGCTCCGCCTTGTCGACGATCTCGATCGACTCAGAGCCGATCAGCAGCCGGGGCTCGACCTGGCAGCCGAGGTCGAGGCTGAACTCGCGCAGAACGAACGGGATCTCGTCGATCGTGAACGTCGGCGTGTTCGACTTCGAGGCAACCTTCGGCTTCTGCCAGGCGCTGTAGTCCGGCGTCGGAGCCGTCTGCGTGGACGGCGTGGTGAACAGGCCCGACAGGGTGAGGCGAATACCGGGAATACCCTGCGCCGTTACTGTGAGTTGCGCGGTGCCGCGCGCGCCCTTGATCGCGTGGCGCGTGGTGCCGATCTGGAAATAGATCGTCCCGCTCTCATGCCCCGAGGAAACCGGGTTGTAGGTGACGCTGGTCTCCTCGTCGATCGTCTCGGCGCAGGCGCACAGGTCCGCCACGGTGGCCGCGTCCGCGCGGGTGAGCAGGCCGAGCGTCCGGCTCGCCTCGAGGTCCTCGGCCCGCTCGAGCGCCCTGCGCGCATAGCGCACGGAATCCTCCGCAACCGAGGTGAGCGCTCGATACGATCGGGCCAGCTGGTCGCGTACCGCGCTCGGGGCTTCCTCCATGAAGGCCTTGGCGATGCGATGATCCCACTGCCGCACCTTCTCCGCCATGACCAGGACGTCACCGGCCACGCTCTCGCCAGGCGCATAGGCCCAGCCCCGCTGGATCCCGCGCGGGAGGCCGCGACGCACCTGGACCGGTAGCGCCAGCCAATGGTCGAGGCAGAAGAGCTGGTTGCGGGTGATCACGGCATCGCAGCCCTGCGCGGCGCACCGCCGCCGCGGTGCCCAAGCGCCCTCGTAGGCGGATTTCGCCGCGGCGGCCGCAGCCGCATTTTGCCGCGCGCGCGCGCTCGATCTCGGCGAGTCGACCCTGCCTCATGCTTCGCCGTCCTTCAGCTTGCCCGCCGCCCGCAGCGCAGCGATGCGGGCGTCAATCGCATCGCGCACCGCCGTGAGCGCCGAAGGCTGGATCAATTCGGCGAGCTGCGGCGCCCAGCTCCGCCAGGTGCTTGAATGCAGCCGCGTGAGATTGCTCATGGCGCGGCTCAGAAACTGGCTCTGGCCGCGCTCCTGGTCCGCCGGGCGATTGCCACGACCCGGATCGGCGTCGACGATGCGGAGCGCCTCGTCGACCGTCTTGATCTCGGGATTGGCGATGATCGCCTCGATTGCGGCCCGGCGCCGACCCTCGTCATCGATCTGCGCGATCGCCATGACGCTAGCGCGCTTCTGACCGAGCGGGTGACGCGCCAGCGCCTCGTAGAGGGTCGCGAAGGGCTGGATGATCAGTCGGTGGATGCGGAGATAGTCGCGCAGTCGGCCGGCGCTTAGCCCGGCGGCTGCGGCGGCGGCTTCCTGCCACCCGTATAGTCCGGCCACAATGGCCGCACTATTAAGTGCTTCAAATTCAGCCCTTTCGTCCTCGCGCCACTGCACCTGGTTGCGCTTCTCGCGCCAGCGCTTGATCTGGCCGATCTGCTGCGGCGTCAGGCCGTCGAACCCTTCGGAGAACTTGGCTTCGTGCGCGTCAGCGAGGGCGCGCAGGTAAAGCGCCTTCTCGATCGGGCCGAGATCGCGGCGGTGGATATTCTCGGCAGCCTCGACGGCCCGGAGCTGATCCGGATCACCCTCTACCTCGATCGCGTCGATCGTGGTGCCGATCGCGCGAGCGGCCTCCAGCCGGTGGATGCCGGCCACCAGCCGCCACGGCTTGTCCGCGCGCGGCCCGGTGCGGCGCACCAGGATCGGCTCGATCTGCCCCTCGACGCGCATCGAGGCGGCGATGCCCTCGACCCGCTCCTGCCAGAGCAGCCCGATGCGCTCGCGCACCTCAATATCGTCGGGCCGAAGCGTGATAATCTCGCTGCCGCGCGCCATGTCTAGCGCACCCCCGCATTTAGACGGCGAGACGCCGTTGCATCGCTGCTAAGATCCTCGCGTGGATAGATGTCGGGACGAAGATCATGGCGCGAAACGCCGGTAGCGGCTTCAATGCTGAGCACGCATTCTGCCGGAACGCGGACACCGCGATTGAGCCATTTCCACACCGCCGCCTGCGTCACGCCGCAGATGCGGGCGAGGGCCGACTGGCCACCCGCGGCGCGAAGCGCTCGCAGAAGCGCATTCGAGGGAGTATCGCGAACAACCATAGTTGCATGTCATTGGCCGGGTCGTCGCCGTGATGCGCAAGCTCTAGCCACGCTTTTGCTTGTGGACATCGGTCGTGGTCTTACCGGATATAGTCTGAACTGATGACTTGGAGGGGCGGATGGTCCGACGCTCGATTGTAGGTCTGCTTGCTTTCGTCTCGGCGTCACCATCGTTTGCGCACTGGCAATACACCCGCTGGGGAATGACGCTCGATGAGGTCCATGCAGCTGCGCCCGGCCGGGTCGTTGATCGCGACGTGCCTGGTGCATCGACTCCGGATAGTCGCATTCGCGCAGGCACCAGCTATAGCGCGAGCGGCCTGAGCTTCATCGCGGCCTTCGGATTCAATTCCGCAGGTGGCCTCAACCGTGTCACTCTCGGCCTCGTCGAGACGTCCCGCTGCACCGATCTGCTTCAGTCGCTCCGCTCGGTTTATGGCGCGCCCGACCGCGGCAGCGTCGTGAGCTCCGCGGTCGCCTACGGAGCGACTTGGCGAGATGAACAGGGCGGAAATCTCGTCAATTTCCTGCGAATTGGCGATGCCGCGCAGCCCAGCTCGTGCGAGGTGACCTACAAGCCGATCCTGAGCCGAACCGAAAGCGGGCTCTAATCGGCGCGCGCTCGATTAAGCCGGGCAGCGCCCCAGCAATCGCTGGCGGCCATATTTTACAATAATGCAACTAAGGGGCATCTTCGCCGATAGAAATCTGTAAAGGAGCTCATTTATGGTGCAAACAAGGGCAACGATCCGCTGCGGCGCGTGCCGGAAGCCTGTCTTACTGCCGCCCAACGCGAATGATCATTTCATGATCGTCTGTTCCGGGTGCGGCAGAAGTGATCGTCTGAAGGATGTCGTTAGGAGTGCTCAAGAGCACCTCCACGACCGTTTTGCGAAGGAGCTCGGCGATCGTCTCGCTCGAAGCACTGCCCGTAACCGTTGCGTCAAGTTCGTTCCCGCCCGGATACCGAGCCGCTCATACCGCTGGATTACCTGGCTAGGACGACGGTCGGAATTCTCACTGGACAAGGGCGCACCTGATCGACGCGAAAGAATAGAGATGCTGAGCGAATGGACTAAAGCTGTTCATTGGGTGCCCACCGTGATCTCCACATTATCGGCGATCTTCGCAGGGCTTATGTACTTGCTGAAGCGAGAAGAGTCCCTTCGGAAGCGCCCTTACCTTGCTAATAGGTATCATCGCGTTGGATATGCGGTGCAATTGGCCGGCCCTAACGCTCGAGACTGAGTGATAACTACAATCCGTCTCATTTGGCCATTGAACGCCATATTTCTGCTAAGGGGACGTGCAATCAAGTTCGATGATGATGCAATTTCATGTCACATGACAGAAAGACCGATCGGAAAGACCCTTCCTCCTGGTCGCGGTCTCTTTCCCTCGAGTGGCCCTGGCGCGATCGTGTACGTCAAAGCCAAGTCGCGGACCCGCCCGATCAGGAGCAAGCGATGGCTCATCCGAGTACGCGCGAATTGCTAGTCAGTTCGCTGTGGATAATCGCACCTGTGGCCGCCCCAATAACGACCCCACCCGATGGCCCAGCCGCCTTCGATCATTGCGCAGCTCAGATCGACGCGACCTGCCTCACACCAGGCGACGACCCGCCTGTAGGAGCGCCCCACTGGCCTGCAGCGCAATGCTTCGCCGGAGACGAGGCGCGCTAGAGCTGCTCGGCTCGCCTCTGAATCACCAGGGGCACAGGCCCTGCCAATGCGGCAATGGCCCGGCAACTCCGGCGCGTCGATTCCCGCAAGCCGGATCCTGCTCCCATCAGCACACCTCAGGGTGTCACCGTCGATGGCAATTGCAGCGACGCAGATGATGAGCGGCGAGGGCATGGTTCGCCTGATAACCCACCTCGCCGTATAGACGCCACCGCGCCGCTCAATCGGCTTGCGATACCCCGCAAACGGGCTCGCGCACTCGTTCCGCAGACCTCATTCCGGCCGCGTGCTGATTAAGCGCATCAGATCGCGCGCCCCAGGCAACCCACTCGCACAGCTTCGCCAATGCCGCGTCAAGCGCGGCCGAAATGTTCGGCGGACGCGGCCCAAGCGGTGCCGGCGGCGGATTTTCGCGCACGTGCGCCTCGGTGATGGCGTGCTCGACGCGCGTAACCACGACCTCTTGGGTCCGAACCTCCACAGGACCAGGCGTGTGGCAAGCCGTCAGCGCAAGGGCGACGGCGATCGGGATCGCCCTCATTGCGACCATCTCTCCAACACGACGGGCGAGGGATCGCATTGCTGCTCCTGTACCCGCTGGCGCTCGGCCGAGCGGTCGAACGCCTCGGCCGCAGACGACGCCGACCGTGCCCGCGCCTCGGCCTCGCGGAACCGCCGCTCGGCCTCGGCCTGGCGCTGGCGGTCCTGCTCGGCGGCAGCGCGCGCGGACGCATTGCAGTTGTTGAGGCCGTTCCGGACGGCGGCGAACGACCTGCCGAGCGCGGCAATCTGCTCCGGCACGTCGTCGCGCTTGAGGCGGGGATTGCCGACGGCGTCGCGCGTCGCGGTAATCACGCTCCGCTCCCATGTCCGCGCCTCACCGAGCGTCCGCTGGGTGATCACCAAGGCCGCGAGCAGGCCCAGAATAGCCGCGCTCGCTACGGCGCCGATCGCGACGAGAGCCTTCGACGTCAGTCGGGTCGTCATGCAGACGGACTACCCAGGAGCGGCGGCGCGCGGCATGACCGCCGAAGCGGTCATGCGACAAGACGGTCGTGAAAATTCGGCCCACTTTCGGCCCGGCTGCAGTCGGCAGCCGACCGCCTGATCAAGGCACAAATCCATGATTTTCCGGTCGGATTCGCGCAAGGGCGCGGCTGGATGCGCGTCGGCGCTAGGGTCCCACTTCCGCTTGCGGCTGAAGTGGCGGCAAGGGCCGTTCAGGCGACCTTCGAGCACCCGTCAAATGGCGGATTTCCGCCACTAATAAGCTTCTAAGAGGCCTGCCGCGCGACTAGGCTTAACTCCAGATGCTCTCGTCAGGGGATGTCTAGATCGGCCCGATTTTTTGACACGACATCGCCCCGCAAGCTCCCGCGTCGTCCCGCCTGAAATCGCGGAAATCCGCCAAAAACCGCCCAAATCCCGGTCGATCCCGCCTAATCCCGCCAACTCCAGAATGTCTTGTCAGCGCACAGTCGGCGTGGCTCGTCGCGAAGAAGAGCACCCCGCCCAGGACGAAGCCCTGGCCGACGAGCGCGAACGGATTGAGCAGTTTGTCCGACAGTCTCATTGCGAACCTGTTACGATCTTCTGGTTAACGAACGCCAATACCGACTGCCGGGCATCTGCCCTGCCGGCGATGGATCGAGCCTGAATCGCCCGTTCATCGCCGGGCAAGGCCTCCGACGCCGCCGTCCGGGCGGCGTCGGCGTCGATTCAGGCGGCCTTGGCCTCCTCCGCCCTTTCCTCGGACGCGCCGCTGCGGATCGCGGCGAGCTGCGGCCGCTGCGTCACGATCTCGATCTTGCGCGGCTTCATCGCCTCCGGAAGCTCGCGAACGAGATCGACCGAGAGCAGGCCGTCGGACAGGCTCGCGCCGGTCACGCGGACGAAATCGGCCAGCTCGAAGCGCCGTTCGAACGCGCGCGCGGCGATGCCGACGTGCAGGAAATGGCCCTCGCGGCTCTCCGCCTTCCGGCCGGAGATCACGAGCATGTTCTGCTGCGCCGTGACCTCGAGCTCCTCCGGCTTGAAGCCGGCGACGGCGAGCGTGATCCGGTAGCTGTCCTCGCCGAGCTTTTCGATGTCGAACGGCGGGAAATTGTCCAGCTCCGAGCGGCTCGCATTCTCCAGAAAGTCGAACAGGCGATCGAAGCCGATGGCGGCGCGACGATAGGGAGAAAGATCAAAGCCTCTCATCAATGTCCTCCTCATGAGCAACAGTTTCGGCAGGCCGCTTGGGCCCTGCCAGCGAGCCGAAAACGAAAGGTCTTTCGGCGCAACCGATCTAGGAACGGGATTTGGGCCTTCAAGTCCGGTCGGACGCCTCTGCGCCGACGAGCACGCGGACGAGCTTCGCCAGATCGGCGACGCCGAAGGGCTTGCGCAGGATCGGCGCCGCGCCGCCGACCGCAGTCTCGATCTGTTCGGTCTCCGCATAACCCGTGACGAAGGCGACCGGCACGCCCGGTCGCAGCTTCCTGAGCTCGCGCGCGAGGTCCGCGCCGTTCATCCCGGGCATGGTGAAATCGATCAGCACCAGGTCGGGCGCCGCCGAATCGAAGGCGGCGAGCGCCGATGCGCCGCCGTCGCAGGCGACGACCGCGTGCCCGAAGCTTTCGAGCGTATCCGCCAGGAAGGCGCGCACGTCGGCGTCGTCATCCACGACCATGATCCGGGCGGGCCGCGCGCGCTCGGGCGCGGACACGTCCGCCTCGCCGGCCGCCCCGGAATCCGCCGCCGGCGGCGCGGCGTCCGGGAGCAGGATGTGCACGGTTGTGCCCCTGCCCTCCTCGCTGTCAATCCGCACCGTCCCGCCGGACTGGCGCGCGATGCCATAGACCTGGGCGAGGCCGAGCCCGGTCCCCTTGCCGAAGGGCTTGGTGGAGAAGAAAGGCTCGGTCGCCCGCGCCATGACCTCCGGGGACATGCCGAGCCCGGTATCGCTGACGCTGATCCGCACATAGTCGCCCTCGGCGAGATCGGGCGCGTTGGCATAGGGCTCGCGCGCGGTCTCGATCGTCAGCGTGCCGCCGTCCGGCATCGCGTCGCGGGCGTTGATCGCGAGGTTGAGGATCGCGTTCTCGAGCTGGTTCTCGTCGCACAGCGCGTGCGCGCCGCCGGCATTCATCCGCGTTTCGATGCGCACGTCGCTGCCGATCGTGTGGGAGAGGATGTCGGAGAGGTTGGCGATCACGCGCTCGACCTGCACCGGGAGGATGTTGAGCCGCTGGATGCGCGAGAAGGCGAGCAGCTGGGTCGCCAGCTTGGCGCCGCGCCGGCCAGATTCGAGCGCGGCGTCTGCAAGGCGCTTGAGCCGCGGCTCCCTGACCGCGCCGGCGATCACCTCCAGCCCGCCGATCACCGGCGTGAGCAGGTTGTTGAAATCGTGCGCGATGCCGCCGGTCAGCCGCCCGACCGCCTCCATCTTCTGTGCCTGGCGCAGCGCCTCCTCTGCGCGCTCGCGCTCCGCGACCTCGGCGCGCACCCGCTCGAGCGCGAGGCTGAGGTCGGCGGTGCGCTCGAAGACCCGCCGCTCCAGCGTCTCGTTGAGCTGGCGCAGCGCCTCGTTGCCGAGCTTCCACTCGGTGATGTCGTGGGCGACGCCGATGAAGCCGACATGCTCGCCGTGCGGACCCCAGCGCGGCTGCGAGATCGAGCGCAGCCAGCGAAATTCGCCGTCGCAGCGGCGGAACCGGCCTTCGAGCGTGAACGGCGCGAGCGAGGCCTCGCCGGCGATCGATTCGGCACGGACGCGCTCGGCATCGTCGGGATGCATGATGCTGCGCCAGTCGAAATCGACCGCTTCCTCGTAGGTGATGCCGAGGAACTCGACATAGGCGCGGTTGACGAAGCTGCGCTTGCGATCGAGCTTGGTCACCCAGATCGGCACCGGCGCCGAATCCGCGATCAGCCGGAACCGCGCCTCGCTCTCCCGGATCCGGTCCTCGGCATCGGCGTCGCGATTGACGGCGATCACGGTGCCGAACAGGCCGACGACCTGACCCTCCTCGCCGAGCACGGGGTTGTAGCAGTAGGTAAGCCAGATCTGCTCTTCCTTGCCATGCTGGACACGCCGGCGCGGCTCCGATTCGAAATAGAGCGTTTCGCCCGCGAGCGAGCGCGCGGCATTCGGCCTGATCCGGTCCCACACGTCCGCCCAGACCTCGGGCGCCGGCCGGCCGAGCGCCGGATTGCGGTCGCCCAGCAGCTCGGCATAGGCGTTGTTGAAGACCATCAGCAGGTCCGGACCCCAGGCGAGGAACATCGGCACGGTCGAGCCGAGCACCATCGAGGCCGCGGTCTTCAGCGATTGCGGCCAGCTCTCGGGCGGGCCGAGCGGCGTCGACGCCCAGTCGTGGTCCTGCGCCGCGGTG
>Ga0182741_1002496_pt1 | contig 21241 bp, 10 predicted proteins | sample eDN5th37CBELigOP_FD_128874 | JGI IMG/M metagenome (GOLD analysis project Ga0182741, IMG submission 128874) | Enriched Organic Plus compost microbial communities from Emeryville, California, USA - eDNA 5th pass 37_C BE-Lig OP (version 2) (version 2) ... | reverse complement strand
TTGTGATAGGACCATCCTTGGGGGCAAAGACTGTGATTGCCTTATCTAGCTTCAAGTTGAATACAATAATCTCACCTGTGGATAGACCGATTGCAACGACATCCACGACTTCAGACTTTCCAATCGCGGTAATCGCTCCGAGTCTGAAATTGGCACCCTGCTGGAGGCGTTGCTGCCGCAATCTTTCCTTTTCCTGAACACTAGCGAGGAGTTCCTCAACGGAGGCTTTGTGTGACACGAGCGCCGCGGCGATACCTCGGAACCTGTGAATGAGTTTGCACGAGTTGAAGTTCCACAACTCAAGGACACCATTACTCCAGCCGACCACAATCTTGTTCACATACGCTGCCGGGTGCGCAACGCATGTAATGGTCGCATTCGGGTCGTCGATGGGTCTGGGGAAATCGATTTGTCGAACGGGGTTAAGTGCTTCGAGAGACTCTGCAAGCTCGATAGCCGCACCGGTTCCCGTGGCCTGTAGCTTCTCACCCTTGGCACTGAGTTTACGAGCACTGGCCTGCATGTTCTCTCGTTCGCTCGTCCCGAAAATGCTTCCAAGCTCGGTGAAATCCCACATGAAGAGTTGGTTCGTGTCGGTGATGGCGATGAGGTGCAGACCGATGGTCATGAGATGATTCACCTGTCGGTTGCAAGACACAGCAAGACGGCCAATTTCCTGCGTGCGGCGCCAAATAATGATCTCACGACCGCACGCCGTGAATGTGACTTCACGCATCGACGCCACGGCCGTGATTGTCCGGCTTCGCTGAGGTGCGCAGATGACGGGTCGGAGATTGGAGGTTTTGAACACCTGCCAGGAGCGGCCCGCGGCTACAGTCAGGAAAGTCTCATTCCCGAGTCGGTTTACGGCGAAAGGCGTGCTCCCCGTCACGACGCCTATGCAGCGGTACGGCTCAAACAGCGCGCTGCGATTCATGTTTCACGGCAAAAAGCGTTTGGATCGCAAAAAGAGGGTATCCGCGCCGCGGTTTGGGGAAAATACCAGACTATATCGAGTGCGCGTAGTGATAGAAAACAAATAAGTATATTTCTCAGTTACAGCACACGCCCACCTAGCAAGACGCAATATTGCAACTCGCTCAGAAATTTCCGCTTATTTTAGCCGCATCAGGCTAAAATTTCACACAGTAGTTTCGAGCGCACTGGAGATGTCGGGGACTATCACCGCGCTCAAAAGCCACGTGGTAGATCGGACCGGAGTACACGCAGGCGAAGTTAATACACTATACAAAGCACTTTATGCCTATTTCCGCAGGCCCAGGATCTTGGCTCGCTTCACGTTGCGGTCCTCTTCTAGGTTTTGGACCGATCCACCACCTCGACGTTCGGCCATCTGAGACAGAAGCCGTTGCGCTTCCATGTCCAGCTTGCGGCCCTCAATCTTGGCGCGTTCCGTGTCGCTCGCACGGCTGCGACTGGGAACCTCTGGCGCGTGTTCGCGGAGCTCACGGATGTCCTGACGAGTCAGCCGTGCGCCTGAGTAGTATGAAGGGAAGAGCTCCTCGTATGAGTCGACATCGCTCGCAAGCCTGACTCCGAAACCAACGTTGATTGATCTTTCTGTCCTGCTTCGTACGCGGTCGCCCACAATCGATTCATAGAGTTCACCAGGATCTTGGGAAGACGACTTCTTGGATGACGAGCTCGACGAAGACAACGAGGAAGTGGAAGCGGCACCACTACTCACGACACCTGCAGATGCAGCTGACACCCGAGTATGACTTGCCGTAATCTCCGCAGGAAGAGGCGCCGATACGTCGTACATCGCGTCAATAATCTTGTGTGTATCGTCAGGCTTTGCGGCGGCCGAACTTATGCCGCTACTACTACTACTACTATTACTACTACTACTACTACTACTTCCGATCTCACGTAGGTAACTCGGCACGTAAGATGTATCCGCTGAGTCTCCAAACATATCGAACATGTCATCTGCCGGCGCTTCCGCTCCAACCGTGCTTGTCCCGGCTGGAGCTAGGGTAGACTCCGAGATTGCCTTCTCCTTCTCCCTATCTTTACTCGTCTTTGAGGTCATAGTTGTCGAGTCCTGGTGTTTTCCAGTCCGCTGCTCAGTTCTAGCCTGGGCAGTCTGTCTGGCTTCCCTTGCCTTCCAGCTCTTGATTTGATTGAGCACGTCGAGAGGGAGCGACTTTCCTTGTCCCAACTTCTCCCCAGTGACCTCGTCGATCATTTCCGCACCCGCGTTCACCTGTTCCTCCAGGTCGCGATCCACGTGATGCATCACGAGCGTGGGTGCATCACTTGCCAGTTGCTGTTGCCTTGATCTTGCGTTCAGGTTCAAGTAGGGGCTGATGTTCATGGCGAATCGACGTTGTCCGTGCTTAAACGCTAGATGGAGTCTCTGCTGGTGTTCCTGGGAATACTGCAGCCTATCCGATATGATCGTTCGGAAAAGCTCCCTGGCCCAGGGTGAACGGAACACCATCGTTTCCTCCGTCATGGTGCCCTTACCGCGCGATGACGACACCGCCGCCTGGAGCTTCTCGAACTCGTCGTCGAGTCTGCTTTGCTTGCCAGGCTCACCTTGGGCGAGGTGCGCCTCGAGATCGTCTGGTGCGACGTCAAACATATCCTCTTCGTTTGCAACTCCTGACTCGGCCCTGACCTTGGCCAGCAGCTGGTAATCCAGACCCATCACAAGGTGGGTGTGATCCATGTCGCCTCCAAGGAACTTTTTGTGCTCGGGATCGACGAAGACGGCGAAGCCTTCGTCCTCGAGGGGATCAACATCTCCTCGCTCCCGTCGTTCCTTGGCTCGGTCGCGGTACTTAGGCGCAGCGGCCTCCTCTTTGCGCCGCTGCTGCTCTCGGAGTCGCTCTTGGTACCTCAGATAGCTTTCTAGGCGCTTTTTGCTGCGCTGCTGAGGCTGATCGTTGTGCTGCACTGACATCTTTGGCAGTACTCGGCAATTTTCTATCTTTCTATCAGGTTTTCTACCTCCGCAACCTCGCGACTACCCGCCTTTCACGCTTTTTCCAGTCTGGCTTGAAACCTTAACAGCACTTTGTTTCGAGTCGCGTTGCAAGCGACTTGGCGGTTGCATGTCCGGTAGGAGGCTATCAATTACTCGGGTCGGGTTTGATGATGAGAATATTGTCACACCGACCTCAGAGGAGCAGCTCGAAACCGAGAACGAGTGCGTCCAGGCCGTGCAGACTTGGCTCATGTACCGCAACCCAGCGACGTAAGTACCAGTTTCACTGAGGATCCGCACCTTGCTGCGCTCGCAGGCGTGGGATATGAACGATCACACCTTATTTCATCATATGTATCCCGATCCTTGACACATCTCTAGCTCCGAGCTGTACAGGAAGGCTACAACGGACTGGATTATCGACTCGCTCTCGGCCTTGCCAGGGTATACCAAGGGCCTTTACGCGTCGCATGGGTGGCTGTTCTACTGGATGATTCGTTCACTGGAGGTACTCGGGACGCTGAACAGGCTGGATGAGGAGCGGGCTGACGAACTCATCGAGTACGCTCTGGAGCTATTCCACAAATGCCACGCCGAGGACCCATCTGCAAAGGGATTCGGTGGAGGTTACATGCAGGAACCGCAGGCACTAACGTGCTATGCTGTCTCCATGGCGCTAATGATTCTGGGTGCGAGGTTTAACAAACTGCCATACATCTTTCAGGCAGTGGATCGTAAGGCGCTTTATAACTACTACCTCTCGCTCAAAGTTACTGACCCCAAGGACCCACACTTTGGAGCCTTCCGCGCGACCAAACCCGATGGCGAGATCGATAATCGCACTGTGTACGGTGTGCTCGCTTCGGCATCGCTGTTTGGTATCCTCGACGAGAGACTCAAGGACGGTACAGCCGAGTGGGTGGCCAAGACACAGACCTATGAAGGTGGCTTCGCTGACGTTAGCGGCTCGGAGGCCCACGGTGGATACGCTTACTGTGCTCTGGCCTCTCTAATAATCATGGGGCGGCCCGAGCTATGCGATCTGGAGGCTCTTTTAAGTTGGGCGACCAAGCGTCAGTTTGCAAAGGAAGGCGGATTCTCAGGACGAACCAACAAACTCGTCGACGGATGCTATAGTTTCTGGGTCGGTGGTCTTTTCCCACTGATTCGGTATGCAAAGGCGCTCATCCAAGCCAAGCAACTTCATGAGTCCAAGCAGGACGTGAAGGGGCTCAACGAACAGCAGCGGTTTGCCGAGGCTGTGCGAAAAAGTAAGACCATAATTCCTCGCGACGACGGAGGGTGGCTTTTTGACACGTCGGCCTTGCAACAGTACCTTATCATGGTGTCTCAGACGCCCTTCATGCGGCCAGGCCTACGAGATAAGCCGAGCATATCAGCAGATCTCTATCATACCTGCTACTGTCTCTCCGGGTTGGCCGTCGCTCAGCATTCGTTTTCAAGCGGAAGTCCACGAAGCAGTGAGGACACTGACTACGAGTATGATGAATTTGGCGAAGGATCGGACGAGGTTATTCACTTAGACATGGACAGCCTCACAGCTCCAGAGCCTAATCCTAACATCTTTGGTGCCGAATCTAATGAAGTTGTACGAAGTAACCCAATCTACAATGTCTCAGAGGACACAATCGCAGCAGTTTCGGCCTATCTTGAGACTCTGGAAAAGCAGGAGTGAGACCAGCAGTAGTCCGAATACTGGAAGCAGTACGAGGACGGATCACGCTGAGCGAACTCCCTTTCCTTCTTACAAACGATGTACATTAGCCACGTTCACCGTGGACACCACTAGCAGTCCTAAGCGAATAGAACAGCCCTCACAAGCAAAGTTTGATTCGAATTTTCACAGCTTCGCCTTGTGGTGTGGTGTGGTGTATAGATAGTGCTACTGCTGAGAAAAGCTTAGAAGCGCGTGTTGAGCCTTGGTATCAGCTTAATCCTCGCAGCACATGGCAATCCGCGACTCGTGCGGCGGGCGCGCGGGCGTGGGGGCGTCTGGAAATTTTTGTTCCATCGCTCGCACATGTGGGCCAAATTCAGGTAACCAGTGACTAAGCTTGAATAATTCGCAGTGACATTCGGGGGTGGATATGGAGCGTTCCGCTCGCCAATCCGGGTTAGAACCTGGACGAACATGCTGTACAACTTGCATTTGCTAGGAACATTGTATTTATACTCCCACGCGTGGGTGGGATCTCCACGCAAATCGAGAAAGCTCTCCCGCCTATCTGGGATGTCAGACGAAAATTACTGATTTTCTTGGTAACCCGCGTGCTTTGGACGCGATCTGGATATACTTACCATTATTGGCACTTGTATTCTGTGTTCACCCATTACGCTAGTGTAGAGGAGCTCTGGCCCTGCGATGCAATATGCTGGCCCGAGGCTCAGCGCGCAACACAACTTGAACACACTTAGCTCCAAGTCACAGGTCATAGATCAGACAATACCTACGCGCTCTCCACCGGATCCCGATCCCGATCCGCCACCAGATCTAAGGGACACGCGCTCAGCAGACATCCACATGCTTCGTAGCACGATGCTTGGTGCAGACAGAGAAGAGGTCAAGGGTAAGATTCGCACGTGCCTCGTTCAACAAGCTGGTCCCTCCGACACCAACAACAAGAGCGTGACTTCAACACCAGCAACCTCGACCATACGCTCGACCGACTCGGTAAGAGGGTCCACCCGATGCGAGATGCATTTGCCGACGACGTCCTCCTCGGCACAAGCGCCTATGCCATCTTCCAGTTCTGATCGACGCCTGACTCGGACCTCGATGCATGGAGTCAATCCGCGCAAGCAGCGGGGGATGAAGTCTGATTTTGAATTGCCTTCACCGCATATATTCGAGAAAGAATCAAACGAGCAATTCGATTTCTCCCCAGTAAGGTCTTCACGTGCGGCGTGTCCAGCCCGCAGAGAAACAGGGTCTCCGTCTATGAAACATGACGAGTTAGTAACTACAACTCACTTCGAGAATGAAGCTCACGTTGAGAATCGAGATACAAACACGTCGGAGCCTTCACCCCAGCTCACACACCACGAGCTCGCCAATCTTCACTTAGGATGTAAGGATCCACATGTGGATGACTCAACCGCGAAGCGAGCGAATTTGAGTCTCCTATGGTGCTTTTGTGGCCTTCAGGACGCAGAAGTCGAGTCTCCTTCACGGAGAACTATGTCCGAAAGAGTTCAGTCGAGTCCATCCATATGTGGCCTCTCCCGGAGCCCAGACATACCACCAGTCCCTATTCGAGCTAAATCTCTGAACTGTCCAAGGCTCTCTCGCCCGCCTCTGCTGCATTCATTCTCGGCGAATAACCGAGACCCGAATGACACTAGGAATCAAAGATCGGAGTCACAACCATTACCTCCCCCTACACCACCACCTGGGCCTCTGTCTCCAAGCAGCGATGCCGATCCCGACACTCAAGATGGATCAAAGCGAACTCATCAGCAGTCCCAAGCCAACGGCGAGGATCATATGGGCACGTCTCCTCAAGCGACCACAACCCAGGCTCACATCGAGGCGCAGAAACAGTCGTCTGAGGTTGCCACTACGCAAGGACATGTTTCGCATGAGAGTCGAGGGCAAATCACAGAATCATCGGGTGGCATTCCTCTTGAGCAGGAGGTCGTCAACAATCAGTCGGGCAACAACCATTATCGTCGGCGTTCAGGAACCATGTCAGAGCAACTAAGGGTGCACACAGCGCCTTCAGGGCAGAATCACGTAGAAGGAAGGAGTCATAGCAGACTTCAGACGTTACATCCGTTGGAGGTTTCTCAGGACTCGTCATCCTTGAATTTACACCATCACAATTGTGGGCATAGGCGACTAGCAACTGAAGGAGAGTCTTCGGCGCAGGATAGCCCTACCCCCGCAGCTGATTTTGTGGAGCCCCAGATAACTCGACATCGCAACCTCTCCATTCCAACCTGTTCTCCAATATCCAGTTCCGCTGAATACGAAATAGCGTGCGTCGCCGTACCTCCGACACCAAGGATACCTGGGGCTTCTAGGCATCTCACAATAAGCTCAGACTCCCCCATGGCCCCTATGGGGACAGCTCCAGAAGTCCCAACCACCACACGCACAACGCCGCAAAGACTGACACTGGCGCAGGGCATTCCCCATACTCCGGAAGGTTTCGTAGTTCCTAGAGCTCAGTCTCAACGGGTTACGACGACTCCTGAGCTCACTTCAGTGCCACGTATCCTGCGAGAACGTAAACCTGGGCTCCTGTTTCGTGAGCCGTTCGAATACGATGAGACGTATCGGTTTCACTCCAATCGCTCCGCTCCACTGGAGAGTACTCAATTTCAAGAATATTCGGATGCCAATACGCCGCTTGCCACACTCACATTGCCACCTGGGACAGGATTGAATACGAAAGCCACTCCACATGAGCGTCCCCCACCACCTACACCCAGTGCAAGGTACATCGAACCACCTAGTTCGCGAAGGCATAGCACTCTGACGGGCACTAAGGGTCGTACCGCATTTGGATTTGACTTCGCGATACCGGAGGACACGCCAGTTCAGCTTGAGCCTTTCCCGCAGCCCTCGGCGCAATCGCACGGTGGACACGGTCAGGTTTCTAACGAAATGACTCCTGCTCCTATCATGCCACCTAAGATAGAGCGAAGACGCTCGGGTACGGTATTAATTCCCCCGCTCGAAATAGCTAGCACGCCAACAACTGAATCACATCACTCCTCTCACTGCGTGAAAACTTTTCAAAGTCCTACAGTCACCCAATCTGCTCGCATGGCTTCGCCTCTACAGCCAATTCAGGAGATGAACTTGAAGCGTGCGGATTCAGAACCAGATCCATCGTCAGAGGACCTCATGACATTCAGAGAGAAATCCGAGACACGTGTGATATGGAACAAAAAGAAGCCACCCGGTCTGCAGTTGTCTACTGAGGGATTATGGATCGATACAGACCTTGCGAATGCAAACAATGACCAATCGCTGATCGTTGCGAAAGAGTATCATGTTCGTGTACGCCCCACGCAAACGAATGATCACCACCACCCTAATGAGCTACGCATCGGAGATGGAGAAGACAACTGCGAAGAGATCTCTGAGGCTGCGAGCTTTGACGCATCCAGCGAGGATGGGGAAGGCATGCGTGACTACATTGAGGACCCCGACAGCGACTCACTTGTCTCAGTCACATCCACGACACACACGTCAAGTGTTATTCCTGAAGGATCCTCTAATCGGTCTGTTACTGTCACCACCGATCTTCAACAGACGTTTGAACTCAAGACAGGTCGCGTGGGCGGCCAAAAAGCCTTTGCCGATTGGAGTGAGCTCCAGACACACATTATGGGTGATGGCGGTGGAATTAAGTTCGCCTTGAAAAACGGATTCCCGCAGCCGTCCCAGCGAGCTCAACAATGGACGGGTGTTCAAACCAAGTCTAAAGCTGCACAACTTGATGCGCCCACAACTGAGTCCGCAAAAATGGGTGATGATGCTGCTTGCGACTCTATTGAAGTATCAAGCAATGTTGCCATGACTCACCCCACAGCTAATGACAGACTTCTCACCTACATCCAGAAGCATGAATTTGCCAACAAACAGGGAACGAACCCCCCTTGGCTAAGCCTAGCACGGGCTGGCCCGGAGGCGCATACTAGAGAGCAACAAGCTGGTGATGCACCCTCACCTAGCGCTGTCATGACCGCTGAGTCGCTCACCAATCCTTCTCAACTTGATATCGAGCCTCATGGGGCAGAGGCGCCTCAGATGGGATCGAGCGGAGACCAGTCTACCAGTCAGGTCAAGGTGATTAAGATACCTAAGCCTGTACAAGCTACAGTGCAAAATGGAACTGCGCCGAAGTCGTATCAAACTGTTGGTCTAATTGCTCGTGATGCCAATACCATCATAACAACTCTCCTTCACAATCATGTTATTCACAAGAAGGAGGTGTCGAGCCGTGATATCGATGGCTTTGGGATCGCGCTAACGCCTATAATGGAGGGATCTTTCACCCATCGAGGAAGATATAAGCGTCGAGCTCAGAGTTTGACCGGATCGGATTCAGCTGCATCTGCACCAACGCCACAGAATCCAAACGGTCATAAAGCGCATCGCACTCATCGGTCAACAAAGGACGCAAACCTTTCCACCCTCGCTTCATTGAGCACCCAGCGCGGTTCAAACACTATGGACCCCTCTGCTACATTGGACCCGGGTATTCCCACACGTAAGTGGCTCGGTCATTTGCCAACTGAGGTCGCCGAAGAATTTTGGAATTTGGCTAACCCATTCCCATTTTATTCATATTCATTGCGTCAGGGGCCAAGAAAGACTATGCAAGACACATTTGCGCTGGTTCCAAGCTTTCGAGTAACCCAGAGCATGCCAACCCACGGTGAGAACCCTGAAGGTAATGTTGAGGGACTCTTCGCGCTGTGCGATGGCCATGGGCGCGCAGGGGGGCTGGTTGCGGAGCTAGTAGCCGAATTGCTTCGCAAGGCCGCTTCGCGAGCCAACGAGGGCGTCCCTTGTCCTTGGGGAGAAGAATGTGAGGAGCGTGATGGAAAGGATAATGAGCAGTTAAGTCCATCTTCCGCTACCTGTTGCGCTCCTGAGCAATCGAGCGCAACAAATGCTACAAGACCACTGAAGCCGAGCACATCACTTGCCCCAGAAATGAAACCACCTCAAGAAGCGGCCTCTAGACCAATTACGATTCCAAGAGCCAAACCTTGCCAAGAGTTCCCTGCAGATGAGCAGAAGGGTCCTGCAGTGCAACATGAACGAGTACTGCATAACCCTTGCCTATCAGTCACGTCGACTTCCTTAGATATCGGTGAAAGCAACATTCTCTCTAACAGGTTTGAGTGGGATGTGCCACGTCAAGAGAGCGACGCTCCTGTGAATCGCATGAGTAGCCAACCTATTTCCATTTCTGGTGCCACCAAACCATTCAACTATAATATGCCGCTGAAAGGCCAAGACCTCGAGGGTCAGCAAACAACCCAATCTCGACAAGCCAGACCCGGCGATCTCGACGAGGAAGAGGACGATGACTCTGACGATGAAGATGAAGACATTGACGACGCAGACGACACGGATGACCTTGGAGATTATCAAGATGAGGATTTCCTCTTCGGTGACACTCACGTTCAAGGCCTTTTCAAATCAAAGGTTCGACCCGTTGTCTCCATCCATAATGCCGCATCTCAGCGCTCGCAAACATCACAACCTATCTCGACGTTGAATCAAGGCATCACTCAGCCAGTAGCGGTCCCACGGCCTGAGACTCTTCTCCAGCCAGTTGGCCGCAGGGACATCGCCATCACGGGCACTTCCGGAGAGCACGGTATGCCAACTGCTGATCAGCAGGCCCTGAAGCATATTGAGATGCTGCAGGAGGCAGCGGCAAGCATTGGGCTTGCAAGGAGTGTGGGAACGCCACTACTCGAAATGCATCCTTTGGTGTTGAATATTTCGGGAGTGCTTGACCGTGCTCGTAAGGCACGACCTGACTATGTGAGTGTCCTGAACTCCAAAGAGTATGCACAGCTTGATGTTTCAGATCGAATTGTTCGTCGGCAATTCAAGGCGCTCTTTCGTTCCATGCAGAACGAGGCTCGTGAACTTCTGCGCAAAGCTGCGACAATGGAAAGCAAAAATTCCAAAGGCACACAACAAAGAGATGCAGAGGGTGAAATGATGCGACTAAAAGCCATCGGACTTAGGCCGTCTCTAACAAATCTTGCAGGCTTCAGCGCGATGCACGAAATTTTGGATCAGGATAAGCCACCTGAGTATTGTGCTGGTGGTGCTGCGGTAACTGTGGTTAGAGTTTCATCACGAGAAAGAAAAGTCTGGGTCGCAAGCGTTGGTGATGTCCGCGCCTTCGTTGTCCGTCGCGGAACTCCTGTCGAGCTCACTGTCGATGATTATCCAGATCGACCTGACGAACAACGAAGAATTTCGAAGCTAGGCGGACACATTTTCAACGTTGGAGGTCAGGCTCGCCTCGCAGGTGAGCTCGGTGTATCGCGAGCAATTGGAGACGCAAACTATGAGCCGTACGTATCATGGGAACCGACCGTGACGCGCCTAGATATTCAGCCAGGAGACTTCTTGTTCATCTGCACTGACGGTCTGTTCCAAAAAATCACAGTAGAAGAGATATGTGAACATGTAGTGACTGAGAGACGCGAAAGATTGAAACGAGTTGGCACTTGCGGTTGCGCCATCCCTCGGATTGGTCCTGAGGTTTGGCGCCTACTTATCGATCATGACCGCAAGCTCCGCGAAAGAGAAGCCTCTATGATCTCTGAGCGAGACCCTAACTCCGAGGTATCTGCTGATATGTCCTCTCCCTCGTGCTGTTCCGATGGCGATCTCAGTCATCACACGCGTGCATATTTAGATCGTGTTCCACCTTCCCCACTCAATTCAAGATCCATTGAGGAAGAGGTCAAACAGACGGCGAGGGAGTTCCTGGCATCTGCAAAGGATGCTAGTACGACCTTCCAGCGACGAAGCTGCTGTATTCTTACTGGTGCTAGGGGGATCACTGAGGAGGCACTGCGGCGAGGAGCGAGGGATAATGTGTCCTGCATGATTGTAGATCTAGATCTTTACCTGCGCTATATTAATCACTCGGCATGTATTCAATCCCCGATACGTGAAACAGATGAATCCATATCACACACATCGCACGAAAGTGCACAACCCGACCCACCGAAATAAGCAAGATGTACACTAAAATACTGACAACGAAACCTGGTCAAGTAATCCAAGCGAGGCCGAGTTTGATCCTTTCGCAAACAAGATCGTAGTTGCGAGGTATACTATATTGATTTGGATACAGTAACGGTAGCGTAAACTCACGAATTGTTTAACAAATAAACCTTGGTTATGCTGTAATATATACATCAGCATCGTCTTTATGATATTGCGTCTGGTCCTTCAATTCGTATCCTTTTCCAAGACGCTCGACTTCTGAATTCCCATTTGTGTACTCTCTGCTCCAGTTGCTGTCGTTGATCGGCTGGGCGAGGTTTGTCCACTGGATCTCCGTAAAGCTTCGAGCCTTGCGCGTCGCCGTAGCTCAGCCTCAGATACGGGGGACGCCTCTTGTGCATCCCCATCATTGTTAATAATACTGCTTGAGGTTGGTGGCGAGGACGAAGGCAAAGATAAGGGCGATGATAATGAGGATGGTGATGATGATGGTGATGATGATAGTGATGATGATGATGATGATGATGATGATGATGATGATGATGATGATGATGATGATGTTGTTGTTGTTATTGTTGTTGTAGATAGGTTTGGTGCGAGCACAGGCGAGACATCAGGCTCACCGGTGGTTGCATTCTCACTCGAGAGAGAGGTAGAGGCAGCCTGTGAACTTGAAGGAACGGCTTCCGTCTCTTGGTTGCCTTGCCTTCCTGAAGTACCACGCTGCAATGCGAGCAGCCGTGCTGCTCGAAGATTTCTTTCCAGCGCTTCACGATCTATAAGTTCCATTGGGAGAGGGTTCACCTCCAATGGATTCGCAGTTCCAGGCGCCGCTTCTCTATCCTTGCCTTCTTCGGGCGCCCGGTCAGCCCGCCCAGCCTGATCAGCTGCCCGGATTGCTGCTGTGAGCGCCGCCAGCTCTCGGATCTCATTTTCCCGCTGCATAAAGCCAGTTGGGTCTGCCTCGAAGGCTGCCGCTGCATAAGCTTCGTCGTCGTCTCTGAGGTCCGACGGGAAGAGACGCGTGAGCCATGACGGGGTACGAAGCACGCGGTAGCGTGTGCGGAGTAGTTCCGGGCACACATCCTCCAGAAAGTAGTAGATGTGGCCCACAACGATGCCCATCACATCGGCGATGTAGTCGCCTCCACTAAGAGCTGAGAAAAACAGCATGACCCAGGGGAGATAGGGCGCGCGGAATGGAATAATACCCATCCATGCAAGCACATTGTGGGGGTTGCGACGCGCCCACACATACGAAATCATTACGGTCAAGGATGACCCCATGAAGTGCAGCTTGAAGAGCCAGGCCGCCAGGGTAAGCAGAGTTCCTCCGAAAAGAAGCATGTATACGAAGCCGGCCTTTCGGCGATTGAAGTTGATATTCTCGAGCGAATTGGCATACTGAACCCAAAACACCATGTGGAGGAAGAACTCGAGCGACAGCCGGCTACCAAAATAGAAGAAATGTGTAAACAGTCGCCACCACTGACCAGCTAAGATAAGCCGGACGGAAAAGTAGAGTTGAAGAGGCGAGACGACCTTTGTGGCGCATGCCAACGTGGTTAGGCCAATCAGGCCTAGATAACCAGCGGTGATTACGCCCAGTCCGCCTTCATTAAAGTCCATTTTACAACATCAATACAATGTACAAATCAGCTAAAATTCACCGAAAGCGAGTGGATGGAATCACTCGGTGCTGAGTCAGCGCAGGCTGATGCCTGGCTTTGCACCGGGCAGTAGCGGAGTGTAAACGGGCTATGGATAAAGCCTGGATGCCCAACTGCTAGCCAGGTGGTTCTGCGCTTGCTCCTGGAGTTGGGTCGAGGAACTCATGTACAGGTCGATGTAACAAATGACGGTCAGAGGCACTAGACTGTGACCAGACAGACTGCGATAGGCCGTACCGAAGATCGAGGAACCCAATACATATACATGTGAACTATTTTATTTACTCGGATTGTTGCCTACGAGCGCGATTTATGTCCATCATGCGTGCTTCGTGATCCTCTTGCTCGGCGAAGTTGATTCCGAGCGCCTGCTCGAACCACGCATATGTACGCTGATCCTCTGGACTTAGTCGCGCTCGAGCTGCACGCACCTCCTCAAGTCGACTCGACTGAGTTTCAGTTCCTGACAACATCGCAAGCGCGGACGGAGTTCGTGATGACGTCCACATTGTTGTCGGGCGCCCACGGGCTCGATTTCTTCCATTCTCGCGCGAGCCCAAGCTGGCAGGATTGTAGTCAACTCGAGGCCTGTCCTCGTCGCGGTCCTCCTCTTCATATACTGCAAGCAGCTGCGGCACCCGGATTTGGCGGCCTTGACTACGACCACTGCCATTGCTATCCACACTATGCCGATCAGCGTCATCTCCATTAACTTCGGCTCCACTAAATCGATTCGACATAGGTGATGCCTCCTCTCCGACCTCTCCGCCCGCGTCACCCCCTCGGGAAGATGGTAACGAACTGGTGGTGTGAATCGGAGCGCGACCACGCCTGATCATAGGCACCCTTGAGGATGGAATGGAGCTACCCACTGAGAGACTCGAATGCGGAGAAAAATCAATGTCGGGTGGACCCATATCAGGAATATCGAGCGTTGGTGCCGGATCATACACAAACGCACTCCGCACACACAGTCTAGCTGGTCTCGAACCTCGGGCGCTTCGATTTCGTTGCGGGCCGCTAAAAGCACCCTCGGATGAGCTTCCACTCGAACTGGAGGGAGCGAAACAAAGAAGTGCTCGCACTTGGCGTCGGCAAATGGGACAGTTTTCGAATCGAGATCGGCAATCATTGCAGACAGAGACGTGTCTGCATGGAAGTGTGACAACTGATGCTGGCGCTGAGGTACACAGGCAACACTGGGTGTTATCAGTAAGGAGACTTGTTGTAAACGTTCCACAAAGATCCATATAACCACTTTCTTCACTGAGAATGGCCTGCGAGAGACAGACCAGGTTCGGGTAATCCATTGCCCTCTGTCCATGCTCGTCTGTGTTGATTCCAGAGTCGCCATGGGCCATTGACTGATACAAAAGCTTGAAGTCTACTGTTTTGGACGTCAAAAACTGCTTGGATCGAGTGCGGCCATCCCTCTCAGAAGGAGCAATGCACTGCAGTCGGAAAAGTGTAATCTCTGCCACGGATTCGTCAGGAGCAAGACGGTCTGGCACACCTTCCTTTTCTGACACAGTCGCCTTGCCGGATGATGAAGCAGACGACTTGCTTTCCGAGTACTCTTTTGTCTCCGCTTTCGACTCACTTGTTGCGCTGCTGAAAAACGGTTGACCAACACCACGCGGTTGGTCTTGCAACAGAAGTCCGATGTCAGCATCGCGTGCTCGTTGTCGCGCGACTTGTGCAATGCCGAGCAAAGCTTCTGGATCCTGATCTGAGGGGACCTTCTCAATTACATCGTTGCGGGATGATGAGGAGTCGACAAGCGGAAGCGCGATCGATGCATTTTGAAGGGCTGCAACAATATCAGACATTGCCTCCCTCCTGTGCGCTTTCGGCGATGCGGCCGCTAACGACAGATCAGCCGCGCTGTAGGTTACGAGGACGAAGTCAACAAAGGCATACCCTTTCTTTGTGCGCGTCACTAGCTCCTTAATGACTGCAAGGGGAATCCTAAACTTGAGTTGTACAACTGGAACCGGTGCGATGTGTTTAGGAGCTAGTGAGACATATGCGCTCGCGTCGGGCATCGTGACGTGCTTCAGTTGCGGGTTCTTAGGGATCGCAGGCCCGTGCATCTCATAGGTAGGATAGATGAAATTCAGACCCGGCGCATCTGGACTGCTGTGAGATGACAACGATGATGACAGGGTGCGACTGACTTCAGCTGATGGTGCGGATGTGGTAGCCGCTGGAGCTTGCGAGGCAGCAGGTGATGCTGAATCGGCAGGACTCAGCGACCTATTCAACGGCGCAAGCGCTGGCAGAACCATAAGAGTTGGTGCGACGTATAATGAGCACGCATCCATCGCACTGAGGAAACCCTTGAGTTTGGTCCGATCCCCGAGTGAGAAGTTACCGCTGGCGGAGCCTTTGGCTGCCTCGGACTTCTGATCCTTTTTCGAGTTCTTTGCTTTAGGTGTGGCAGTATGACTCGGAGACAAATGATTCGGCGTCCTCGCACTACTGCTTGTGGGGCTTGTCGTGCTTGTCGTGCTTGTCGTACTTGTCGTGCTTGCGAGCAACATGGGCTCCAGCTGCTTCATTTCAATCTCAACTATCGTGTTGCCTTGAGCGTCCTTAGGTGCAGCTGCTCTGTCGTCTGCGGTGGCAGTACTCGTCGTCTTGGACTTCAGAGTTTTCTTCCGGGATGCCGTGACCTCCTGTGTAACGCGTCGGACGTAGGCGTTGAAGCCGGTGGTGGACACACCTACATAGAGTTTAGCCTCGGAGGCAAGCATGGAGTGGACAGGGATTTCGACGTCCACGTATTCCGTAGTGTCACTATCACTGCTGTCGTCACACTTGCCCTTGCTGTCTGCACTGCTTGGGCTTGATTGCATCGGAGCGAGTTTCAGGTGCGGTCCTGCGGCTGCTGGTGGGGGAGGCGAGGTCGGACTACTCCTGCTGGGACTGGCATTCGTGTTAGAGCCGGAGTTGGAGCCTGGTTGTTGGACCGAGGTCTGTGACTGTGCCCCCGAGACCGGTGTCTCCTTACCCGTGGTGGAGCTGGGAGATTGCCCTGGCGGATGCTCGACCTGGCTCGGCTGCTCCTCATCAAGGTAGACAACATTGGCTTTGGAATCGGGAACGAAGTGTGCAGCAACCCAGAGGCGGTGGCATTTCGACGCGCGCGGGGCAATGTTGGTTCGATAGTGCGCCCAGAAACTCGCGCGCGTCAGAAGCATGTTATGGAAGCTCTCAGGACCCGTGATCACGATCCTTTGCGCCTTGTGACCCATCCATAATCGGCCCAATCTCAGCAACCGCGACACGACACGGTATATCCAGAAGAAAATCAGCAGCACCAGCAGCAGCAAGCGGTAGTTGTGGGACGCGTCGTGGAATCCCTTCACTCCCATCGCGAATATGCACTACCAGAACGGATTGACGTTCTGTGTGAGGCTGGGAAAAGACTTGAAAAGCGGCACTGTAGCGCGATTTGCGCAGAGATGCCTAATCTATTGCCACCTGCGCGGTGTGGGCTCTTCTTAGAGTTGGTTTGCCTCGGCGGCCACTCCCATCCACACGCGATTCACGGGAGGTAGTAGAGCGAGATTTTTTGAATCACCATCTGTCGAGGATATGGCTCATTGTGAGGGTTAGAGAAGAGTTCTGGCTGAGATCTACTGGATCTCAGAGCACCACTGCATATCCACTTCGTATGCGCAACTGGATGCATCATACCAATTCGATCACCACTGGAACCCACTGCCGCAGGAGCTGGGTAAGCAATTCCGAAATGAGAACATGTAGCGTGGCCCAACGAATTCGAGCTTGATTCAGTACGAACAGCTGGAAATCAAGCTTGGTACGACGAATTTGAGCTCCCGGTGGTGCTTTTCGCGGGGAACAGCATTAGTCGACTTCGTGGGTGCTTCACCCTTGCCACACCCCGACACTGCACTACATCATCCCAGGGTAGGTGAATTCATCGTGTGAAATGTGAAAATGTAATGTAAGCACCAGACATACTCGCCACGTGAGACTGGGACATGCGAGCAATTTTTATCGCCCCGACGTGGCCCCAGACGCGAGATATCCCTCCACTCCCCAGTCTCACCAGAGACTGGTTTAGTCGGAACAGGCTAGAAAAACCCCCTGCTTTTGGCCGGATGCGGTTAAAGCAACAAAATTCGGGTTCTGAGTCTCTGGCGCAACAGGTTACCAGGGGTGTGGGATACAACGACCTGGGAGTGTGCGGTGGAATCAAAGTTTATGCCGCGGTTAGGCACGCATAATATAGCTGCTTTGTCATGTATTTACCCCCCAGTACTGCTCGTATGCTCCACATTTTGCATGGAACGGCACTCTCTAAGGTCACACCTCGCTCCATAGCACCCCCCCTCGCACCCGCTCCCTCTCACCCTATCTCCACTACCACGTATGAATCTCACCACAACACTCTCTAACACTCACAATGCTGATCCCAGCACCCATGCTGATGAACACTCTGCGCGAAGCTGCCGCGAGCGCAACTGCCGGCGCCACTGCAGCAGCCGCTGCACTGGTGAAGCGCATCACGTTCCTGGGCACGTCTTCGGGTAGGTACACACACGGCACGAGTCCCATAACTTGGACTCACTCGCATGCATTGTATTGACAGGGCCTGTACAGGCCATTGTTGTCCCGCTAGCCCTTGACTGCTCACGTCAACTCACTCAACAATGTGTGGTGAGCGAGCGAACCGCAGAGGCTGGTGGGGACATGTGATGAGTTGCGAAGAACTAACACCCTGATCCTTCCAAATCCACAACTCGTACCTTCTGTAGCCATTCCTCAACCTGGAAAATGCAACGTCAGCTCAACGGCAGTGACCTTCTCGAACGGCTCTGTTGTTCTCCTAGACGCCGGAGAAGGCACTCAACAACAGCTTATGAGAAGCAAAGCGGTGAAAATCCAGAAGATCGATGCGATCCTCATCACACACATGCACGGTGACCACTTCTTTGGGATCTTTGGACTGTTAGCCACACTCTCCAGCATGGGCCGAGTTGACCCCGTACATGTCTGCGGACCTGCAGGCATCGAAGCTGCCGTTCGTTCTATTATGGGCTTCTCAGACTCGTTTCTGCCCTACAGGGTAGTTTTTCATGAGGCCGATGCCAGCCTGCGAGCTTATCCAAACCCAGAGGTGTTCCGAGATAGCGACAAGTTCTTATCTGCGCCTTCGTTCGCATCGGTCAAAGCGGCTGTACGTGCAGCGAAGAAAGCATCTCAACGTGGTGCCACAGCTGGCGCCTCTGTCGGCCCCACTGGAGAAGTGGAGATGACAACAACTGATCTGGACAGCAAAGTGGATCCTGTGGGAGGCGCAAGTGCAGAGAGTGGTACGGTCGCGACTGCGTCGACTGACGAGACAGAAACAGGTCTCCCGGACAATGCATATGTGTTTGAACAGAAGCCGTACTCATTTGAGGTGCCCAACTTGCCTGGCATCAAGTTCATGGCCATCCCAATCGAGCATCGTGTTCCGTGCGTAGGTTACGTGATCGAGGAATCAGAACGGCCGGGCGCTTTGGACGGCAAACTGGCACAGCAGCTTGGAGCTCGTGGCAAGCAGCTAGGCCTACTCAAGAGTGGTCAGGATGTTGTATTGGAAAATGGAACTACAATCTACCACAAGGATGTCCTCGCACCACCGATTCGAGGTCGCAAGTTCGCCTTCCTTCAAGATACAAATGATGCAAGTTTCGCACGACCCTACATCAATGACTGCGACGTGATGATCCATGAATGTACATATGATGCAAGCATGTACGCCCAGGCGATTCCACGCGGCCACGCCACGACATTGATGGCCGCAGACCTGGCATTCGAGACCCGCTCTAAGACCCTTATTCTCACACACTTCTCAAGCCGATATACGAAGGAGGCCCTAGTGCACGACGTTGCGAACAATCGAGTAGTGTTCCGCGCTCCACGCTTAAACATGGATGCGGTCAAATCTCTCGCTCGGAAAAACGTCGATCAGCACGCAGAGGAGAGTGCTAAGGCAGTTGATCAACATCGTAAGGTATTAAACAGCGCCCTCATCCATGCAGGGCCTGAGGGATCTCGTAATCCCGGATTCTTCTTCAAACGTCTGGGGTATGACCTAGCGGACTCTATGGCAGAAGGAGAGGAAGTTAAGTGCTGTGTGGACAAGGACGGGCCCAGAACCTTTTACGGAGGTACTCCTGACGACGTCTCAATCCTTCAGCTGCAGGAAGAAGCCTGCATGCGACTCCGGGACCTCGGTGCTCCTGACGACTCCCGCGCATACATCGCCGCTGATTTCAGGTACTTCGAAGCTGAGCAACCCCGCAATCCAGACTCACCTTGGGTCCCTCGTGAAGACGCTGACGTTGAAATGGATATTCTCCTCGTTCCAACGCTGCAGGAGGTGGAGGCAGCAACTGCAAAGGCCAAGGAAGATGCAGCCATTCTCGAGGAGGCGAAGCGAAGCGCTCAAGAGAACTTGGATCGCATCGCGGCACGGACTGAAGTGTCTGTCATTGTGGAGGCAGACGAGATTGCGCGGCGTAATGCGCTTGAGCAGCAATAGGCGCAGCGTGCATTTTAATAAACGAACACCTTCAAAGCTAGCGCAGCGGCTGCATTTAGTTTAAACCGACAAATTTATGGACTCGCCAGACATAAACAGGAGTGCTGCACTAGAGCGTGCTTGGCACTGTTCCTAGACACTCATCTACCCAGTCCAGGAAGGGCTGCACGGTGGATGCTGGTTCTAGAATCACGTTCTTTTGGAACTTCTTCATGTCGAAGCCTTCTAAGGTCGTTGGTGGAAGCGTGACGATCTTGTTGTCTCGTTTCAGACTACGGACACATTCACGCATGACAGACTCTGGCGCGGAAGGCGGAGCAGAATCGCTGGAGGCCGATGAAGCTGAGGGTATGGAGTTTTCTCCTTGTAAAGGATCGGACCTTTTCAGGCTGCTCTCAAGCTTTGCCTTGAGAGTGGTTGGATCCAGTGCGACTCCATCGTCGGAAGATATTCCTGCCAAAGTGAGGGAGTGACCGATCAAGACCAGCTTATGCTGAGCACGGGTGAGGGCCACATTGATGCGTCTTCGATCCTGCAAAAGACTACCTGAAACCCCAGCCGAATTATTGCGCACCATGGTGAGAATAATGCAGGCTTTATCTCGACCCTGGAAACGATCGACGGTGTGGAGCTCAAGATCGTCCAGTGGAAGATGGAGTGCCTGTTGCCCATTGGTGAGGCTTCCACCGTGGCCTAAAGATGACATGTCGGAACCAAGCTGCGCCTTTGACCGAAACACACGGCTGCTGGTCTGATGCGCTAGCGAGCATAGCAACCTTGCCTTTTGGACGAACGTAATGATCTTGTCCTTCTCTTGTTCGATCAAGGCTCGAAGGCAATCTAGTTGTGCTCGATAGGGTGAGATAATTCCAATATCCTGTGGATTCAAGCCAGCCGCGAGAAGAGCGACAACAACCCACATGGTTATGATCGCTTCGAATGGATTGTACATCGATGTGTTCATGGTGAACACCTTTGTCCCATGGTGGTTCTCCGCGTCTGTAACAGCAGCATCCGATATCTCCTGTGAGCGAGGTCGGGGTACTAGTGCAGAGTCAATCATAACCACGGGTCGCGATGGATCGATTGCCCACCCGAGCCACGAAGCCAGTGCACATCCAACCGAGTGAACGTTGGCAAGATGGGGATCTGCATGCCGATGGATCAGGAATGGAGATCGAATGCTTCCCGGTGTCACTTGCAGTCGGATTCTACTTTTGGTAGGGGAGCTGGCTACGTGATGAAGGGAAGCGGTCGTGGAGTGAGAGGCATGCGGTGTCTCCAGCGGTTTTTGCGAGTGCGAAGTG
>Ga0182741_1002492_pt1 | contig 21260 bp, 24 predicted proteins | sample eDN5th37CBELigOP_FD_128874 | JGI IMG/M metagenome (GOLD analysis project Ga0182741, IMG submission 128874) | Enriched Organic Plus compost microbial communities from Emeryville, California, USA - eDNA 5th pass 37_C BE-Lig OP (version 2) (version 2) ... | reverse complement strand
GGCGAGCTCTCGCGTCGGGGTGAAGATCCGCGCGCGGCACCGTCCGTCCGAGACCTCGTCGATGAAGATCGTCTCGCTGAAGCCGAGGTCGCTCGCGATCTGCTGCTCCTGCCCGCGCGTCGAGTCGGACGACCAGATGATCCCGAGCGGGTTGCCGTACTGCCCGCGGGGGTCGACGAACACATTCACGACATCGGCGAAGAGGCCCACGCCTCCGGATTCTCGCAGGGTGCGACGGTGCGTGCGAGGCACTTGACGCGAGGGCACACGGATGCGTCGATCCCGCGCGTAGCGCATCGCGGGCTCCGCGTCGACCCCCCTCGCGGCATCCGAACCGGTTCTTATCGTTGAGCTACTTCCGGGAACGGCCCGGATCTGTCAGGAGGGAGCCGACATGGGTCTTGACGACAAGATTCAGAACGCCGCCCAGGACATGGCCGGCAAGGCGAAGGAAGCCGTCGGCAAGGGCACCGACAACGAGCGGCTCGAGGCCGAGGGCGAGGCCGACCAGACGAAGGCCAACCTCAAGAAGGCCGGCGAGAACGTCAAGGACGCCTTCAAGTAGATCTGACGTACTGACCGAGCGCCCCCGCCCTCGCGGCGGGGGCGCTTCTCGTCACCCACCTGCCGCTCGGCGGAGCCGGGCAGTACCGTGATGCCATGCGCGAGCCCACCGCTACCGCTCGCCGCTCGTGGCTGCCGATGGCGGGGCTGTTCCTCGCTCAGATGCTCATGTCGTACAACGTCGCCGCGCTGCCGGTGTCGCTCGGCGGCATCGTCGAGACGCTCGGTGTGCCGCCGACCGCCGTCAGCACCGCGATCGTCACGTACGGCATCTTCGTCGCGGCGCTCGTCATGGTCGGTGCGAAGCTGGGCCAGCGCATCGGCTGGGTGATCATGTTCCGGATCGTGGTCGCCGTGTTCGGGGCGTCCGCGGTCATGATGATCCTCGCCCCTTCCGCTGTGTGGATCATCGTCGCACAGGCGCTGGCCGGCGCATCCGCCGCCGTCATCGTTCCGTCGCTCGTCGCGCTCATCGCCGAGAACTACCGCGGGCGGCAGCAGGAGACGGCGATCGGATCGCTCGGATCGGCACGTGCGCTCGCCGGCGTCACAGCCTTCATGCTCGGCGGAACGCTCGCGACGCTCGTCGGATGGCGGCCCGTCTTCGTCATCGTGCTCGTGTTCGCGGCCGCCGCGTTCGCGCTGAGCTTCACGCTGCGCCCGGTGCCCGGCAACCGCGAGGTCACGATCGACTACGTCGGCGCGCTGCTCATCGGCCTCGGCATCGTGGTGCTCACGCTCGGCGTGAACAACCTGAACACGTGGGGCCTGTTCACCGCGCGCGTGGACGCGCCCTTCGACATCCTCGGCCTGTCGCCCGCACCCGTGCTGATCGTGGTGGGGATCGTGCTCGTCCAGCTGTTCTTCTGGTGGACGCGCCGCCGCGCCGCGTCGGGTCGCGTGCAGCTGGTGAGCCTCTCGATCTTCGGCTCGACACGGGAGCGCGCCGCGATCTACGCGATGTTCATCGTCGTCGCGCTCGAGGCGGCGCTGAACTTCTCGATCCCGCTCTACATCCAGATCGTGCAGGGGCGCACGCCGTTCGACACGTCGCTCGCGATGCTGCCGTTCAACCTGACGGTCTTCTTCGCCGCCATCATCGTGGTGCGCTTCTACCGGCGCTTCACCCCGCGCGCGATCGGCATGTTCTCGTTCGGGCTCACGACGATCGCGCTCGTGTGGCTCGCGCTCGTCGTGACGAACAATTGGGAGACCCTGCCCACGATCCTCGGCCTCTTCGTGTTCGGCGTCGGCCAGGGCGCGCTCGTCACGCTCGTGTTCAACGTGCTCGTCACCGCATCGCCCAAAGAGCTCGCCGGCGACGTCGGCTCGGTGCGAGGCACGACGCAGAACCTCGCGTCGGCCGTCGGCACAGCGGTCGCCGGCGCGCTGCTCGTCGGCCTGCTGAGCGTGAACGTCGCGACGGCGGTCGCCGCGCACCCCGAGCTGCCGGACGAGCTCGTCTCGCAGGTCGACCTCGATCGTACGAACTTCGTGAGCAACGACCGTCTACGCGAGATCCTGGAGGACGCGGATGCGTCGCCGAGCCAGGTCGAAGCGGCGGTCGAGGTGAACGAGTCCGCGCGCCTCGGAGCGCTCAAGGTCGGGCTGCTCATCCTCGCGGGGGTGAGCGCGATCGCGATCGTGCCCGCGAGCAGGCTGCCCGGGTTCAGGCCCGGCGACATCCCCGAGTCGGTCGCCACCGGCGAGGCGACGGCCGTGGGCGCATCCGACGTCAGCGATCCCGACGCTCGCTGACGAGCTCGTCGTCCGTCCGGCTCTCCGGCTCGCCTTCGGCTTCGCGCAGGCGGCGGCCGTCGGCGATCTCCTCCTCGCGCTTCTTCTGCCGTTTCTCGCTGCCCCGCGTGTCGCGCGGCGGAAGCTGGATGGCCGCCTCGGCCTCGATACCCGCCTGCAGCTGCCTGCCGCGCTCGACCTCGGCGTCGAGCTCAGCGCCGAACAGCAGGGCCAGGTTCGAGATCCACACCCACAGCAGGAACACGATGACGCCGCCGATCACTCCGTACGTCGCCTGGTAGCTCGAGAAGTTGAGGACGTAGAAGCCGAACCCGACGGACGCCACGGCCCATGTCACGAGCGCGATGACTGCCCCGAGGCTCATCCAGCGGAACCTCGGCTGCTTCACGTTCGGGGTGGCGTAGTAGAGGATCGCGACGATCACGACGGCGAGGAGGACCACGATGACCCATTTCGCGATGTCCCACACCACGACCGCCGTCTCGCTCAGACCGAGGGCCGACGCGACCTGCTCCGCGACGGGGCCGGAGAGCGTCACGAGCACCGCGACGACGACGGCCGCGATGACGCCGATGACGGTGATGCCGAGCATCGCGGGGCGCAGCTTCCAGAACGGACGGCCCTCGTCGATCTCATAGACGCGGTTCATCGCGCGCGAGAACGCGGTCACGTAGCCGGACGCCGACCACAGCGCACCGACGATTCCGACGATGAACGCGAGCCCGGCCGACGGCGATCGGGCCAGGTTCGCGAGCGGATCCTCGACGATCGCGACGGCGTCGGGAGGAAGGATCCCGCCCAGGAAGTCGAGCATCCCTTGAACCGTGGTCTCGGGGTCCGAGAACAGGCCGATGATCGAGACGATCGCGAGCAGCGCCGGGAACACGGCCAGCACCGCGTAGTACGTGAGAGCGGCGGCGAGGTCGGTCGCCTGGTCGTCGAGGAACTCGCGGTACGTCTTCTTCAGGATGTAACCCCACGAGCGCTTCTTCACCTCTGTGGGTGTGTCGGGCTTGCGCGGATCCTCCGGATGCGGCGCGCTCGCCGCCTTGCGGTCGGCGGGCTCTTCGTGTCTCGGCTCGCTCATCGCGCTGCCTCCGCTCGGGGCCGATTCTGGGTCATGATGGGTCCTCCGCTGTGCGGGAGAAGGCACGATAGGACGAGACGCCCGGCGCGGCGCAGGGGCTTGACAGCCTCGCACCCGTGCGACTCGGCGGACCCGCGACACCAGAGGAAGCGAGACGGAATGAAGGCGGCGTTCATGTACGGCCCGGGTGATGTGCGGATCGAGACGGTCCCTGACCCGGTGGTCCGAGAGGCAACGGATGCGATCGTGCGCACGGTGCGCGCGTGCGTATGCGGCTCGGACCTGCATCCGTACCACTCCCTCCCGCCTCGAACCCAAGGGCGTCCGATGGGTCACGAGATGATCGGGGTCGTCGAAGAGGTGGGTGCCGACGTGCGCACGCTCCGTCCGGGCGATTTCGTCATCGCGACGTTCGCGTACCAGGACAACACGTGCGTCTTCTGCCGCGAGGGGTTCCACACCTCGTGCGTGCACGGCGGCTTCTACGGGTCGCCCGACGTCGGCGGGCTGCAGGCGGAGCTCTGCCGGGTGCCGCTCGCCGACGGCAGCCTCGTGAAGGTTCCGGATGCCGGCCCCGCCGCGCTCGACGACCGCATGCTCGCCTCGCTGCTGACGCTCTCCGACGTCTACCTCACCGGGTATCACGCCGCGCACCTGGGCCGGGTCGCGCCCGGCAAGACCGTGACGGTCGTCGGCGACGGAGCGGTGGGACTGTCGGCCGTTCTCGCGTCGAAGCGCCTCGGCGCGGAGCGCGTGATCCTCATGGGCCGCCACCGCGACCGCACAGACCTCGGCGTCGAGTTCGGCGCGACCGATGTCGTGGCCGAGCGCGGAGACGAGGGCGTCGCGCGCGTGATGGACCTCACGAGCGGAGAGGGGTCGCACGTCGTGATCGAGGCCGTCGGGCTCGTGCCCGCACTCGAGCAGTCCGTCGGCATCGTGCGCCCCGGCGGCGTCATCAGCCGAGTGGGAGTGCCGCAATACGACGAGGCACCCGTCGGACGGCCGCTGTTCTCCAAGAACGCCGCGATCACCGGCGGGCCCGCTCCCGTGCGCGCCTATATCGAGGACGCGCTCCCCGAGGTCCTCGACGGCACGATCGAGCCCGGGAGGGTGTTCGACCGCACGCTCGGCCTCGACGAGATCCCGCGTGCGTACGCCGAGATGGATGCGCGCACCGCCCTCAAGGTGCTCATCACGCCTTAAGGTCCTAGGCATGGCCAATCCGTTCGCCGAACTCACCGAGATGCCGGACCCGGTCTACGTGATGGTAGGAGACGGGTACCGGATCGCGACGTACTCGTGGGGGGACGACAGCGACCCGACCGTGGTGGTGGTACACGGGTTCGCGTCGAACACGCGCGACAACTGGGTGGGCACGGGGTGGGTGCGCGACCTCCGGCGCGCCGGATACCGCGTGCTCGCGCTCGACCAGCGCGGTCACGGCGCGAGCGACAAGCTGCACGAGCCCGCCCAGTACGACCTGCGCCTGCTCGCGAGCGACGTCGAGGCGGTGCTCGACACCTACTTGGTCGACACCGCGCGCTATGTCGGGTACTCGCTCGGCGCCCGCGTCGGGTGGGAGGTTGCGCAGGACTTCGCCGGCCGCATCGAGCGGGTCGTGCTGGGGGGCGTGCCCGATGGCATCCCTCTCGCGCGTCTCGATCTTCCGCAGGCCCGGGCATATGTCGAAGACGGAACGCCGGTGACGGATGCCGTGACACAGAACTACATCCGTCTGACCGAGCGTGTCGCCGGCAACGACCTGCGCGCACTCCTCGCGATCGCGGAGGGCATGCGGCTGTCGGGCACCGTCGACCCGGATCCGTCGCACGCCCCGGAGCAGCCCATCCTCTTCGCGACCGGCTCGCAAGACGCGATCATCGAGGGGTCGCGCGCGCTCGCGTCCGCGTCGCCCCAGGGGAGGTTCGTCGAGATCCCCGGCCGCCACCACTTCAACGCGCCCGGATCGCGGTTCTTCCGCGAGGCGGCGATCGAGTTCCTCCGCGAGACGTGACGGCGACGAATCCGTAGTCTCGGCATATGCCCGTGACGACGCGCCGCCTCCAGGACCTCACGATCGAAGACCACACGATCACCGTCCCGCTCGTGTGGGGCGACGCCGACGACGGGCGCACGATCGACGTCCATGCCGCGGTCGTCGCGCGCGACGGCGGCGAGAATCTGCCGTACCTGGTGTTCCTCCAGGGCGGTCCCGGCAACGAGTCACCCCGTGCCTTCCACTCGCCGTCCGCGCCGAATTGGCTCGACGCCGCGCTCGAGCACTACCGCGTCGTGCTGCTCGATCAGCGCGGCACCGGCCGGTCGACCCCGCTCGGCGACGCCGACCTCGAGCGGGGCACCGACGAGCTCGTCGAGCGCATCACCCACCTGCGCGCGGACTCGATCGTGCGCGACTGCGAGGCGATGCGCGAGCACCTCGGCGCGGCGACGTGGAGTGTGCTCGGCCAGTCTTTCGGCGGCTTCACGACCCTCGCGTATCTGTCGACCGACGCATCTTCGCTCGAGGACGTGTTCATCACGGGCGGGCTGAGTGCGCTCGGCCGCCACCCCGACGAGATCTACTCAGCGACGTACGACAAGATGCGCACCGAGTCGGAGCGGTACTACCGGCGGTTCCCGCAGCACCGCGACGCGATGCGTCGACTCGCCGATCTCGCGGATGCCGGGCGCATCCGGCTCCCGTCCGGCGAGGTCGTGTCGGTCTCGCGCCTTCGCTCGCTCGGGATGCTGCTCGGCACGAACGACGGGTGGCAGACGGTGTGGTCGCTGCTCGAGCACGACCCCGGCACGAACGCGTTCGCGTACGACCTCGCCGCGGCGTTGCCTTTCAGCGCGCGCAACCCGCTGTACTACGTGTTCCACGAGTCGAGCTACGCCGACGGCTTCGCGACGCGCTGGTCCGCCGAACGCGTCGAGCCCGACGACTTCCGCGACGACCCGACGCTTCTCACCGGCGAGCACGTGCGGCGCGAGTGGCTCGACACGGTGCCCGGCCTGCAGCCCTGGCGTGACGCGACGCTCGCGCTCGCGGAGGTCGAGTGGCCCCGCCTCTACGACGCCGACGCGCTCGCGGCATCCGGCGCGCGCGGGGCGACCTCGATCTACGTCAACGACGCGTTCGTCCCGTTCGAGTTCGCGATCGAGACATCCCGCCTGATTCCCGGCGTCATCCCGTGGATCACGAGCGAGCACGAGCACAACGGGCTGCGCGCTGGAGACGTGCTCGAGCGGCTCATCGACCTCGCGCACGGCCGTCGCGTGCGCTGACCCCTCGCCGCCGGTTCCGCGGGCTACGGCTGCGTGGACTTATTCTAAAGAAACCTTGCGAAAGAAGTCTTTAGGTTCTATCGTCGTGCCATGGCCGCCGACGAGAACCCGCAGCGCGAGACCGGCGCAGACCACCACGCGCGCGAGCGCATCTCCGACCCGGCGCGCATCCGCGCCCTGGCTCACCCCGTGCGCCTCAAGCTGCTCGACCACCTCGGCGACGTCGACGAGGCGACGGCGACCGAGTGCGCCGAGGTCGTCGGCGAGTCACCCGCGAGCTGCTCGTTCCACCTGCGGATCCTCGAGAAGTACGGCTACATCGAGCGGGCCGAGCGCCGCGGGCGCGAGAAGCCGTGGCGCGTGCGCACGAACGACTTCGACCTGCGCCCCGACCCCGACGTGCCGGGTTCGCTGCTCGCCGTCCAGGCCGTCGCCGAGCTCGGGCTCGAGTCGGAGTTCCTGCGTGTGCGCGAATACTTCTCGCGCGTCGAACAGGAGGAGGACCGCTGGGTGCAGGCCTCGACGTTCACGCGCTCGGCGTTCTGGGCGACGGCCGAGGAGCTCGCCGAGTTCAGCCGTGAGGTGCAGAACCTCACCGACAGATTCGCGGGTCGCAGCGCGGACCCGTCCAAGCGGCCCCCCGGAGCGCGCCAGGCGCGGTTCCTCGCGGTCGTCAACCCCGACCCCGAGGAGACCCGATGAGCACCGAGGCATCCGAGACGGGCGACGGCGAACCTCGCCGGCGTCGCCTTCCGATCGCGTTCGAGGCGGCCGGCTTCGGCCGCCTCTCGACCGCCTGGGTCTTCACGAACCTCGGCGACAGCGCGCTCTACCTCATGGTCGCGGTGTGGGTGAAGCAGTTCACGGGCTCCGACGTCGCCGCCGCGTTCGTCTTCGTCGCGCTCGGCCTGCCCGCGATTCTCGCGCCGTTCATCGGCATGATCGCCGACCGGATGTCGCGCAAGCGCCTCCTCGTCGCGAACAACGTCGCGATGGCGCTCATCGTGCTGTCGCTCCTGCTCGTGAGCGGCCCGGATCAGCTGTGGCTCATCTACGTCGTGATCTTCCTCTACAGCGCGGGCGGATATGTGACCGCGGCGGCGCAGTCCGGCATCATCCGCGGAATGCTGCGCGACGAGCAGCTCGCGAGCGGCAACGGCGTGCTCTCGACGATCGACAACGGCCTTCGCCTCATCTCCCCGCTCATCGGCACGGCGCTCTACGTGGTGTTCGGAGCGCACGCGGTCGTGCTGCTCACCGCGGTGTGCTTCGCCGTGTGTGCCGTCGTGCTGATCGGGCTGCCGGTGCGCGACGCTGCCCCCGGACGCGCGGAATCCCGCGGCTACCTCCGCGAGCTTGTGGCCGGGTTCGAGCACCTCGCGCGCGTGGTCCCGCTCCGGCGTCTCACGATCGCGATCGCGGTGGCCTTCGGTGCGACAGGGCTCTTGAACGTCATCATCTTCCCGGCGCTCGACGCGATGAACGCGGATCCCGCGGCGATCGGCTGGCTCGTGCCCCTGCAGGGCGTCGGCGCGCTCGTCGGAGGCATCCTGTCGGCGACGCTCGTGACGAAGCTCGGTGAGGGTCGGGCCGCCGCACTGGGGCTCGTGATGCTCGCGCTCGGTTCGATGCTCCTGCCGCTCGGCTCGCTCCCGCTCGCGGCGTGCGGCATGGTCGTCGCCGGCTTCGGCATCCCGATCACCGTCGTCGGGTTCTCGACCATGCGCCAGCGGCTCACACCCGATGCGCTCCAGGGCCGCACCGCAGCGGCCGCCAACGTGTCGTTCAACCTGCCGCAGACGGTGGTGTCGATCGTGGGTGCCGGGCTTCTCGCCGTCGCGGACTATCGCTTGCTCATCTGGGTGACGGTCGTCGTGGTGCTTCTCGGCGCCGCACTCGCCGCGGCCGCTCGCACCTCCGCGGCGACTCGCTCCGACGAGGGTCTCGGGGGTGACGGTGCGACGGGCGAGGCCGTGGCGTGAGGTGCTCGGCTCAGCGCAGCGCGATGCGCGTGTGCGTCTGCTCTGCGCCGCCCTCCTTCTTGAGCGAGCGGAGGAGCGCGTCGAGCGCCGCCATGTCGGACACGCGGATGTGCAGGTGGTAGTCGTACGGACCGGTGACGTGCGCGGCATCCGTCACCGCTGAGAGCGCCCGCGCCCACTCCAGGAACTCGTCCGAGTCGCGGTCGGCGCGCAGCCGCACGTCGATGAAGGCCTCGATGCCGCCCTTCGCGGACGCCGGCGCGTCGACACCGAGCACGGCACGGTAGCCGACGATCACCTCGGCACGCTCAAGGCGGCGGACTCGTGCCCCTACAGCGTTCGTGCTGAGGCCGACTTCGCGCCCGATGGCACTGAAAGAAGCGCGGCCGTCCTCGACGAGAATCGCCAGAATCCGCTCATCGAGCTCGTCCATGCCGCGAATCTACCCGTGCGACCGAGCATCTCGCAGTCTGCGTGCGGACGGCGACCGATACTGCCGGGCATGACACCTCTCGCCGCGCTCGCCGGCGGAGCCCTCGCCGGCTTCGCGATCGCCGTACCGATGGGTGCGATCGGCGTGCTGCTCATCCAGGAGGGGATGCGGCGCGGCATCCGTCCTGGCCTCGCCGCTGCGACCGGGGTCGCGAGCGTCGACACTCTCTACTGTCTCGTCGCCGTCGTCGCGGGTGCCGCCGTTGCGCCGCTCATCACGCGCATCGAGCCGTGGCCGGCGGTGGTAGGAGGGCTCGCCCTCGTCGCGATCGCGGCGCTCGGACTGCGCAAGGGCTTCGCTCGGGCGGCGCCGGGAAGCAGCGGCCCTCCCGTCGAAGGATCCGCCCTCGGCGGCTTTCCGCTGTTCTTCGGGCTCACCCTCATCAACCCGGCGACGGTCGTCTACTTCGTCGCGATCGCGACCGGGCTCGCCGACCTGCACGCCGACCCGTTCGCGGCGGCGCTCTTCGTCGCCGGCGCCGGCCTCGCATCGCTCGCGTGGCAGACCGTCCTCGTCGCTGCGGGTGCGCTCTTCGGGAGCCGCGCGACGCCCCGCGCGCAGCGCATGACCGTCGTCGTCGGCTACGTGATCGTCGCATGTTTCGGGGTCGCGCTGCTCGTGCGCGCTCTCGTCTAGTGTCCGGCTAACGGCCGGCCATGCCACCATGAACGCGGGAGACGACGTTCGGGTGCGAGCGGGCGTGGTTGTGAGATCGGAGGTGGTCATCGCGTGTCGGACGGAGCAATCACCCGCAGCAGCGCAGATGTGGTTCCGGAAACGGCCGTGGACTCGGTGCCGACGCCCGTCCATCTGCTCTACATGATCGGTCTTCTCACGGCGCTGGCCGCATTCATCTCGATCTTCGCCATCTCCGCAGGCGACATCGAGCTCGGCCCACTCGAGCCTGTGATCATCGGGATTCTCGTGGCTTCATTCGTTTCGGCGTTCGTTCCCGCTCTGGTCGCGCACGCGATCGTCGGCGCGATCCGGAGCCGGCGACCCTGACGCGCCGGCACCGACCGGCCGTCAGAGACCCCGGCGGCTGAGCGTCACGTGCACGACGCCGCTCGGCGACGACACCTGCTCGATGTCGTAGTCGGCCTCGAGCCCCTCAAGGCCGTCCCACACACGCTCGCCGCGACCGAGCACGATCGGCACGACGACGAAGTGCGCGACGTCGACGACTCCCGCGGCCAGGAACTCGCGGATCATCGTCGCTCCGCCCCCGAGCCGCACATCGCGGCCCCCGGCGGCCTCCTTCGCGGTGGCGACCGCCTCTTGGGGCGTCGCGTCGATGAAGTGGAAGACCGTGCCGCCCTCCATCTCCATGGGCGGCCGGGGGTAGTGGGTCAGCACGAAGACAGGGGTGTGGAACGGCGGGTTCGTTCCCCACCACCCGCGCCATTCGTCCTCTTCTCCCACCTTCGTCCACGGTCCCGTCTCGGGCGTGAACTTGCGCCGTCCCATGATCTCGGCACCGATGCCGAGCGTCTCATGCTGCTCCGCGAACGCGTTGTCGATGCCGTGACCGCCCCCTGACCCGCCCAACATCGCGCGCCCGAAGCGCGTCGCGAACATCCATTCGTGCAGGCGTTCGCCGGCGTGCCCGAACGGCTCGTCGAAGCTCTGCGGCTCGCCCGTGCCGAAGCCGTCGAGCGAGATCGAGAAGTTCTGGATGCGGACGAGAGACATGCCTGAACACCTCCGGTATTCGCGGATCCACACGCTCTTGGCACGCTAGACCCACTCGCCGACACGGCGACAGGGGGTGCGCGGCGGTCTCAGGCGAACGAGCCGGATGCGGCGGCATCCGCCATACGCACCCCGGCGTCCTCATCGGCGAGCCGCCGTGCGATCGCGGCCGCCGCCTCACGTCCCGCGCGGTTCGCGCCGACCGTCGACTGCGACGGACCGAAGCCGATGAGGTGCACGCGAGGCTCGCGCAGCGGCTGCGTGCCTCGCATCGTGATGCCGCCGAGCTCGTTGCGCAGCTCGAGCGGATCGAGGTGTGCGAGCGACGCCTTGAATCCCGTCGCCCACAGGATGGCGTCGACGGGAGTGAACGATCCGTCCGCCTCGCGCACGCCGTGCGGCTCGATCGCCGTGAACATCGGGCGGCGCTCGAGCGCACCGCGTGCCTTCGCGGCCCGCGCATACGGGGTCCAGGGGAGACCCGTGTAGCCCACGACGCTCCCCGTCGGCCGGCCCGCCTCCACGTCGGCGACGACCTTCGCGATCGTCTCGCGGCCGGTCGTCTCGGGCATGAACTCGCCCTCGATGAAGACCGGCTCGCGGCGCGTGTACCAGAAGGTCGTCGCGCCGCGCGAGATCTCTTCGAGCTGCTGGATCGCCGAGATGCCGCCGCCCACGATCGCGACGCGCTGGCCGTCGAACTCGCTCGCCGAGCGGTAGTCGCGTGTGTGCAGCTGACGACCCAGGAAGCTGTCCTTGCCGGGGTAGTCCGGAAGCACGGGGTTGTCCCATGTGCCCGTCGCGTTGACGACGAAGCGCGTGATCCACACGCCGATGTCGGTCTCGACGACGAGGTCGGCCGCCGGAGAGTCGTCGGCGCGGCGAACGGCGGTCACGCGCACGGGCCGCAGAAGAGGGAGCCCCAGCTCGCGCTCGTACGTCGCGAAATACCGGGGCACGGCCTCGCGGCTCTGCTCGCGCTCGTCGACCGGGGGCTGACGGATGCCGGGAAGGTCGAAGATCCCGTTGACAGTGGCCATCGTGAGCGACGGCCACCTGTGCTGCCATGCGCCACCCGGGGCGGGGGCGGCGTCGAGCACCACCAGCGTCCGCGCGGCATCCGGCTCGTCGATCGCGCTCGCGAAGCCCCGCCGCTGCAGGTGGTAGGCCGCCGAGAGCCCCGCCTGCCCGGCGCCGATGACGACGACGGTCGCGCGGCGGAGTTCGGAGATCACGGCGGATGCAACAACCGCGGTCGCCGGAACCTTCCTTGCGCATCCGTCGTCGCTTCGCTCTAGCGTTGTCGTCATGACGCACCTCATCGCCGGCGTCGAGACCGGGGGCACCAAGGTCGTCGCGGCCGTCGGCCGCGCGGACGACCCCGGTCGCGTCGTCGAGGAGATCGAGATCCCGACCACGACTCCCGAGGAGGTGGCGTCAAGAATTCGGACATTCCTCGACCGGCATGCGGCCGTCCAGCACGTGGGCATCGCGGCCTTCGGCCCCGTCGACATCGATCCCGACTCGCCCGGCTTCGGCTCGATCACCTCGACCCCGAAGCCCGGATGGACCGGCGCTCCGCTCGCCGATCTCGTGGGAGGACGCCCGCACACGATCGTCTCCGACGTCACCGGAGCCGCACTCGGAGAGCATGTCCACGGTGCAACCGTGGGAATTCCGGATTCGGCATACATCACGATCGGAACCGGGGTCGGCGTCGGAGCGCTCGTCGCCGGGCGCCCGTTCTCGCGCACCGCCCACCCCGAGCTCGGCCACATCGCGATGCGCCGCCATGCCGAAGACGACTTCACGGGCGTGTGTCCCTTCCACGGCGGCGACTGCGTCGAGGGCCTCGCTTCGGGCCCCGCGATCTCCGAGCGGTGGGGCCGGCCGACGCGTGACCTCGGCGACCTCCTCGACCGCGCGGTCGACCTCGAGGCGTGGTATCTGGGCCAGCTCGTCGCCACCGTCACGTACGCGTATCGGCCCCGGCGGATCGTCATCGGCGGAGGCGCCATGAAGATCCCGGGACTGCTCGACGCCGTTCGCGAGGCGTCGGCGCGCGAGATCCGCGGGGCGCTCGGGGTGGAGCATCCGTCGAATCGGCCCGACGCCTATCTCGTGCCGCCCGGTCTCGGCGACCGCGCCGGCGTGATCGGCGCGCTCCACCTCGCGGCGGCGCACGGTGGCTGACTCCGCGCTCGGCGGGTGATCACGGCCTCGCCGGTCAGCCCGCACCGCGCGAGAATGGGCGGATGGCTGAATCCGACCAGGTCGAGGTGAGCGCCCTCGCGATAAACGTCGCGATCCCGGAAGAGCTGCGGTGGACGGACGCGCGCCGCGGGCAGAGTTTCGAGCTGCACACCCTCAACGTGCGGCTCATGCCCGACGGCACGCTCGCGGTCAAGGCGTACGGCAAGCCGCTCGAGGGCGGTCGGTCGGGCTACGTTCCGTTCCGGATGCCCGATCGCCCCGAGCTCGTGGCGCTCGTGGAGGCCGCGGCGAGCCGCGCCGCCGAGCGCTGGGCGGGGCATCGCGGGATCGGCTGACGGTCCCCCGCCGAATGTCGGTCGCCGAGTGCACGACTTCGCGCCGAGCGCACGACATGCCGAGGTCGGGAAGTCGTGCACTCGACGAGGAGCCGTGCACTCGACGATCGCCACGTGCGGGACGCCCCGGTCAGGGGGCGGTTCCCGCCGCGGCCTAGACTGGAGGCGTCCCCTTCGCGTCGAGGAACATCCGTGAGCACATCCCCGCAAACCCGCGCCTTCGAGGTCTGGCACGTCCAGCTCGCGCGCGCCGTCTTCGCGGGCATCGCCGCGGTCATGATCACCTTCTCGCCCGACCACTCAGCCGAGGTCGGTCTCGCGGTGTTCAGCGGCTTCGCGCTGGCGACCGGCATCGTGATGCTCGTCGCGGCATGGCTCGTCTACCCCGTGCGGCGCAAGTGGCCGGCGGTCCTGCTCGGGATCGCCTCGGTCGCCGCGGGCATGGCCGGAGGCCTGCCGCCGGTGCGCTCGACGATCCTCTTCTTCGTGCTCGTGATCGCGTGGGCGTTCGCAGCCGGGCTCATCGAGACGATCTCGGGATGGCGCGCGCTGCGCGCGGCCAAGCAGGGCGAGCTCGCGCTGGGTCCCGCATCCGAGGCCCGTGACGCCGTCGTCGTCGGGGTCGTGACACTCGTGCTCGCCGTCGCGCTCCTGCTCGTGCCGGTCGGGTTCTCGCTCGACTACACCGTGGCCGAAGCCGGCCGGACGTACACGCTGACGGGCATCATCCTGGCCGTCGGCATCTTCGGGGGATACGCCGCGATCGTCGCGGTCTACCTCGCGATCGCGGGCTTCTCGCCGCGCAAGCCGCAGCCGCAGCAGGCGCCGGCGGAGTCGCCCGCCACCCACGACGGAGGTTCCGCATGACCGACCGGCCCACTCGACGCGCCCTCATGAAGCCGCTGCAGCTGCTCGGCCTCGCTCTGCTGGCCGCCGTCTTCGCCGGGGTGGTGACCCTCGTGTCGATGGGCTTCTTCCAGGGCCGCACGCCCGATCAGTCCGGCCGCGCCCTCGTGTTCGCCGCGGTCGTCGCCGGCATCACCTTCATCGTGGCGCTCGTGGGTCTCGCGCTCATGCTGCTCGCCGTCGACCCGGCCGAGGTTCAGAAGACGGTCGACCGCCCCGTCCTCATCGAGAAGGACGAGCGCCGGGCGGCGCAGAAGCCCGGCAAGCAGTCGGGCGACGGGCCGGATGCCCCGGCCGCCGGTACCCGCTGACACCGCACGGGCGGCTCAGGCCCCGTCGACGAGTGACGCCGCGAGACCGGTATAGGTCGCGGGGGTCAGTGCGAGCAGGCGCTGCTTCGCAGCATCCGTGATGTCGAGTCCGTTGACGAACTCGGCGAGCTCGGCCGCACCGACCCGGCGGCCGCGCGTGAGGTCCTTGAGCAGGGCGTAGGGGTCGGTGATGGAGGAGTGGCCGGCTGCGATCTCGGCGCGCACGACGGTCTGGATCGCCTCGGCGAGCACCTCCCAGTTCGCGTCGAGGTCGGCGCGTAGCACGTCCTCGGCGAGCGAGATCTCGCGCAGACCCCGCTCGAGGTTGTCGAGCGCGAGCAGCGAGTGTCCGAACGCGACGCCGATGTTGCGCTGTGTGGTCGAGTCGGTGAGGTCGCGCTGCAGGCGGGACGTCACGAGCGTCGACGCGAGGGTCGTGAACAGGCCACCCGAGATCTCGAGGTTCGCCTCGGCGTTCTCGAACCGGATCGGGTTGATCTTGTGGGGCATCGTCGACGATCCGGTCGCGCCGGCCACGGGGATTTGCGAGAAGTAGCCGAGCGAGATGTACGTCCAGATGTCGGTCGCGAGGTTGTGCAGGATGCCGCCCGCGTGCCGCACGCGGTCGTAGAGCTCGACCTGCCAATCGTGCGATTCGATCTGCGTCGTGAGCGGGTTGAAGCCGAGGCCGAGCGACTCGATGAACTCGCGGGTGATGAGCGGCCAGTCGACCTTCGGGTCGGCCGCGACGTGCGCCGACCACGTGCCGGTCGCGCCCGAGAACTTCGCGAGATATTCGGATGCCGCGACCTGAGCCGCGACGCGCTCGAGGCGCCACGCGAACACCGCGAGCTCCTTGCCCATCGTCGTCGGCGTCGCGGGCTGCCCGTGTGTGCGCGAAAGCATCGCCACGTCGCGGTGCTTCGCGGCGAGGGAGCGCAGCGACCCGATCACGATGCGCAGCTTCGGAAGCCAGACCTCGGTGACGGCGCGCTTCACGATGAGCGCGTACGACGTCGAGTTGATGTCCTCGCTCGTGCACGCGAAGTGCGTGAGCTCGGCGATGGAATCGAGCCCGAGCTTGGAGAGTCGGTCGCGCACGAGGTACTCAACCGCCTTCACGTCGTGGCGGGTGACGGCTTCGCGCTCGGCGAGCCAGTCGATCTCGTCCTGCCCGAAGTCGAGGTAGAGCGCGCGCAGGCGCAGCTTCTGCTCCTCGGTGAGCGGCGTCGTGCCGAACAGGGCGTGGTTCGTGAGTGTGATCAGCCACTCGACCTCGACCTCGACGCGGGCGCGGTTGAGGCCCGCTTCTGAGAGGTACTCGGCGAGCGGCGCGACGGCGGCACGGTAGCGGCCGTCGAGCGGGCTGAGGGGCTGGGCGGGGAACTCGGTCACGGGACTCCCGTCGGACGCGGCTGATCGGCTGGGGCCGGAGCCGGGACGTTCGATGCTCGGCGATGGCCGCCGACCTGGTCAGATAGCGGTGCGCATCGCAGGTTCGAGCTGCCGGAAGAGCGCCCGGCTCGCACTCTCGATCATACCGAGCACCTCGTCGAACATCGCGGGCCCGGCATAGTAGGGGTCGGGCACGTCCAGCGTGTGCGCGGCATTGTCGAACGACAGGAGCAGGGCGATCTTGTCGGCGTCGGCGTGCCCGCGCGCCCAGCCCCGCAGGATCCGCTCGTGTGAGCGATCGAGCGCCACGATGAGGTCGTTGCGCACGAAGTCGTCGTGCGTGAACTGACGCGCCCGGTGTCGCGTGCCGTCGTAGCCGCGTCGCGCGAGCGCATCGAGGGTGCGCTGGTCGGCGCGCTCTCCGACGTGCCAGTCGCCGGTGCCCGCGCTGCTCGAGGCGATCCGGTGGCCGAGGCCCGCGGCATCCGCGAACCGTCGGAACACGATGTCCGCCATCGGGGAGCGGCAGATGTTTCCGGTGCAGACGAAGACGACGCGGAACGGCTCGATGACGCTCGCGGTCATGGGTTCCATCATGGCGCGGCACGCGCCCTGGTCAAAGGGGCCGAAGCCCGATGTGCGAGAGACGGATGCCGCGCCTCCGCTCCTCCCCAGGGGGCGCGCGCCGGGCGGTGCCGCACGGGTTGCTCGTGACCGCGTCGCTGGGGCCGTCGGCATCCGAACGATGGACTCATGCCTCTCGACATCGCGTGCGACGCCTCCACCGCTCAATTCGCGGTCATCGACGAGCTCGACAGAGTCGTGCGCGCGCTGGCAGCGCTCGGCGATCGCATCCTCGAAGTGACGGCCGAGGCGCGCGGGCTCGCGACGCTCACCGATTGGCGGGCGCGTGCGGCGGTCGCGTTCCACGATCGGGCCGAGCTGTGGGTCGGCGAGATCTCCTCGCTGCACTGTCCGACCGAGACCGCGCGCCTCCTCGCGGCCGAGGCTCGGGATCGCGCGGCGGTAGCGATGTGGGAGGGCTGCTGATGGGCGACGATCTCGAGATCCGGTCGGGCGGCGCCGTAGCGGTCGACAGCGACACGCTGCGGCATACGGCAGGGCGGATCTCGGCGGTGAAGGGAGATCTCGAAGAACTGGGCGGTCGGCTGATCTTCGTGCAGGGCGCGCTCGCCGGCCACCGCGGCAAGGCCGCTGAGGCGTACGACGCGGCCTGTCTTGTGTTCACACGCCTGAAGGAGGCCATCCGTCACGCGGATGAGCTCGCCGACGGGCTCGAGGCGGCGGCCGCCGTGTACGAGCTCGTCGAGCTGAACGTCCGTCACGCCGCTGCGCTGCTTGCGGGTGACACGAGCGCCGCCGCGCGGATCGACCTGCTCCGCGATCGGCTCATCGAGAAGTGGCCCGACGCGATGGAGCAGGCCCGCGGCATCGAATTCGAGCGGGCGGTCATGTGGCCGTCGGAACTGGCGCGTCAGTCGACGCTCTTCGGCTTCACCGTAGGCGAAGAGGTGAGCGAGCGGGGCGCCATGATCGGAGGCGTCGTCGTGGGGCTGCCGGCGATCGCCCTCGCGGCCGCGGCGGGGCTGTCGCGTGCGGGACTCATCGAGAAGGGCGATCGGCTCGTGGGAGGCCCGGTCGCGGTCGCAATCAGCCGCGTGCCGCACGACCCGTCCACGAAGGCCGCTCCGGCATCGCTCGGAGCGGCCGCGCGGCGGATCCCGAGCGGCGACGGAGCTTCCCGCGTGCGGGTCGAGAAGTACACGATGCCCGACGGCCGCCGCGAGTTCGCGGTCTACGTGGCCGGCATGCAGTCCCAGGCGTTCGGTCGATATGAAGCGTGGGACAACGCCTCGAACACCGAGCTCTACACCGGCCGAGAGTCGGCGTCGTACACCGCGACCGTCGAGGCGCTCGAGGCAGCCGGCGCCCGTCCCGGCGACACGGTGCACGCGTTCGGCTTCTCGCAGGGCGCGATGATCGCGTCGCACCTTGCGATGGAGGGGGAGTACGACGTGCAGACCCTCGTCACCCTCGGATCGCCGGTGGAGGCGGATGCCGCGCCCGGCACCCTCTCGATCGGCATCCGTCACCGCGACGACCCGGTCGCCGCGCTCGCGGGCGGCGGGCACATGGCGGCGGTGGGCTCATCCGGAAGCTTCGTCGTCGAGCGGGTCTACGACCCCGCCGTGGAGTACGACGACGCCCTGCTGCCTGCACACCGGCTCACGGCGTACGCCGACACCGCGGACCTCGTCGACGCTTCCAGCGACCCTCGGGTGGTCGGCGTGGAGGACGTGTTCGCGCGGCTCGGCGAGGCGAGCTCGGTCGAGGTCAGCGAGTACGGCGCTCGACGGATCGTCGACGAGCTGCCGTCGGGGCCGTCGCCGTGATCGCTCAGCGCTTCTTCGGGCGCAGGATGACGCCGAAGACCCAGTTGATGATCGAGATGATCAGGGCTGCCACGACACCCCACCAGAAGTCCTCGACGCGAAGGCCCCACGTCCACCAGTGCGTGAGCCACGCGGTCAGCCACAGCAGGAACGCGTTGATGATGAGGCCGATGAGTCCGAGGGTCAGGATGTAGATGGGGAACGCGAGCACCTTGATGACCGTGCCGATGATCGTGTTCACGATCGCGAACAGCGCCGCGACGATCAGCAGGGTCAGGATGTACTGGAGCGTGTCACCCGGCGGGAACGCGATGACGCTGACCTGCAGGGCGGGGATGAGCGTCACGACCCAGATCGCGAACGCGTTGATGACGACTCGGATGAGGAAGCCCATAGTCCCGTCAGTCTGGCATGCGGGTCGGACGGGCGGGAAGGGCCGCACGGCCCCGGCTGCGCGGGGTGCCCCCCCGCGCACGATGTGCACCGCGAGCGCGGCCGGGTCGCGACTCCTAGACTCGTGGCGTGACCGACGTCCCCGACATCCCCGTGCGCGTCCGCCCCGAGATCGCGGCGCTTCCCCCCTACAAGCAGGGGAAGCAGGCCGGATCCGACGCCTTCAAGCTCTCGAGCAACGAGAACCCGTTCGATCCTCTTCCGGGAGTGCTCGAAGCGGTGCGCTCCGCGTCGGCGCTGAACCGATACCCGGATGCCACGGCCGCCCGTCTGCGCGATCGCCTGGCCGACCGGTTCGGCGTGCCGTCTGAGCGGGTGCACATCGGGGCGGGGAGTGTGTCGATCCTCGCGCAGCTCGTGCTCGCGACCGCGGGTCCCGGCGACGAGGTGATCTTCGCGTGGCGTTCGTTCGAGGCCTACCCGTGGCTCGCGGTGCTCGCCGGCGCGACGCCGGTGATGGTTCCGCTCGCCGAGGGTGCGCGCCACGACCTGCGGGCGATGGCGGATGCCGTCACAGACCGCACGCGCGCCGTGATCGTCTGCACGCCGAACAACCCCACCGGCCCGATCGTGACGCAGGAGGAGTTCGACGCTTTCATCGATCGCGTGCCGTCCGACGTGCTCGTGATCCTCGACGAGGCCTACGCCGAGTTCGTCACCGCCCCCGACTCGGTCGACGGCATGCGCGTGCTCGGGAACGCGGGGCATCCGAACGTCGTCGTCCTGCGCACCTTCTCGAAGGCCTTCGGTCTCGCGGGCCTTCGCGTGGGGTACGCGATCGGTCACCCGCGCATCCTCGACGCCGCACGCAGCGCGAGCATCCCGCTGTCGGTCACGGCGCAGGCCGAGATCGCCGCGCTCGCGAGCCTCGACGCCGAGAAGGAGCTGCTCGAGCGGGTGTCGGTCATCGGGCAGCGGCGCGACGCGCTCGTCGCGGCGCTGCGCGATCTCGGATGGGCGATCCCCGACGCTCAGGGGAACTTCGTGTGGTTCCCCCTCGGCGACGAGACGATGGCCGTCGCCGAGCGCTTCGAGGAGGCCGGGCTCATCGTCCGACCGTTCGCGGGTGACGGCATCCGGGTCTCAGTCGGCGAAGAGGAGTCTGTCGAGAAGATACTGGGGATTGCCGCATCCGTTGTTCAAGACCTCCCAGAAGGGCACGCAGGCCGCGGGCTAGCGTAGAACGGTGACTTCGGACCACGGCTTCCAGCCCGAAGAACCCGTCCGCGTTCTCGCCGCGGACGGATCGTTCTCCCCGACACCGGCCGCGGAACGCTACCTGCCTCTCATCGACGCCCTCACGGACGACGAGCTGGGCGGCTTCTATCGCGACATGGTCGTCATCCGCGCCTTCGACCGTCAGGCGACCAACCTGCAGCGGCAGGGTCAGCTCGCACTGTGGCCGCCGAGCCACGGACAGGAGGCGGCCCAGGTCGGCTCGGCTCGCGCGACCCGTCCACAAGACCACGTGTTCCCGTCCTACCGGGAGCACGTCGTGGCGCGCATCCGCGGCGTCGACCCGATGGACATCATCCGGCTCATGCGGGGTCTCACCCACGGCGGGTGGGATCCGTACGACCCGCGCAACGGCAACACGCACATCTACACGCTCGTGCTCGGTGCCCAGACGCTGCACGCGACAGGCCTCGGCATGGGGCTCGTCTTCGACGGACGCACCGGCACGGGCGACCCCGAGCGCGACGAGGCCGTCATCGTCTACTACGGCGACGGGGCGTCGAGCGAGGGCGACGTGCACGAGGCGATGGTCTTCGCCGCGAGCTACCAGACCCCCCAGGTCTTCTTCCTGCAGAACAACCAGTGGGCGATCTCGGTGCCCGTGACGACGCAGTCGCGCACGCCGCTGCATCGCCGCGGCGAGGGCTACGGCATGCCGAGCATCGCGGTGGACGGCAACGACGTCATCGCGAGCTACGCCGTCACGAAGGTCGCGCTCGACGAGGCGCGCGCCGGCGGCGGCCCGCGCGCGATCGAGGCGCTCACGTACCGCATGGGCGCCCACACCACGAGCGACGATCCGACGAAGTACCGCGCGTCCGACGAGGAGCAGTCGTGGGCGAAGCGCGACCCGATCGCGCGGCTCCGTGCGTACCTTGAGTCGCGTGGGGCATCCGAGGCGTTCTTCGCGGATGTGGAGGCCGAGGCATCCGCCGTCGCCGACGACACCCGCGTGCGCACCAATGCCCTCGAGGGCATCCCCACGACGATGATGTTCGACCACGTCTACAGCGAGCCGCACCCGCTCATCGACGAGCAGCGTCGGTGGCTCGCCGAGTACGAGGCGTCGTTCGAGGAGGGGGCATCGTGACGGAGACCGATCCCATCGCCGGCACCCGCCCGGTCGCCG
>Ga0182741_1002490_pt1 | contig 21276 bp, 23 predicted proteins | sample eDN5th37CBELigOP_FD_128874 | JGI IMG/M metagenome (GOLD analysis project Ga0182741, IMG submission 128874) | Enriched Organic Plus compost microbial communities from Emeryville, California, USA - eDNA 5th pass 37_C BE-Lig OP (version 2) (version 2) ... | reverse complement strand
TCAGGGCCGCGCCGTATCTATGTGGAATGGAATGAATATTGAGACTGGAATGCCGCACTAATGCCGTGCCGCATAACGCACCGCCGCCTCGTAGCCGTCTGCGCCCAGGCCGCAGACCAGGCCCACGGCCAGGTCGGACAGGTAGGAGTGCTGCCGGAATGGCTCGCGTTTATACAGGTTCGACAAATGTACTTCAACAAAAGGAATCGCGACCGCCGCCAGGGCGTCGCGCACCGCCACACTGGTATGCGTATAGGCCGCCGCGTTGATGACGATGAAATCGGTGCCGTCCTGGCGGGCCGCCTGGATGCGCTCGACCAGTTCCCCTTCGTGGTTGCTTTGCCAGGCGGTCAGCCCCACCCCCAGCTGCCCGGCCAGCACTTCCAGCCCCTGGTTGATCTGCGCCAGCGTCAGGCTGCCGTACAGATGGGGTTCGCGCGAACCCAGCAGGTTCAGGTTGGGGCCGTGCAATACCAGGATGTGTTGCGCCATAGGGGTCGCGCCGCAGAGGCTGCCGCAAAGTGTCGGCAAAACTATCGATAAACCGCCTTTTTACGCCTATTCACATCATTTGTCCAACAGATACCGCCAGCCCGCGTACGGGAGCTACCTGCCGGCGCGGCGCCATCAGGCCTGCAGGCCCACCAGCGTGCGGTCGAGGTCGTCGGCCTGGATCTGGCCGAGGATTTTACGGTTAATTCGGCCATTTGCGTCGAAAACCAGCGTAAAGGGCAGGCCGCCGGCCGGGTTGCCCAGGGTCCGCAGGGTGTCGATCGCCCCCGCCCCCATGACCAGCAGCGGGTAGGACACCGGCACCTTTTGCAGAAATTGCCGCATGTTTTCGGCTTTATCCACGCCAATGCCGACAAACTGGACGTTCGGGTGCTTTTCGTGCAGGGCCTGCAGCTCGGGCATTTCCTTGACGCAGGGCGCGCACCAGGTTGCCCAGAAATTGACCACCATGGGGCGGCCCTGCCATTCGGCCAGGGTGCGCGGCTTGCCGTCGAGATCGGGCAGCGGCAGCGTGCGCAGCGCGGCGACCGGGTCGCCGCCGGTTGCCGGGGCGCCGGCCGGCGGGGCGTCGGGCGCCGCGTCCGGGCGCTGGCGTTCGCGGTAGGCATACCCGCCGGCGACGGCCACCGCGGCGGCCGCGCCGGCGTACAAGAAGAGGCGACGGTTCATGGCCCCGATCATAACCGCACGCGGCGACGCGCGCCGGGCAGCCTCTACAATGCGCGCAGGAGAACATCAATGCACCTGCACATTCTGGGTATTTGCGGCACTTTCATGGGCGGCCTGGCGCTGATCGCGCGGGCGGCCGGACACCGGGTCACGGGTTGCGACACCGCCGTGTACCCCCCGATGAGCACCCAGCTGGCCGAACAGGGCATCGAACTGATCGAGGGCTACGGGGCCGACCAGATGGCCCTGGCGCCGGATCTGTATGTGGTGGGCAACGTGGTCACGCGCGGCAACCCGCTGATGGAAGCCATCCTGGACGCCGGCGCGCGCTATGTGTCCGGGCCGCAGTGGCTGGGCGACAACGTGCTGCCCGGGGCGCACGTGCTGGCCGTGGCCGGCACGCACGGCAAGACCACCACCAGCTCGATGCTGGCCTGGGTGCTCGAGGCGGCGGGCCGGCGGCCCAACTTCCTGATCGGCGGCGTGGCGCACGACCTGAAAGTGTCGGCCCGCTACGACCCGGCGGTGCAGCCCTTCGTGATCGAGGCCGACGAATACGACACGGCGTTCTTCGACAAGCGCTCGAAGTTCGTGCATTACCGGCCTCGCACCGCCATCCTGAACAACCTGGAATACGACCACGCCGACATCTTCCCCGACCTGGCGGCCATCGAGACGCAGTTCCACCACCTGGTGCGTACGGTCCCGGGGCGCGGCCGCATCGTGCTGCCCACCGACAGCGCCGCGCTGGACCGCGTCCTGGCGCGCGGATGCTGGTCGGAAACCGTCCGTTTCGGCGCCGACGGCGCCTGGCAGGCGGGCCCGGCGGACCCCGACGGCGCGTTCGAAGTGCTGCGCGACGGGCAGCCGGCGGGCACGGTGCGCTGGACGCTGGGCGGCGAACACAATCGCATGAACGCCCTGGCGGCGCTGGCCGCGGCCGAGCATGCCGGGGTATCGCCGGCCCAGGGGGTAGAGGCGCTCAGCCGCTTCGGCGGGGTCAAGCGCCGCATGGAACTGCGCGGCACGGCCGGCGGCGTGAAAGTCTACGACGATTTCGCCCACCACCCCACCGCCATCGAGACCACCCTGGCGGGCTTGCGCCGCCAGGTGGGGCAGGCCCGCATCCTGGCGGTGCTGGAACCGCGCTCGAACACCATGAAGCTGGGCGCCATGGCGGCGCGGCTGCCCGACGCGCTGCGCCTGGCCGACCGGGTCTATTGCTTCGGCGCCCGCAGCGGCAGGCACGCCCTGGGCTGGAACCCGGCCGAGGTGCTGGCGCCGCTGGGCGAACGCGCCGCCAGCTACGACGACCTGGACGCGCTGGTCGACGCGGTGGCGGGGGTAGCCCGTCCCGGCGACCATGTGCTGGTCATGAGCAACGGCGGCTTCGGCGGCGTGCACGGCAAGCTGCTGCAGGCGCTGGCGCAGCGCGCCGGCGCGCCCGGGGACGCCGCATGATCCTGTACCTGCACGGCTTTCGCTCGTCGCCGGATTCCTTCAAGGCCCGCCTGATGGCCCAGGCCCTGGCCGAGCGCGGCCTGGCGGGCGAGCGCGACTGGCAATGCCCGCAACTGCCCGCCAGCCCGCGGCAGGCGCTGGACCTGGCCATGGACCTGGCCATGGGCCTGGCGCGCGGCCAGCTGGCCCAGGCCGCCAGCCCGCGCGCGCTGACCGTCATCGGTTCGTCGCTGGGCGGCTACTATGCTACCTGGCTGGCCGAACAGCTGGACTGCAAGGCCGTGCTGCTGAATCCGGCGGTCGAGGCCGCGCGCGACCTGGCCACGCAGGTGGGCACGCACCGCATGTATCATTCCGACGCGCCGTTCGAGTTCCGCGCGGAATATGTGGACGAACTGGCTGCCGCGCGAGTGGCGGCCGTCACGCGGCCGGAACGCTATTTCCTGGTGGCGGCCACGGGCGACGAAGTGCTCGACTGGCGCGAAATGCGCGACCGCTATGCCGGCTGCCGCCAGCGCATCGTGCAGGGCAGCGACCACGGGCTGTCGGACTTTGCCCGGTGGCTGCCCGAAATACTGGAATTCGCCCTCGAGGCCCCCAGCCCCTGATCCCGACGATTCAATATAGACAAGCAGGCGCCCGCCCCCCGGAGCGGGCCAGCGCGGACGCCGCGCCCTCGATGGACTGATTATGTACGTGTTTTACGAAGAAGACGGCAGCTTCAAGGCCGGCAATATCCTGTCGGAGACCGACGCCAGCCTGCAGGTGGAGTCGGAATCGGGCAAGCGCAGCAAGATCAAGCGCGCCAATACGCTGTTCACCTTTGCCGACCCGGCCCCGGCCGCGCTGCTGGCCGAGGCCGCGCAGGCCGCCGAGACGCTGGACCTGCAATTCCTGTGGGAATGCGCGCCCCAGGAAGAGTTCGACGCCACCGCGCTGGCCGCCGATTACTTCGGCCATGCGCCCGGCGCCGTCGAACAGGCCGCGATCCTGATGCGCCTGCACGGCGCGCCGGCGTACTTCCACCGGCGCGGCAAGGGCCACTATCGCCCGGCGCCGCCGGATATCCTGGCGGCCGCGCTGGCCGCGCTGGAAAAGAAGCAGAAGCAGGCCGAGCAGCAGCAGCAATGGGTCGACGAGATGGCCGCGGGCCGCCTGCCCGCCGAGATCGCCCAGGCGGCCGAGTCGCTGCTGATCCGCCCGGACAAGAACAGCATGCAGTGGAAGGCGCTGGACGCCGCCTGCGCGCGCCTGCAGAAAAGCCCCGACCGCCTGCTGCTGGAGCTGGGCGCCTGGCCGCATCCGCTGGCGCTGCACAAGCGCCGCTTCCTGGCCACCTACTTCCCGCGCGGCACGGGCTTTCCCGATACGCCGGTGCCGCCGCTGCCGCGCGAGCTGCCGCTGGCCGAGGCCGAGCCCTATTCGGTGGACGACATCACCACCACCGAGATCGACGATGCGCTGTCGGTGACGACGCTGCCCGACGGGCGCGTGCGCGTGGGCATCCACGTGGCCGCGCCCGGCCTGGCCGTGACGCGCGGCAGCGACCTGGACAAGCTGGCGCGCGCGCGGCTGTCCACGGTGTACATGCCGGGCGAGAAAATCCCCATGCAGCCCGACAACGTGATCCAGGCGTTTTCGCTGGACGCGGGCCGCGAGGTGCCGGCCGTGTCGCTGTATGTGACGGCCGACCCGGCCACCGGCGAGATCGCCGAGTCCGAGACCCGGCTGGAGCGCGTGGTGGTGCGCGCCAACCTGCGCCACAACGAGCTGGACGACCAGATCACCGAAACCGCCCTGAACGACCCGGACGCGCCGCTGCCCTACGGCGACTGGCTGCGGCCGCTGTGGCGGCTGGCCGCGGCGCTGTCGGCCCGGCGCGATGCGGTGCGCGGCAAACCCGAGAACAATTCGCGGGTGGAATACAGCTTCTACCTGGACGGCGACCCGGACGACCCCGACACGCCGGTGCGCCTGGTACCGCGCCAGCGCAACGCGCCGCTGGACCGCATGGTGGCCGAGTACATGATCCTGGCCAACAACATCTGGGGCGGCCTGCTGCAGCAGCATGGCGTGCCCGGCATCTACCGGTCGCAGCAGGCCGGGCGGGTGCGCATGAGCACCCAGGCCCTGCCCCACGAGGCCATCGGCGTGCCGCAATACGCCTGGAGCACCTCGCCGCTGCGCCGCTATGTGGACCTGGTCAACCAGTGGCAACTGATCGCCGCGGTGGAACACGGCGTGTCGGCGCGGCTGGTGGCCCCCTTCAAGCCGCGCGACGCCGACCTGTTCGCCATCATCGGCGCCTTCGACGCCCAGTATGCCGCCTGGAACGAATTCCAGAGCGGCATGGAACGCTACTGGTGCCTGCGCTGGCTGCGCCAGCAAGGCATCACGCGCACCGTGGCGCACGTGCTGCGCGAAGACCTGGTGCGCCTGGCCAACGCCCCGCTGGTGACGCGCGTGGGCGGCCTGCCCGAACTGGAACGCGGCACCGCCGTCGAGCTGGACATCCTGGGCACCGACGAACTGGCGCTGGAAGTGGACTGCCGGTACGCGGGGCTGGCGGGCTGATCCCGGGGTCGCCGCCGCCGCGCCTCGGGGCCGGGCCCGGGCGCGCGGGGCGCCCGGACGGCACCGCGAAGCCAAGGCAGCCACGCCAGCCCGCGACGACGCCAATAGCACCCACCAACCCCCAGGGGCGTCTAAAATCCCCCTCGTGCAACGTTCTGCTGATTCTTATTCGACGCCGGGCCGGCTGCTGCATTGGCTGAGCGCGCCCGCCCAGCACTACTTGCGGATCGGCCTGGCGATCTCGCTGCTGCTGCACGCCGGCGCGCTGGCGTGGCGGTTCGGCGCGCCGGCGGCGCCCGCCCGGCCCGCCCAGGCGCCGCTGGAAATCGTGCTGGTCAACGCCCGCACCGAATCCGCGCCGGCGCAGGCGCAGGTCGTGGCCCAGAGCCAGGTCGACGGCGGCGGCAACGCCGAGCGCGGGGTCGCCGCCACGCCGCTGCCGCGCACCGGCGAATCGGCCGAGACCATCGTGCTGCAGGCCATGCGCAAGCGCCAGGCGCAACTCGAAGCCGAACAGATGCGGCTGCTGACCCAGTTGCAGGCCCAGGCCAAGGCCGGCACCGAACGCCAGCCGGTGTACCCGTGGCCCGACGCCACCGCGCAGGGCGAAGACGTGCACGACCAGCCCGGCCTGGTGCAGAACGCCCAGATCGCCTCGCTGGCGGCGCGCATCCAGTCCTACAACGCCCAGCCGCGCAAGGAATTCGTGGCGCCTTCCGCGCAGGCCTCGCGCTACGCCGCCTACCTGGACGCCTGGCGCTCGCGCATCGAGGCGATCGGCACCCAGCACTACCCCGAGGAAGCGCGCGGCCGCATCTACGGCTCGCTGCAGATCACCGTGTCGATCCGCGCCGACGGCAGCGTGGCCGCGGTCGAGATCGACCAGCCGTCGGAACACGCCGTCCTGAACCAGGCCGCGCGGCGCATCGTGCAGATGGCCGCCCCCTTCCCGCCCTTCCCGCCCGAAATGGCGGGCGAAGCCGACATGCTGGTCATCACCCGCACCTGGCATTTCGTCAACGACACTCTGGAAACCCAAGTCCCATGAGCCAGGCCCCCGCCTTGCCCCGCTACGCCGTGATCGGCAACCCCGTCGCCCACAGCCGCTCGCCGCAGATCCACGCCATGTTCTCGGCGCAGACCGGCAAGCCGCTGCAGTACGAGCGGTTGCCGGCGCCGGTGGACGGCTTCGCGGCCGCCGTGCAGGCGTTTCGCGAACAGGGCGGCCTGGGCCTGAACGTCACCGTGCCGTTCAAGGAAGAAGCCTGCGAGCTGGCGGCCGCCCACCTGAGCGAGCGCGCGCGCCTGGCCGGGGCGGTCAATACGCTGTGGCTGCGCGACGGCGCCTGGCACGGCTGCAACACCGACGGCGTGGGGCTGGTCAGCGACCTGCTGCGCCTGGGCGTGGTGCTGGAAGGCGCGCGCGTGCTGCTGGTGGGCGCCGGCGGCGCGGCCCGCGGCGTGCTGCAGCCGCTGGCCGCGGCCGGCTGCGCGCGCATCCATATCGTCAACCGCAGCGCCGGGCGCGCGCATGCGCTGGCCGAGTCCTGGGCGGCCACGGGCGCCAGCCCCGGCACCCGCGTGACGGCCGGCGCGCTGGCCGAGGCCGGCATCGTCGGCGGCTGGAACCTGGCGATCAACGCCACCGCCAGCAGCCTGCAGGGCGCCGCGCCCGACCTGCCCGGCGGGTTGTACGCGCCCGACGCGCTGGCCTACGACATGATGTACGCGGCGCACCCCACCCCCTTCATGCGGCAGGCCACCGACGACGGCGCGGCCCGCACCGCCGATGGCCTGGGGATGCTGGTGGGCCAGGCGGCCGAAAGCTTCCTGATCTGGCACGGCGTGCGGCCCGACCCGTCGCCGGTGCTGGCCACCCTGCGCGCCGCGCTGCTGGCCAAGGACTGAACCGGGATGCCGGCGCGCCGCTCGACCATGAGCCGGGTCCGCTGGGGCCGGGTCATCGGCGCGGGCATCATGGCCCTGCTGTGCCTGGTCATCATGTACCAGCTGTGGATGTTCTGCCTGGTGGTCTGGTATGCCTACCGCGACCCCGGCAGCAGCGCCATCATGCGCCAGGAACTGTCGCGCCTGCGCGAAACCGACCCCGACGCCGAACTGCAATACCGATGGGTGCCCTACGACCGCATCAGCAATTCGCTCAAGCGCGCGGTGGTGGCATCCGAGGACGCCAACTTCACCGAACACGACGGCGTCGAATGGGAAGCCATCCGCAAGGCGTGGGAATACAACCAGCGCCAGCAGGCGCGCGGGCGGCACAAGATGCGCGGCGGCTCGACCATCACCCAGCAGCTGGCCAAGAACCTGTTCCTGTCCAGCTCGCGCAGCTATTTGCGCAAGGGGCAGGAACTGGTGCTGACCTACATGATCGAGCACGTCATGCCCAAGGAGCGCATCCTGGAGCTGTATCTGAATGTGGCCGAATGGGGCGTGGGCGTCTTCGGCGCCGAGGCGGCCGCGCGCCACTACTACAAGACCAGCGCCGGCGGCCTGGGGTCCAGCCAGGCCGCCCGGCTGGCGGCCATGCTGCCCAATCCGCGTTATTACGACAAGCACCGCAACACCAGCTACCTGAATTCGCGCGCGGCCACCCTGACCCGCCGCATGCGCCTGGTTGACATTCCTTGACACAAGCCAGCATTGCCCGGCACGGCGGCCGATTTTGGTAAGCTTTCACGTTTACGCGCATACCGACGCACCCCCCTGACAATGCGTACTGCCCGCCGCTACCTGGCCCGCGAAATCTATCGCTCTTGCGCAGTGGTCCTGCTGGCCCTGCTGGGCCTGTTCACGTTCTTCGCGCTGGTCGACGACCTGGACAACGTGGGCGACAAGTTCAGCATGCCGGCCCTGCTGTACATGCAGGCCCTGGCCCTGCCCACGCGCCTGTACGACCTGCTGCCCATCGGGCTGCTGATCGGCGCCATCCTGGCGCTGGCCGGCCTGGCGCAGCGCAACGAGCTGGTCATCCTGCGGGTGTCCGGGGTCAGCGGCATGCGGCTGCTGCGCATGCTGTGGCTGATCACCCTGCCCCTGATGATCGGCGCCACCCTGCTGTCCGAGTTCGTGACCCCGGCCGCCGAGATCAAGAGCGGCGAGGCCAGCCTGATGTTCCGCGGCAAGGCCAGCGGCACCCGCATGGACAGCGGCTACTGGTTCAAGGAACCCACTCGCGACGGCGGCACCCGCATCATCAACATCGCCAAGCTGCTGGCCGACGGCAACGTCGAGGGCGTCACCCTGTACGAATTCAAGCCGGGGCTGGCACTGACCACCCTGTCCACCGCCGCCACGGGCGCCTTCACGCGCGACAAGCTGGTGCTGCAGGACGTCGTCGAGACCCGCCTGGACGACAGCGCGGCGCAGGCGCTGGCCGACGCCAAGCCGCCCAGCACCGCCCCGGCCCAGGTGGTCAAGCTGCCGCAGCGCGAACTGGACACCACCCTCAGCCCCGAGCGCCTGCTGGCGCGCGTGCTGACCCCCGAACGCATGTCGGTGGCCACCCTGCTGGACTACATCGACTACCTGCACCACAACCAGCTCGACGCCGGCCGCCAGGTGGTGGCGCTGTGGCGCAAGCTGGCCTACCCCTTCACGCTGCTGGTGATGATCACCATCGCCGCGCCCATCGGCTTCATGCAGACCCGCCGCGGCGGCGTCGGCGCCAAGGTGTTCATCGGCATCCTGCTGGGCGTGGGCTTCTTCATGCTGAACCAGCTGGCGCTGAACGTCGGCATGCTCAGCCGCTGGCCGCCCTGGCTGACGGCGCTGGGCCCCAATGTCGGGGCGGTGCTGCTGGCGCTGGGCGCGCTCAGCCTGATGGAATATCGCCATGCGACGGCACGCTTCGCCCAGTCGCGCTGGCCCTGGAGAAAAAGCCCCGCATGAAAGGCAGCAGCATCTGGATGATCGGCGACGTGCAGGGTTGCTGCGCGCCGCTGGAACAACTTCTGTCCCACCCCGACCTGGCCGCGGAGCCCGACGCCCGCTTCTGGTTTGCCGGCGACCTGGTCAACCGGGGCCCGCAATCGCTGGCCAGCCTGCGCCGCATCATCGGCCTGGGCGACCGCGCCGTGTCGGTGCTGGGCAACCACGACCTGCACCTGCTGGCGGCCGCCGCCGGGGTGCGCAAGCCGTCGAAATCGGACACCATCGACGACATCCTGCAGGCGCCCGACGCCGACGCGCTGGTCGACTGGCTGCGCCACCGGCCGCTGGCCCATTTCGAGCACGGCCACCTGCTGGTGCATGCGGGCGTGCTGGCCAAATGGGACGTGGCCAAGACCCTGGCGCTGGCCGCCGAGGTACAGGACGTGCTGCGCGGCCCGAACTGGCAGAAGGCGTTGCAGAAGATGTACGGCAACGAGCCTACCCAATGGAAAGACCGCCACAAGGGCGGCAAGCGGCTGCGCGTGATCATCAATGCGCTGACGCGCATCCGGCTGTGCACGCCGGCGGGCCACATGGAATTCGCCACCAAGGTCGCCCCGGGCGCGTGGCCGGCCGGGCTGGTGCCGTGGTTCGACGTGCCGGGCCGCGCCACCCGCGACGTGACCGTGGTGTTCGGGCACTGGTCCACCCTGGGCCTGCTGATGCGGCCCGACGTCATCTGCCTGGACACGGGCTGCGTCTGGGGTGGCGCGCTGACGGCGATGCGGCTGCAAGACCGCAAGCTGGTGCAGATCAAGTGTTCGCAGTTCCAGGACCCGCTGGCCGAATAGCCGCACGCCCACCCCGCGGCTGGCCGGCCGGCGGTCGCCGCCGCCCTATTCCACCATGCGGCTGCCCACCCACTGGCCGCTGCTGACCAGTTCGCGGCACAGCGCCAGGCAGATATCCTTGACCTTCTGCGCGGCCTGGGTGAACGGCAGGCTGCTGGACGTGCAGATCGACAACTGGCGAAAGAACGTGGGCGGCGGCAGCCGCACCACCCGCAGCGTGCCGGCGCGCACATCCTCGTTCACGGCCGACCACGGCAGCAGGGTGGCCGCCATGCCCGCCTTGACCGCCGGAATCAGGATCGCCGACGTGCTGGCCTCGCCGGCCAGCTGGTATTCCAGCCGCGCCTGCTGGAACACGTGCTCGACGCGCGTGCGCAGCGTATTGGGCAGGCTGGGCAGGATCAACGGGATCCGGGCCAGTTCCGCCAGCGGCACCGGATCGGCCGACACCGACACGCCGGGGTGCAGGATCACGTAGATCTCTTCCAGCAGCACGGGCAGCACCTGCAGGCCGCGCTTGGGCAATTGGTCCGGGGTGATCGACATGTCGACCCGGCCCTGGGCCGCCAGGCCGGTCAGGTCGGCGCTGGGCACATCGACGATCTCGAGCACGATGCCGGGGTAGGCATCGCGCACGCGCTGGAACAGCGGCAGCGCCAGCACCCGGCCCGTGCTCGAGGGCATGCCGATGGACACCTTGCCGGTGACGTCCTCGTCTGTCTGCATCAGCAGGGCGCGGGTGTTGTCGATCTGGCGCAGGATGGTGCGGGCGTGCCGGTACAGCACCTCGCCCTCGGCGGTCGGCATCACGCCATGCACGTTGCGGTCGAGCAGCCGCACGCCCAGCTCGGCTTCCAGGTGGGCGATCTGCTGGCTGAGCGCCGGCTGCGCCACGAACAGCGTCTGCGCCGCGCGGGTCATGCCGCCCAGTTCAACGATCCTGACGAAATACTTCAGCTGCCTGAAGTTCATGCCCGCTGTCCCCCGCGGCCGAAGCCATTGTTTTTTTGCATTGCAACATACGCTTCATAAGATTTTCTTATTCCGCAATCAGCAAACCGTATTTTTCGCCGGCGCCGCTCCTTCCTAAGATGCCCCCAACCATCAGATGGCGGACGGAGGAAGCAGCATGGCATTACCCTTGAGCGGCGTACGAGTCCTGGACCTGACGCGGGCGTTGTCCGGGCCTTTTTGTACCATGATCCTGGCCGACCTCGGCGCCGAAGTCGTGAAGGTGGAACCCGGCCCCGACGGCGACATGATCCGCCAGTGGGGGCCCTTCGACCGCGGCGTCAGCGCCTACTACCTGAGCAGCAACCGCAACAAGCTGGGCCTGGGGCTGGATTTCCGCCACCCGGAAGGGCTGGCCCTGCTGCGCGAACTGGCGCTGAAGTCCGACATCGTGGTCGAGAACTTCAAGCCCGGCACCATGCGACGGATGGGGCTGGACTACGAGAGCCTGTCGGCCGGCCAGCCCGGGCTGGTGTATGCCTCGATCACCGGCTTCGGTAGCAGCGGGCCGGCCGGCGACTGGCCCGGCTTCGACCAGATCGCCCAGGGGTACTCGGGCCTGATGAGCTTCACCGGCATGCCCGAGACCGGCCCGACCCGCGTGGGCGTGGCCATCGGCGACCTGACCGCGGGCATGTGGGCCGCCATGGGCGTGCTGGCCGCCTGGATCGAGCGGCAGCGCGAGGGTCGCGGCCAGCGGGTCGAGACCTCGCTGCTGGCCAGCCTGGTGGGCCTGCTGAGCGTGCAGGGCCAGCGCTACCTCAGCCTGGAAGACGTGCCGCAGCCGACCGGCAACGTGCACCCCGTGATCGCGCCCTACGGCGTCTTCGAGACCGCCGACGGCCCGCTGAACCTGGCGCCCGCCACCCAGGACATGTGGCTGCGCCTGTGCGACTTGCTGGAGCTGCCCGAAGCGCCCGCGGACGCGCGCTACAAGACCAACGCCGACCGCATGCTCCACCGCGACGAGCTGAAGGCCCTGATCGAATCCCGGCTGCGCCGGCACGGCCGCATGCACTGGACGCGCGAGATGATCGCGCGCGGCATCCCGGCCGGCCCCATCAACAACCTGGCCGACGTCTTCGCCGACCCGCAAGTGCAGCATTGCCGCATGGTGGAAACGGTGCAACACCCGCAGCTGGGCGATGTCCGCCAGCTGGCCTTGCCGATCGCCATGGACGCGCTGGCCGGCGGCAGCGTGCGCAGCGCGCCGCCCCTGTTCGGCCAGCATACCCAGCAGATACTGCGCGCCTATGGCCTGCCGCAGGAGCGCATCGACGCGCTGCGCGCCGGCAAAGTGGTTTTCCAGCACGAGGCCGGCGCGGCAGGCGCGGCACGGCCCCAATAACAACGCACCCGAGGAGACACACCATGAACAGGACACTATCCGCCTTGGCAGCGGGCCTGCTGGCCCTGGCCTGCGCCGCCGGCGCGCACGCCCAGCAATTCAAGCTGTCGCACCAGTGGCCGCGCGGCGACGGGCGCGACGACGGCGCGCGCGCCTTTGCCGCCGAGGCCAGCCGGCTGGATCCGACCCTGAAGTTCCGCATCTATCCGGGCGCATCGCTGATCAGCAACCCGGTCAAGCAGATCGACGCCCTGCAGGACGGCACGGTGGACCTGGCCATCTTCCCGCTGATCTATGGCGTGGGCAAAGTGCCGGAGCTGTCCATCACCATCCTGCCGGGCGCGGTCAACAGCGTGGAAGACGCCATGACGCTGAAGGATTCGGCCTTCGCCCGCAAGCTGCAGGAACTGTGCGAGGCCAACGGTTTTCACTTCCTGACCTGGTGGTGGACCGAGGGCGGCATCGCCAACCGGGCGCGCGAGGTGGGCGGCCCCGAATCGGTGAAGGGCCTGAAGATGCGCGGGGCCGACCGCAGCATCGACACCATGCTCAAGAGCGCCGGCGCGTCGGTATTCTCGATGCCGTCCACCGAGCTCTACAACGCGCTGCAGACCGGCGTGCTGGACGGCCTGATGACCTCGTACGAGACCTTCGTCAGCATGCGGTTGTACGAGCAGACCAAGTACGCCACCCTGGGCGGCGACTACACCATCTTCGTGGTGTTCCAGCCGCTGCTGATCTCGATGAAGGCCTGGAATAAGCTGACCCCGGCGCAGCAGCAGACGCTGGAACGTGCCGCCGCCAGCACCCAGGAAAAATTCAATGCCGAACAGGCCAAGGTCAAGCAGGAAACCCTGGCCGCCTTCACCAAGGCCGGCGCGCAGATCCACCCCATGACCAAGCCCGAATTCGACCAGTGGCTGGCGCTGTCGCGCCGCGTATCGTGGCCCGAGTACGCGCGCATCAGCCCCGCCGCGCAAGAACTGGTGGACGCCCTGGAGCAATCGCGCCGCCGGTGACGCGCGGCATGGATGGACGACGGCAACCCGACGGGCAAAGGAGACCGGCGTGACGACGTTTGGAAAGTGGATAACGCGATGCAGCACCGTGTGCGCCATGGTCGCGGCCGTATTGCTGCTGGCCGCGATCGGCGTGCTGACCTGGATGGTGCTGGTACGCAGCCTGGGCTACCAGAACTCGTGGGAACTGGAGACCAGCATCGAGATGATGGTGATCGCCATCTTCCTGGGGGCGCCCTACACGCTGCATACCGGCGGGCACGTGAAGATGGAAATCCTGGAAGCGGTGCTGCCGGAATCGGCGCGCCATGCCGTGCGGTTCGTGGCGCAGGCCACCGGCCTGGCCGTGTGCGTGTACCTGGCCTGGTCCGGCCTGCAGATGACGGTGGACGCCTACCGCGCCGGCGAACGGGCGCTGGGCGTATGGCAGCCGCTGGTGTGGCCGAAGTACGCCTCGGTGCCCCTGGGCATGGGCCTGACCGCCCTGCAGTACCTGGTGGAAATGCGCTGGCCCTTCGCGCGGCGGCGGGCGCCCGCCGCCGCGCTGCCCACGCCGACCCTGGAGAAATCGCATGACTGAACTGCAAATCGGCGCCCTGCTGTTCGTGGTGACCTTCGCCGTGCTGTTTTCCGGCATTCCCATCGCCTTCGGCCTGACCGCGGTATCCATTGCGTTCCTGGCCGGCTTCGGCGAACCCGGCGCGCTGGAGGCGGTGGCCAAGACCTTCATCGGCGAGCTGTCCAATTTCGCCCTGCTGACGCTGCCCATGTTCGTGGTGCTGGGGGCCGCCATCGGCATGTCGCGCGCCGGGCGCGACCTGTACGAATCGCTGCACCGCTGGCTGTGCCGGGTGCCCGGCGGCCTGGTCATCGCCAACATCGTGGGCTGCGGCCTGTTCTCGGCCATGTGCGGGTCCAGCCCGGCCACCGCCGCCGCCATCGGCAAGGTGGGCATCCCGGAAATGCTCAAGCGCGGCGTGCCGGCCCGGCTGGCCACCGGCGCGATCGCGGCCGGCGGCACGCTGGGCATCCTGATCCCGCCGTCGATCACCTTCATCGTCTACGGCATCGTCACGCACACCTCGATCGCGCGGCTGTTCCTGGCCGGCGTGGTGCCGGGCCTGGCGCTGGTGGCGGTGTTCGCGCTGTATTCGTGGGTGGCCAGCCGCGCCGGCCTGCGCCGCGCGGGCGCCGGCGCGGCGGCGCCGGAATCGTACACGCTGGCCCAGAAGCTGTCGGGGCTGCTGCGCACCCTGCCGTTCCTGGCCATCATCGTGGCGGTCACCGTGTTCATGTACGGCGGTTTCGCCACGCCGTCCGAAGTGGCCGCCATTGCCGCCTTCCTGGCGCTGGTACTGGTGGCGGTGGTGTACCGCGGCCTGCGCCTGGCCGACTTGTGGGCCATCATGCGCGACGCCACGCGCGAATCCAGCATGATCCTGCTCATCATCGCCGCGGCGGCGCTGTACGCGTACATGATGTCCTACCTGTACGTCACCCAGAGCGTGGCCGACTGGATGTTCGGGTGGCAGCTGAACAACTGGCAGCTCATCCTGGTGCTGAACCTGTTCCTGCTGCTGGCCGGCTTCTTCATGCCGGCGGTGTCGGTGATCCTGATGAGCATGCCCATCATGCTGCCCGTGCTGCAGCAGAGCCAGATCGACCTGGTGTGGTTCGCGGTGATCCTGACCATCAACCTCGAGATCGGGCTGATCCACCCGCCGCTGGGCCTGAACCTGTTCGTGATTCGCGGCGTGGCGCCCGACGTGCCGCTGCGCGAGGTGATGTGGGGCACGCTGCCGTTCGTGTTGATCATGCTGCTGTTCATCGTGCTGCTGACATTCTTCCCCGGCATCGCCACCTGGCTGCCGGACTACCTGATGGGCCCCGGCCACTGACTGGAACTGGCATGAACCAAGACACCGACGGCGCGCCGGCGCTGGACATCGACGGGCCGGTGGCCCGCCTGCGCCTGTGCCGCCCGCGCCAGCACAACCGGCTGGATCCGGCGGACCTGCCGGTCATGCTGGACCACCTGGGCCGCGTCGCGCGCGACCCCGGCGCGCGCGTGCTGATCCTGACCGGCAGCGGCAGGCAGACCTTCAGTTCGGGCTATACGCTGGCCGCGATCCGCAGCCAGCTCGACGACCGCTTCGAGCGCGTGCTGGACACGCTGGAACAATTGCCGCTGCCCACCATCTGCGCGCTCAACGGCAGCGTCTACGGCGGCGCCACCGACCTGGCGCTGTGCTGCGACATCCGCATCGGCGTGCGCGGCAGCCGCCTGTTCATGCCGGCCGCGAAATTCGGCCTGCACTACTACCCCGGCGGCCTGCGGCGCTATGTCGCCAACCTGGGCCTGCCGGCGGCCAAGAAACTGTTCCTGACCGCGCGCACCATCCATGCCGACGAAATGCTGCGGATCGGCTTCCTGACCGAACTGGTCGAGCCTACCGAACTGGAAGCCGCCGTCGACAGCTATGCGCACAGCCTGCTGGAATGCGCGCCGGGCGTGGTGGCATCGATGAAGCAGGCGTTGAACCAGGTGGCGGCGGGGCAGGCCGACGCCGCGCAACTGCGGGCGGCCTACGAAGCGTCGCTGCGCTCGGAAGAGCTGGCGCGGCGGGTGGGCTAGCGCCGGCGGGCGGCGGCCCTACAGGCGCGCCGCGATGGCCTCGCGCGCCTGCCTGGACAGTTCCAGACGCGTGGCGGGCATGCCGTCGGGCCCGCGCGCGGCCAGCGGCGGCAGGAATTCCACCTCGACCGCCAGCCCGCGGGCGCCCAGGACGCGCCACAAGTTGGCCGCCAGGGTCTCTTCGCCCACGAACGCCGCCAGCGCGCTGCGCCGGCCGTGCTGCAGAAAGCGCAGCACCACCGGCTGGATGGCCACGCCGGCGGCGCGGGCGGGCTCGAACAGGCTGGCGTGAAAGGGCCGCAGGGTATCGCCCTCGGTCGTGGTGCCTTCCGGGAACAGCCCCACCGCCGCGCCCTGGCGGAAGCGCGCCTGCACGGCGCCGCCCATTGCATGCACGGCGTGGCGCTGGCCGCGCTCGATGAACAGGGTGCCGGCGCCGGCGGCCAGCCAGCCGATCAGCGGCCAGCTGCGGATCTCGCTCTTGGCCACGAACGCCGTGGCGCGCACGGAATTGACCACGAAGATGTCGATCCACGACACGTGGTTGGCCACCCACAGCACCGGGCCGGCCAGCAGGGGCTGGCCGGAGACGGTCACGCGGATGCCGCACATGGCCATCAGCCAGCGCGACCAGAAGCGGTTCAGGCGGGCGCGCGCGGGCAGCGTCATCAGCGGATAGACCAGGCCCACACACAGCAGGCCGAACAGGATCCAGGGCGCCACCAGGGCAAGACGCAGGACGACACGCGGCAACTTCAGCAAGTCTTGGACTCCCAGGCCGTATCCGGGCCCACCCGTGTGGCGCGCCAGTGGCCGGCCAGCATCATACCCGCGAATGCGGCGCGCATCGGCCGGCGGCCCCTACGGCAGGGCATCGAGGTAGCGTTGCAGGATCACGGCGGCCGCCATGGCGTCGTCGGGCGCGTGCGTGCCCAGCAGGCGCTGGGCTTGCATGCTGGAGCCGCGCTCGTCGACCAGCTCGACGGCCAGGCCGAAGCGCCCGTGCAGCTGGTTGGCGAAGCGCCGGCAGCGCGCGGTGGCGGGCTGTTCGCCGCCGTCGGCGGCCAGCGCCAGCCCCACGATGGCGCGTTGCGGCTGCCATTCCTGCAGCAACTGGGCAATGCGGCCGAAGCGCGCGTCGCGGACCTCGGAGAAGATGATCTCCAGCGGACGCGCCTGGCGCGTCAGCGTGTTGCCGATGGCGACGCCGATTTTCTTTTCGCCGAAATCGAACGCCAGCAGGGTTTCTTCAGGCATGCCCCGCGCCGCCGGACAGCATCACCGGATCGATGCCCAGCAGCTTCAGTGCGGCCGGATAGCGTTCTTCGGGCGGCACGTCGAAGATGATGTCGGCGTCGGCGCCCACGCTGAGCCAGGCGTTCTGGGCCATTTCGCTTTCCAGCTGGCCGGCGCCCCAGCCCGCGTAGCCCAGGGTGACCAGCATGCGCGCCGGCCCGTTGCCGTCGGCCACCGCCTGCAGCACGTCGCGCGAGGTGGTCAGGGCGAGGTCGCCCAGCTTGATGCTGGAGCTGTAGTCGCCCGCCGGCGCGTGCAGCACGAAGCCGCGGTCGGTTTGCACCGGCCCGCCGAAGAACACCGGCGAGTCTTTCACCGGGCGGATCTCGAGCTTCAGGTCGATGCGCTCGAACAGGCTGGCCAGCGTCAGGTCGGTGGGGCGGTTGATGACCAGCCCCAGCGCGCCGCGCGCCGTGTGTTCGCAGACATAGATGACCGACCCCGCCAGGCTGCCCTCGACCATCTGGGGCATGGCGATCAGGAACTGGTTGGAAAAATCGGTGGCCGGCGCGTCGGACGCGTCGTCGTCGGCATCGGCTTGCGTATCGTGGTTTTCGTCGGTCATGGCAACCCCTTGGGGCCGTGCGTGGGCGGCGGCGCCACCGGGCGCCGGGTACCCGCGCGTTCAGATTTCCATCAGCTCGAAGTCTTCCTTGCGGGCCCCGCATTCGGGACAAACCCAGTTGGGCGGCACGTCTTCCCAACGGGTGCCGGGCGCGATGCCTTCATCGGGCAGGCCGGCTTCTTCATCGTAAACCCAGCCACAGATCAGACACATCCAAGTACGCATAGTTCGATTTTCTCTGTTACATCGGCCCGCGCACGCCCCCGCGGGGCAGGCAAAGCTCGGGCCGCATCCATTAGAATGGGGCAATCTTACCGAAACCCAATAGGGGCTGCCCGATTTGCCGCCACGCGGCGCCGGCGCTTTCCCGTCTTTTCACGCAGCATGTGGCCTCAGTGACTCCCCCTCTCATCCTGATTTTCGGGCCGGTCGACCCTTCCGGCGCCGACGGGCTGCCCGCCGACGCGGTGACTTGCGCCCGCCTGGGGTGCCACGGCCTGGCCGCGGCCACCGCCCTGACCGTGCAGGATACCGCCGGCATCGAAGAAATCCATCCCGTCTCGCCCGACCTGCTCGACGACCAGGCCCGCTGCCTGCTCGAAGACATGCCGGTGCAGGCCATCAAGGTCGGCGGCCTGTACAGCGCGGAAGGCGCCAGCGTGGCCGCCCAGGTGGCGGCCGACTACAGCCAGGTGCCGCTGGTGCTGCACCTGGGCCAGCGCGGCCTGCCGGCGCACGACGCCGCCTCGCAGGACGACGCCGACGACCTGCTGGCCGCCACGCTGGAACTGGTGCTGCCGCAGACCGACCTGGTCGTGGTCGAGCACCTGCGGCTGGCCCAATGGCATGCCGACGGCGATATCGACATCGGCGACGCCCCCAGCCCCATGCACGCCCTGGTGGCGGGCGGCGCGCAGTGGGTGCTGGTGCTGGGCGCCCCGGTGCGCCCGGGCCACCACGCCAACGTGCTGCTGGGCCCGGGCGGGCAGACCGCCACCTGGCCCTGGCAGGCGCCGCCCGAACGCAATGCCGACACCGGCGGCGTGGCCGCCACCGCCGTGGCCGCCATGCTGGCCCAGGGGCTGGACATGCCCAAGGCGGTCGAGCAGGCCCTGCGCCATGCCGACGAATCCGTCGGCGCCGCCTTCCTGGCGGGCATGGGCCGCCGCATCCCCAACCGCATCGGTACGCCATGAGCCGCGCCATCGCCAGCGCGGCTGCCGGCGTGCGCCGCACCAAGGTACGCCCATGACCCCCCTGCGCTTTCCCGCCGGCCTGTACGGCGTCACGCCCGAATGGGACGACACCGCCCGCCTGCTGGCGGCCGTGCGCGAGGCGGCCGCGGGCGGCATGCGCGTGCTGCAATTGCGCCGCAAGCACGCCAGCGCCGCGCAGCGCGCCGCCCAGGCGCGCGCGCTGGCGCCGCTGTGCCGCGAGCTGGACGTACGGTTCCTGGTCAACGACCACTGGGAACTGGCGCTGGAAGTGGGTGCCGACGGGGCCCACCTGGGCCGCGACGACGGCGACCTGGCCCAGGCGCGCGCCCAGGCCGGCCCGGGCTTCATCCTGGGCGCGTCGTGCTACGACGACCTGGCGCGGGCGCGCGACTTGCTGCGGGCCGGCGCCGACTACATCGCCTTCGGGGCGGTCTTCGCCTCGCCCACCAAGCCGCAGGCCGTGCACGCGCCGCTGGCCCTGCTGGGCCGGGCCCGCGAACTGGCTGCCGAAAGCACGGGGCCACGCCCCGCGGTGGTGGCCATCGGCGGCATCACTCCCGCCAACGCGCCGCAGGTGGCCCAGGCCGGCGCCGACAGCATCGCCGTCATATCCGGCCTGTTCGAGGCAGCCGACATCAAGGCGGCCGCCCTGGCCTGCACGGCGCCGTTCATCGTTCATTCTTCATCCAAGCCGTAACACTATGTCCAGCAACGCTCAATTGTTCGACCGCGCCTGCCGCAGCATTCCCGGCGGCGTCAATTCGCCCGTGCGCGCCTTCCGCTCGGTAGGCGGCACGCCGCGCTTCATCAAGCGCGCGCAGGGCCCCTATGTCTGGGACGAAGAAGATTCCCGCTACATCGACTACGTCGGCTCGTGGGGGCCCGCCATCCTGGGCCACGCCCACCCCGAAGTCGTGGAAGCGGTGCGCGCGGCCGCGCTGGACGGCCTGTCGTTCGGCGCACCCACCAAGGCCGAGGTCGAACTGGCCGAAGTGCTGATCGACCGCCTGCCCTCGCTGGAAAAGGTGCGCCTGGTCAGCTCGGGCACCGAGGCCACCATGACGGCCATCCGCCTGGCGCGCGGCGCTACCGGCCGCGCCAAGATCGTGAAGTTCGAAGGCTGCTACCACGGGCATTCCGACAGCCTGCTGGTCAAGGCGGGCTCGGGCCTGCTGACCTTCGGCAACCCCAGTTCGGCCGGCGTGCCGCCCGAATTCGTGTCGCACACGCTGACGCTGGAATTCAACAACCTGGCCGCGGTGCAGGCCGCGTTCGCGCAGCACGGCGCCGACATCGCCTGCGTGATCGTCGAGCCGGTGGCCGGCAACATGAACCTGATCAAGCCGGCCGACGGCTTCCTGCAGGGCCTGCGCGACCTGTGCACGCGCCATGGCGCGGTGCTGATTTTCGACGAAGTGATGACCGGCTTCCGGGTCGGCCCGCAGGGCGTGCAAGGCCTGGCCGGCATCCGGCCCGACCTGACCACGCTGGCCAAGGTCATCGGCGGCGGCATGCCGGTGGGCGCGCTGGGCGGCCGGGCCGACATCATGGCCCACCTGGCGCCGCTGGGCGGCGTCTACCAGGCCGGCACGCTGTCGGGCAACCCGGTGGCGGTGGCGGCCGGCCTGGCCACGCTGCGCCTGATCGGCCAGCCGGGCTTCTACGACCGCCTGGCGACGCAGACCCGGCGCCTGGCCGACGGCCTGCGCGAACGCGCCCGCGCCGCCGGCATCCCGTTCGCGGCCGACGCCATCGGCGGGATGTTCGGCCTGTATTTCCGCGACACGGTGCCCGCCTCGTTCGCCGAAGTGTCGGCCAGCGACACCGACGCGTTCAAGCGCTTCTTCCATGCCATGCTGGACCGCGGCGTGCACTTCGCGCCCTCGGCCTTCGAGGCCGGCTTCGTCTCGGCCACGCACGACGACGCCGTGATCGACGCCACCCTGGAAGCCGCCGAAGCGGCGTTCGCGGGGATGCAGGGTTAATTGCCGCGCTGACCGAACGGTGTCAGTGTTTCACCGCGCAGGGCGCGACCGGCCCGTGATGAAAACGGGTGTGGCCGAATCGGGGACGCCGCGGATCCGGCTTGCTGGTCCGCCAGCGGCCCCCTTGAGGGGGATGAGCCCGGACAGGGAACAGTCCTTGAGGACTGTTCCTTGCCTGGCGAATCCGAGCGGCCTGCCTGCCGCGAGGTGGACAGCGCGTAGCGCTTCGGGGGTGGGTTTT
>Ga0182741_1002489_pt1 | contig 21284 bp, 18 predicted proteins | sample eDN5th37CBELigOP_FD_128874 | JGI IMG/M metagenome (GOLD analysis project Ga0182741, IMG submission 128874) | Enriched Organic Plus compost microbial communities from Emeryville, California, USA - eDNA 5th pass 37_C BE-Lig OP (version 2) (version 2) ... | reverse complement strand
CGATCCTTCCGGTAGGAATGCGGCAAGGAGCGCACGGTCGAGGGCTATTTCGCTGGCTGTGGCCGCGGCGCTTCTGCTCGGAGCGGCGCTCAACTGGACCGCGGTTTCGAAGCTGGTACGCTCGATTCGTGGCGGTCCGCCCGCCACACCGCGCATCGCGACCACGGGTGTGGCCGAGCTGGATACGGTGGGTCTGCCGGACGGCAGTCGGGCCATCCTGGCGGCGAATAGTAGCCTGCGCTATTCCATCTCCGTTCTGTCGGGTCCGCGCGAGCTGTGGCTCGAAGGCGAAGCACTGTTCGAGGTGAAGCACGACGACGAGCGGCCATTTCGCGTGCGGACGCGCCGCGCAGTGGTCGAGGATCTCGGGACGACGTTCATCGTGCGGGAGTATGCGGAAGATGCGCGCGCCAGGGTAATCGTTCGGTCAGGGGCGGCTGCTCTGCACGCGAAGCACGACTCGAGCGCACCTCCCGTGAATCTGCGGGCGGGCGACGGAGCATACATCGATTCGAGCGGTGCCATCGCGCGGTTTGCCGGCGACCTGGAAAACTACGAATCGTGGACCACCGGCTATCTCACGTTCGATGCGGCGCCGCTCCCCGAAGTATTGTCGCAGCTCGCAACGTGGTACGACGTGGAGTTCCGGATGTCGGATACGACGCTGGCGAAGCAGTATCTCACGGGTGGGCTGAGCTCGACCTCGCTCCCCAGAGCCCTTGAAGTCCTTGGCCCGATCGTGCACGCGCGCTTCGAACGACAGGGAAGGGTAGTGGCAGTCACCGCACGACCGGAAGGTCGCTGACCTCCGGTTTCCCGCTGAAAACTCCAACCTCACATCGGGGGTCCGAGCGACCCTCTGCCGGAGGCACATCCATGCAAACGACGTGTCGGGAGCTGCTGTCCCTGGTAATGATCGGTCTGTGCAGTCTGACAGCGGTACAAGCTGGCGCGCAAGTGGAAAATGCCGATGGTGATTCGAATGGTGTGATTGCTCGGCGGCACACGGAGGGCATCGAGAATATGCGACCGTCAGCTATCGTCGCGGAGAGACTGATCACACTCTCATTGAACCAGGCCAGCATGAAGAAAGCGCTGTGCGCAATCGCGACGCAGGGCAAGGTCCGCTTGATATACAACGACAGCGACCTCCCGGCGGACCGGTTGGTGACGGTTACGATATCGGGCGCGACTGTAGAGCAAGCACTCGCCCGAGTGCTACGTGGTACCAGGATGCAGGCTCGTCGCACCGAAGGTGGGATTGCGATTGAGCCACGAGCGCACAAAGAACGAACCGAGCGACATGTGATCCAGGGCGCCCTAAATGGGCGGGTGACTGATGCTGCAACCGGTCAGCCAATCGCGGCGGTCACCGTGCGGCTGGAGGAAGCGTCTCTCGCTACGAGCACCAGTAACGAAGGCACGTACCGATTTGCTGCTGTACCGGCTGGCACGTATACGCTAACAGCGCGCCGCGTCGGCTACGAGAGGGTCGTGAAGAGCTTAATCGTCACGGATGGTACGGAAGAGAGAGAAGACCTCACAATGAAGCCGTCGCCCACGATCCTCGATCAGGTGGTGACAACAGGTACGGTGGTACCTACCGAGGTGAAGGCGTTGCCGTCACCCATCAGCGTGGTGACGGCCGACCAGATCGAGCGGAAGCACGCACTCACCATCGCTACCATACTTCGCCAGGCAGTACCGACGGCCGTGGCGTTCGACAATCCTGGCAATCCCACGGCGACGCAGATTTCCGTTCGAGGAGCATCATCTCTAAGGGACCGCGGCAACGTCAAGATATTCATAGACGGCATCGAAGCTACTGATTACGCGTTCGCTCCCGTGGATCCCGCCAGCATTGAAAAGATAGAGGTAATCCGTGGACCGCAGGCTGCCACTGTTTATGGTGCGGACGCCGCCGGCGGAGTAATCCGGATCTTTACCAAGCGCGGAGCAACAAGGGATAAGCCTCGGGTAGATGCGAAGGCGGCATTCGGGTTTCTGCAAACGCCGTATGACGGCTTCGGAGCCGTGCCCCGCCAAGAGTACTCGGGATCTGTTAGGGGCGGCGACGAGCACGTGAGTTACGACTTTGGTGGCGGATACAGACACCTGTCCGACTACCTCCCTGACGGCGCAATGTCGCGTCAGTCGGCGGCCAGCATCTATGGAGGAATGCAATACTCCTCACGGTGGTTCAATGCCGACTTGTCGGCTCGCTACTACGACAACGATGCCCCGCTGGTGTTGAATCCAGAATTGCTCACCACTGGGTACATCCCGGGTTCACGTCCGTACTATACAGAGATCGGCAGCGTCAACGAAACGATCGGAGTTCGACTGGCAGTCACACCGACCAGTTGGTGGCACCACGAACTCACCATCGGAGCAGACCGTTATGCCTATCGCTCCGCGCAGGTACGACCACGTTACACTAACCCGGCCGATACGCTCCGTTCTCTGACACAGCGCGTATCACACAAGATCTCGGTTGCATACAGTACGTCCATAACGGGGCACTTGGGTTCCGGTACAACCGGTTCACTCGCGGTCGGCCTGGACCACTACGAACAGGGGATCGACGTCCTCAATACCGGGCAGGCTCTAAACGTCGAAGGCTCGATAGAGACTTATCCGCCCGGCGCGTTGATGGCGAGCCTTCAGGGCGCGAGGAATACCGGCCTCTTCGCGCAGGGCCAGCTAGGTCTACGCGACATGCTGTTCATGACGGTTGGGGTGCGTGCGGAAGACAATTCGACGTTCGGCACCGATTACGGAATGGCGGTCATGCCACGTGCCGGCCTCACTCTGGTTCGTGATCTCGGACCAACTACGATCAAACTGCGGGCGTCATATGGGCGAGCGCTCCGTACTCCAAGTCCTGGACAGGCTAGCGGCTTGGTCTCCTCCCGTTCAATAACGCTGGCGAATCCATTACTTGCGGCCGAGGAACAGCGCGGCTGGGATGGCGGAGCCGACCTAGTCTTCGGCGGCTATGCATCCGTGAGCGTCACCGGCTTCGCACAGAGAGCACGTAACCTGATAGCACTCATGCAGGTAGCCACCTCGCCGCTTCCGACCTACCAGTATCAGAATGTGGGCGAGGTGTCGAATAGAGGGCTCGAGTTAGAGGGCAGGTTTTCACCAACTCCATCGTTACGACTTACCGCACAGTATGGATATGTGCGCTCTCGCTTCGTTTCGGTTGGTGTCACCAATGGCTCCATCCAGATAGGGGACGAGCCGTTGGGCGTACCAGTCCACACCGCAGGTGCACTGATGACCGTCGAGCCACGGAAAGGAACATCGATCACGGCTGGACTCACGTACATGGGCAGGGCAAAGCAAGCCGATTTCGTCGCCGAGTACCGGTGCTTCGCATCCTTCGCGGAACCGGCTTGCCCTAGTTCCTTCCTGACAGAAGGCTCGACCAGAGGCTTCACGGTAAGCTATCCGGCGCTCACGAAGCTCAACGTCGGCATCGCTCAAGAGCTGACGGGAACTCTCGAGGCGTTCCTCACGGTAGACAACGTTACTAACGAGCAAGAGTTCGAGGGTACGAATACGGCGCCAGTCGTCGGCCGTAACACGATGCTCGGTCTCCATATAAGGCTCTAGACGATGGGACTGAAAGCATCGGCGCGGAGCCTTCAGCTCGTTGCCATCCTGGGATGTACCGCTGGCCTCCTCCCACGCGTGGCTAGCGTTCAGACCGTCCCTCCTCGTCCGTCGCCGCAGCGCGCACCAACGCTCTCCGACCTTCCACGGCTTCGTGAGTTTGGTCAGCTGGCTGTCTCCGCCGATGGTCGATGGGTGGCGTACGCATTGACGGCGCCATTTCGGATGGCGGGCCAGGACGGGATGGGAAGTGGTGTACTCCGGGATGACCTGTCAGCAATAACACTGCTGGACCTTCGAACCAACCGTACGACAGCACTGGCGCTGGCCGGGTCTCCACGCTCGCTGCAATGGTCACCTGGCGCTGCGACGCTTGCCTTCCTCATGGAGTCCGATGGCGTACAAGGCCTCTGGCGGTACTCACCGTTAGAGGAGGCAGCCGCACCTACACGAATAGAGATCGCTGACTCTATTGGCGGGCCAATTCAGGCATTCGCATGGAGCCCTGCTGGGGATTCGATCGCATATCTGGCATCGGAAGAAGCGCGACATCACGACGCGGCTACAGAGGATGAGCAGCCCAAGCTAGTACTGTTTCACGACGCACCGGGAAAGTATTCGGGCCCTCGTCAGCTATCGTACGCCACCGATTCCATGGGTGTCTACCTGTCCGTAGCGCCGTCTGGTGGCGGAAGCGGGAATGTGTTGGCCAGGCATGTCGTTTCGTTCCAAGCCGGGCCGGAGCTGGCTTGGTCTTCACGTGGATCTCTGCTCGTCAACGGGGTGTTGCTAGGAGTCGATTATTGGAGCAAGAGCACGATTCGTGTCATGTACGTCTTCGATCCAATTGCGAGAGTGCTGCGTCGTATTTCGCCGGAGGGGGCACGGATTGAGGTGCCCGAGTGGTCACCGTCAGGGCGGCATATTGCCTTCCTGAGCGCGACGTTCCTGCCCGACGGACGTGGCCCGGCATTCAGCCGCACTTTGGGGATCCAGGATCTCGGGCTGTCGGGGAGTACGCGCATGCTGTCGCGGATACGGGATGGTCTCACCTATGCCCTGCCTCCCGTATGGGGTGTGAATGACAGCACGCTGTACATTGCTCGGTATGCGAACGCCACTGCCAGGCTTTACGCGGTCGATGTCCCGACCGGACGTTGGCGTGCTCTCACGCCGGATTCGCTCTCCGTCTCACGATACACTATCTCCAGAGATCGCAGCACCCTCATAGCAGTACTCGAGAGTGCCAATCTGCAAGCGGAACTGTATCGCATCAGCCTTGTTGATGGCAGCCTTGCCCGCCTGACTCACCGCGAAACGAGCATCGCGGACCTTCGGCTCGGCCGTGTCGATGAAGTGTCGTGGGGCAGCGCCGACGGTCGCTTCAGGATTCACGGATTTCTCGTCAAGCCTCCCGATTACGACTCGACGAAGCGGTATCCGCTCGTGGTCCAGGTTCACGGTGGACCGGGCGCATTCTGGACCAATACCTTCATCGACATCAACTTCGCCCCGCAGTACATCCCCCCTCAGTTGCTAGCCTCGGCTGGGTATCTGGTGCTGCTGCCCAATCCGCGCGGGGATCCGAGCTATGGCGAAACTTTCCAGGAAGCTCTGCGGTTGGATTGGGGACCGGGACCATTCGGCGACGTCGATGCGGGGGTCGATTCGCTCATCGCGCGAGGCCTGGCTGACTCGACGAGGATCGGCATCGCGGGATTGAGCTACGGAGGGTACCTGGCCGCTTACGCCATTACACAAACGTCCCGGTACAAGGCCGCGTCCATCAACGATGGGCCGGTCAACCTCGAGAGCGAATACGGCCAGAACTACGCAACCCGCGCACTGGTGGCGAACTGGTACTTCGGCGGTCCACCGTGGAGCAGGCCGGAGATCTATGCTCGCCAGTCCCCGATCAGCTTCGTCACGCGCGTTCGAACCCCGGTTCTCATGCGATACGGAGGGATGTCCTCGACTCACGATGACGTTCGTCAGTCTTACATGCTCGCCCAAGGGTTCGAGCTGTATGCTGCGCTACGTGACAATCATGTGCCGGTTGAATTCGTTCTGCATCCAGGTGAAGGGCACGGAATCCATGATTGGATGCTGTACCAAGATTGGATACGGCGGAATGTGCGCTGGTTTGACTACTGGCTGAACAACGAAGGAGTGAGGCCACCTGTGGGCAAGGAGGGATAGGCGAATGGCGTTGCTGAACCCGGCAACGCCATAATCCAATGCGGCAGATGGGCACACGGCGGACTTACTCGCTACAGATAGTACCCCACGCTGCCAGCGCAGGGGTCGTGCTTCACGATATTGTCGGTGAGCTCGCAGCCCGGTACTTCGCCGGAGCGTGTTTCCCGAACGATCTCACCGCTGGGTGCCATGATGGGGGTTGCATAAGTCTTCTTCATGACGTCCTCCTTTGGGTGCCTTCTCTACGAAGGTGGTTGAATACTGCTGCCACGTGCACGATCACTTGACGCGATGCCGCGCGCCCATCTGCCGGATCGGGTTTGCAGCCATACTTCCGTAGCTATCGTGTCGAACAGCGCTCCGTACACTTGCCGGCTCCTTGCCGCACCATCCAACGCCGCATTGAAGGCGGCGCGCAGCTTGTCAGGATCCAGGATGCCCAGCTCGCCGAGGAGCGGACGTTGTAGCAGGAACGCGAGCCTTGCACGTTGAGAGGACAGAGACCACGCCAAGAAGTCCGCAGTGCCGGGCTTTCCGACCCGCATCCGAACTCGCTCTGGAAGGATGCCACGCATTGCTTCCCGCAAGACCCAGCGGTGAGCGTGCGGCCTAGCCCGAAGCTCCGGGGGTAGTCTCAGAGCAAATTCCACCAACGGTCGGTACAGCATCGGATGCCGTACGTCGAGAGCATCCCCGCTGAGGCTTCCATGCGTGGAACACTCGAGCTGCGATACCATCGATACCGCTGCGTGGTGATACTTGCGACCCCAGCGTCCACCATATGCGGGCGCCGTAGCCGGGTGGTTGTCAAGGCCGTACTTCTTCAGCGTACGAGATTCCAGCCACGGCGGTAAAGCCTCCGCATGCTGATCGTGTACCAGACGGGCGTGCGCTGCACGCGGAAGGAGAGGTAAGACAGCATTGCGGTACGCGATTTCCCAGAACGACACGCGGCCAATCGCTGCCCTTTGGGCGATGTCGGCAACCGCAGACCGTATGCGTCCGTGTACCACCCAGTCCGCCAGGTACAGCATGTTTCCCATGAAGAGCTGATCGCCACCGACACCTGTAAGTAGTACGTGCCCTCCTGCCTTGCGTATAATCGCGCACATCCGTGCTTCACGCGGATAGACATGTGCATTACCGCGCGGGTGATCCGTAAAGGGCGGTGAATGCTCGTTATCGTACCAGGACGGCGGGTCGATTATGACCTCGTTGCGAAGGCCCCACCGCTCTATGACGGATTCTGAGTAGGCGCGTTCGTCAGTGCTGGTTCCGCGGTGATCCACGAAGGTGACGGTACCAGCAATACCTTCGGTCAATTCGCCACGCTCTGCAAGCCACTGCGTAAGACTAGTGATGGACGATGAATCGATGCCGCCTGATAGCTGGGCCCATATTGTACCGCACCGTGCCACACGCTGTCGGATCGAAGCGATCAACAAGGTGCGGCATTCGTCCGCGATGCGCGCCTCGGAATGCGCCCACGACGGCTCCATCGCGAAGTCCTCGGCGCTCCAGTATTGATGAAGACGCACGGCGCCTTTCTCTATAGCGGCGAACGATGCACGTGGAAGTTGCCGTACTCCTCTGAAGGCCGTGGAGCCGGGCGGGCGATCGCTTGATGATACCAGGGCGAGGAGGTGTTGCAGGTCGTACTCACCATCAATCGCCAGCACCTCCGCGCGCGACGCGAACGACAGAGATCTTCCACACTGCGTGTAGAAGATCTTCTGAACCGCGAACGCATCGCATGCTGCTACGCCACTTTGCGTTTTCCCATTCCACGCGACAAACGCGAAGTCGCCCAGCAGTTTAGAGACGTGCTCACTTCCATACCGTGCGACCACGCGAAGAATCAGCTCGAGATCGGTGGCCGTCGTGCCCCTTCGGTGAACACACGTCTCGACCTCAAGTCGGTTGTCGAGGCGCACCATGCCGGCGGCGAGCCAGTCACCATCTTGCGCCACCAGCGGATCGCCGTACGGATCATCCCATCCAGTAAGCACTGCTGCGCCCTCAAAACACTGCCACTCGTAGTGCAGTCCGCGCCTACGTGGCAATACTTCATATGCTTGGCGCGCACGGTTGCCTAGTCCCAGACCTTGTAGATCCAGAACGCACGTAAAGAACCTCATGGCAGTTGCTCCGGCAGCCGTGAGAATTCCTTCACTCTCTCCGGCACATCGTTCATCACCTCTCCCCGGTACTCCACCCAAGCGTGCGAGATCAACGGCCATGGCTGCACGCCGTGACAGTACTTCACGGGCACTCCCTGCTTCCGCAGCACGTAGTACAGCACCAGCGATCTTTCCAGACACTCCGCCCGCCCCGGATAGAACGCGGCCGCCATCGCCACCCACCACTCCGCCGCCTTAACGACCGTGGGATCCACGTCAGTTCGCACCGGCACCCGCTCCACCCTCCGCCTTATCCACTCGACGGTCCGCTTGTATCCGCGCAGCTTGAGCGATGCCTTGAGGGCCAGAATCATGAGTCCGCTCTTGAGGACGGATGGAACGCGGATCTCTGGTGCCATGCTTCCCGCGCGCTCACGCGTCGCGATCTCAGATATCGCCATGGTCGTCCTCCTCCACACCCAGATCGAGCAGGCCGGCGCCAGCGAACTGCCGGAGAAGCTGCTCCATGTCGGGGCGAAGCTGCTCGGCCGTCACGTCGTACTCGCTCAGTAGCTGCTCGAGGATGGCGTTGAACGTCGTCCCTTCGCCGAGGAGCGCCCACACCCGCGCTCCCACTTCGTTCAGCGAGTAGAACTGGCCGCTCTCGGGATCCAGGATCGCCGCCGCGCCGGTGGGACCCATCGTGGATAGTGCGCCCGGGCTCGCGCGCAGAATGTGGTCGGAGCTTGCCGAGAATGCTCGGGATGGTGAAGTGGGTTGCACGACTATTCCCTCCTTCGACCTGTTCCATGATGCGCCGCACGCTGTGCGGGCCACTACTACCGAATGACGACGGGTTGATCGCGAGGCCATCCTCGCCCGGTCCGCTGCGATCTTTGCGATGCTTTCGCAACTCGCCCTGATTCCGACCGCCCGCTGCTCGTGTCTCGTGCGGACTACGGTATGTCATTATTGCAGTGGGGTCGATGCCTGAAACGGCAATCATGCTCTCGTTTTCGGCAATGCTCGAGAAAGCGCGGTTTGCGGTGGCCGCCGAACCGTGATCGCGGTGCTTCGCGATGAGTGGGATCGCCCGATGCCGAATGCCTACTTCGCGCGCCGCTCACGGCGTTGCCGCACGCTCTCACCACGTCGTGTGCCTCCTTCTCGTGTGGCCAGCACTTCCGCCTCGACGTATCTGGCTACCTCGGCGAAGTTGCCGCCTTCGCGCCTGTCGCTCAGGTGAAGGCCGGTGTGGCGCTGGAGTTGAATCGCCAGCGCGTGCACGGATGGGTAGCCGAGATCCCGGACCGCGATCTTCACGTTGCCGCGTCCATCGAGGCGATGCATGGCTCGCATCAGGCGGCACAGACGCAGTATCCGCTGAGGGGAGGGAAGTCCCAGGCGGGACGTCTGCCAGCGCAGCGTTCTGGTGGAGCGTTTCAGCCGATGTGCCAGTTCACGTACCGTTCGCGCGGTGGCGCTCGCGTCTATGCAGGCCAGCACGAGGTCGAGCGCGCCGCCCTGGACCCAGAGCTCCCACACCCGGCGCAGCGCGGCGGCCTCGCTCGTCTTGCGCGATGCGCTCAGCAACCTTCGCATCTGCGCCGGGATGTCGTTGTGAACGGTGATGATTTCGGCGATGAGGCCGCGCCCGGCGAGCCGTGACACGTCGAGCATGGAGTTGTGCTCCACGTGGGCGTAGCCCCAGATGGGAATGGTGGGCTCTCCCAGCCGCAGTTGCGCGAGAGCGGTCTCCAATTCCTCCCCGGCTCCGCCCGTGAGCTCCACCAGCACCGCTGAAGGGATGCCGCCGTTCCACGGCGCACGGAGGTCGTGCGGCCGCTCCGCGAATTGGAGTTCCATCTCGCCTTGCACCGCGCGGGCCAGCGCCTGCCTGTCGTGCTCGTTCGCGATGTAGGCTACGACTCTCTCCTTCGCTCCGCGGCTCGCGGGCTGCCCCGCGTCTCTCTCTTCGCGCGGTGTGCCCACGTCCGCGACTTCGTCTGCGATTTCATCCGCGACCGCTGCCAAAGAACGCGCGCGGCGAAGCGCGCCTGCGCTCCTGCGTGCGAGCTGCAGCAGCTCGTGCAGTACCCCGATGCGCTGGCTCACGCCGAGCTTGCGGAGCACCTGCGCGGTGTGCTTGCGCGCGGTGCTCACGGTCACGCCGAGCTCGCGCGCTATCTCGCGACTGGATAGCTCCACCGCCACGAGCAGCGCCACCCGCGCCTCGGCGGGGGTGAGGCGGTAGGCAGCCATGAGCTCGCGGTTCGATGGAAGGGCGTGCGGATCCCGCTCGGCCACCACCAGGACCACCGGAGGCCGCGCTCCTCGCTCGATGAGCTCACCCCGAACACGGTACACCGTGTACCCGACCGCCACGTGCTCGATGCACGTCGCGCTTTCATCGGGTGCACGATGTCGCGGGCGGGCCGCGCTCTCCGCCTCGAGCGACAGCGCCATCCGCCTGGCTGCTTCCCGCAACGAGGTACTCTCGCGCGGGTCCATGGCTCGCACGAGACGGACGCTTGCCGAGGCCGGTGACATCTTGGGCTTGGCGATGGGTCCACCCTCACTCGCTGATCACGACCCGCCGCGCCAGGCACAAAGCTGCTTGCCGCCCGCATCGGGGAGCCGTAGCTTCGAACACATTAGGCGGCCCGGCTTACGCGGCTCTTATTTTTGCGTTATCTGGCCGCAAACGGCGTTATCTGGCGTTCATCCGGCGCCCGGGACCCCCATGATTCGACTCACGCTGCTCGGGGGAATCGAACTCGTCGACCCGGCCAACCCGGGCGCGTCCGCGCTGGTCGGGCGACGGAAGCGGTTCGCGCTGCTGACTTACCTCGCCGTTGCCACGCCGGGCGCGTTTCGGAGCCGCGACGCGGCGCTGGAGCTCTTCTGGCCGGAGTCGGATGCGCGGCGCGCGCGGAACTCGCTGAATCAGGCGCTGCATCACCTGCGCAGGTCGCTGGGCGACGAGGTGATCACCGTACGCAGCGATGGCGACGTGGGGGCATCGCCCTCCGCTCTCTGGTGCGATGCCGCGGCGTTCGAGCAGGCACTGAGGAGCGGTGATCGGGAAGGGGCGCTGGATCTGTACGGGGGTGATCTGCTCCCGGGCTTCTTCGTGGACGATGCGCCCGGCTTCGAGCGCTGGCTCGACAAGGAGCGGCAGCGCTTCAGACGTCGGGCGCGCGATGCCGCGTGGCGTCTCGCCGAGCTCGCCGAAGAGCGGCGCGATCGCGCCTCGGCGGTGTGGTGGGCGCTCCGCTCGAGCGAGCTGGCGCGCGACGACGAGGTCTCGTTTCAGCAGATCCTCCGGCTCCTGGGCCGCGTGGGCAATAGGGCGGCCGCGCTGCGTGCCTATCGCGGCTTCGAAGCGCACCTCGGGAAGGAGTACGGTATCGAGCCGACGGCGGAGACGCTGCGGCTGGTCGAGGAGATCCGAACGCGCGGCGAGTCGCTGTCGGGTTCTGGTCGCGTTGTCTCCGACACTTCCCTCGCATCGAAGCTCGTGCAGCGGGGCGTCGCGGCCGAGCACGATTCGCCGCCGCGACTGGACGACGCGGGCGCGGCCGCGCAGAGGACGCTGGAGCCGGGCGGCGACGTGCTTACACCGCTCGCACCGTGTGAGGCCGGCGGGCGGTGCCGTGTCGCGGGGCGGACGGTTGTCTGCCTCACGGCGGCGGCCGCGCTGGTGGCGGCGCTGGCGGCGGTCGGGATACTGGTTCGTTACGCTTCCATCGCCGGGCACGCGCCGGAGCCATCGTCGCGCACGCGCATCATAGTCGATGGGTTCACCGATCTCGCCTCACAGTCGCGCGAGGGAGTGCTCGGGCCAGCCATCGCCGCGGCGGTCGTCGGCCAGCTCGCCACGGTGCGGTCGTTCGACGTCGTACCAACCGCCGTGCCGGGCCTGCCTGCCGGCCGCTGGATGCGCACGGTAGAGCCGGGCTCCTTCGTGGTGACGGGGAACGTCCTCCGCTCCGGAGCGCGCGTCCGCGTGAGCGCCGAGCTGATCGATGCCGCCGCGGGAGGCACGCTCGCGGCTGCGGCGTTCGAGCACGACTCCACGAGCTCCATGGAGCTCGTGGATGCGGTGGCGCGCGACGTTTCATCCATGGTGCGGGCGGCGATTGGCCGACGCGTGCGCGCGCGCGACCGCTACCTGGCCGGGGTCGATCAGCGCGCGAGGCGATTCGTGGAAGAGGCCAGCGCCGAGCGCGAGAGGGCGCGCGGACTGGAGCACGGGGGCCGCTTCGCCGGTGCGATCCGCGTGCTCCGTCGTGCCGACTCGCTCCTGGCGGGCGCCGAGACGATCGCTCCGGCGTGGAGGGAGCCGACGATCGAGCGGGCGCGCGTGGCGTGGGAGCTGGCCGTGCTGCATCTGGCGCCGGGCTCGCGCGATGTGCCGCGCGCCGACGCGTTGCTGAGAGAGGGGATCGCCACGGCGCAGCGCGCGGTGACGAGCGATCGCCACGATGCCGCCGCCCTCGAGACGCTCGGTCTCATCTCGTACTGGTACTGGCTGCAGATTCCCCTCGCGCCCGATTCCGCGCACGCGGTTCTCGCGCGCGCCATGGACGCCCTGCGCGGCGCGGTCGCCATCGATCCCGGCCGCGCCTCCGCCTGGAATATCCTCGGCGCGGCGCGCTACACGCAGGTCGACTATTCGGGCGCGTACCTCGCGGCCGACCGGGCGTACCAGGCGGATGCCTATCTGGATGACGCCGAGGAGATAGCCGGCCGGCTCTTCATGACCGCTTACGAGATGGGCGATGACACGCTCGCACGCCGCTGGTGCGACGAGATCGACCACCGCTTCCGCGGGAGCTGGACCGGAGCCTACTGCCGGCTCGGTCTCCTCGCGTGGCCAGGTGCCGTGAACGATTCGGCCGTCACCGGCCAGGCGTGGGCGATCGCCGCCGGGAGCGGCGCGCACACCGCGCTGGTCCGCCAGATGGAGCCGCGACTCTCCATGCTCGTCGCGGCGGTGCTGGCGCGGGCCGGTCTGCGCGACAGCGCCGAAGCCATCATCCTGCGTGCACGATCGAGCGCTGCCGGCGACCCGGAGACCCTCCCGCTCGAGGCGAGCGCGCGGATCGCCCTGGGTCAGCCGGACAGCGCGATCGCGCGTCTGGCGCGCTACGTACGAGAGAAGCCGCTACACCGGGCGGCCGTGGCCTGCAGCCGCCGGTTCGCCGGGCTGCGTGCTCTCGGTCACGATGGCGATGTCTTCCGATCGTGCAGCCAGTAGCCCTACTCGCGGCGCTTCCTTCACGGCCTGCGCGCTGGCGGTCGCTCTTCCACCGTCGGGGATGCAGTAGATCTGGCCGTCGATCAGGAAGCAGATATCGCCGTTCGCCGAGGTGTCGGCCGTGCGGTGGACGCCGTCGATCGAGCCGACGACGGTGAGCGCAATTGCCAGCCGAAGAAGTGCAGACGCGTTACGAGCTCCAATGAGCGCTTTCATGTGATGCCTCCGGTAGACCGGTAGAGGTGGATGGTCTACCGAAGATCGGGAGCCAGGTGCGAAAGCGCATTGGCAATCTGGGCCCATGACAATCTGGCAGGCGCCCGGGAAGGATCGCGGCGCCGGCGAGCTATCAAGGAGCGGTGGCGTCCGTCAGGGCGGGCAGCTTCTCCCGCTCGGTTCGCAGAGCCGTGGCGCTCGACGCGAGGATGGCCGCACCGTCGGTCGCGGTCACGCGGGCGAGGACCGCGGGGAGCGGGAGCCGCTCGTGCGCCATCGCCCACACGTAGGCCTTCCCGTCGTGACGGGCTCCGGAATACCAGATGTCCACGGCGTCCGCGCTTGCGTCGTAGTCCAGGCTCGAGCGATAGACCACATCCCACAGCTCGGGGAGAACGCCGCGCTCGATCACCCATCGGCCCCAGCGTTCACCGCCCACATGAGCCAATCACCTTCACCGCGTCGTACGACCGTTGGCGAGATGATCTGGTGGTTGCGAGCGCTCACCACCAGCGCAGGCTCACTCCACCGCGTGCCGTCGCTCGATCGGATGAGCCAGATCAGGTTCTTCTCCGTCACCTGGCGATAGTAGAGCCAGATCTCGGACGACTCGGGGTCGTAGAGCGCGTCGGGATCCGAGAGATATCCCGGGGCGGGCGAGCGGATTGGCCACTCCTCCCGGCGCCGTCCAGTGCAGGCCGTTCGAGCTCGTGAAGAGCGACGGATTCTCGAAGCTGGAGTTTCCGCCGGGATATGGAGTAGCGAAGAGCACGCCCGGGGCGATCGCCAGTGGCGATCGCCACTGGCGATCGCCACTGGCGCGGGGAGCGTGACGTGGTGGGGGTGGACGGTCTGTCCCGAGCCATCGTAGCTCTCCACCGTCAGCGCGGAGAGCGAGCTGGGGGGCGGGCTGTCCACCCACGCCGCGAACTCGACGCTCGCGCCGCGGCCGATCGTGGCCGTGGCCGTGTACTTCCCCGGCGTGGCGCCGATCGTCCACTCCGCGCTCGCGCGACCGAGGGAATCGGTGACCCGCGCCATGGGGAGACTCGTGCCCGTCGTGGCCGACCACTCCACCGGTACCCGCGCGACGGGTTGGCCGCTGCCATCGCGGATCTCCACGACGAGCGGTGTAGAGGTACGGCAGACGATGCGGGGCCTGGAGTGGCCCCTGCTCATGTACAGCCGAGGCGTTTGCACGCGGCCCGGCAATGAAGCTCGGGGCAGGCGGTGCGGCGCCTTGCCGTTGGACGATCAATGGCTCGAGAGGTGACGCGGCCGGGCCGCCGGCATCGCACGCGCTCGGGCGGCCGCTCCGCGTACGGTGTCTGCGTACGGTACATGGCGTGCTTATTGCCCGCATGCCCGGTGGGAGCCGAGCGCTCCTGCCCCGGCGCATCTCTCGCCGCGGGGGCGGACTCCGCTCCCCGACATCATGGGAATGGAGGTGCCTCGATGTCCGATGCCTTACAGCGCGGCGCGGTCTCGCTCCTGCTGATTGTCGCCTGCGCATGCAATCCATTCCGCCAGCAGGCGCCGGTCGAGATATCCGACAGCGGTCCATCGTATGGAGCACGGTGGACCGCGACGCTCGCCACGCCGGCATCGCTGGCGGGCGCGCTCGAGATTCACGGGACGGCGTGGATGGGTCCCTCGGCGGGCAACACCGTTGCCGGTGTGAGCATCTCCAACGCCGCCCCCGGCGGCGTCCATCCCTGGCAGATCCACCAGGGACGCTGCGGGGAGAACGGTTCCATCTTCGGCTCAGCCGACGCATACCCGCCGCTCAACGTCGCGAGCGATGGCACGGCCAGCGCTCAGGCCAACCTGGCCATTCCGCTCCCCGATTCGGGGCAGTACCATGTGGACGTGCATGCGGCGAGCGACAACATGGGGACGATAATCGCGTGCGGAAACCTCGCGCCGCCCAGCCAGTAGGCTCGGGGAGGCGCGGGAGCGCAGGCGCCAGCGGCGCTAGCTGCCGCTAGCTACCGTAGTAGCCGTCGAGGCAGGCGGTCACCAGCTGCGCGAGCAGCCGGTCATCGATCCACTGTGCGGCACGTCCAGCCCCGGGAACGACCTGCGCCCAGGCGACCTTGAGCGAGATGATGACCTTCTCCGGAAGTATCCGCGATTCGGCGGCGTAGCGTCCCACTTCTCGCAGCGCCGTCAGCAGCTGCTCGTCGTCGATCTCGCGATTCGCGTATCGCTCGAGAAGCATCATCAGCCATAGAAAAACACCATGCGGATCCTGCGGCGGAGACCCTGGGACTCCGCCCTCCGCATCCGGCGAAGGAGTCCGGTCTCCGGAGCGCTTCTCGTCCAACTCCACCGCCACCTCCCGCATCGATGGGGCCATAGCGCTCCGGGCGAAGCTCCTCGGAGGACGATGGCACCGTTGTAACTGATGTATTCCGATATACGGCAGTTGTGAACGTAGAAGGCTCGCCATGGAAACGCCAGCCAGGCATCTTTGAGCGCGGCCGGACGAGTACCCCCTCGAAAACTCTGACCTGGCGGACGACGAGAGCGGAGCAAGGAGAAATGGCCCGGAAGCGGCGAGGCGACATCATCGCGCGGCTCCGGCAGCGCATCGTGACGGCGTTCCACCTGGGACTGATCGCCGCCGGCGACCGCCTGCCGAGCAGCCGCAGGCTGGCGCGCGAGTTCCGAGCGAACGAGCGAGTGATCCTGGCGGCTTACAGAGCGCTGGCCGGCGAGGGTCTGGTGGAGTTTCGTCCACGCTCGGGGGTATACCTCGCGCGCGATGTCGTGAAGCCGGAGGGAGGCGTGTTCCCCGGCTTCGCCGAGTGGGCGCTGGATGTATTCGTGAACGGTCTCGCGCGTGGGGTCCCGGCCGTGGAGCTACCCCGGCTACTCGCCAAGCTGCTGAGGACCGTGCGCCTCCGGGCCGCGTGCATCGAGTGCAACGACGATCACATCGACACGCTCTGTGGCGAGATGAGCAGAGACTACGGCCTCATCTCCACGCCCATCGATCTCGCGAAGCTGCGCAGGGCCGCGACCAGGAAGGCGCTACGGGCCGCCGATCTGCTCGTGACCACCTCGTTTCATGCGGATGTCGTGGGCAGCCTGGCTGAGAAGCTCGGGAAGCCGTGCATCGCGGTAACGTGGCGGCCCGACGTGACGGCCGAAATCGCGCGACTGCTGCGCACGCGGCCCGTGTACTTCGTCGGCAGCGACCCGCGTCTCGCCGGCAAGCTGCGCCTGCTCTTTCCATCGCGCGCGGCGCGCGCGAACGTACGGCTGCTGCTCACGGGGGATGTGGACATCGCATCCATCCCGAGCTCGGCGCCGGTCTATCTCACGACTTTGGCACGCAAGGCGTTGGGAAGCGCCGCCGATCGTCTGGATGCGGTACCGCTGGGGCGGCTGCTCGTACCGGAGTCGGCGCGGGAAGTGTTGGGGCTGGTGATCCGGAACAATCTGGCGGCGCTGGATGGCTGTCCGCCGGTTCCGTCGGACGCGACGAGGAGCCCCGTCCGGTCGGCGAGATGAACGAGCCCGTGGTCGGACTTCCGGTTGTCGCGTACTTGCACGCGTAATAGTTCGCTATTATTATTATTTCGCGTGTACCCACGCGTTATAGATTTGCGCCGTATAGCGCGTGAAAGCGCGCTGAATAGATCGGCCGGCTGCCGCTTCCCGTGGCCTACGCCTGGACGCGCCATCCGAAAACCAAGAAAAGCCCCGAAACGCCGATGCCCCGCGCCGTTCCACGTCCGCCGCGTCCAGATCTGCCCGCTCCACGCGCGGACACGCTTGCCCGCGGCGTGCGTGTTTTCGATGCCGCCGAGGTCGGGGAGGTGTTGAAATGGACGCGCGGCGTCCGCCAGCTCCCGCAGGCCGAGGCGGCCGCATCGCTGGGGGTGAGTCCGGAGCTCCTCCGTGGACTCGAGCGCGGGGATCGCGGCGTGCGCCTGCAGACCGCCCTCGAGGTCCTGGCGCGCATGGGATACGACGTGGTGCTCGTCCCGCGCGATCCCGCGCTCGCGCTGCGCGAGGGCGCCGCTCCGCCCCCGCCGGAAACGGAACGGCGGCGTAGCAGATGAGCGCGGACACGGGCACGGCCGCCGATACATCCCGCGTGCACGTCTACAAGGATGCGCGCCGGGTGGGTCTCCTGAGCCGTGACGACGCGGGCCGCCTGACGTTCGTGTACGACGAAGCGGTCGTCGATGATCCGGCGGCCGCGGTGAGCGTGCGCCCCCGGTGCGGCGCCAGCCGTATCCGGACCATCAGGCCTTTCCCTGCTTCGAGAATCTCCTCCCCGAAGGCGGTCTCCGGGAGCTCCTCGCGCGCTCGGTGCACTGCGCCGAAGGCGACGTCGTTGGTCTGCTCGGCGTCTTCGGCGGCGAGTGCGCGGGTGCTCTCTCGCTCTGGCCCGAAGGGAGCGCTCCGCCACCGGTGCCCGAGTATCGGCCGTGCACGGCGGCGGAGCTGCGCGAGGCGTTCGGCATGGCGCGGGACGAAGCCGGGCTGGCGCAGACGCTGCGCGAGAGCCGGCTGTCGATGAGCGGCGCGCAGGACAAGCTGGTGCTCTACCGCCGGCCCGCCGTGGGACCGGGGCCGCGCGGAAGCCAGCCGTACTACGCGCTTCCGGTGGCCGGCGCGCCGAGCACGGTGCTCGTGAAGCGGGAGCGAGGCAGGTTCCCGGGTTTGGTCCAGAACGAGATGGCGTCCATGGATCTGATGCGCGCCGCCGGAGTGCCTACTGCCTCGCATGCACCGAATGCGCTAGATGGGAGCTTGTACGAGACGGCGCGCTTCGATCGGGTTCTGAATGAAGATGGGAGTGTCGCGCGCCAGCACGCGGAAGACGGCTGCCAGCTCACCGGGCGAACATCACTGTCGAAGTACGCGCTGCAGGGCGGACCCACTTACGCCGACCTGGTGGCGGTGCTCAATCGCCATGGTCTGACACCGCTCGAAGATGTCGAGCTGCTCTTCCGTTGGGCGGTGGCGAATCTCGCGATCGGTAATCGGGACGCGCACGCGAAAAACGTGAGCGTGCTGCACGTGCAACCCATGACCGTGCGACTCGCACCCGCCTACGATGTCGTCTGCACGCTCGCGTATCCCGCGCTGGATGACGAGCTCCCGCTCCGATTCGGCGGCCAGCTCACGGTGGCCGCGTTGACGCCTCGGTCGCTCGTTAAAGCCGCGCGCGAGTTTCGCCTGGCGCCGGCGCGTGCGCGCGACCTCGCCGCCGCCGTGTGCGACGGCGTAGTGACCGCGCTATCGGATGCGCTACACGGTGTGGAGCGCGCCGCCGGGCGCCACGAGATCCTCGATTCCCTCGATCGAACCGTTCGCGAGCAGGCGGCGCTGGTCCGAAGAGCGCTGCTGGAGGGGTAGCACAGATCGCGTATTCCTCGCACCCGGCTGACATCGCGGCCGGATCAGACTTGGGAAGTACTTCACCCGCTCCGCCTTCAGGCATCAAGGAACCTCTTCGCGATGTACCAGACTTGTCTCTTCTGCCATCGGTCGCTCGGCTCCAATGATGCGATCTCGCACTTCCCGGTTGGGCGACGTATCGCCCTCGACGTACAGCGCGGGCGGCTGTGGGCAATTTGCAAGACATGCGGTGCGTGGAACCTCGCTCCTATCGGGGAGCGCTGGGAAGCGATCGAAGAGTGCGAAGCCGTCTTCGCGTCCAGCCGGTTACGTGTGCGCTCAGCGAATATCGGTCTCGCGCAGGTGCCGCGCGCCATGGAGCTCGTGCGAATCGGTTCGGCCGACGATCCCGAGTTCGCTGGCTGGCGTTACGGGTCACGGCTGCGACACCGTCACAGATGGGCGCTGTTGATGACGGGAGCCGCGGTATTCGCTGGCAGTGTCGCAGCTCTCTCCGCCGGCGCCGTGATGCTGGCGCTGGCAACTGTCGTCGGAGCCGTAGCGTTCACGCCTGTCTTCTTCGCCTGGGATTGGCTCGAGTCGCACCTTGATGACCGCGTGGTCGCCCGCGTTCATCCTCCGGATGGGCAAGCTCGGCAACTCCTGGAACAGCATGTCGGCGCTGTCGAGCTGGTACCCGCCTGTGGAGACGAAACGTGGGGAGTGACTGTCCCCCATCGAAGCGGATCGTTCGAGGTCAGAGGAGCAGTCGCCAAGCAGCTCGTGAGTCAGCTCTTGGCTCGGCTCAATCGGCGAGGAGGTTCCCGGCGTCGGGTGTCAGAGTCGGTCGCTCTGATCGCGGAAGCGGGCAGTCCCGAAAAGTTCATCGCTTGGGCGATCGACGTTCGAGAGGAGCGCCGGCGGAATGGAGAGCTATTCCGGAGTGCCGACCTGGGAGCATTCGGCCTTACGGACACGGAACGGCTCGCTCTCGAGATGGCGGTGAACGAGGACTTGGAGCGCGCTGCCGCGGCGAGTGAGCTCCTGGCGCTGACCAACGCGTGGCGCGACGCGGAAGAGGTAGCCAGCATTGCAGATGACCTGCTCATGCCTGACAGAATCAGAAACGCGTTGGCACGCCTTCGCGCCGTTCGCTAGGTAATCTCTATAGTGAGTTGCTAGCTGATGGCGAAGTCGACCCTTACTTCACATAAGTTGCAGCGCTGTGGGGAGTTCGTGTCATTGAGGATTGAATCCATGAGATAGAGAGTTGACTCCTTGGCGCGGGTTGATGGTATCGTGAGCCTGGTTGATACCGTTTGGGTAGGACTAGCCGCGCTAGGGCTCGATTTGGGCAGGACGAACGAGCCTGTACTGGATATCAGCTTTGTGATTGGATTCCCTGAACCACCCCGGGTTCGTCGGCTCTCCCGCACTTTGTGTGGATTAGGCAGCATTGTGCAAGGGGTGCCAACGATCCGCTGCTTGAATAGCGTACGGCGCCGCAAAAGTCGCAGCGTGGGCGTGCTCGGTCGAGCGGTCGCGAGCCATCTCTCCCACCTTCGGGCGAGGGTGCAGCCAGCCCGCGAGGGTCGTCCCCGTGCGGTCGGGAAGAAGTTCGACGACTCGGCGGGCCTCCAAGTCGACGAGGATCGTGTCGTAGCAGTGTCCACGCCGCAGCGCCCATGGGGTCTCTGGCGTGTCGGCAGCGTCGCGCTCCGGATGAGCCGTAGTAGCGTGTCCGGGCTCACTAGCATTCCGAGCCTCTCGCTGAGGCGAGCGCCCGCTTCTGCCCAGACCTCGATGGCGGATGGCGACCGCTCGCTGCGCCGCCAGTCGGCGGGTACGGCGAGGGCGCGCGTCGAGCAGGCCCGGGAGCCGCTCGGCGAATGTACGTCGCGCACAGCTTGTCCCGGCGCAGTAGAAGCGACGCACTAAGATCCCCAAGTGAACCCGGGCGCCCGAGCGAGAGAAGATCCGCCCGGCGCGGATGTACTTACGTGAGGAGCGCGACTGAGGGTGTGGCATGTCGCGCAGCGCGCCTCGTCGCTGGTAGCGCGGACGTGAAGGACCGTGCTGCGTGTCGCCTCACTGAGGACTCCCTCACGACGCAGCCGGGTGTTGGATATATCTTCTGCATCCCGAGCAATACTCCTGGTAACCTCGGCGGTTATACCGCGGCGATCCACACAACTGCGGGAGAGCCGACAATCCCGGCGCGGTTCACAACGCAGCGGAGACCATCTTCAGTGACGAGCAACTCATGGTGCTCGTCAACAGTGACGATCGGGATGCGCGTTCCGCGCTACGGCGAACGGGCAGCCATCTCACCCGCCGCAGACGTTGTGGCGACCGACTCATCCATGTCCGCCTCCTCGCTGATCTGGACTTGACCCGTATCGGTGGACGGTTTACGGCTTGGGTTTCAAGCCGCCTCTTGTACGACTGCAGCAGGTGCTGCGGTGATGCGTTCGTAGTTCACGGGCGACTGCTGCCCCAGTGCT
>Ga0182741_1002486_pt1 | contig 21294 bp, 13 predicted proteins | sample eDN5th37CBELigOP_FD_128874 | JGI IMG/M metagenome (GOLD analysis project Ga0182741, IMG submission 128874) | Enriched Organic Plus compost microbial communities from Emeryville, California, USA - eDNA 5th pass 37_C BE-Lig OP (version 2) (version 2) ... | reverse complement strand
TCGTCCCGCTTCGAGGATCGCCGCATAGCCGGCAAAACTCAGCTCGGGCTTGATCCAGTAGGTGGCGGAATCCCACGCCCAGAAACTCCACACCACCACGACGACGAGCGGCGCCAGCCCGAGTACCAGGATGACGAGAAGCGGCAGGGAGATGAGACCAAGGATCGTGGACGTGGACGCTTTCATGCGCCGGCTCCGCTAGGCCGGCCGCGGGTGGCCCCGCGACCGGAACACGACATCATCAGGCGTTGCGCAGCTTCTGCCACCATTCCTCGTAGAGCTGGAAGTTGTCCGGGCGGCAGTTCTGCCAGGCCACCTTGCCGGCGAACTTCGCTTTCACATGGTCCGCAAGCTTCTTAGCGTCGTCGGCCGAATATTCGTCGGGATGCTTCTCGGCATAGCTGACATTGTTGTCGGTTGGCACGAGGTAACCGCGTGACGCCCCGAGTTCGCACCCGTAGAAGCCGTCAAGCATACCGTTAACGAGACGATGCGCCGCGTCGGTCGTGCCGCGATCGCCGGCGCCCTTCAGCAGAACCGCGTTGTTGGCCCAGCCCTCATAACCTTCCAGCGGGACCGCATACTCGACTTGCAGGCCGCGCTTTCGACCCTCGTACACGATCGGCTCCCAGCCGGTCATGGCGTCCACTTCCTCGTCCGCCACGAGCTGGACGCCCTGCTCCCAACCGTTCCAGAAGGTACGGAACTGGCCGTCCTTCTTGTGCTTGATCAGGAATTCCATCACCAGGCCGAGCTCGGATTCGGTCAGGTTGCCGGGATCCGCGATCGGCTGATTCTCGGATTCCTTGAGATACATTGCCGCGAAGACCGCGCTGTTGATCCAGGCGTCTTCCATCGCCACGCGGCCCTTCAGCTTGGGATCGAAGATCACGCCATAGCTGTCCACCTTACCCAGCTTGTCCGGTCGGTAGATGATCGAATCCGCGTTGACCACCGTGGGTATGCCGTACTGCTTGCCCTCATAGATGAGGTAGGGAATGTCCTTCGCCCACTGCCAGACGCTCTCGTAGTTGTGAACCTTGGACAGATCCCACGGGATGATGAGGCCCTGGCGCGCCAGTTCCCGTTCGGCGCCGCCCTGGAAGCCGCCCACGTCGAAAAGATCGTTGGCATTGCCGGCCGCAAGGCGCGCTACCACGGGACCGACGTCATTGCCGTTGTCGGTGAACTCGGGTGTCACGCCGACTTGCTCGGCGAACTGCTCCCACTTGTCACCGATGTCGAGCGTTCCCGTGGCCCACAGGGCGATCGTGGCGTCCTGGGCCATGGCGATGCTCGGCAACCCACCCATGGCCAGGGCAGCCGCGCCGGATCCCATGAGTTTGAGCATGTCTCGCCGCTGCATGTTGCTTCGCAGGGCATCCGGCACTTTCCGGTCTCTCGTCGTCATCGTCATTCCCCTTCGTCTATGCCGGTACCAAGCCCGGCTCCTTCCCAGCTATCCCGCCTCTGGCATTCCGGAACTCGAAATCGCGATGGCCGCGCCCGGTTTCATCCCCACCCTTAACGTCGCGCCGACCGCCGGAATGTCCTGGTCGGCGGGAATGGCCACCGTGATGGTCTGGCCGTCGGCGAAGGAGAGCTTCACGTCGCGGTGCAGGCCTCGGAACACGCTCTCGACGACGGTCAGCGTCACGCCGGGCAGGGTATCCGCACCGTCGCCGACGACCAGACGGTCGGCGCGTACGGCTATGACTGCAGACCCGGACTGCGCTGCCGGCTTCACGGGCAATTTTTGGCCGGCGACCGTCGCGATGCCCTCGCTGCCATGCCACTCCAACGTTGCGGGCTTCAGCAGCGCTTCGATGCCGACAAAGCGGGCGACGAAGGCATTGGCCGGCTGGTCGAAGAAGCAGTGCGGCTGGTCGACTTGTTCTATGCGTCCTCGATGCATCACTGCGATGCGGTCGGAGAGGCTGAGCGCCTCGTCCTGGTTGTGCGTGACAAGGATGAAGGTTGCCCCGGTGCGCTTGTGCAGCCGGCCGAACTCGTCGCGCATCTGCTGGCGGAGGCCTTCATCGAGTCCAGTAAGCGGCTCGTCGAGAAGCAGGATGCCTGGTTCCATCACCAGCGCCCGCGCCAGGGCCACGCGCTGGCGCTGGCCGCCCGAGAGGAGGTTCACGTCCCGAGGACCGAAGCCGGAAAGCTGGACTAGCTCAAGTGCCTCAGCGACCTTGTCGTCGAGCAGCTTGCCCCGAAGTCCACGTAGGCGCAGGCCATAGCCGACGTTCTGCGCAACGGTCATGTGCGGGAACAGGCCGAGCCCCTGGAACACCGTGTTGACGGGACGCCGGTTCGCCGGAACCCGGGCCATGTCCTTGCCATCGAATGTGATACGGCCGCCGCTCGGCGTATCGAAGCCACCAATCAACTTGAGCAACGTGCTCTTACCGCAGCCGGAAGAGCCGAGCAGGGTAAAGAACTCGCCGGCCTTGATGTCGAGACTTACGCCATCGACCGCCCGGACATTTCCGAACTCGCGGGTGACGTTCTCAATGCCGATCGCGATGGCCATGTCAGCGTGCCGTCTGCTCCCGGATGAGCAATACGCCCTCGGCCGAGACCTCCAAGATCTGCCGTTCAAGAACCAGCGTTGTGGTCGTCGCTTCCTCGACGATCAGCGGTCCCTCGATCACCGCGCCCGGCGGCAGCTTGCCGCGTTCGTAAACCGGGCAGGTCAACCAGCCCAGGCTGCGGCCGAAGTAGACGTCCCGCTTCCCGCGCAGGGCTGCCTCGGTCGTGCGGCCTTCGGCGTTGAGCTTCGGCATGGCGATGACAGGCCCGCTCAGCACTGCCTCGAGATGCAGCCCGGTGATCTCTATGGGAGAAGCCGTCAGGCAGAAGGTGTAGGCGCGCTCGTGGCTCGCGTGGAAGCGTTCGGCGAACGCCTCCTGCGAATCGTCGTGATGGAACGTTGCGAAGACGCCATGCTCCTGGCCCTTGTAACGGGCTTCGACCATGTACGTGAATCGAATATTGGCATCCGCCCCCTTGGCAAAATAGGCGACGGCCTCTTGCTCGAGCTGACGGAAGCGCCGCGACAGTTCCCCCACGGCCTCCGGCGACAGCGGGGCGAACCAGGTGCTGCGGAAATCCGCGCGTGGCTCGGCCGCGAGCATGCCCCAGGCAGAGAAGATCCCCGAGTGCGGAGGTACGACCGTGGTCTTCACGTTGAGATCACGCCCCAGACGCGCAGCAAGCGCCGGACCAGCGCCGCCGCTGATGACGAGCGCGGCATCGCGCGGGTCATGGCCGCGCTGCACCGTGACCAGCTTGAGCGCGTTGATCATGCTGGCATGCGCGATCTCGATGATCGCGAGCGCGGCATCCGCCACTGACAGCCCGAGCGGCTTTGCAACCGTTTCGATCGCAGCGACAGCCTTCGACTTGTCCAACTGCATCGTCCCGCCGGCGAAATTCGCCGGATCGAAGACGCCGATCGTCAGGATGGCGTCGGAAAGCGTCGGCCGGTCGCCGCCCCGGCCATAGCAGGCGGGACCCGGCTCGGAACCGGCACTCTCCGGTCCGACCTTCAGGACACCGCGCTCGTCGATGCGCGCGATCGAACCGCCGCCGGAGCCGATCTCGACGATGTCGACGACCGGTACCTGCACGGGATAGCCAGGCTCGATGCGGGTGTGCTCGAGTTTGTACTCGCTGTTGAGCGTCGGGCGACCTTCGTGGATGAGCGAGCACTTCGCCGTCGTCCCGCCCACGTCCAGCGAAAGCACCTCCGTTGCGCCGATCACCTGCCCGATTCTCGCTGCGCCTGCGACGCCACCCGCCGGTCCCGACTCCACCAGCGTCAGCGGGCTGCGGGTGGCCTGGTCGAAGGTGGAGATGCCGCCGTTCGACTGCATCGCATAGTAGGGGCAGGCCAGATCCTGCCTCGCCAATGCTTCCTCAAGCCGCGCAAAGTAGTGCTGGATGATTGGCTGCACGTAGGCGTTGAGCACCACCGTGTTGGTACGCTCATATTCGCGCCACTGGCGAGACACCTCGTGGCTGGCGCAGACCGTTACGCCAGGCAGCGCGGCAGCAAGTGTGCGCGCACACAGGATCTCGTGGTCTGGCTTTGCATAGCTGTGGAGGAAGAGCACCGCGATGGCCTGGACCTGAAGCTCGCGGCACTTCCGGATGATCGGCTCCAGGCCGTCGAGGTCGAGCGGCCGGATGACGTTGCCGCGGGCGTCGATGCGCTCGTCCACCTCGAAGCGCAAGTGGCGCGGCACGAACGTCTCGGGACTGTGGAACTGCAGATTGTAGAGATCGGGTCGATTGCCCCGACCGATCTCGAGCACGTCCCGGAATCCGGCCGTGGTGACGAGAGCCGTGCGCACACCCTTGCGCTCGGTGATGGCATTGATCACCGTCGTGCCGCCATGCGCGAAGAAGGTGACGTCGCGGCTGCGCAGCCCGTCCTTCTTCTCTGCCATCGCGATCGCGTTGAGGACGCCTTCGGACTGGTCCTTGACCGTCGTCAGGCTCTTGGCCGTGAACACTTCTCCCGTCCGCTCGTCATAGCCGACGAGGTCAGTGAACGTTCCGCCGACATCGGTCGCAAGACGGATCATTCTGCCCTCCCCGGCACGTAGCCGTAGACGCGTGACGCTTCTTCTTCGCTGATGAGGCCCTTGAGCACGTCGTCCTCGATGAGATGTCGCTCGCGCAGAACTGGATCGCCCCAGCCGCCACCACCGCCGGTGACAATGCGAACCACGTCGCCACGGCTGAGCGGGATATGCGGATTGCGTCCGTAACTGCGAGTCGAATTGCCGTCGGCGGAAATGATCTGCACGACGTTGGCCGACCCCTCGGCACCGCCGCTCATGCCCCAGGGAAGCGTTTTGGTACGACCCAGGCTGCAATAGGCGACGGCATCATCGCCGAGGACTTCATAGTCGCGCACGATGCCAAAGCCGCCGCGCCGCCTGCCCGCCCCCACGCCACCTTCGACGTTGAGCGCATATTGCCTCACGATGATCGGGAAGCGCGCCTCGATGGCCTCGACGGAGTAGTTGTAAGTGTCGCCATCGGTCAGCGCTATGAGCGCGTTCGCTCCATCGCGATCCTCGCTGGCGCCCCAGCCGCCATGCTGCGGTTCGATATGGACGAAGGGTTCCCCCGAAGAATCCGTGCCCGAAAGGTAGACGACGCAGAGGCTGGAATAGGAGCCCGCGGAGAAGCGCGACGGCACCAGTGGAGCCAGCGCCTTCCAGACCAGTTCGGACGCATGCACCGAGCCTTCGTAGTACCAGCCGGTCGGCGAGGGCTTCTCCGCGGTAAAGATCGTACCGGGCTCGGCAACGACATCCAGGGGGCGGAACCAGCCTTCGTTCGACGGCTCCTGCGGCGCGACCAGCGCCTTCACGATCGTGCGCGTCGCCGACTGCAGCGCGCCACGCGCGCAATTGATGGGGCCGGCCACCGCCGGGGGGTTGCCGCTGAAGTCGGCGATGATCCTGTCGCCGGCGATGGTCACCGCAACCTTCACCCGGATCGGGTCGTCGGTGACGCCATCCCCGTCGATCACGTCCTCTGCATGGTAGGTGCCGTCGGGCAAGGCAGCGATGGCCGCACGGCTTCGTTTCTCACTGCTGTCGAGCAGGTTGACGAAGGCCCGACGGACGACCTTCTCACCGTACTTCGTCGCCAGTTCCGACATTCGCCGGGCGGCAACCCGTACGGTCGCCACCTGGGCGGTCAGGTCCCCGAGGGCGATTTCCGGGAAACGGACGTTCTCGCCGATGATGTGCAGGAGTTCGTCGGAGAACACGTCGGAGCGAACGATCTTCACTCCCGGCAGGCGAAGGCCCTCCTGGAACACCGACACTGCATTCGGCGCCAGGCTGCCCGGAACCGACCCGCCGACGTCCAGATAGTGGGCGACGTTGATGGCATAGCCCAGGATCGCACCGTCGAAGAAGATCGGCTTGACGATGGCGAAGTCGCAGGCATGCGTGCCGCCGGAATAGGGGTCGTTGGTGAGCAGGATGTCGCCATCCGCGAGATTGCCCTTGAAGCGCTCGATGAGCGCCTTCACCTGTGTCCCGAACGTTCCGGTGAACAGCGTTATGCCGTTCATTTGGGCCACGAGCTCGCCTTCGGAGGTGAGAAGCCCACAGGCGAAATCGAGCACTTCGTAGATGACGGGGCTCATGCTCGTGCGCGCCATCACGATGCCCATTTCATCGACGGTCGCGATAAGCTTGCCCTCGATGATTTCCTGGGTCACCGGGTCGACGGTTACGGTAGTCACGTAAGGTAAGCTCCGGCTTTGGGACGGACCGGAGCAGAGTATGAGTCGGTCAGTCCGTGCGAAAGCCGGTCGGATGGGTGGGGCGTGCCGGCACGGCAAACCTACCCGAACGGGCAGGTTCCTTGAGGGGAAGGTCCCGCGCGGCCATGACGGCGGCCGCTCTCGTGCGCACGTTCAGCTTGGCGTAGATGTTGCGCAGGTGGAACTTGACGGTGTTGTCGCTAAGCGCCAGCCGGCGACCTATCTCCTTGTTGCTCACGCCCGTGCAGAGCAATTCGATCACCCCGCGCTCGCGGTCGGTCAACCCGCTGGCAGGAGCAGTTGCGGCTTCTGTTTCCGATGGCGTGGCACCGAGCAGTGCTCCCAGGCGTTGCCTGACGACATCCGGGAACTCCGCACGGGCTGTCAGCCTGCGCAGTTCGGAAAGAAAGGCATCACCCTCGACCTGCACGAGAGTTGGACACTCCGCAACCGGCGTTGCCAACACGAGGTCGGACACCCGGACCGCCGCGCGCGACAACTCGCCCAGGGCGATCATCAGGCGAATGTCGATCAACGCCAGTTCGATCGTTCGCAGCATGTGCGGCTTCTGCGGCTGCCGAATGCGCAACTGGTCGAAGACGGCGCGCGCCCTTGCCGTCTCGCCCTGCGCAAGAAGAAGCCGCGTCCACAAAAGCGCCGGCGTCGTGCCGCGCAGGTGGGTCGCGAGGTTGTTGGGCCGATCGGCGTCGATCGCCTTGATGCCGTAGCCGTTCGCCTCGGCATAACGGACCGCCGCTTCGACGTCGCCGCTGGCAAGGAGCAGTGCCGCCCGTTCGCCATCGATGAGGCGGGTCAGCCGTTCGAAGCCGCGTCGCTGCGCCGTGGCGCGCGCCCGGTCGATGGACGCGTGTGCGGCAACGTCGTCCTTGCCGACGCGACAGATGCGCTGCTGGGTGGTGAACCCGGCAGCAAGCAGGTCGAACCAGGTATCGTGCCGTTCGAGATGCGGCAGCGCCCAGGTGAGCATTTCGGCGGCCCCGGCAACGTTGCCGCACACGGATTTCAGCTCCGCCATCAGCACCTGGCCGACGGCATCGAGGTCACTCCCCTTGCCGATGTTGGACTGGGCCTCGTCGATCAGGCGGTCGTAGGATTCTGCCGCCGCAGCGAAGTCGCCGCTGAAGAACGCTGCTTGTCCGACATGCGTGTGGAGGTGCATCGCTCCGAACTCAGCGCCGCCGCTTCGGAAGGCATGGATTGCCAGCCGGCCATAGTGCGTGGCGCGGTCTAGGTCGCTGCGTATGAGGTAGTTGTAGGAAAGCATGTTGAGCGCCAGCGCCCGCGTGACGATCTCCCTGTCGCGCATGTCGAGCAGGTCGTTCTCGAGTGCCGCAAGATCGGCCGAACTCACCCAGTGGTCGGTATAGAGGGCGACCAGAACCTGGACGACCCGCAGGTCGCGGCGGAGCACAGCATCGTTGCAGCCCGCCACCGCATGCGTGGCGATAGCAAGGTATTCGTCGGCGAGGGGCAACTGCCCGGCCTTGGCGCTCACCACCGCGAGCCCCAGCGCCGTCAGGGGATAGCGGGAAAAATCGATTTCGGCGGCACGCGACAGGATCGGTTGGAAGATTGCCGCCCGGCCCTGCCCTGTGGCGTAGACCCGGCGCCAGCCGCCGGCGGTCTCCACGATGCGCGCTGCCAGATTGACGTCGTCGCACAGGAGCGCGTGCCGCATGGCGGCCTCGCTGTCACCTGCCGTCTCCAGCCAAAGGGCGGCCCGCTTGAGCGGCGCCTTCGGGTCTAGGTTGCGTCTGGCCGCCTCATCCTGCAGGAAGGCATGGAAGACAGGGTGATAGCGCAGCCATTCGCCACGGCCGGGTATCCGGGTAACCGGCAGTGCGTGGGCGGCCAGCTGCGCAAACTCCTCGCCCATGTTCTCCCCGGGAAAAACCGCCTGGACGAGGTCACGGCTGAGGGCAGGCAAGCATGCTGTGAGCGCCAGGAAGCGTTGCGTCGGGGCGGGAAGATTGGAGAACACCTGCTCTGACAGGTATGCGGCCATCTCGGTATTGGCGCCAGAGAACGAGGCGGGTATGGAATCGCCAGTACCCTTGTCATCGACCAGGAGACGAACCATCTGCAGCGCGACGGCCCAGCCTTCCGTGCGTCGGTTGAGGCTGCGTATCTGTTCCCTGGAGAGTCCTGCGGCGCTGCCACCGAAGAACTCCGCTGCCTCGTCGTCCGAAAACCCGAGATCTCCCGTGCTGATCTGCCTGAACTCGCCGTTCACGCGAAGCGCGGAAATCGGGAAGCCCGGCATGCTGCGCGACATCAGCACGAACTTCACGTGCATGAGCGAGCGGTCCGCCAGGAGCTTCGCGACGACACTCTCTGTCGCGTCGTTCTGCGCGAAATGATAGTCGTCGAGGAACAGTACCACAGAACGGGCGAGCTTGCGCAGGCGCGTTGCCAGGATCGCAAGCAGTGACGAGGGAGCAAGGCTGCTCGCATCCGGCGTTCCACCGTCCGGGCTGAGCTGCACTACGGCATCAAGAATCGCCAGGATGAAATGGCTCTGCTCGCGGTGCTCCGGTTCGAATGCAATCCACGTCGCCAGATAGCCGCTCCTGCGCAGGACGTCGTACCATTGCGCGCCGAGCGAGGTCTTGCCGTAGCCAGCCGGCGCCTGGATGACGGTCAACCGCCTTGGACCCGTCTTCTGCAGCGATTCGAGTAATGCGCGGCGCGGGACGATATGTTGCCCGCCTGCAGGGGGGTCAAACGGGGTCGGTTCGAGCATCCCGGTTTTCTGCAACGTGGTCCCGCCCGTTGCAAGGCGTTCCGCGCGGCAACCCTGGTAGTCGGCCGGTCCTTGTTACATGCGTTTGGATCGCGGGTTCACTGGGACTCCCAACTCCCGGTCACGACTTTCGTCACGCTGTACCGGGCAATCGGCAGGAACATGACGGCACTTACCCTATGCCATCACAACAGGAAGTCCGTGGCGTCCACCTGTGACAGACGGGTGTTCAACAGCAGGATTTCGCCTTCTGCCCCGCTGGTGCCCGTGGTGTTGATCTGTACCAGCACATGCGAACCCGACTGGATTGCGCGGACCTGGCCGACGGCCGAGAACGGGTTGTCTCCTATGAAGGACAGGGTGCCGGCAAAGCCCGTCAGGTCGATGGTGTCGTTGTCGCCGTAGTCCTCGAAATCGGTGATCTGGTCGCGCGTCGCGCCCAGCCCCGTCTCGGCCGCCGAGTCAAACTCGAAGATGTCATTTCCTTCGCGGCCAACCAGCTTGTCCTGCCCCCCTCGTCCGGCGATCCGGTTCGCACCTGCATTCCCCACGATCTGCTGGCCGAATTCGTTGCCGGTGAGGGCGATAGTCTTCGTCCCTCCCTTCGAAGCCGTCGACAGCTGTTCGACCTCAACCCCGGCCCCAAGCACATAGGAGTTCCGCGCGAGTACGCGGTCGTTGCCGTTGCCGACAGCTTCGACCACGACATCGTCCAAGCTGTCTACGATGTACACGTCGTCGCCTCGGTAGCCATAGAGCGTGTCCGCTCCGCCGCCACCGTCCAGCCTGTTGGCACCATTGTTGCCGTCGATCCGCTGGCCGAATTCGTTGCCTGTCAGATTGATCGTCGTGGTTGCGCTACTCGATATGGTCGACAGCCTCTCCACCTCCGCGCCTGCGGTCAGGACGTAGGTATCGCGCGCCAAGACACGGTCGCTGCCTTCCCCGACGGCTTCGACCACCACATCGTCCAGGCTGTCCACCACGAGGACGTCATTGCCGCCATAACCATACAGCCTGTCCCTGCCGCCGCCACCGTCCAGCCGGTTGGCCCCGTTGTTGCCGTCGATCCGCTGGCCGAATTCATTGCCAGTCAGATCGATAGCGGTCGTGCCGTTGTCTTTCGTGGTCGACAGCCGCTCGACCTCCGAACCCGATGTCAGGGCATAGCTCACCTTCGAACGCACGCGATCGGTGCCGCCCAGGACAGCTTCTATTACGATATCATCGGCACTATCGACGATGTAGGTGTCGTTGCCGCCATAGCCGATCAGCCGGTCCTGGCCGCCGCCGCCATCGAGACGGTTGGCCCCAGCATTTCCTTCGATCCGCTGATCAAAGGCATTGCCGGTCAGGTTTATGGCAGTTGTCGCGCTGACGGAGAATGTCATCAGCCGCTCCACCTCCTGGCCGCTGGCCAGCTTGAAGCTGTCCTTCGCCAGAACCCGGTCGTTGCCGCCACCGACCTTTTCGACGACGCGGTCGTCCATGCTGTCGACGATGTACGTGTCGTTCCCGCCGTGACCGACCAGCCTGTCCTTGCCACCCCCGCCGTCGAGACGATTTGCCCCGGAATTGCCCACGATCTGCTGGTCGAATTCGTTGCCGGTCAGGTCGATCGCCTTCGTGCCAGTCTTCGACGCCGTCGTCAGCCGCTCGATCTCCGCACCCACCCCAAGAACATAGGAGTTCCGCGCCAGTACGCGGTCGTTGCCGCCGCCGGCCGCCTCAACAACAACGTCGCCCAGTTGATCAACGTAGAACTGGTCGTCACCGAGGCCGCCGTACAGCGTGTCCGCCCCCTTCCCGCCGTCTATAATGTCGTCGCCATCACCTCCGTAAACCGTGTCCGCGCCGCCTTTCGCGTAGATCTTGTCGGCTCCGCCACCGCTGCGAATGACGTTCGCGCCGTCGGTCCCGGTTATAGTGTCCGCGCCGGCGCCGGTGTTGACATTCTCGAAATTGACGAAGGACTCACCGGAATAGTTGGTGACTCCAGTTTCCAGATTTATGGAATAGCCGAGGGTCCAGGACGTTGTGTCCAGCGTGTCGACGCCGCTGCCGCCGTCAAGGATCTCGGGCGTGCCCGTTGCAGCATAGATAACGTCGTCCCCTGCACCGCCATAATACTGGCCAACGCCGCTCGAGTAGATCGTATCGTTGCCGCCTTCGCCGTAAACCTCGTCGGCTCCTCCTCCTCCATAGATCCGGTCGTCGCCGGCGCCGCCATAGATCAGGTCTGCGCCCGAGCCGCCGTGGATGAGGTCGTTCCCTCCTTCCCCGTGGATTGTATCATCGCCCCCTTGGCCGAACAGTGAGTCGTCGCCGTTGCCGCCAAAGATGGTATCGTTTCCCATGGCGCTGGGCGTGCCAACCGCATGCCCGGTCACCGAGACGTTCAGGACGAAGGTATTGTTCGCATCGAAGACACCGGTGGGACCGCCACCGTAGGGGCGTACCCTGATGTAATATGTTCCAGCAGCGGCAGCTGTGTAGGTGCCGTAGGGGTCTCGGGAATTCCCATTGTCGTCGATGGGAAACGAACCCAGTCCTCCCTCGCCAACCAGGCTATCGTCAAAGGTGGCCAGGATAGTCCCGCTCGCGTTCAGGATCTCGAAGACCAGATCGCGGGGCACCCCGACTGGGGAATTCGCCCCATAGTCGATGTCGACCGTAAGCGTTTGACCCGCGCCGACAGTAACACTGAAGTACTCGGCCTGCCCAATGGTTGCCTCGACGATCGCGGTCATGTGGGGCGTGGAGCTGTTCCCGAACGTCGGATTCTCATCCACCGTCCACAGGCTTGAACTGTCCAAACTCCCCGCGTTGGCAATCGAGTCATTTTCAGTGGATGCATACGAGATGGACGTGTTGCTGCTATCAGCCATCACCCAATCGTCGCCGTCCCCGGCGTTGATGGTGTTCGTGTTGGTGCCTGTCGATCCCTGGTAGCCGAGGATGAAGTCATCATTGGCGGTGCCGGTCATGGGCTCGCCAGTATAGACGTAGCTGATTGGCATGGCTGGTCTCCAATGTTCGGCCTCGGGAGCATCCTCCGAAAGGAACACGATCGCACGCCTTCCAATCACCGCCATTGAAAGGATATCGTAACGTCAGCCGGGGGCAACCTCGAAGAAGAAGTATGCGCAATGCAAGGTTGTGTGTAGCCGCAAGAAACTCCTGTCCGCCTTACGCTTAATATCGTTCGTGCGATCGAAACTTGGGCTCCATGATGATCACCTGACCGATGCGCGAAGGTGGAACGCATATGCATTGCTCGCCTGTAGGACATCCTCGCCAACATCGAGAAGCAGCGGTCGGCCGGGATCGCCCGCTTTTGCCAGGTTCTTTGCCTGTGCTGCCTGATTCTCCGGCTGTAAATGAGACGTCCAGTTAGGTCCGATTTAGCTGAGACCCTCAGCCGTAGCCTGAAACAACCTCTGGCTAGCGACCTGACACCGGGGAGGCCTTCATTTCATGACCCGCAATCGTCGCGCTCAAATGGCCGAACGCAAAATCTTTCGTCCCCTGTCTAGCCTGGAGATCCGGATGCGATGTCGGCCTTGACCATGTTGCATGACATCTGTCAGCCGGTTTCGTGCCAGCGGCGACACCGCGTCAACCGGGTCGGGCAGCCGATCCGGCGACGCCCTGACTCACCCCAGCAGAACCCGCGCTACCGCCTCGTCGGTGACCAGATGATTGACGTAGCCGCCGGCCAGTGTTGCGCGAATGACGGGCGCTTTGTAGAGGCCGCCGGAGGCCAGGATGGAGACGGGTTTCTGTCGCAGCGCCTCCAGCGAGATGGCCATGACGGACCGGTTCAGCGAATGGTCGACCAGGCTGCCATCCGCCTTCAGGAAGTAGCCGAGCGTCTCGCCGACGGCCCCGAGCTGTTGCAGTTCGTCGAGATTGTCCTTCACCACCCGTAGCGAGGGGATCGGTGAACGTTCGTGGAGATCGCCGCAGGCAACAAGCGCCACGTCGGCGATTTCGGTGCGCGCCAGCACGTCGGCGATCTCGTCGTTGTGCAGGAGCGCCTCCAGGCTTTCGGGGCTGGAGCAGTAGATAGGCGCCGTCAGGTAGTGGCACTCGAGCCCGAGCGCCTTCGCCACGGACATGGCGACCTCGAACGTGTTGGTCAGCGACGCGCGCGTCACCCCGCCCATCAGTCCGACGACCCAGGAATTCGGGTTCGGGCGCGTCTGCAGCCGCCTCGTCGCGAAGGAAAGCGTGCGGCCCCACCCGATGCCGACGCCGAGGTCGCGCTCGGCGATCACGGCGTTGAGCAGCTCACCGGCGGCCTCGCCGATCGTGCGCTGCTGCTCGATCGGATCGATCAGCGCCGGCACGACGACCGCGGCCTTGAGATGGAAGCGGCCCTTGAGCCGTTCCTCGAGCTCGACGCAGTCCGCCAGCGGCGTGCGGACCTCGATGTTGACGAGTCCCGCCGTGCGAACCTGGCCGATGATCTTGTTGACGCGCAAGCGGGTCACGCCGAGCTCGTCGGCGATCTCCTGCTGGGTCATCCCGCCGACGAAATAGAGCCACGCGACGCGCGCAATCTCCCGGTCGGATTGGAATTCACCCTTCTCAGTCGCGACCCCGGGTCTATCCAGCACGTTCAGCAATCCGCCCTTCGAACCGCGCCCTGCGCGGGTCCTCCCCACACAGGATAGCAGATCCGCAGGGAACTACTCCAGATTGGTGTGGCGCGCCCTCATCGCCGCAGCGTCGATACTCAGACGCTCGCGCAACGAGAGAATCAGTATCTCGAACAGCAGGTAGAGCGCGCCCTCGTAGAGAGAGCCCATCGGGAGCACGGATGTCGGCGCCGTGGTGTCGCGGGCCATCGTCTGCGCGGGAACGACCAGCTTCGCATCGGCCGCGCGGGGCGCGGCTCCATCCGGTTCCGCCGTGACGCAGAGGCTCTTCGCGCCGGCCGAGCGGGCGACGCCGATGAGCGCGCTGACGGTGGAGAAGTCGCCCGGCCCGGCGGAGACGATCAGGAGGTCGCCTTCGCCGAGGGGCGGCGTGGTCATGTCGCCGACCACATGCGCGTCGAGCCCCAGGTGGAAGAGGCGCATGGCGAAGCCCTTCATTTGAAGGCCCTCGCGCCCCACTCCGTAGAGGGCGATCCGCCGCGCACCGGCGATCATCTCGATTGCCGCATCAATGCCGACCTTGTCGACAGCGACGAGGACCTCGTGAAGCTCGTCAAGTGCCCTGCGATAGATGTCCTGCAATGATTCCTCCAAATGTAGATGCAGGCGCTATGCCAGCGCCCGCGCCAGAGCCTCCGCCATGGCGCGCAAGGTGAGATAGGTCGAGGCCGCGCCCGGATCGATGTGCCCGAGGGAGCGCTCGCCAAGCTTCGCGGAGCGACCACGCCGTGCCAGGATGGAGGCGGTCTTCTCCATGCCTTCCTTCGCGCCGGCGGTCGCCGCCTCGATGACCTCGAGCGAGGTCGCGCCCTTCTGTGCCGCTTCCTTGGCCGCCACGGCAGCCGGCGCCCAGGCATCGACCATGGTCTTGTCGCCCGGCTGGGCACGCCCGCGGTCCTGAATGCCCTGCGAAGCCGCGACGATCCAGTTCGCAAGCGACGCGGCATCGAGGTTCAGCCGATCCGCAACCGCCGCGCCTGCACGCAGGAAGGCGGTCGCATAGAGCGGACCCGACGAGGCACCGACCGCATCCAGGAAGGCCTTTGCCATGCGCTTGCAGGTGGCCTCGATGGTCTCTTCCTTCGGTGCCGCGTCCAGCGCCTTGCCGACCGCGATCCAGCCGATCTCCATCGTCACGCCGTGGTCGCCGTCGCCGATGATGCCGTCGAGCTGGGACAGCCAGTCCTTCTCGGAGACGATCACGGCCCCGACATTGCGCATCATCTGACGGAAGATGCTCGGGGTGATATCTCCCTCGGCCACCAGATCCGTGCTGGCGCGCGTCGCACTTCCCTGCGTCGGGCTGGCGATACCCGCCGCATTGACGGGCGTCGATGCCCGCGCCCCGCCCGCTGCCGAGACATCGCCGACGGTGAGCGCCACCGACCGGCAGGGGTGATCGAGCAGGACGCGCAGCTCGTCGTCGAGGCGCATGAGCGTGATCGAGGCGCCCGCCATCTCCAGCGAGGTCGCGTATTCGCCGACCCAGCTGCGCACGATCCGGATGCCCTTCTCGCCGAGGATCTGCTGGGTCCGGCGGTGCAGCAGGTAGAGCTCCATAAGGGAGGTGGAGCCGAGACCGTTCACGAGCACTGCCACCTCGTCGCCGCTGGCGAGTCCGAGGTCGGCGATGATCGTCGCGACGAGCTGCTCCGCCAAACTGTCGGCGCTTTCAAGCGGTCCGCGGCGGATGCCGGGCTCGCCGTGCAGGCCCATCCCGATTTCCATCTCGTCCGCCGGGATCTCGAAGTTCGGTTTGCGGGTCTGCGGAAGGGAGCAGGCCGAAAGAGCGACGCCCATGGTCCGGGTCGAGGCGTTGGCATGGCGCGCCAGCCGGTCGACCTCATCGAGCGTCAGCATACGGTCAGCGGCTGCGCCCGCGATCTTGAACACGAAGAAGTCGCCGGCGATGCCGCGCCGTTCGTTCAGGCGCTCCTTCGGCGCCGAGGCCACGTCGTCGGTGACCGCCACGCTCTTCACCGGGCATCCGGAGGCAGCGAGTTCTTCCGCTGCCATGTCGAAGTTCATGACGTCGCCGGAGTAGTTCCCGTAGAGGAAGATGATGCCGGCACCGCCATCGACGGCCCGCGCAGCGTCCAGGATCTGTTCCGGCGATGGTGAGGCAAACACGTTGCCGACCGCGGCTGCGTCGGCGAGGCCCCGCCCGACATAACCGGCGAAGGCGGGCTCATGCCCGGAACCCCCACCAACCACCACGCCGACCTTGCCGGCGCGTGGTCCGTCAACGGCCACGACGGCGCGACCGGTCGCGCCGGATACCCGCAGCACATCCGGATGCGCCCCGACCATCCCCTCGATCATCTCGGGGATGATGTTCTCCGGCGCGTTCATGATTTTCTTGGTCTTGGCAGTCACCGGCAAATCCTCGGCGGAGTGGCTTGGGTCAGGTTCGGGGATCAGGCGGCCTGCCGCAGAAGGGCGATCGAGGCCTTCATGTCGGCAAGGACGTCTTCATCCGTTTCCTCGAACGGATAGATGATTTCCATGAAGTAGGTCTGGTCGGACAGCTTGTGGCGCTTCCAGAAGTCGGCCAGCCGCGCCGGCGTGATGATGCCGTCGCGCGTGAAGTTCCAGTGCCGGTCCAGCAGGCCATCGGACTGCTGGATGTGGAAGGCGCCGATATACTCGCCGCAGGTGGACATCCAGTAGTCCATGTCGGCCTGCTCGCCGAACAGCGGCGTGAACAGCGCGTGACCCCAGTCGACCATGAGCCTCACCGGGACCTCGGCATGCGCGTTGAGATCCTTCATCAGGCGCAGGGCGTCGGTTGCGGAAGACGGGAACTCGGTCGCCAGCGGCACTGGCTCGACGTAGAGCGTCTCGAGGCCCTTCCGCTTGGCATGACGGGAGATCTCGACATAAGTCTCGACCGCCTCCTTGTAGATTTCCTCGCGGCGGGCCGGGTTGAGAGCGTCGGCCGTCGAGTAGGACCCGAACGGCATGCCGGCGCCGCGCACCTCCATCTCGGACGTCATGTCAATCGCGCGCATCAGGTGTTCCTTGCCGAGCGCGCGCAGTTCCGGGGTCGGAGCCAGCAGATGGTTGTAGGTGTAGGAAGCGAGGCCGCCGAAGGTGCTTTCGATGGTGATGCCGGCGCGCCGGAACGCCGTGGCATATTCGCGCGCGATCGGGTCGCGCTTCTCTGCCGGCCACCACGGGTCCACCAGGTCCCAGGTGAACTGCACGACATCCATGCCGAGCTCGTCCTTGACGATCTTGGCCATGGCCTCGCCACCCAGCCAGCGCTTGATGGCGAAGGACAGGTTCAATCCGAGCTTCATTCTTTCCTCCGGGAAGCCTGTTGAAAGGACCGCGCTCAGCCGGCGTCGGCTCTGAGATAACGGCGCGAGATGGCATCGAAGGAGATGGCCAGCACGACGATCACGCCGCTGACGATTCCCTGCCAGTAGGGCGAGACGCCGAACAGGACGATGATATTCTCGATGATGCCGATGATCGCCGCGCCGAAGATGGCGCCCAGCGGCGTACCAACGCCGCCCGTGGTCGCGACGCCGCCGATGACGGCCGCAGCGATCGGCGCCAGCACCCAGGTCTCGCCGATCGACGGCTGAGCCGTGCCGAGACGCGCCACCATCAGCACGCCGGCCAGCGCCGACATCACGCCGGCGAAAACGAAGACCAGTGTGCGTATGGTGTTGACCTTGATGCCGAGCATGCGGGCGGCCGCGGCATTGTTGCCGATCGCGTACATGTAGCGGCCGAACGGCGTCTTGACGGTCAGGTAGGAGACCAGCGCCAGCACCACCAGCATGATGATGAACGGCATCGGCACGCCGAACAGGTCGCCGCGTCCGAGGAACTGGATCTCCTTCGGAATGTTGGTGATCGCCACGCCGCGGGTCAGCACCAGGTTGGCGCCTCCGAAGATTCCGGCCGTGCCGATCGTCAGCACCAGCGAATGCAGGCGCAACACCGAGACCAGCGCACCGTTCAGCAGCCCGCAGCCGGCTCCGAGCACGAGCGCAAGCAGCATTGCCAGCCACGGGTTCAGTCCGAGCGTGACCATCAGGATGCCGGCAACGACACCGCACAGGCCGCCGATCACGCCGAGTGACAGGTCGATCTCGCCCAGGATCATCAGCGACGCCTGCCCGATGGTGACCAGCCCGACGAAGGCCAGGGCGCGCGCCACGACTGACAGGTTGTAGCCGCTCAGGAAATAGGGCGACAGCAGCGACGACAGGCCGAAGATGACGACCAGGACGACGAAGACGCCCGCCAGGGGATTGACGGCGAACGCCTTGAACGGATTAAGCCGCATAGGAAGAGGTCTCCCTGCCAAACATGGCGCCGACAAGCGTCTCGGTGCTCGTGCTGGCCGCGTCGAACGACCCGGTCACCTTGCCGGAATACATTGTGATGATGCGCGTCGAGCATCGAAGCAGCTCGTCCATTTCCGAGGAGACGAGGATGATGCCCACTCCCTGCTCGGCCAGGCTCTTCATGATCCGATAGATCTCGGCCTTGGTGCGGACGTCGATGCCCTTGGTCGGCTCGTCGAAGATCAGCACCCGCGGGCGACGGGCCATGGCGCGGCCGATCAGGGCCTTTTGCTGGTTGCCGCCGGACAGGTAGACGATCTGCTTGTTCATGTTCGGCGTCTTGATGTCGTACGCCTTGATGATCTCGCTGACCTTCGCGCGCTCCTTGCCAGCCGAGATGCCGAATACCGAGGTGGTCTGCCCGTAGATCGCCATGCCGATGTTGTCGCGCACGGACATGAGCGGGAAGATGCCGTGATGCTTCCGCTCCTCGGACAGGTAAATCATACCGTTGCGCATGGACGCCGAGGTATCGCCGAGCTTCCAGGGCGCGCCCTCCATCTCGACCGTGCCGGACTTGGCCTTGAGGTAGCCGAAGATGGTCTGCATGACTTCCGATCGACCCGCGCCGACGAGGCCGGCGAAGCCGAGGATCTCGCCCCGCTTCAGGTCGAAATCGACGTTGCTGAAGCCTGAGCCTGAAAGCCCGCGGACCTTGAGGATCGTTTCACCGGCGCCCGCCGGGGCGGCTTCCGGACGGAACATGTCCCCGAGGTTGATAGCCTCACCGGACATCGCCTTGATGAGCCCTTCGGCATTGGTGTCCGCGAGGCGGCCCGCTTCGACCTTCTTGCCGTTGCGCAGGACGGTGTAGTCGTCGCCGATCGTGAAGACCTCGTCCATCTTGTGCGAGATGAAGATGATGGCGTGGTCGCGGTTGCGAAAACCGGAAATGACACGGAACACGCGGTCGACCTCGGTGCGCGTCAGCGCCGAGGTCGGCTCGTCGAGGATCAGCACCTTCATGTCGCGATTGGTCGAGGCACGCGCGATCTGGAGGAGCTGCTGGTCCGAGACGGAAATGCTGCGGACGAGGGCCGAAGGCGGCGCGGCGATGCCGAACCGCTCCAGGATCTCGGTGGCCTCCTTCTCCAGGCGACCGCGATCGAAATAGCTGCCACCGTGGCCGGAGCGATCGAAAGGAATGAACAGGTTTTCCGCGACCGTCATGTGCGGGAACAGCGTAAGTTCCTGCGGCACGTAGGCGATGTTGCGGAACAGGCTGGGGTCTTCTGCCGGATCCTTGCCATCGATGAGGACCCGTCCGCGCGAGGGCGTGTAGGCCCCCGTCAGCAACTTGACGAGAGTCGACTTTCCGGCTCCGTTCTCGCCGGCGAAGACATGGACGCGCCCGAGCTCCACCGAGATGGAGACGTCGTCCAGCGCGGTGACGCCGGGAAAATCCCGACCAAGTCCCTCAGTCTCAAGATAGGCCACGGCTGTCGGTCCAGGAGTTGGGGGGATCCAGGATCCCCGCCGGGCATGTTCAGCGCCGTTGCGGCGGCCCGGCCGAAAAGGAGAGCGAGGCCGCGGCCGAGCCGCGGCCTCGCTTGCGGTCTTACTTCACGTTGTCCTTGGTCAGCACGGCGATGCCGGTGTCGATGTACTTCGGCGTATCGGCGCCGGTCGCCTTCTGCCACATCGTCATCACGGACCAGTAGCCCTGCATTTCCGGCTTGGTCGAGGACGAGCTGTCGGCAACGCCGTCCTTGATCAGCTGGATCATCTCGGGGAGGTCGTCGAGGCCGACGAGGTGAACCTCACCGGTCTTGCCAGCTTCCTTGATCGCCTGGCCGATGCCGATCGGACCGGCGGCATCGCAAGCGACCCAACCCTTCAGGTTCGGGTTGGCCTGCATGATCGCCGCGGCCTGCTTCTGGGCAGTCTCGATGTCGTCATTGTCGATGCCGGTGGCGACGACCTTGATGTTCGGATGCTCGGCAAACACCTTCTGGTGGCATTCGGCGCGGATGGCATGGTTCGGCGCGGTGGGCACGCCCATCATGATGGCGACTTCGCCACCCTCTTCGCCGAGCAGCTCGACGAGGCGACGCGAGGCGATCGAGGCCTGCTCGCAGAAGTCGTTGCCGATGCTGGTCAGCTCCATGCCTTCCGGCGCGACCGAGTCGAAGATAGTGACCGGGATCTCCTGGCCGACAGCCTCCTCGAGCGGAGCGCGGTTGCCGCTCGGGTCGAGCAGGTCGATCGCGATGCCGTCGGGACGCGTGGCGATGGAGCTTTCGAGGATCTGGTTCTGCTGAACGACATCAGCCTGCTGCGGCGCGCTGTACTCGATCTGCACCTTGGCGCCGGTCTGCGCCTCGATCGCCTGGGCGGCAGCCTTGGCGCCGTCGTTCACCTTGTCGAACCAAGGATGCACGACCTTCGGGATGATGACGAAGCGATAGCTGTCTTTCTTGGTGGTGCCCGGCGCGGCGTCCTGCGCGAATGCCGCCGTCGAAGCGAGCAGAAGGCCAGCCATAGCCAGCCGGAACAAGGTCTTCATAGTGCCTCCCAAGGTTGGGTTCGAGCTTCAAGTGGCGGCGCCGACGATCTCCTCTCGATCGGCAAACCCGCTCGACGGCACCCGTTACACATGTAATCTGAAATTTACAAGAGGCGCGCGAGCCACCTGTGGAAAGCATCGGATGCAACGATACGATGCGTAGCGCCCTCCCAGGCATTTGCAGCCCTCCCCCGCCCGCACGCGCAGAGACGTGCACTGACGCGCCGATGCGGCCATGCGCACCAACTCGAAGGGACGAGAAGGTTTCGTGTCCGGTCACGGGAAACTTTCATGCGCAGAGGGAACCCCTGGCTCCGCCGCGGGTTGGGCGTTCACCCTACCGCGACCAGGCGGGGCTGCCGGCATGAAAGGTCTGTTGAAATGGCGACTGTAGTAGGACCATCGAAGCACCGAACCGCATCGAGCCACGCCAAACGTCCAGTCCGAAGGTCCTCCCCCACCGAAGATCCGGGCGAGAACGGGCTCCGGACGGGCGATGGAAATCGCGGCAAGATGCGGAAGAGCGGCGCTCCTCGAAAGGGTGGCGCGGACGACAAGTCGACTCCGCCAAGGCCTGGAAACTTCGCATGGTGGGCGTTCTGAGCCCCCGAAGCAGGGCGGGCCACTGAACAAGGATCCATGGATTTCGAGACGCACGGTTTTCCCAGCATATTTAGCTTGTTAGCTGAACTGGA
>Ga0182741_1002485_pt1 | contig 21294 bp, 17 predicted proteins | sample eDN5th37CBELigOP_FD_128874 | JGI IMG/M metagenome (GOLD analysis project Ga0182741, IMG submission 128874) | Enriched Organic Plus compost microbial communities from Emeryville, California, USA - eDNA 5th pass 37_C BE-Lig OP (version 2) (version 2) ... | reverse complement strand
GCCGAGCCACCGTGGAGGAGGTGTTGAAGTTTCTTGCCGAGTTGCATCATGGCACCTCTCCGATTGTATGCCGCCGAATGACGATCATCAGGCTAGCATTCCATTCACGGACCATCCACCGCGCCAGATCGAATGAAATTCGATAGGGCTTCTGCACTCCTCCTGCGCTATCGGGAGCATCAGGGGAAGCGCCAAAGCAGGATTATCTCGCCTATTCGTCCTCTTCTTCACATCGCCGCGGTGACGGATTCGGTATCCCGCCCGGGATGGAATTCGGAAAGGGCGCGATGTCCAAGGTCATTGGAGGGCAGCGAGTGCTTTCCTTCTGGAATGAGTTTCTCATTTGATGAACCAGGGACCAGAAGCGCGTGCCGCGGACATCTGTCGAGAACCATATCTCCTGCGTCGCCGGTGTCGACGGCGGTATAGATTGGAATTTCGGCAGACAGCGCGGCCTCGGGCTGTGAGCCGTGACAAAGGTTGCCGGCTCCCGTACAACTTTCGCCACCAAGGGGAGCCCGATAGGGCTGAGATTCCGCGCGCGCGGTCACCCTTCGAACCCGATCCGGATCATGCCGGCGAAGGGATGGGGGATCTTCCGACCTGTCATTCTTGCGCCAGCCTTGCGGGAGGCCGTCTCATGTCTGCTGCATCCGGTCCCGAGCCTCGCCCGATCGCGGCGACCATCGCGGCCGTCATCCGCGATGGCCAGGTCCTTCTGGTCCGCCGGGCCAATCCGCCGGATGCCGGCCTCTGGGGCTTTCCCGGCGGGAAGATCGACGTCGGCGAGACCGTGGAGGCCGCGGCTGTCCGTGAGCTTCATGAAGAGACCGCGATTCACGGTGAGGCACGCCATGTCTTCACCGCCGTCGATGCTTTCGAACGCGACGAGCACGGCCATGTACGGCGCCACTTCATCCTGATCGCCGTGCTCTGCCGCTGGCTTTCGGGCGAGCCGCAGGCCGGCGACGATGCGCTGGACGCGCGCTGGTTCGACCTTGCCGGACTCGAGAATGCCGATCTTGCCATGAGCTTCGGCGTGGCCGAGGTCGCCCGGCAGGCCCATGCGCTGGCGCTCTCCGAATCCGAGGCCGCCCCGACCGAAATCGCCAGACGAAACCAGGGATCACACCGATGACCGAGCGCTTCACCGAAACCCTTCGTCGCGCGAGCGAGCCGACCTGGTCGCGAGCCGTGGAGCATCGCTTCGTCTGCGAGCTGTTCGTGGGAACGATCCCTGACAGGGTGATGGCGGGCTACTTGATCCAGGATCACCGCTTCCTCGACAGTTTCCTGACCTTGCTCGGCGCGGCCATCGCCACCGCCGACCGCTTCGAGGCACGGCTGCGCTTCGGCCGCTTCGTCGGCATGGTCTCGGGTGAGGAGAACACCTACTTCCTGCGCGCCTTCGAGGCGCTCGGTGTCTCCGAGAAAGAGCGCGTCGAGACGCCGGACACGGAGCCGACCAAAGGTTTCAAGGCGATCATGCTCGAGGCGGCGGCGACCCGCTCCTATGCGGCAGCGCTCTCCGTGCTCAATGTCGCGGAATGGCTCTATCTCGACTGGGCGATGAAGGCGCCGAAGCCGCTTCCGTCAAACTTCGTCCACGCCGAATGGATCACGCTGCACGACAATCCCGACTTCCGGGAGTTCGTCTCATTCCTGCGCGTGGAGCTGGATCGTGTCGGACCGGCGGAGGAGGCAACGAGTCGCGACTTCTTCCTGCGCGCCGTCGCGCTCGAACGGGCCTTCTTCGATGCGGCCTATCAGGGCGAGGGCTGACCGATGGACGTCTTCGAACGGCTGAAGGCCGCGGCTGCCGCCGACTGGCGGAGCTACGTCGACCACGATTTCGTGCGCCGGATGGGTGCGGGCACGCTGCCGCAGGAAGCGTTCCGCACCTATCTCGTTCAAGACTATCTGTTCTTGATCCAGTTCGCCCGCGCCTATGCGCTCGCCACCTACAAGAGCCGCACGCTGGCCGACATGAAGGCGGCGCAGGCCGGTCTCGCCGCGATCCTCGACGAGATGGACCTCCATGTGCGGCTCTGCGGACGATGGGGGCTTTCGCCGGAGGACATCGAGGCTGCCCCGGAGCATCAGGCGACTGTCGCATACACACGCTTCGTTTTGGACTGCGGCGCGGCCGGCGACCTGCTCGACCTGCATGTCGCGCTCGCCCCTTGCGTCATCGGCTATGCCGAGATCGGCCGCAACCTGACGCCGAACGGAATCGATGCACTCGGCGATCATCCCTATCGTGAATGGATCGCCGAATATGCCGGCGAGGGCTATCAGGGCGTTGCCACCAACGCACGGCGTCATCTCGACGATCTCGCGGCGCGGGCGATGACCGAGTGTCGCTTCACCGAGCTTGCCGCGCTGTTCGGCAAGGCGTCACGGCTTGAGGCCGACTTCTGGCAGATGGGGCTGGACGCCGCCGAACGCTGACCGCCCGGTGTCATCGCGTGCGTGAAGGCGCCGAAGGAAGACCTTGGTCAGTCTCCAGTCCGAGGTCACTCACCGGTCCGAGCATCACGCGTGCGGCTTGTTCGCGTCTGACTTTATACGTCTTGCAACGATTAAACTAACGGCGGGATTGTCGCGCGTAGCTGCTCGGATTGGTTCCATGGAACTCTCGGAAGATCTTGCTGAAGTGGCTGAGATTGTCGAATCCCACGCTCAGCGCGACGTCGGTCACGGAGCGTCCCTCTGTCAGCATGGAGGCTGCCGCGCTCAGCCTGATGTCCTTCAAGTAGGCATGGACCGAGTGGCCGACAGCGGACCGGAAGCCGGCTTTGAGCTTTCGCTCGCTCAAGCCAACGGTCCTCGCGAGAACGGGAATCGTCCAATCCTCTTCGAAGCGGTTATGAAGAAGCTCCCGTGCCCGCGCGAGCTTGTCCTGATCGGTCGCGGCAAGCCGGCACCGATCAAGCCCGTTGCCGCCCAATATCGAAATGGTCAGCGCAAGCGCCTCGAGCGCTTTGGCTTGGAGAAAGAGCCTCCTGACGCGCTCATCATCGAACCGCGAGTCCATCATCTGGGCAGCGGCCGACAGAAGCCTCGCGTGGGCTGGGAATGCGATGAATATCGTTCCGCTCTCCGGCACGCTGCGGTCGACAAAGAGTTCGCGCGCAAAACGCGAGAGCGGAACCCCGCCGGCCTCTTCGAGAAGCGTCGTCGTGAATCGAATGTCGACCAGGCGGATGCGCTGCTGTCCGCTTAGCCAGTTCGTGCCTGAAACGGATGTCTGGCTCGCGAAGACCACCGCCGATCCTGGCTCGATGACGAGCGGGCTGCCTCCATCCAGACAACTGGTGATGCGGCCATCCAACAGCATCGATAGAGAAAATGTGGCCGGACCGTTGAGCGAAATCGAATGATCGCTTTCAACCCAAAAGTCCGCGCTGCCGATCGACATCTGGCCGAGATCGTCATAGCGACGTTTCGCGTCGGCTAAGCCGAAAGCGTGGTCGAGCTTGGCGACCGTTCGAGCCCAGACCGCTTTTGCCAGTGGATCCTCATTTGAATCAGGAACGGCACTCGATGCCGACATTGGATTATCTCCAATCAACTCCAATCCCGACCGGTTTCGTTCGGATTCCGTCAACGCCCGTCCCGAAAACGTTAGCCGTGATCAATGATGTGCAGAATAACAAACGAGCCACGACAGCGGAAGGGACGGGGGCTAATTTGGAAACATTCTCAATAAGATACGCCTTGCTGACATCGGCGCTGCTGATTTCCTCAGAGGCCGCGGTCGCGCAGACGATCGAACTTGAAGAGTTGCAGGTTACGGTCAACAAGCGCGAACAACCGCTGTCCCGTGTCGATGGCGCGGCATCGGTTCAGACCGCGGAAGACCTTCAGCGCGCTGAAGTGAAGAACGTTGCCGATCTGGAAAAGGTTTTTCCTGGGCTCGTGATTCGCCAACGTGGCAACCGCGCCTATTCGAACTTCACCGTCCGTGGAATGTCATCGCCGGACTTCTACAATCCGACAGTTCAGGTCTATGTCGATGGCGTTCCGCAAACCGATGCGTTTCTGACGCAGGAGCTGGTCAACGTGGAGCGTGTCGAGTTTCTGCGCGGGCCGCAAGGAACGCTCTATGGCCGCAACGCCTATGGCGGCGTTCTCAATATTATCACGCGGCGGCCGCGCGATAACAGCGTCTCGGGCGGCGTAACCGTGACGACGCAGAACACCTCCGGGCATCTCTATGCGACGGGCGCCTACCGGGACGCCTGGTTTGCGGATATCGCCATTCGCGGGTTCGACGATCGCGGGCAGATCACCGATCCCCGGACCGACCAAAAGGTCGATACGGTCAATACATGGAGCGGCCGAGCACAGATTCGCTATGCTCCGCTCGATGGTCCGTTCGACATGACGGCCTATGTGTCACGCGAGCGGATGAAATCGCGTGAGGAAATCTATGTCCTCGACAGTCAGGTCAATCAGCGTCTCTATCCGGTCGGAGTGCCTTATCCGTTCCTTGATCGTGATACGATGTCCGGCGCGCTCTCATGGAACTATGCCATGGGCGCTTTCAAGTTTTCGAGCATCACCTCGTATCAGAACGTCGATCTCGAACGCTCATTGTTCGGAAGCCAGAATCCGGAGACGGTGCGATCCTGGTCGCAGGAGGCGCGGCTGACATATGACGCCGGCGGACCGCTCACCGGGATTGTCGGCGTTTACTATCAGGATGCGGCGTTCAGCCGCTCTCAACGGACTGGTCCGCTCCGGCGCAACGAGGTCGACAGCCGCTCGATGGCTGCGTTCGGCGAATTCAGCTATGCGATCACCGATCGACTGACGGCCACGTTGGGGGCGCGTCTGTCGCGAGATGAATCCGAGATTCGCTATCGAGGAGCGTTCGGCTTTGACAATTCGGCCAGCTTCGACGGTTTCACGCCGAAAGTGTCGCTCGGCTATCAACTGACCGACGAGGCGCGCATCTATGCGCTGGTGTCGCGTGGCTATAAGGCCGGCGGGTTCAACCATGCCGTTTCGACACCCGCCGACGCTGCTCCCTATCGGCCGGAAACCGCCACCAATTACGAGGTCGGAGCGCGCACCTCGTTCTTTGATGGTCGGCTCGACCTGTCGGGCGCGGTGTACCATATCGATTCGAAGGACAAGCAGATCTACGTCGGCGCGGTGCCCAATCTGGTGATCCGCAACGTCGGCGAGGCCAGCAGCACGGGTGTCGAGCTGGAGGCGACGGTGCGTCCGACGGACCTGCTCACGCTCACGGCTGCGATGACTTACGGTGTCTCGCGGTTCGACACATTCGTCGATCCCATGACGGGGGTGGATTATGGTGGAAACCGGGTGCCTTATGCTCCCGACACGACGCTCCATTTGTCGTTCCGGCAGGTCATTCCCCAAACCTTGTGGGCCGGCGAACTCGCCTTGACCGGCGCGCTGCATCACTTCGGCAAGACCTATTTCGACGAGGCCAACACACTGGGGCAAGCGGCCTACACGACGTTCGACCTGGGACTTGAGGCGGAGGTGAGCAAGGGCGTCATGCTGAAGGCCTTTGCGACCAACCTGACCAATGAGATCTACCGCACCTACAGCTATCGCTCCGGCCCGAGTGTCTTCAGCAATATCGGGCAGGGCCGGTTGATCGGTGCATCGTTGCGCGCGTCCTTCTGATGACGGATTCGGTATCCGAAACGCGCGCCGCGCCAACGGCGGAATCCGGAGCGGACGATCGTGGTCTTCCGCTCCACCGGATTCTGATTGCGATCACCGGCATCTATCTCGTTCAGAGCCTGATCGGCGGCCTGACGTTCCAGGGCATTCCCGCAGCATTGAGGGCAAGCGGGGCCTCCCTGGAGGTGATCGGCCTGTTCTCTCTGGTGATCGTGCCTTGGGCGCTCAAGTTTCTTTGGGCGCCGGCCGTGGAGCGATACCGGCTCCCGTTCGGTGCGCCGCGCCGGTCCAGGCAGGTGGTCGCCGCCTCCCAGGCCACCGCCGGCTTAAGCATCCTGGCGATCGCAGTCGCCGGGCCGCAGTCCGCCTGGCTGCTTCTGGCTCTGCTCGCGATGCTCGCTTTCGCAGCGGCCACAGCCGACATCGCCTGCGATGGTTATGCGATCCAGCAGCTTTCCGTGAAGGATCGGGGCTGGGGCAACACCGCCCAGGTGGGGGGCGGCTATCTCGGGATAGTCCTCGGCGGCGGGCTGTTCCTTGTCATCCTGGGAACCTACGGGTGGTTCGCGGCCTGCGTGGCGATGTGCGCTCTGCTGGCGGTCTTCACGCTTCCATTCCTGATGACGCCTGAGCCCGCGCTGGGCGACAGCCGGCGCGAACGTCATAGGCCCTCGCTGCGCTACGCGCTGGCGCGGCCGGAGGTCCGCTTCGGGCTGCTGATCGCGGTGGTGTTCGAACTGGGCGTGCGGCTTGTGCAAAGCATGAACGGGCCGTTCCTGATCGATCGCGGATTCGACCTCGTCAATCTGGGTTTCCTGAAAGGGGGCGGGGCCATCATCTCGGGGCTTGTCGGGACCTTCTTGGGCGGGCTGGCGGTGCGTCTCTGGGGCGCGCGCTTCTGTGTCGTCCTTGCGGCGATCCTTCAAGCAACCGCGCTGGTGGCGCTCTTTGCCGTCAGCCTTCCGGCCGCGGCGCCATTGTGGCTTCTCGGGAGCGTCAGCGTTGCCAAATCGGTCATCATGGCCTTCGGCTTTGTCTCGCTCTACGCGCTGCTGATGGGATTTTCGTCGCAGCGACAGGCCGGCGTCGATTTCACGCTGTTCCAATGCGCCGACGCGCTTGTGGCCGGCCTTGCCGGATTCTCGAGCGGCTTCATCGCGCAGCGTCTCGGCTATCCGATCTGCTTCGGCCTTGCCGCCGTGTTCGGCTTGATGGCGTGCCTTGCGATCCCCTCGCTGGTCAGCCGCGCCAGCAAGGCGCAATCATCGAAAGTCTCTCCATGACCAAGCCGCAAGCTTTGATTGTCGGGGCGGGTGTTGCCGGCTTGTCCGTCGCATGGTGGCTCAACCGGGTCGGTTGGCGGTCCGTCATCGTCGAACGCGCGCCCAATCTTCGAACGGGAGGCTATATGATGAGCCTGTCCGGACCGGGCCACGAGGTGGCGCGACGGATGGGCTTGCTGGAGCGCCTCGAACAAGAGCGTCATCGAGGCGGCGACAGCGTCTATTTCGATAAGAGCGGCCGCAAGATCCTGCGGTTGCGACACCGGGAGTTCCTGAAGGATTTTCCCTACCTCGTTCTCCGCCGGACGTCGCTGGTCAAGGCGCTGGCGGATATGGTGACGGAGCATTCCGATCTTCGTCTGTCCACAGAGGTCACGGATACGCGGCCGGGCGACGAGAAGGTGGGCATCACGCTCTCTGACGGCACCGGCCTCGAAGCCGACCTCGTGATCGCGGCCGACGGCGTGGGGTCCGCGATGCGGCGCGCGATGATTGCTCCCGATGCCGAGGTGCTCAAGCCGCTAGGCTACCGGTTTTCCGCCTATGACGTGCCCGAACGCACGCTTCCGGATGCCGACTTTTTGTCCTACGCGGCGCCGGGTCGGATCAGCGAGTTCTATAAGCTGTCGGAGGGACGCCTTGCGGCATTGCATGTCTGGACAACGGCTGGCGAACGGCGGGATCCTTGCCGGCCGGCGTTCGATGAGCTGCGCGAGGTGTTCGGCGACGATCATCGCAATGTCGGCGATATCATCGCGGCGGGTGAGCGTGAGCAGCGCGCGCCACTGATCGACGATATGATGTTGGTGGAGGCGCCGACCTGGTCGCGTGGGCGGATCGTTCTCGCCGGCGATGCGGCTCATTGCATCACATTGATCTCGGGGCAGGGGGCCGGGATGGCCATGACCGGAGCAGCGGTTCTGGCGGAGGAGATCGGCCGGACCGGGCACATTCACGACGCCTTGTCGGCCTACGAGGCGCGAATGCGCGGCCCGATCGGCCGGCTTCAGGAGCGCAGCCGCAACATCGCGCGCTGGTTCGTTCCTCAGAGCACCATCGGATTCCACTTTCGGAACTTCGCCTTGCGCAGCATGCCAGCCTGGATGCTGGCGCGGTACTTCAGGCGGACTTTGCAATCCGAAGTTCTAGTATCCACTCTGGATATGCCGGACCATCAGGCGATTCTGAAGGTTCCATGAAGGATACGCGATGACCCACCACGCGATTCCATGTCCTGATCGCGAGCGTCTCAAGCCGCCGCCCGCCGCATCCGTCAGCAACCGGATGTTGCTGGTGGTCATTCTAACGCTCGTGACGATGGTCGCCGAGATCGCTTTCGGCTGGCTCACCGGGTCGGTGGCGCTTCTGGCCGATGGCATTCACATGGGAACCCATGCGGCCGCCATCGGGGTGGCCTGGTTCGCACACACGTTTGCGCGACGCTACGCAGGGGACGAACGCTTTTCGTTCGGAACCGGAAAGGTCGAGCCGCTCGCGGCGTTCGGCAGCACGATCCTTCTGGCGCTGGCCGCCATCGCCATGGTTGTCGAGGCGGTCGAGCGGCTTGTCTCGCCGCAGCCGATCCAGACCCGGGAGGCCCTGATCGTGGCCTTCATCGGCCTGGCCGTGAACCTCATCAGTGCCTGGCTGCTCTCGCATCGCGGCGATGACGCGTCGCACGACCATCACGGGCACAGTCACAGGCATAGCCATGGACAGGACCTGAATGTCCGAGCGGCCTATCTGCATGTCATTACCGATGCGCTGACGTCGGTGTTGGCGATCGTGGCGCTGTTGGCGGCCGCGATGATCGGGATCGTATGGCTCGATTCCCTGGCTGCCGTTGTCGGCGCGGCCGTTATTCTTCACTGGTCATATGGGCTCGCACGCGATTCCAGCGTGATGCTGTTGGATCGTGAGGCGTCACTCGACATTCGCCATTCCATCGAGCGGGCCATCGAATCCGATGGCGTCAGCAAGGTGACGGATCTTCATCTCTGGCAGGTGGCCTCCGGGCGCTATTCTCTGGTCGCGTCGGTGGCCGCCGGGCGCTCCGTCACGCCCGGCGATATCAAGGCGAGGCTGCCGCGCGATCTGGCGATCGTTCATCCCGTCATCGAGGTCAACTGAACCCCGATGCGAGCCTGTCTTTGCGCGGTGCGCTGATCAGAGGGGCTTTTTCTCGATCTGGCCGTTGGCCCGCACGAACCAATATTCATTCTCGAAGGGCTTGCCGGCGATGCGGGCCGCCAGCCAGTCCGCGACCAGGATCGGCGGGAACGGGCCGAGGTTTGCTGCCGGCACATTGCCGACCGAATGGCGTGAATCCTGATAGACGACCATCTGCTTCGGCCCTTGCAGGGCCTTGACCAGTCGCACGGAATTCTCTGTCGGGGCCAGTTCGTCGAACTCGCCCGCCACGCACAGGTAAGGCACCTTGATGCGCTCGGCGTGGCCTTCCCAGGTCATGCCCTGCCGCATGCGGTCGAACTCCGCTTCGTCGGTGATGCCGGACATGTACATGAATCGTTTCTTGAACGTCGGCGAGGCTTCCTCGAAAATCGTGTGACAGCCGGGTTCGTGGCAGACCGCCATGACAGCGCAGGCCGAGATGCGCGGCTCGTGGGCGGTCGCAATGGTTCCGAAGAACGTGCCGAAGCTGGTGCCCGCCAGAACGATTTTATCCGTGTCGATCTCAGGCCGCTTGGCGAGCCAGTCGCACACGGCCTTTCCGGTCTCGACCCAATTCTCCATCGAGAAATAGATGCCGAGCATCGGCGCTTCGTATTGACCGGGTCCGTCGATTGCCAGCACCGCCATGCCCCGGTTGAGATAGCGATCGCCGTAGAGCGAGACGGCTATCTCCTTGTAGCTGTCCATGCCGGGGATGGACACGACGATGGGAATCTTCCCGCCCGTATAATTCGGGGGCAGGTGAAGCCAGCCCGGCAGTGCGGTATCCTTGAATGGAATCCAGACAGCCTCGACCTTGCGGTCCGCAAGGCCGGCATACTTGGTATAACAGGCGCGTTTGCGAAGGTGGCAGGCGACATTGGCCTCGTCGTTCTGATCGTAAGGCCATTGGGCTGCGCCCCAATAGGCTGCGGCCATAAAGTAATTGTCCCTCGCCGTGATCATGCTGCCGGCGTCCTCGGCCGCCTGGGCCTTCGCCTCGCGGCGGCGAGCGACCGCCTCGAAAGCCGGCGCGATATCGTCCATGCGCTTGACGCGTTCACGGACACCAGCAATGTCAGCAAGACCTTCGGGCCCGCAGGGACTCGAGATGTAGATCGAGCGCGGCTGATCCCAATCCACGCCGTTCGCCCGGACGAGATTGTCCAGCACCCAGCGTTGCTCGCTGAAGCGACGCACATGCGGCTCGCCGCGTTTGTCCATGATAGGCTGTGGGATGCGCTCCATGACTTTCCTCCCTGCGCCCCGGCTGTTCCGGTGGTGTGAGGGACATTAGGCAAAGCCAGACTGGGTGGCCAGAGGAAGCGCCGCTTGCGGGTGAATCGGATCGCACTGTAACATGCTGGTCAACGGCGGGCGTGAAGACCTGCCGTCACCTAGGGAGAGAGCGGTGAAAATCCAGCGTCGTGCGTTCTTGAACCTCGCGACCGGGGCGTTGGCTCTGCCCGCGATTTCACGTCGTGGGTGGGCGCAGTCCTATCCGACCAAACCCATTCGCATGGTCGTTCAGGTGGCCGGCGGCAGCGCGCCGGATGTCGTCGCGAGGGTGATCGGAACCGACTGGCTGTCGAAGCGGCTGGGCCAGCCGGTCGTCATGGACAATCGTCCGGGCGCCAGCGGCAATATCGGAACCGAGCACGCGCTCCGTTCGGAGCCGGATGGCTATACGCTGCTGTTCTGCATGTCGGCGAACACCATCAATCCGTCACTGTTCACGGATCTGCGTTTCAATTTTCTGAAAGATGCGGAACCGGTGGCCTTGATCGGACCCATCCCGCTTGTCATGGAGGTTCATCCATCCGTGCCGGCGGAGACGATTCCGGAGCTCATCAAATACGCCAAGGCCAACCCGAACAAGCTTTCGATGGCGTCGAGCGGCAACGGGACGCCGCTTCACGTCGGCGGCGAGCTTTTCCAGATCATGGCCGGCGTGAAGATGCTTCACGTTCCATACCGGGGAGAACCGACCGCCCGGCCCGACCTGTTGAGCGGACGGGTTCAGGTGATGTTCGGTGTCGTTCCGACGTCGCTGCCGCATTTCAAATCCCGAAAGATGCGGGCGCTCGCGGTCAGCACCGAAAAGCGGCTTGATGTTTTGCCGGATGTGCCGGCGATGGCGGAGTTTTTGCCAGGATTCGAGGCCAGCGGGTGGTATGGAATCGCCGCGCCCAAAGGAACGCCACGGGATATCGTCGAGCTTCTGAACAAGGAGATCAATGCCGGCTTGGCTGATCCGAAGATTCAAGCGCGATTGGCGGATCTGGGGACGCTGGTCCGTCCGGGGTCAACGGATGACTTCCGCAAATTCATCGCCGGTGAGGTCGAAAAGTGGGGCAAGGTCATCAAGACCGCTGGAATCAAGCCGCAATAGCGGCCGACTCTGGCGTTTCCATGAGGCGGTGACCCGCTTCAGGTGGCGCGAGCGATTGCGCCACCTTGAGGTTTCTATCCAACAACCTGATAGCCGCGGGGAAAGCGTTGCAAGACCTTCGCGCCGCTGTCTGTCACCACAACCAGATGTCCGGTCTGGACACCGGCCTTGCCGTCACGGGTGACCACGTTGGGTTGCACCACCAAGGCCATGTTGGCCTTCAATGTCACGTCGGGAATGCCTCCGGCCGCCGGCCGGCTGTGCGAGCCGAGCACTGGCGGCAGATAGCCGCCGCCGTATCCATGGACCAGATCGTCGATGATCGTGAATCCCGAATCCTCGATCCGGTGCGATGCATCGACCAAGTCCCGCGCGTGCGCACCGGGCTGAACGGCCGCCAGAACGGCGTCCAGCACCTCCTCGGCAGCGGCATGCAGCTCGCGATAGAGCGCATTCGGCTCCCGGCCGATGAAGAAGGTGCGCAGCACCTGGCCGCTGTATCCCCAATAGTCCACGCTCAGCTCCGCCGATAGCACGTCGCCTTCGGTCAGCTTCCGGGCCGAGGCAAACTGGCGCGGCACCGCCGTATCGGGTGCATCCATGGATGTGCTGTGAAGGAAGTGAATGACATTCCGCGCACCGTAAGACAGGTACGAAGCCTGAATATGTCCGTGCAATTCGCGTTCGCTGACACCGGGCCGCGCCTGTTCGGCGAGAGCGGCCATCGGCAGGTCCGTGAGCGCGGCACCAAGACCGAGCCAGCGAATTTCCTCATCGGATTTGATGAGCCGTGCGCGAACGTATGCGCCGTTCATGTCGATGACATCAAACCGTTCCGCAAGCGTGGCGGCCTGGCCGGCCGTGATGCGGCCGATCAGGCCGATGCGACGCTTGCCGGAATGCGACGCCTCGATCGCATCGATGGCACGCTGTAGCGATCCGGCTTCCCCCCATTCGACCACGACGCCATGCGCGATCTGCTGGGCCAGCGGGAGGTGATTGTAGAATTGGATGAACATCCTGCGTCGTGTGTTCGGCCTGATCAGCGTGACCGCCTCAGCCGTAACAGGCCACCCGGTGATCCAGCCGGTTGCGGAGCCAGCGAACATGCTCTCAGCAACGATCAATGCCGACAGGTCTTCCTCCGCCATCATGCGATCGAGGGCCTGCGAGCGCCGTTCGATTTCAATGTCGGAGAACCGTGGATAGGACGGCGTGAGAAGATCAGAATATTCGGATTCAAGCCCCAGCTTCAACTGTTCGACAGTTGTCATCGACGTTCCCCCGTCTTCGTCCGTCGGACGAGATATATTATCGGCCTTGGATCGCGAACGGGATCGTTCGGCTCGTCATGGTCGCTGTCTTCGACCCGACAATATCGTCGGTCTGCCGTCGTCGGACGTCAACATATTCCTGTACCGACGCGCGTGTCGTGAGACGCGAAGGGACGGTGATGGTCGCGTGGCCAGCGACATAAACGGGATGACGTGCTTGTTGCGGGCATGCGTGTCCCCGCCGGTTGGGACGCTTCAACGTCCCCCGCCGCCGGATTGCTGTTGGAGGGTCTCCGCTGGCCTTTCGCGGAGGCTCATAAAATCGTTATAAATCAGTGACTTAGAAGGTTTTGACTTTGGATTGTTTATCCTTCCGCTGTATGCGCGCCGACGTTCACGGACATTTCGCCGATCGGGTCGGACATCACGCGGATGACATCGCCGGCCTTGATCCGGCCGACCCCCTCGGGGGTGCCGGTGAAAAGCACGTCGCCCGGATAGAGGGTGTAGAACGACGAAGCAAAAACGATGAGCTGACGAATATCGAAAATCAGGTCCCGCGTATTGCTGTTCTGCTTTTCCACGCCGTTGACCTCAAGCCGGATCGGAAGCTGATCGGGATCGCCGATCTCGTCCGGCGTCACCAGCCATGGACCCACGACAGAATAGCCGTCCATCGATTTCCGGAAGCTGCGGTCCTCGCTTCCGCGAACGGTCATATCCAATCCCACGCAATAGCCCGCGATGTGATCGAGGGCGGCGGCGCGCGTGATATCGCTGCCCTGTTTCCCGATGATCAGAACGATTTCGGCCTCATGCTCCGTCGTCCGCTCCGGAAAGCGAACGGGGATGGTCGCTGATGGGCCGATCAGAGACGAGTTGGCCTTCAGAAACATGCCTGCATCGCCAATGCTGGCCGTATTGTTAACGACCACATCGGTGCGCCGCTTCATCTCCTCGATGTGCTTCTTATAATTGACAGGCGCGGCGACCAGTTTGGACGGGCGCGCGACGGGAGAGAGAAGCTTGACCGATGACACCGGCTTGCCCAGCGTTCGGCCCGCCATGTCCTCAAGGCGTGAGCGCCATTGCGGCAGCGCCGCGATCACGGCATCGGCCCAGCCGGCATAGGGCGCAGCGGCGCGAATCTCGGTCTGGGCATCGGTGACGTCGTGCACCTTGTCGCCAACAACAACACCAAGACGGTCATCATCGTAACGGCACAGTCTCATTGGGATCCTCCCTGATGGTCCGCGGGCGCGAGGGCTCTGATCGTGAAATTGAACCGCGCACTCCGCAATCCTGAATCGCGCATGAGGCTAGAGACATCACACGCGGCAACGGCGGTCAATTGATGATCGAGCCGATCCTTCCGTGGGGGCCGGCAGGCGGCTCTGTCAAATCAGCGATTCCCAGGGAGAAACACCGAAGCGTTCCACCAGGAAGTCGATGAACAGCGAGGTGCGTCGCGGGGGCATGCGGTCGCGGACGAAGGCAAGCTGAAGGTTTCGTTCCGGGCCGACGTAACCGGGCAGCACCCGAACCAGCGATCGTCCGATCTCCTCGCGGGTGATGGAAAAGCTCGGCAGCATGGCAATGCCAACATCATTCTGCACGGCTTCGCGAAGCACCATGACGCTGTTGACGCTCAGAGAGCCGGAAACCTTCACCGTTGTGGCCGTCCGCTTCCCCCGCAATTCCCATTTGCGGTCGGGCGACACCGCCAGGTGGCTGAGGCAATTGTGATGGCGCAGATCGTCGGGCTGTCGCGGCACGCCATGCTTGGCGAGATAGTTGGCCGATGCGTAGGGCGCCCATATGACGGTCGCGAGTTCGCGGATGATGAGCGTGGACGAATTGATTGGTCCGAACATCAGAACAATATCGAAATTCCGGGCGATGATGTCGATCGATGGCGAGGAGTGCTGATCGATCATGATCGTTATCGAAATGCTCGGATATTTCCGGGTGAATTCGGAGATGATGCTGCTGATGTGGAGTGCCGCCACGGTGTGCGGGACGCGCACCTTCAGCGTTCCATGCGGTGCCCTCTGAGTGCCGCTGACGCTTTGTTCGGCTCGCGATACATCTTCAAGAATCCGAATGCAGGAATGATAATAGCTTTCACCTGTATTGGTCAGTCCAAGACGCCGTGTGGTGCGATTGAGAAGCTGCGAGCCGAGATGATCCTCCAGCGTTGAAATCTGCTTGCTCACCATCGATGTCGTCACGTTCAATTGATCCGCCGCCCGGCTGAAGCTGCCGCACCGGACGACATGAACGTAAGTGGTCATCAACTGAAGGATGTTCATGGCCAACGATTGTTGAACGGATGGAAACAGTCAAGTTCAAAAAGACGTATTGAACGCGCGTCCATGGCGTGAACCAATCATGACAAGAACGGTAGCGTCGCCACTGAAAGGGGCGGCAGCGCTGATGCGGTCAGGGAGGATGTCGCGGCCATGGTAGGGCTTGCAGTCCCAAAGATAGATGTCAGGCCGGAATGGTGGGACAATATCTTTGCCCCAAGTTCATGCTTGGTCCTCATCACGACCGTTGACGCATCGGGCCGCATCAACGCGGCCTCGTTCGGCACGTGCGTTCGCGTTTGCCACGATCCCGTCTGCATTGCCTTTACGGCAGGTGCCAGCAAAGACACGGCAGCGAACGTTCTGGAAACCGGCCAGTTCGTGGTCAATATCGTGCCGTTCGAACGCGACATTCTCGATAAGGTCCTGGTTTGCGGCCTGCCGTTCAAGGCGGGCATCGACGAATTGCAGGAGGCCGGTTTGACGGCTCTGCCGTCGCGCGTGGTCAAGGCCCCGCGCATTGCCGAATGCCGCAGCCACTTTGAATGCAGCGTCGCCTGGACTCACCAATGGCTTCATCGGCTGATGATCTGCGGCACCGTTGAAGCCGTCAGCATCGACGAGGATTGCGTGACGCCGCACGGCTCCATCGTCTGGGATCGGCTCAAGCCGGCGCACTATTGCGGCAGCCGCTATCGGGATCGGTTTGTTCCTGTTTTCGACCGGCCGACGAGAGCCGAGTGGCATTACGACGGGACGGACGATCAATTTCGTTCCGATGAAAACTGGCGCGCGGCCTACCAAAGCACCGACGGGCCAACCGGCTAGAGCACGATGATGTGGCCGTGATCCCGATCTGCGGCCGATCGGCTAGGGAGTGGAGAGTTCGAGAATGACAGTGACCGTGGCTGTCGATATTGGCGGCACCTTTACCGACCTCGTGGCCTATGATTACGCCGGCAACACGGTTGCCTATACGAAATCCCCGACAACCTACGACAATTTTGTCGATGGCATTCTTGATTGTTTTCGGAAGGCCAGCATCGATCCCGACCGGGTCAATTTCGTCAACCATGGCACGACGCTGGTCATCAATGCGCTGATCCAGCGCAAAGGCGCCCGCGCGGCGCTCGTGACCACCCGTGGCTTCCGCGACGTTCTAGAGATCGCGCGCGGCAATCGGCCTGATCCGTTCGACCTGCATTATCGTCGCGATCCACCGCTCATTCCCCGGCAGATGCGTTTCGAAATCGACGAGCGGATCGATTTCAGCGGTGAGGTGATCACGCCGCTGGACGAAGGGGCGCTGCCGCGCCTGGCGGAAAATCTGCGGAAGAATGGCATCGAAGCCGTCGCCGTGTTCTTCATGAATTCCTACGCCAATCCGATTCATGAGGAGATGGCCGCTCGCCGGCTTCGCGAGCTGTTGCCTGACGTCTATGTGACTTGCAGTACCGAGCTGACGCGCGAATGGTACGAGTTCGAGCGGACGTCCACGGCCGCCGCGAACGCTTATGTCGGACCCCAGGTCAACACCTATATCCGGCGGCTGGAGCGCGACCTGAAGACGAGCGGCTTCGGCGGGACGCTCTACATGATGGGTTCGAACGGCGGTTTGTTATCCGTCGAGCGCACATGCCGGCAGCCGATCGGGCTGGTTGAATCAGGGCCGATCGGCGGCTGTATCGGCGCCGGCGTCTATGCCGAGGCGCTGGGGTTCAAGAACGTCATCGCCTTCGACATGGGCGGCACGACAGCGAAATGCGCGTTGGTCGAGAACGGGCGCTTTTCCGTCGAGTCCATCTATTATGCCGGCGGCTACGTGAACGGGTTTCCGATCCGCTCGCCCGTGATCGATATCGTGGAGGTGGGCTCGGGCGGCGGATCAATCGCGCGGTTGGATTCTCAGGGGCGCCTCTCGGTCGGTCCCCAGAGTGCTGGCTCGACGCCAGGTCCGGCCTGTTATGGGCGCGGCGGAACCGAGCCGACTGTTACCGACGCAAATCTTGTGCTCGGCCGCCTCAACCCGGACCGCTTCTTGGGCGGCGAGGCCAGGCTCGATGCCGATGCGGCCAAGCGGGCGCTCGATTCGATCGCGGAGCCGTTCGGATACCGGGGGCCGGACCGCACGGTTCGGATGGCGGAGGGAGTGCTGTCCATCGCCACCGTGATCATGGCGGGCGCGATCAAGAAAATCTCCGTTCAGCATGGCCTCGATCCACGCGATTTCGTCCTGTTCTGTTATGGCGGTGGCGGGCCGCTGCATGCCGGCGCTCTGGCGCGGGAGCTGTCGATCCCGACCATCATTGTTCCGCCGGAGCCCGGCAATTTCTCGGCTGTGGGCATGTTTCTGGCCGATGCGCGGCTCGACCTGTCGAAGACCTTCGTCGGCATGCTCGACAGCGATCATATCGCGTCCATGGCGGAGCTTTTCTCAGAAATGGAGGCGGATGCGCGCGCCGTCCTTCAGAAAGAGTTCGACTCGTCCGACGTGTTCTTCGAGCGCCATGCCGAGATGCGCTGTGTCGGTCAGCGGCACAATATCAAGGTTCCAATCTCCGGCTTGAACGATCCTGCCGCCATCCGCGAGGCCTTCGATCGGGACTACAAGCGTCGATACGGTCACGCGGATCAGCGCGCCAAGGTGGAGTTTCAGGCGCTCCATCTCTCCGCCTTCTCGGCCATGCCGAGACCCGCGCTCGACAGGCTGCCTCGAACCGCGCCGGCGGACGACATCCAGTTTGGATCGCGGCCGGTGCATTTCGGTGACGAACTCGGGATGGTCGAAACGCGCGTCTATGACCGCAGCAGCATCCCCGCCGGCTTTCGCGGCGAGGGACCGGCGGTCATCGAGGAATACGGCTCAACCACCATCGTCTGGCCGGGCGACACGTTCGAGATCGGCCCGCTTCACGAAATTCGGATCCATTGCGCCAAGGGAGGCGATCGTCAATGACCTCTCATCTTGCGACGCGCCCTGAAATGGCGACCGACATCGACCCGATCACACTCGAGGTTGTGCGCCATGGGCTGGTTTCGATCGCCAATCAGATCGATGCCAACATCAAGCGCACCGCTTTCAGTCCCTATATTTACGAATACAATGACTTTGCTGTCGGACTCGTGGACGCCGAAGGTCAACTCGTTGCGCAATGCACGGGTGGTATGCCGCCTTTCGTGGCCGACTCGGTCGGAACGGCGGTTCGCGACGGCCTGTCGATCTACGGGCGGGAGCGGCTGCATCATGGCGACGTGGTGCTCTGCAATCATGCCGCGGTGCAGGGCCAGCATCTGAACAACACGGTGATGTACACGCCGATCTATGCGGGGCCACAGAAGGACCGTTTGATCGGCTTCTTCGCGATCAACGTCCATTGGATCGATATCGGCGGAACGCAGTCCAATTCCACCGACATCTTCATGGAAGGGCTTCAACTGCGCTCGATCAAGCTCTGGTCCAAGGGCGAGCCGATCGAGGAGGTTTATCGGATCATCGAGAACAACACCCGTCTTCAACAGCAGTTGATGGGTGACATCGCCGCTCAGCTTGCGGGCTGCTTTCTCGGCCGCGATCTGACGGCGGACCTTGCCAACAAGTATGGCGTATCCACGTTCGAGCGAACGGTCCAACTCATACTCGACCAATCCGAAGCCGCTGCCCGGGCCTTCATTCTCAAGATGAAGGATGGTGTCTATCGCTACGAAACCTATCTCGACAACGACCGTTCGGGCGATACGCCTGTTCCCATCAAGGTTTCGGTCATCGTTGATGGCGACGAATTGACCGTCGATTACACGGATCTCGCCGAGCAAGCGAAGGGCCCGATCAACTCCGGCTATTTCGGAGGCGGTCAGACCACGGCACGGGTGGCGATCAAGTATCTCATGGGTCCTGAGGAGATGGCCAATGAGGGGACGTTCCGGCCGATCAGGCTCATCCTGCCACAAGGCAAGCTGCTCAGCGCCGATCCGACCGCACCGATGTACATGTATCCGACGCCGTTCCCGACGGTGATCGATGCTGTCATCAAGGCGCTGGAGAACGCGCTTCCAGAGCGCGTTCCCGGTGGTCATTTCGGAACGCATTCCGGTGTCCGGTTTTACGGCCGCCGCGCCGACGGTTCATTTTTCGACAGCCACGACAGCGGACATGGCGGCTGGGGTGCCTGCGCCACCCACGACGGCGCTGGGCCGTTCCGGACCATGGCGCATGGGGACACCCGCATCATTCCGCTCGAGCTTCAGGAATCGCTGTTGCCGTTTCGCATCGAGGAATTCTCTTTGCGGGAGAATTCGGCGGGCGCTGGAAAATTTCGTGGCGGTTTCGGTTTTCGCAAGCGTTACCGCATCACGCAACCTTGCTTGTTGGGCACCAATCTGGATCGCACCAAGTTTCCACCCTGGGGTGTGAAGGGCGGAAGCGAGGCCAAGCCAGGTCGCTTCACCATCGTCAAAGGTGGTAGCGGCGAGGAAGAGGTCATCGACAAGCAGAACGCTTATCCGCTCGAACCGGGCGATATCGTCTGCGTCGAAACCGGTGGCGGTGGCGGTTATGGCCCGGTTGGAGAACGGTCTCTGGATCTGATTCAGCAGGACGTCGACGCTGGCTTGGTGACACGCGATGCCGCCGAGAAGGAGTATGGCGTGCGTTTCGGTTCAGACGGCAGGGTTGAACGCTGACTTCAAGAAACAATGCAAAGGCATGTCAAAAATCATGTCATCCAAAGGGAGAGAACCATGATCGAGAAGGGTGGAGCATTTTTGTCCGCGTCGGCGATCGCATTGATGCTGGCGTTCTCGGGCCTGACGGCCGGCCCTGCGGCGGCCGATCCGGATGCTGCGTTGAGAGAGTTGGCAAAGCAGGCTGCCAAGGAGGGCACCTTGCGGCTGAGTTGGAGCCAATCCACGCTTGCCGGAAGCCAGGGTGCGCAACAGTTCGAGGCGGCACTCAATAAGCGCTTTGGAACCAACATTCGCATCGAATTTGTTCCCGGCGCGGCGATGGCCCAAATCGGAAACCAGCTCGCGACGGAGTTCGCTGCAAAGCAGAGTGCCCATGTGGATGTCTGGCTCGGCGCGGCGGCGCAGATGGCGCCGTTGGTGCGGCTGGAGTTCTTCGAGAAGGTCGATTGGGCGCGTTATCTCGATCCGTCACTGGCCGACCGTGCGGTTGAGCTGGACGGCGAGATCGTGCGGATCGTGACGGGACTGTCCGGCGTGACCTACAATTCGGCGCAAGCGCCGATGAAGCCCACCACGATGGCGGATTTCCTGCGCCCGGAATGGAAGGGCCGGATTGCATCGACGCCCTATGCCGCGAGCTTCGATGTTCTCCTCGCGGACGATGTGTGGGGCAAGGACAAGACCTTCGATTATGTGCGGCAGCTTTCAAAACAGATTTCGGGACTGATGCGCTGCGGCGAGTCGGAGCGGATCGCGACCGGTGAGTTTCTTGCCCTGGTGATGGACTGCACCGGCCAGGATGCGCTCGTCTGGCAGGAAAGGGGCGCGCCCATCGAACAGATGGTGCCGCGCGATGCCGCGCAGCTCCGATACTATTATTTCGCCGTGCCCAAACACGCCCGCAGCCCGGCCGCGGCCAAGCTCTTCACGGCTTTCTTTCTGAGCCCGGAGGGCCAGAAGATCGCATGGGGCACCTGGAAAACCGACCTGCATTTCATCCCGGGCTCGAACATGGCCAAGCAGGTGTCGGCGCTTGAAAAGGAAGGTGTGAGCTTCAAGGAGGTCACTGTCGAGTGGTGGCTGAAGCATCCGGAGATCGACGCGCAGAAGCGTGATCTGATCAAGATCCTCACCTCCCGGTAGCCGCCGGCGTGGGCCTTCTCATTGGACGGGAGGGCCCGCTGACGCCAGCGGTGTGTTCGAGCCTGCATAATCCAAGCCCGCATCAGCGGCAGAGACCAATTCTTCAACGATCCAACGATGGTCATTCGTGGTGGCACGGGCATGAGTTCGATTGCACAGGAACAGGTTCGGTCCCGGCTTCATGATCGGATTGGCGATCTCTTGCCGACATCGATGCTGGCCGTTGTGCTGGTTGTCGCCTTTGTCATCATGGCTCATCTGGCCGTGATCCTATGGCTGAGTTTCACGGATGGCGCGCCCGGCGCTGATGCCCTGCGTTACGGCTTCGCCAATTATACCGAGGTGTTCACCGATTCCCGCACCATCGATGT
>Ga0182741_1002483_pt1 | contig 21316 bp, 18 predicted proteins | sample eDN5th37CBELigOP_FD_128874 | JGI IMG/M metagenome (GOLD analysis project Ga0182741, IMG submission 128874) | Enriched Organic Plus compost microbial communities from Emeryville, California, USA - eDNA 5th pass 37_C BE-Lig OP (version 2) (version 2) ... | reverse complement strand
GGGTAGATGAGATGGGGATTCTTGATCTGCGGGTTGGCCTGCCAGATCTCCGGCCACAGCCACGGCTTCTTCAGGAAGCGGGCGGAAATGTCCCAGAGGGTGTCCCCTCGCTTGACCACGTAGGTGTCCGGGTGGTCCCCCGCCATTTCGGCGGCGGCGGCATAGCTGCCCACGGTGATCGCCGCAACGGCGAGAACCGTACGAAAATGTTTAAACATGGCGGTATCTACCTGATTCCCCGACAGGTGGTCCGCACTATAGTCCAGAAAACCCGGCGCAACGCAAGCGCTCGCGTTAGAATCCGTGAGGCCTTGCCGGATTCCACTGGCGCCCCCATCTCGGACACATCATGGCACTGCTACCCATCCTCGAATTCCCCGATCCCCGGCTCCGCACCAAGGCGGTGCCGGTCGAGCCCGCACGGGTGACCGAGCCGGCGTTCCAGCAGTTGCTGGACGACATGTTCGAGACCATGTACGAAGCCCCGGGCATCGGCCTGGCCGCCAGCCAGGTGGACGTGCACCAGCGCTTCATGGTCATCGACATCAGCGAGGAAAAGAACGAACCGCGGGTGTTCATCAACCCGGAAATCGTCGAACGCGCCGGCGATCAGGTCTACCAGGAAGGCTGTCTGTCGGTGCCCGGCATCTATGCCGACGTCACCCGCGCCAACGAGATCACCGTGCGCTTCCTCGATCGCCGCGGACAGGCGCAGGAACTGCACGCCGATGGCCTGCTGGCGGTCTGCATCCAGCACGAGATGGACCATCTGGACGGCAAGCTGTTCGTCGATTACCTCTCGCCGCTCAAGCGCGAGATGGTGCGCAAGAAGCTGGCCAAGCAGCGCCGCCAGGCGGCGGCCTGACGGTCGCGCCGCGGGATTGATGGGCCGGGATGACCGGCCCGGCGGCCGTTGAGAGCCGGATTCGCAAAACAGCCGGGTTGCGGGTCGAATCGACGGCCATCTCCTCCCTTCGTTCCCGGATACCTCGCCTCCCATGAGAATCGTTTTTGCCGGCACGCCGGCGTTTGCCGTTCCCAGCCTGCGCGCCGCGCATGCGCGCAATGAAGTCGTCGCCGTCTATACCCAGCCCGACCGTCCCGCCGGCCGCGGCCGCGGGCTGACGCCTTCGCCGGTCAAGCTGGAAGCGATCCAGCGCGGCATTCCCGTGCTGCAACCGGAATCGCTGCGCAGGAAATCCTCGCAGGAAGCACTGCGCGAGCTGGCGCCGGACCTGATGATCGTCGTGGCCTACGGTCTGATCCTGCCGCAGGCGGTGCTCGATATCCCGCGCTACGGTTGCTGGAACGTGCATGCTTCGCTGCTGCCACGCTGGCGTGGCGCCGCGCCGATCCAGCGTGCGATCGAGGCCGGCGACGGCGAAACCGGCGTCTGCCTGATGCAGATGGAAGCCGGGCTGGATACCGGCCCGGTACTGCTGTCCCAGCGCACGCCGATCGGCGAGCAGGAAACCGGCGGCCAGTTGCATGATCGCCTGTCGGAACTCGGCGCGCGCGTGCTCGCCGACGGACTTGGCCTGTTGCGCGCGGGCATGCGCCCAGTCGCGCAACCGCAGCCGGACGCCGGCGCCACCTACGCGCACAAACTGGAAAAGCATGAGGCGCGGCTGGACTGGGCGCAGCCGGCCGACGCGCTGGCGCGCAAGGTGCGCGCTTTCGAACCGTGGCCCGTCGCCGAAGCGATCGTGGCGGGTGAACGCCTGCGCATCCACGGCGCGGTCGCACTGGATCTCGCACATGGCGCCGAGCCCGGCACCCTGCTCACCGCCGGGCGCCAGGGCCTGGACATCGCCTGCGGCCAGGGCGCGTTGCGCCTGCGGGTGGTCCAGCGCGAGGGCGGCAAGGCGATCACCGCCGCCGACTACCTCAACGCGCGCCGGGATCTGGTGACCGCGTGAATCCGGGTACGGGCGCCGCCGTCCGCGCATTGGCCGCGCAGATTCTCGACGCGGTCGCGCATCGCGGGCGATCGCTGAAGGCGGAACTGGCGGCGGCATTGCCGCGGCTGGAGGATCCGCGCGACCGCGCGCTGGCCGAAGCGATCTGTTTCTCCGCGCTGCGCCAGCGCGTCCGCTACGACGAGGCGCTGAAGCGCTGGATGCAGAAACCGCTGGGTCGCCGTGACGGTGACCTGCGCGCGCTGTTGTGGGTCGGCTTCGCGCAGATCGATGCATTGCAGTTGCCGGCGCACGCGGCGCTGTCGGCGACCGTGGAAGCGGCGCGCGCGCTGAAGCGTTCGCACCAGGCGGGCATGGTCAACGCGATCCTGCGTCGCGCCCAGCGCGAAGGCCTGCCCGCGGCCGCGCCCGAACGGGCATGGCCGGAGTGGCTGCGCGCGAAAGTGCGCGCGGACTGGCCGGATCGGGCGGAAGCCATTTTCGCCGCGAGCGCGGAAGCCGCGCCGCTCTGGCTGCGGGTCAATCGCGCGCGGATGCCGGCGGCCGATTATCTGCAACGGCTGTGGGAAGCCTTGCCCGGACTGGCCGCGCAGGCGACGCCGCTGGCCGTCGATGCGATCCGCGTCGACACGCCGGTCGCCGTCGCGGCCTTGCCCGGTTTCGCCGCGGGTGATGTGTCGATCCAGGATGGTGCCGCACAACTGGTGGCCGATGCGTTGGCGCCGGCCCCGGGCGCGCAGGTACTGGACGCCTGCGCCGCGCCGGGCGGAAAGGCCGCGCATCTGCTCGAACGGGACCCGGAACTGCGCCTGCTGGCGCTGGACGTGGACGCACGACGCCTGCAACGGGTGCGCGACACGCTGGCCCGCGTCGGCACCCGGGCGCGATTGCAGGTCGCCGACGCCGGCGCGCCGTCCGCCTGGTGGGACGGGCAGGCGTTCGATGCGGTCCTGCTCGACGCGCCCTGTTCGGCGACCGGCATCGTCCGCCGCCAGCCGGACGTGCTGCTGCACCGCCGCCCGGAGGACATCGACGCCCTGCGCGCACTGCAGGCGCGCCTGCTGGATGCGGCCTGGACCCTGTTGCGGCCCGGCGGCGTGCTGCTGTACGCCACCTGCTCGATTCTCAAGGACGAGAACGAACACCAGATCGATGCCTTCCTGGCGCGCACGCCCGACGCGCGCGCGGAGGCGCTGGATGCCCGCTTCGGTCACGCGTCGGGCGCGGGACGCCAGCGCCTGCCCGGCGAGGACGGCATGGACGGGTTCTACTACGCGCGGCTGGTGCGCAGCGGCGGAGCGTGAACCGGCCGACATTGGCCGGCCCGGAACGATCGTTCCGACAATTGGCTAACGGAACGCCGGTATCATCGCGCGCCATGATCAAGACCGACGACAAGACCGCGTTCTGGTGGTTCCTGCTGTTCGCGCTGGTGGTGATCGGCGCGGGCCTGGGCATGCGCGCGCCGTGGCCGGCCGACGAGCCGCGCTTCGTGCTGGTGGCCAGGCAGATGTGGGAGTCCGGCGAATGGCTGTTCCCGCATCGCGGCCAGGAACTGTATCCGGACAAACCGCCGCTGTACTTCTGGATGATTGCCTCGACCTATGCGGTGGTGCGCAGCTGGAACGTCGCCTTCCTGATTCCCTCGCTGCTGGCCGCGCTCGGCACGCTGGCGCTGACCTACGATTTCGCCCGCCGCACCTGGAACCGCCAGGCCGCGCTGTGGGCGGCCGGCGCGGTGCTGTGCGCCATGCAGTTCGTCTACCAGGGCAAGCGCGCGCAGATCGATCCGACCGTGGTGTTTTTCATCACCCTGGGCATGTACGGCATCGGTCGCCACCTTCTGCTGGGACCGAACTGGCGCTGGTACTGGCTGGGCTGCTTCTCCGCCGGTCTGGGCGTGATCAGCAAGGGCGTGGGCTTCCTGCCGCTGCTGGCGCTGATTCCGTACGCGCTGATGCGCTGGCGCGGCTGGCAGGGTCTGAGTGCGCCCGCCCCGAAGGGCGCGGCCCGCTGGTGGCTGGGGGGCGCGAGCTTCCTGCTGGCGATCGCGTTGTGGTTCGTGCCGATGGTGCTGACCGCGCTGACCAGCGGCGATCCCGAACACCGCGCCTACCTCAACGAGATCCTGTTCCGCCAGACCGCCACCCGCTATGTCGCCGCATGGCACCACCAGGCGCCGCCGTGGTACTTCCTGGAGGTCATCGCGCTGTTCTGGCTGCCGTTCTCGATTTTCATTCCGTGGCTGATCAAGCCGTGGCGCGATGCCTGGCGCCAGCGCGATGCGCGCGTAGGGTGGCCGCTGGCATGGATGCTGCTGGTGCTGCTGTTCTTCAGCGCAAGTCCCGGCAAGCGCGACATGTACATCCTGCCCGCGTTGCCGGCGCTGGCGTGGGCGGCGGCGCCGTTCCTGCCCGCACTGGGCGAGCGGCGCGGCGTGCGTGCGGCGCTGCTGGCTTTCGCCGGGATACTCGGTGGCCTGTTGCTGGTGGCCGGTGCGATGGCGCTGTCCGGGGATCCGCGATTCGAACTGAAGCTGGAAGCCGAGCGCGGCCTGGCCGGCGATCCGCATGCGGATCGGCTGTGGCTGGCACTGGCGGTGATGGGCGGGCTGATCGTCGCCGCCGCACTGTGGCTGCGGCGCGCCCGCGCCGTGACGCTGACCCTGGTGACGGTGCTGGTGCTGTGGGTCGGCTATGGCGTGGTGCTGGCGCCATTGCTGGACGGCGAGAACTCGGCGCGTGACGTGATGGCCGAAGCGCGCGCGCGCGCCGGCCAGGACGTCGCGATCGGCCTGGTCGACTGGAAGGAGCAGCAGTTGCTGCAGGCGCAGGGCGAGGTGACCGAATTCGGTTTCCGCGCGCCGCTGGAACTGCAATGGCAGCGCGGCCTGGCTTGGCTGCACGGGGCGCCCGCGAGGCGCGTGCTGATGGCGCAGGACGCCACCCTGCCGGCCTGCGTCGACCGGGCGCGGGCTCGATCGCTGGGCTCGGCCAACCGGCGCAGTTGGTGGCTGGTAGATGAAGCGGCGGCGGCGGGGTGCCGCTGATCGCCTCGGGCGATCAGCGCGTCGCCAGCAGCGCCTGGTAGACCGCCTCCGTGGCGTCCGCGAAGCGCTCGATGCCGAATTCGGCGACCGCGTGTGACCGCGCGGCGGCGCCCATGCCGGCGAGCGCGTCGCGATGCCGGAGCATCCAGCGCAGGGCGGCCGCCATGGCATCGTGTCCATGCACCGGCACCACCCAGCCGTCCTCGCCGGGGCGCAGGTTCTCCGGCAGGCCGGCGTAATCGGTCACCATCACCGGCTTGCCCATCGCCATCATTTCGCGGCACGCGAAGGAGATGGTTTCGATGTCGTGCGAAAGCACGAAGCCGGCATCGAGCGCGGCGATGACCGGGCGCACATCGTCCAGCAGTCCGGGGAAATGGAACTGCGCGTCCAGGCCGGCATCGCGGACGATCGCCCGCTGGCGATCGGATGGCGGCTGGCCCGCGATCACCACCTGCACGCGGCGACGCTCGTCGGCGGCCAACAGGCCCAGAGCGGCGACCAGATCGGTCCAGCCCTTGTAATCGGCGGTGCCGGCGCTGCTGCCGATCAGCAGCATGTCCGCGTCCGGCGCGAAGCGTGCCCGCTGCGCATCCGCGTCCGCATCCGGCCAGGGCGCGAAGTGCGCGGTGTCCACGCCGTTGTAGACCGTCTGTGGATGGCAGGCACGGTACGGCGTGGCCTCGAGCTGGCGGCGCACGTATTCGCATACCGCGATCGCCTTGTCGGTGTGGAAGCGCGCGCGCCAGACGTGCTGCAGGCCACTCATCGGCTTGGTGTTGTGCTTGGTCAGGACCACGCGCGGACGCGGCGAAACGCCGCGCAGCGCGGCGATGACGATGCGGTGATCCGCCGAACCGTTGACGTGCACGATGTCGAAGCGATGCGCGCGCAGGCAGGCGCGCAGGCGGCGGATCGCGTCCGCGCGTTCGCGCAGCCGGCGCAGGCCGTTGGGGAAGGGTTGCGCAAGCGCCTGCACGCCGGGCAGCCCGGCGGCTTCCGCCAGCAGCCGGCTGCCGGCCGGCGCGGCGACATGCACCTCGTGCCGCGGCGCCAGCGCGCGCGCCAGTTCGCGGATGTAGGTGGTGTGGCCACCGCCGCTGCCGCTGTGGAAATTGGTGTAGAGCAGCTTCATCGACGATGCGGACGCCGGGGTGGCCGACTAGGAGACAACGGGATCCTGCAACAACTCGGCGTGGCCGTCGATGCCACGCTCGCACCAGGTGATCTTCCGCGTGCGGGTAGCGTGGAACAGGCGGTTGTTGGGCAGGCTCATGTCGTCGACGTCGGGCGGCGCGCGCGAGTCGTGCCACAGGTGCACGGCCAGCGCGGCCCACTTCAGTGCGCGCCGGCGCAGGCCGGTGTTTTCCAGCCGCGCGGCGAGTTCGCGATCCTCGGCGCCGTAGCCTTCCATGCGTTCGTCGAAGCCGTTCACCTTCAGCAGGTCCGCGCGCCAGAAGCTCATGTTGCAGCTCATCACCCGGCCACCATTGCGCGAACGCGCCTTCCAGCGCGCCAGCCACGGCTGCCGGAAGGCGTAGAGCCGGCGGGTACCGTCGAACTCGCTGAAGTCCGCCTTGACCCACGGCGCGAACACCGGCCGGCCGCCCGCGAGCAGGCGCGCGCTTTCCGCCACGGTGGCCTTCAACCGGCCACCTTGCAGGAAGAACCCCGGCTCGGCGAATCGCTCGTGATCGCCGACGAAATCCGGATGCAGGATCATGTCGCCGTCCAGCAGGATCACGTAATCGCCGCGGCTGGCGGCGATGGCGCGGTTGCGGCAACGTGCCGCGCGGAAGCCGCGATCTTCCTGCCAGAGATGACGGACCGGAACCGGCAGCGCCTTCCGCCAGCGTTCGATCACTTCGGCGGTGTCCGGTCGCGAGCCGTCGTCGGCGATCAGTATTTCGCCCGGCATCCTGCGCTGGGACGCGACGCTTCCCAGCACGCGGTCCAGTGCCTCGGGCCAGTTGTAGGTGAGGATCGCGAGGGAAATCTTCATCGGGCACGCCGGTCGGTGGAGGCCGCCGGCAACGACAGGCTGAGCGCCAGCGGCAGCCAGATGATCAGCCAACCCGGGCGCGGGCTGTCAATCAGGTGCGGCAGATCGAACTGCACCATCACGCTGGCGAACACCCATAGCCCCAGCACCATGCGGCCGACGGTGTCGCCGCGATGCTGCCAGGCGCGCCAGCCCAGGGCCAGCCAGATGCCCGACCACAACAGCAGGCCGGGCAGGCCCAACTCGACCGCGATCTGGGTGAACAGATTATGGGTGTGGACCTGATCCATGCCCATGCCACCCTCGACCGGGATGGTGAAGCGCGCGCCCTGGCCCATGCCCAGCCAGGGATGCTGTTCGAACAGGGCCCAGGCATGCTGCATGATCTGCGGCCGGAACGACCAGCCGCGCTCGCTGAGTTCGGGATAGGCCGCGGCCACCACGCCCAGCGCCGCGATGCCAAGAAGAAGCAGTCGCCGCCAGGCGATTTCCCGGTCGCGGAGGGCGAGCAGCGCGAACACCGCGGCAAACAACGCGGCCCACGCACTGCGCGAATCGGCCAGCACCAGGCAGGTCGCCATCACGGCCATCGCCAGCCATTTCAGCACGCGTCGTGCCGGCGTCTGGAAACGCCACGGCCACAGCCAGAGGAAACCGGCGCCCATCGCCGCGGCGATCAGGTTGGCATTGGCCATCACGCCGAATCCGATCACGCGACCGTCCGGCGGCGGCTGCACGGCGAACCGGATCATCGCCGCCACGGCGGTCGCCGCCAGTACGCCGGCGCCTCCCGCCAGCAGCCAGCGCTGCCGGCGCGGGTCGTCACCGACGCCATGCAGCCAAGCGAACAGGAACACGAGCACGCTGAGGGTGCGCAGGATTTCGTCCAGCGGACGCGCGGCATTCGTCCAGGCCAGGCTCAGCGTGGACCAGACGAACAGCGCCATCAGCCACGGCACCAGCGGTCGCCGCGCGAGCTCGCGCCAGCGTTCAAACCGCGCGAATCCCAGGATCAGCGCCGGCAGGTACAGCGTCAGCGCGAGCAGGTACTGATAGGGCTTGCCCGGATTGAACGACGCGCCCGCCGGCAACACGCACATGCCGGTGATCAATACCAGCAGCCCCGCGCACAGCAGGTTGCGCCAGCGGCTGTCCACGGCGATGCGGACCGGCGCGGACGCAGGCGGCCTCTCCGCTGCCGCGCGCACGGGCGACGGTACTTCGGCGGGGGCGTCCGGAGTCGGGGCGCTTGACAGGGAGGGGCGGTGGGGATGCGCCGGCGGCACGTCAGGTGCGGAAGCAGAGGGAGAATTTCGGGAGATCAAACACGGCGTCCGGCAGGTGACGGGATGCGAGGGCAACTCGCCAAGCGTAAGGCAAGCGATGCGCCGGAACAAAGCCGGATCCGTGCTTTGTTGGCCCGGCGTGAAAGCCACCGTGAAAGAACGCACGCATCCCTGACCTCGCGGTCGCTAGCGGGGGCGTTTGCGACTGCGGACGATGCTCAGGATGCGTTCCAGGCGCTTCCACCAGGGCAGGCGTGCGCGCCAGCACAGATCGATGTAGCGGCGCGCTTCGGCCCAATCGGGATCCGGCTTGGTCCGGTATTCCAGCTTGGCCAGTTCCAGGCAGGAATCGTCCATGCCGGCGGCGCGGGCATAGTGGGCGATCAGCCCGCGCGATTGCAGCAGGGCGAGGAACGTCGTGCTCCGGTTTTGCTGCGCCCACCAGCCGTTGTTGCCGTGGATGCGGTAGCCGACCTGGCCGGTAGGCAGGAAATACTTGCGCGCGCCGAAGATGCTGGCGCCGAACACCAGGCAGTTGTCGGCCGAAATCCGCCAGGTCGCGCTCACCTGCGGTGGCAGATCCATGCATTGGCGCGCGTAGCGCAACCGCAGCGACAGCGCCGAGGTCGGCGCGCCGTACCAGTAGGTCAGCGCATAGGTGCTGATGGCGGTGTAACCCAGGTCGACCGCTTGCCGGGCGAAGCCGATGCGGCCCTCTTCGTTGCCGAACAGATCGATGTCGGAAAACACGAAGCCGACATCCTTGCGCTGGTCGTAGATTGCGCCGATCTTTTCCAGATAATCCGCTTGCCAGCGATCGTCGGCGTCGAGGAAACAGACCACGTCGATGTCCGCGCCCACCGCCGCCACGCCGCGCTGGAACGCCGCCAGCTGGCCGCCGTTCTGGCCGAACAGCAACTGCACCGCCGGATGCTGCCCGTAGTGCTCGGTCAACAGCGCCTGCGAACCGTCGGTGGAACCGTCGTCGACCACCAGGATCCGCGCGGCGCGCCGGCTTTGCGCAAGCACGCTGTCCACCGCCTCCACGACGAACCGGGCGTAGTTGTAATTGGTGACGATGACCGCGAAGCGGGTCATGCCTGTCCCTCGGCCAGCAGCGTGCGGAAGTAGCCGATGGTTTCCTTCAGGCCGTCCTCCAGCCCCACTTTCGGTTCCCAGCCCAGCTTTTCGCGGGCCAGCGCGATGTCCGGTTGGCGCTGTTTCGGATCGTCGGAAGGCAGGGGCTGGAACACCAGGCGCGAGCGTCCGCCCACCAGGCCCAGCACCTTTTCCGCCAGTTCCAGCATGGTGAATTCGCCGGGATTGCCGATGTTGACCGGCCCGGTGAACCCGCGCTCGGTTTCCATCATCCGCACCATCACGTCGATCAGGTCGTCCACGTAGCAAAAGCTGCGGGTCTGGCTGCCGTCGCCGTAGATGGTGATGTCCTCGCCGCGCAGCGCCTGCACGATGAAATTGCTCACCACGCGGCCGTCGTTGGGATGCATGCGCGGACCGTAGGTGTTGAAGATGCGTACCACCTTGATGTCGAGTCCGTGCTGGCGGTGGTAGTCGAAGAACAGCGTTTCGGCGCAGCGCTTGCCTTCGTCGTAGCAACTGCGCAGGCCAATCGGATTGACCCGGCCCCAATAGCCTTCCTGCTGCGGATGCACTTCCGGATCGCCATACACCTCGCTGGTGGAGGCTTGCAGGATGCGCGCGTCCAGGCGCTTGGCCAGGCCCAGCATGTTGATCGCGCCGTGCACGCTGGTCTTGGTGGTCTGCACCGGGTCGTGCTGGTAATGGATCGGCGAGGCCGGGCAGGCGAGGTTGAAGATGCGGTCCACTTCCACGTACAGCGGAAAGGTCACGTCATGCCGCATCAGCTCGAAGTAGGGATGGTTGAGCAGATGGGCGACGTTGCGCTTGCTGCCGGTGAAGAAGTTGTCCGCGCACAGGACGTCGTGTCCGTCCCCGATCAGGCGATCGCACAGGTGGGAACCCAGGAAGCCGGCGCCGCCGGTGATCAGAATGCGCTGCATGAACCACTCTCGAGGAAGGAGGAACGCGCCCGACGGCCACGCGATGGCGGCCCGGCAGGCGCATATTGTCACGGCAGGCCGGATGCGGGGAAAGGGCGCGGACGCGAACGCGCGCCGGCCAGGTCATGCCGGCGGACAGATTGCCTGCAGGCGTTCGCGCCACGCCTGGAACATCAGCACGCCCCACAGGTGCGTATGCCATTTGCGTTGGCCGGCCTGGAACTCGCGCCAGATAGCGCGGATGGGCGCGGGATCGAAGTGGCCTTCCTCGCGCAGGCGCCGCTCGTCCAGCTGGGCCTCGGCCCAGTCGCGCAGCGGACCGCGCAGCCAGTCGCCGACCGGTGCGCCGAAACCCGATTTGGGCCGGTGCACCAGCGAGGTGGGCAGATAGCGCTCCAGCAGGCGCTTGGGCAGATGCTTGAGCTGGCCGTCGCGGTACTTCATCGCCAGCGGCAGCGACCAGGCGAACTCCACCACCCGCCAGTCCAGCAACGGCGCGCGTGCCTCCAGCGCCACCGCCATGCTGGCGCGATCCACCTTGGTGAGGATGTCCTCGGGCAGATAGCAGGCGAAATCCAGCGCCATCAGGCGATCGGCGGGACCGCCATTGGCCGGCAGCGCGGCAGGATCATCGTACGCGGTGATCGCGCGGCGGGCGCCGGGCACGACCAGCTCCGGCCGCCGCCAGCGGCTTACCCGCTGCAACGCGACGCCCTGCAGATCGCCGGTCGCCAGTTCCGCGCGCGCCGCGGCCAGGCCGCCCAGCCGCGAACGCTCGCCGGGATTGCCGGCCAGGCGGGCGAGCAGGCGCCGCGGCAGGCGCGCCAGGCGGGCATCATTGCGCAGCGCGCGCAGGTAGCGGCCGTAGCCGAAAAACAGTTCGTCGCCGCCGTCACCCGACAGTGCCACCGTCACGTGCTTGCGCGCCAGGCGGCACAGCAGCGCGGTCGGTAACTGCGACGAATCGGCGAACGGTTCGTCGAACATCCGCGCCATGTCAGGCACCAGATCCAGCGCCGCGCGACCGTCGGCGTGCAGTTCGGTGTGATCCGTGCCCAGGTGGCGCGCCACCGCGGCGGCATAGGCGCTTTCGTCGTGATCCGTGTTGTCGAAGCCGATCGAGAAGCTGCGCACCGGCCGCGCGGACTGCGCCTGCATCAGCGCGGTGACCAGCGAGGAATCGGTGCCGCCGGACAGGAAGGTTCCCAGCGGCACGTCCGCTTCCATGCGCAGGCCGACCGCGTCGCGCAGCAGCGCGTCCAGCGCATCCAGCGCCGCATCCTCGTCGCCGTCGAAGCCCTGCGCGATCGCGGCTTCCTGGCGCTGGCGCGCGTTCCACCAGTGCAGCGGCGCGCGGATCGGATCGTGGCCGGCATCGCCCGCCGCCAGCGCCGTGGCATCCAGGCGCAGCAGGGTGCCGGCCGGCAGTTTGTGCACGCCACGCAGGATCGCGTGCGGCGCAGGGATGTAATCCAGCCGCAGCAGCAGCGCGAGTGCGTCGGGATTGACCTCCGTGCGCAGGCCGGGATGGGCGCACAGGGCGGACAGTTCGCTGCCGAACACCAGCACGCCGTCGGTGGTCCAGCCGTAGTACAGCGGCTTCTTGCCGACCCGATCACGGGCCAGCCACAGCGCGCGCTCGTGCCGATCCCAGACCGCCATCGCCAGCATGCCGTTGCCGCGCTCCAGCGCCGCCTGCACGCCCCATTGCGCAATCGCGGCCAGCAGCACTTCGGTATCGGAATGGCCGCGGAACCGGTGTCCCAGCGGTTCCAGTTCCGCGCGCAGCGCGGCGTGGTTGTAGATTTCGCCGTTGAAGACGATCACCCAGCGGCCGTCGGCCGACACCATCGGCTGGTGGCCTTCCGGACTCAGGTCCAGGATCGACAGGCGCCGGTGCGACAGCACCAGTCCGGCGTCGGCATCGGCCCAGGTACCGCTGTCATCCGGACCACGGTGGGCGATGGCCAGGCCCATGCGCCGGCCGAGGGCATGGAGTTCATCCGAGTCGCCGCGAGGTGAAGGCGACCAGGCGCCTGCGATGCCGCACATGCTCAGCCCTCGTCCTGTCGGGAAGGCGCGGGCGTGACCACCGGCTGCCCGTTCTGCAACAGCCACAGCATGATGGTCTTCTGGCGCACGTAATTGGCGCGGACGTAGGCATAGACCAGGCCGTGCCAACCGTCGAGGAAGCCTCCCCGCAGCAGATAGCCGCGCCAGAAGCGCCAGGCCGGCGACAGCACCAGCTTGGCCAGGGTCGCACGCTTGCCGCGCGCGAATTCGTGCTCGGCCATCATCCGCGCGTAGCGCTGGGTCTTGAGCAGTTGCTGTTCGAGCGAACGATACGGGTAATGGATCAAATCCCCGTGCAGCGTCCGCACCGGACCATCCACGCTGGCGGCCTCGTGCACCTCGCGCTTGCCGCGCCAGCCGCCGCGGCGGCGGTCGAACAGGCGCAGCACCCGATCCGGATAGGCGTTGCCGTGGCGCAGGAACCGGCCGAAGTAATCCGACAGCCGCGCGAACCGGTAGCCGGCCGCGCCGTCGAAGCCCGCATCGCGCGCCGCCTCGATGGCCGCGCGCAGGGGCGCATCGATGCGTTCGTCCGCGTCCAGGCACAACACCCAGTCGTGCCGGGCCTGATCCACCGCGAACTGCTTCTGGCTGCGGAAGCCGTCGAACGGCCGCTGCAGCACGCGCGCGCCGGCCGCCTGCGCGATCGCGACGGTGGCGTCGGTGGAATACGAATCCACCACCACGATTTCGTCGCAGAACGCCAGCGAGGCCAGGCAGTCGCCGATGCGGTCCGCTTCGTTAAACGCGATAATGCAGGCCGAAATCGGGACCCGGTGGTTCGAGGAGGCGTTGATGGCGGATTACCTGTTGTTTGCGACGGAACGCTATGCGCTGCCCATCTTGCAGCCGCTGGCCGATGCGCTGCAAGCCGCGGGACACGACGCCCACGCCTGGTTCGTCGACGGTGCGGCCGGTTCGCGCCTGCCGGCGCCGGTGCGGATGATCGCCACGCCGCGCGAGGCCGTCGCCCTGCGTCCGCGCGCGGTGTTCAGCGCCGCCAACTGGGTCCCCACGTTCGTCTCCGGCGCCAAGGTCCAGTTGTTCCATGGCTTCAACGTGGAGAAGCGCGACGCCGCGCGCGGCCATTTCCGCGTCCGCGGCATGTTCGACCTGTATTGCACGCAGGGGCCGGCCACCACCGCGCCGTTCGAGGCGCTGGCGCGCGAGGCGGGTCACTTCAAGGTGGTCGAGACCGGCTGGCCCAAACTGGATCCGCTGTTCGGTCCGGAAAACGCGCTGTCGCGGCAATGGCGCGCGCAGGCGGGCGACCGACCGGTGGTGATGTTCGCCTCGACCTTCACCGAACGACTGAGCGCGGCGCCGCATCTGTACGACGCGATCGCCGCGCAGGTCGCCGCCGGCGATCGCTTCTGGCTGCTGACCCTGCACCCCAAGTGCGCGCCGGAGCTGTTCGCGCGCTATCGCGCGCTGGCCGGGGCCAACGCGGTGTTCGTCGAAACCGAGGACCTGATCAGCGCCGAGCGCGCGGCCGACGTGCTGGTTGCCGACACGACCTCGGTGGTCAGCGAATTCGTGGTCCAGCGCAAGCCGGTGGTGACCTTCCGCAACCGCGCGCCCAAGCCGCACATGATCGACTTCGACGCGCCGGCGCGCCTGCCGGAGATGCTGGCGCGCGCGTTCGCGCCGGACGACGCGCTGCGCGCCGCGCTGGCCGACTACGCCACCGCGATCCATCCGTACCACGACGGACATTCCTCGCAGCGGGTGATGCTCGCGACCGAGCGCCTGCTGCGTGGCGAACTCGGGCCGCTGGCGCGCAAACCCTTCGGCCGCCTGCTGCGCGCGCTGCAGATCCGGAAGGATCTCGGTTACTGGGGCGCGCGCGCCCGCTGATCCGTTGCCTGCGTCACCAGCGCAGGCGGCGATGCGCGAGCGAGGCGGCCAGGCGCAGATAGAGGGCCTCGACCTCGGCATCGGGCAGGAACCGCAACCGCAGCGGCGGGCTCAGGCCGCGATCGCCGGCGGTGTCCAGCCACAGCGTCGCGGTGCCCAGCCAGCGATCCATGGGTGAACGGGTCAGCCGCAGCGCCTGCAGCTTGTCGACCTCGGCGAACCGCCACCATCGCCACCACCAGCCGCCGCGTACCGCGATCAGCTCATCGCCCGCTGCGTAACCGGAACGGCGCGCGTTCTGCCATGCGGCCCATCCGCTCAGCGGCCACAGCAGCAGCGCGGGGGCGGCCCAGGCGCCGAAGGGGAACCAGATCGCGAGCGCCAGCAGTGGCGTCAGGATCAGGCCGGGCAGCCACAGCCGCCACGCCGCCTGCACCGGCAAGGGCCGCCATGACGCGGGCGGCCAGGCCGAATGCGGCAGCAGGTGACGGACCAGCGCGTCGCATGCGTCCGGCGTCGCGATCGGCGCCAGCACCTTCAGCGAGCGGCCGTCGTCGTGATCGACGCGGCTGGCCACCGCGGTGTCGACGTGCAGGCTGCGCCGCTTGAGCCAGCGCTGCACCACGCCTTCGCGCAGGGTCCAGGCCTGGATACGCCGGCGCGCCACGCTGTTGCGCAGGCGGGTCAGCAGGCCGCGTTCGACGGTCAGCCGGCGATCGGACTCGCTCAGGCGGAAGCCGTGGAACTGCACCACCGCCAGCAGAACCGACAGCAAGCGGGTCAATCCGACCACCAGCGCCACGATGGCGAGCGCGGCAAGCGCGCCGCTCTGCCACGTCCATTCCAGGTGGCTTGCGTAACCGAACGCTTCGCGCGAATAGCGTTGCAGCAACCGCGCCATCATCCGGTCGGGCAGGACCTGCCAGGCCAGGCCGAACGCCGCCGCGACCACGACCATGCCACGGTTCGACGCCAGGCCCAGCCGGATCACTTCCGCCAGCGGCAACGCCAGCAGCGTGGACGATGCCGGCGTCGCCGGAGCATCGGCCGCCGCGCTCGACGCGGCTTGGCCGCGATGCCGGATCAGGTTCTCCAGCGCGTTCGCCGCCGACAGGCTCAGTACCCGCATTTCCGCCTCGGGCTTCTGCCCGCCGGCCGATTCCAGCCGGACTTCCGCGACCTGGAACAGGCGATGCAGCAGCGACTGGTGGATGCCCACGTTATGGATGCGCGCGAAAGGAATCTCGCGCAGACTGCGATGCAGCCAGCCGCTGCGGATGGTCAGGCCGTCGCGGCCGATCCGGTAGCGGTAGGTGAAATACTGCACTACCGACACCACCACCAGCACGCCGACCGCGATCACCGGACCCAGGTTCGCCCACAGGTTGTCCGGATCGCCTCGCCCGCCGAACACCACCAGCGCGATCAGCGGCAGGATGAACTGCTTGAGCTGCTGCACCAGCACGAACAGCCACGACCACGGATGCAGCCGCTGTTCCGCCGCCGTCGGCAAGGCATCGGCGGAGGGAAGGGGAGGTGGTTCGCGGGCGCTCACAGCGCGTCGTCGAGGTCGAGTTGATGCGCCAGCCGATCACGCAGGCGTTCCGCGTCGGCGGCATCCAGTGCCTGCACGTTGACCGTGGCCTGGCGGGTGCCGGCGGTATGCACCACCAGCGTGGCCAGGCCCAGCCCGCGTTCCAGCGGCCCGCGCTTCAGATCCAGGTGCTGCACGCGCGAAATCGGTACGTGGGTTTCGCTTTGCCACCAGTTGCCGCGCCGCACCGCGAAACCGGAATCATCCAGCTTCCAGCGCGTGCGCAGGTGGCGGCGCACGCTCACCCATGCGCCCAGCACGGCGCCGATCAGCAGACCGGCCGGCGCCGCCAGCCAAGGCGATCCCCAGCCGCTGGCCTGGCTGGCGAATGTCGCGCCCACCGCCAGCGGGATGCCCAGCATCACGCCGCCGAGCGCGGCCAGCCATGCGCCGCGTGGCGGCAGCGGCTGCCAGCCGGGCGTGGCGTCCGGCATCGCGGGCGGGGTTCCGGCGGGAAGCTCGTCCATCAGCGGCTATCCGCCTTTGCCTGCTCGTAGATGTTGTAGTCCAGCACGTAGTCGCGGCCCTTGCGGTAATCGGCGAGCCGTTGCTTCATGCGCTTGACGGTGGCCGCAAGCGCCCGGCGATCCGCGACCTCGCCGGACGCTTTGGCCACGGCTTCGGCCTGGTAGGCCACCGCCTGTTCGAACTTGCCGTTGGCGGCGAACGCCGCGGCGACGGTGTCCAGTTCCCCCGGCGACAGTTTGTCCTTGCGTTCGATCATGAACTGCGCCAGTTCCAGTGCGCGCGCCGGATCGCGCTGTCCGGGCACCGGACAAGTCGCCAGCGTCCACACCTGCTCGTTGCGCGCATGTTCGACGCCGGCTTCCTCGGCACGCGCCTGCCAGTCGGCCGCCTGCCGGCAATCGCGCGGCAGGCCGGCCAGCCCTTCGACGTAGAAATGCGACAGTTCCACCATCGCCATGCCGTTGGAAGCGTTGGCCGCGCGCTGCAGGTGCGGCAGCACGCGCCGGTAGAGGGCATCGCCGTACCGCGACGGGTCCTGCATCAGCAGGCCGGCGGTGTACATCGCCGCACGCGCGTTGCCGTTGTTGCTGGAACGTTCCAGCCACTCCAGCGCCTTTTCCGGATCACGCTGCACGTACTGCGGATTGTCGTCCAGCATCATCGAGCCCAACGCCAGCTGGGCCAGACTGTCGTCCGCCTCGGCCTTGCGCTGCAGCGCCTCCACCCGGAAGCGGAACACCGTGTCGTAATCCGGCCAGTGTTCGTTGAGGCGCGTGCGCGCCGCGGCATCGTCGACGGGCGCGCGATCCAGCACTGCCAGGCGGGGAGGTTCCGCCTGCAGGATCCGGCCCAGCACGAACTCGGTCATCTGGGTCGCGGTGACGCCGGCGTTGGTGGTGGATTGGTCGAATGCGGCCGAGGCGGCCAGCGCCGAGGATTCCAACCGATACTTCCAGCCGTCCTTCTCGCGCACGAAATCCGGGCCGAACTGGAAGTTGTTTTCGGTCGGCGGGCCCAGTTCGGCGACCGCGTGATCGCCGGAGACGGTGACGTGGGTCAGCGAGATTGGCGCCTCGTCCTCGCCGCTGCGTACCGAGATCCAGCCTTTGCCGGCGAAAAGGCGGGCGGTGGCCGTGCCGTCCAGCTTCTTCAGGGCGGCCTCGTCCTGGGTGGCACGCAGCAGATAGACCTTGATGCGATCGTCGGAGGGCAGGCGGCGCAACTGCTCGGCCGAGGCGTACAGCGCGGCATCGCGCAGGAAGTCGAAATGGGCGAAGCTCGAGGCCGCCAGCAGATCCGCGCTCTCCGGCTTGTTCGCGTTCACCAGTTGCGCGTAGCGATCCCAGGTGCGGCTGACCGCGTTGATTTCGGCCAGATCGTCGCCTGCCGCCAGCACCGGCGCCGCCCACAGCGCCAGCCAAAACCCCATTGCACGCATGTCGTCCCCTTGTTGCGTTCGAACCGTCCTGCGGCTCAGAGGTAAGGATTGTCCTCGCCACTGCCCGGTGGCCGCAGGGTATAGCGTTTGTAGGTCCACTGGTACTGGGCGGGATCGCGGCGCGCGATCCGCTCCACGCCCGCGTTGAGCGCGGTGACGGCCACCACCGGATCCGGATCGGCAATCGCCGGTTCGGCCGGTTCGATATGCAGGGCGAAGTCCGGCCCCGGACCGATCCGCTCGCACCAGGCGAACAGCACCACCGCGCCGGTGCGCTCGGCCAGCCGTGACAGCAGCGTCATGGTCAGCGCCTGCACGCCGAAGAACGGCGCGAATTCGCCGTCGCCGGCCTTGGGCTGCTGATCGGGCAGGATCGCCACCACGCCGCCTTCCTTGAGCTGCTTCCACAACTGGCGCACCGCCGGTCCTTCGGCGCGTACCTGGGTGATGTTGGCGGCGCCGCGGGCGCGCAGCAGGAAGGCATCGCCCACCGGCGATTCCGGCACCCGGTAGACGAACGCATACGGCCCGCGCGAGGCCAGCCACTGGTTCAGCAGCTCCCAATTGCCGTAGTGGGGCGCGGCGATGATCACGCTGCGCCCTTCGGCGCGTGCCCGGTCGTACAGATCGGCACCGTGCAGTTCGCGCAGGCAGGCCAGGTTCTGCGCATGCGGCCGGGTCCAGAAGCGTAGGGTTTCCATCAGCTGGCGGGTGGTGGCGCGCAGGATGTCCCGGTGCAGCGTGTCGCGCGCGGCGGCATCCAGATGCGGGAATGCCAGTTCCAGATTGCGCCGGGCGACCCGGCTCTCGCGCGCGTTGGTGCGCCGCCACAACCAGGCCAGCCGATCGCCCAGCCAGCGCAGCAGCGGCCAGGGCAGGCGCATGAACCAGGCGATCGCGGTGTGCAGGAGGAGGGCGGTGGTCTGCGGCTTCATCCGGATCAGTCTAGCGGTTGACCGTGACCGTCCGCGCCGCGAGCATGGCCGCATGCTTGCCTTGATACAGCGGGTCACCCGGGCGTCGGTGACCGTGGACGACGAAACCATCGGCGCCATCGACGGCGGCCTGCTGGCCCTGGTGGCGGTGGAGCCGGGCGACGCCGAGCCGCAGTTCCAGCGCATGGCCGAACGCCTGCTGGGCTACCGGGTATTCGCCGATGCGGCCGGAAAGATGAACCGATCCCTGTCCGATACCGGCGGTGGCCTGCTGCTGGTCAGCCAGTTCACCCTGGCGGCCGACACCCGTTCCGGCATGCGGCCCAGCTTCACCACGGCCGCTCCGCCGGAAGAGGCTGAACGGGGATTCAACCGACTGGTCGAAATCTGCCGCCAAAAACACGCGCCGGGGGTGGAAACCGGGCGTTTCGGCGCCCATATGGTCGTCAGCCTGGTCAATGACGGGCCTGTGACCTTCCTCCTGCGGCCCTGACGTTCAGGGAAGCGGGAACAGCGTTCCCACCCGGGTTTCCGGGGACGGTGGCTGGTCCGGGCTGGTATAATACTAGGTTCCTTCCTCCTCTCCTGCCGGTGGCGCAACCTCCATGGCCAACGAACGTCCTGCCCAACAATCTGAAATCAAGCTGCTGATCAGCAAGGGTCTTGAGCAGGGCTACCTGACCTACGCCGAAGTCAACGATCACCTGCCGGACGACCTGGTCGATCCCGAACAGATCGAAGACATCATCGGCATGATCAACGGCATGGGCATCGACGTCCATGAAGTCGCCCCCGATGCCGAAACCCTGCTGCTGTCCGACGGCAACACCGGCGGCCGCGAGGTCGACGAGACCGCGGCCGAGGAAGCCGCGGCCGCGCTGACCTCGCTCGACACCGAAGGTGGCCGCACCACCGACCCGGTGCGCATGTACATGCGCGAAATGGGTACCGTCGAGCTGCTGACCCGCGAGGGCGAAATCGCCATCGCCAAGCGCATCGAGGAAGGCCTGGGCCAGGTCCAGGCTTCGCTCGGCAACTTCCCGTGGTCGATCGAACTGCTGCTGGAAGAGTACGAACTGCACAAGTCCGGCAAGAAGCGCCTGGCCGAAGTCGTGGTCGGCTTCAACGACATCGAGGAACCGGTGGAAGAGGTTCCCGAGGCCGTGGAAGCGACCGACGGCGACACCGAGAGCGACGACGAGGACGAGGATTCCGGCGACGAGGCGGCCGAAGAGGCGGCGCCCACCGGTCCGGATCCGGAAGAAGTCGCGCGCCGCATGCAGGCGCTGGCCGACGGCTACGCCAAGTTCAAGAAGGCCTATGCCAAGAACGGCCCGGACAACAAGGCCGTCACCAAGGTGCGCGCCGAGATGGCCGAGGTGTTCGTCACCCTCAAGCTGCCGCTGGCCCTGACCGACACCCTGGTCCGCAAGCTGCGCGACGTGGTCAACGAAATCAAGGACCACGAACGCCGCGTGATGCACCTGTCGGCCAACATCGCCAAAATGCCGCGCAAGGACTTCCTGCGCGCCTGGGAAGGCAACCAGACCAACCTGGGCTGGGTGGACGAAGTCCTCAAGCGCAAGCAGAAGTGGTCGTCCGGCCTGCGCGAGGTGAAGGATCAGATCATCGCCGAGCAGGAAGCCACCATCGCCGTCGAAAAGGCGATGTACCTGCCGCTGGCCGAGATCAAGGAAATCAGCCGCGCCATGGCCTACGGCGAAGCCAAGGCCCGCAAGGCCAAGAAGGAGATGGTCGAGGCCAACCTGCGCCTGGTGATCTCCATCGCCAAGAAATACACCAACCGCGGCCTGCAGTTCCTCGACCTCATCCAGGAAGGCAACATCGGCCTGATGAAGGCCGTGGACAAGTTCGAATACCGCCGCGGCTACAAGTTCTCGACCTATGCCACCTGGTGGATCCGCCAGGCGATCACCCGCTCGATCGCCGACCAGGCGCGCACCATCCGCATCCCGGTGCACATGATCGAGACGATCAACAAGTTGAACCGCATTTCCCGCCAGATGCTCCAGCAGTACGGCCGCGAGGCCACGCCGGAGGAACTGGCCAAGGAAATGGACATGCCCGAGGACAAGATCCGCAAGGTCATGAAGATCGCCAAGGAACCGATCTCCATGGAAACCCCGATCGGCGACGACGAGGATTCCCACCTGGGCGACTTCATCGAGGACACCAACGTGGAGTCCCCGATCGACAACACCACCAACATCAACCTGCAGGAAACCGTCCGCGACGTACTGGCCGGCCTGACCCCGCGGGAAGCCAAGGTGCTGCGCATGCGTTTCGGCATCGACATGAACACCGACCACACCCTCGAAGAAGTGGGCAAGCAGTTCGACGTCACCCGCGAGCGCATCCGCCAGATAGAGGCCAAGGCCCTGCGCAAGCTGCGCCACCCCAGCCGCTCCGAGCAACTGCGCAGCTTCCTGGACATCGACTGATTCCAGCCGCAGCCCGGCAAGCAAGACAAGGAACCCGCCGCAAGGCGGGTTCTTCGTTTCCGCCCCCGCCCCCCGCTACAATGGCCCGGCAGCGGGCCTATAGCTCAATGGTTAGAGCAGAGGACTCATAATCCTTTGGTTCCAGGTTCGAGTCCTGGTGGGCCCACCAATCAACCTGTTTCCCGCATAGG
>Ga0182741_1002481_pt1 | contig 21326 bp, 16 predicted proteins | sample eDN5th37CBELigOP_FD_128874 | JGI IMG/M metagenome (GOLD analysis project Ga0182741, IMG submission 128874) | Enriched Organic Plus compost microbial communities from Emeryville, California, USA - eDNA 5th pass 37_C BE-Lig OP (version 2) (version 2) ... | reverse complement strand
CTGCGCGAGTTCGGCGGGCTGGAGGAACTGGGCATCTATGCTGTCGCCTACAAGTTCGGAATGCTGATCAGCGCCCTGATCGGCCAACCGTTCAGCCTGATCTGGGGCAACCGCCTGCATAGCTACTACTGGAACCCGGATCGCGACGCGCTCTACAACCAGACCCTGTCCGGCCTGAGCTTTACGCTGTGCGGCGCGGCCGTGGCACTCTCTCTGTTCATAGACGAGGCACTGCTGCTGATGACGCCGGCTGCGTACTGGCCGGCGTCGCAGTTGGTTCCGGTGTTGGCGGGCGGGTACGTGTTGTTCGTGCTGAACGCCATCAGCAGCGCGCCGCTGCAAAGCGAAGGCAAGACAGTGTCGATAGCGGTGTTCACCATCCTGATCGCCGTCATCTCGATCGGCCTCAATCTGCTGCTGATACCGTTCCTCGGCGCCATGGGCGCCGCCATCGCCACCGCCTTGTCGTTCGGCTTGATGCTGGTCTGGAGCCGTCTCGCATCGATGCGCATCAGCTCGCTGCGCTTGGAGCACGATCGCGCATGGAAGCCGATGCTCGCAGCCTTGGCGGTGGTCGTGGTCGGGCGAGCCGTCACGATCGACGGCCTCTGGTCCAGCCTCGCCTTCAAGACACTGCTGCTGGCGACCTATCCGTTGTTGCTGGTTCCGTTGCGGTTCCTGCGCCCGGACGAGTGGGACGGACTCAAGACGCAGTTGATCCCGGTATTGCACCGGTTGCGCCGGTCACGGGCCTGACAACTTGTTCGCCGCCTGGACCGGACGCGCGCGCGTCGTACCGACACGGTCCGAGACCATCGACGCGCGCCGCTCGTAGAGCCGAGCTCGGGGCGTGCCACAAGCCGGGGCCTCGCCCGTCTTGATTCACAGCCCCCGCTGCCGACTGCGCCGAGTACGTTTTCGCACATATTTGGCGTACGCCGCGTTTAATCTGTCACCTTGCAGCGACAGTCTAATGTCGCCATTTGACGTCAATAGCACCCAATAACGTTCGATAGGGTAGGCGGCATATCGTTGCATGTGGGTGCCGTTCCATTACCGCGCCGGACCGCGCTCCGCAACGTGACATAACCGCCACTTTTTTCGATGCGCACGGGGTAAGCTTCGACGTCACCATGAGGACAGCGGGCGCGGTTCGTGGCTGATCGCGGACAAGTGCAAACGCTAGCCGTCCACATGGCGTGGGGTACCACGGCGAATATATTTCAATATTCGCCACCGGAAAATTCAAGGAACTAACAATACAAACAAGGGAAACACAATTAACTCTTGAATCGTATTTAAGGACTGTTCAATGCGGCCTAGCGGAAAAAAACACACTTCGACTCGTCGCTTACTGACCGCGCTAGTGGTCTGCGGGATGAGCACTGTCGTCCTGCCCGGCGCGGCCTCGGCAAAGATCTTGTGGTCGGGCGACTATGAGAGCGGCGATTTCCGTCAGTGGCACAAGACCTCCGGGAATGAACCGAACTTCTCGCAAATGCCGGATTACTGCCGCCCGACCGGCTATGCCGAGGGCGGCGACGGCACGTGCCTGTCGCTGTCCACCAGCATCAAACGCCAAGGCAAGTACGCCGCCAAGTTCACCGTGAAGAACGCCGCCAACGGCAGCGAACCGGCGGACTGCGATACCGCCGGCACCAAGTGCGATCGCCGTCGCGCCGAGCTGACCGGCCAGATCATCCATCCGGACCGCTACAACGCGCTGCCGTATATGTCCGAACGCTGGATCTCGGTAAGCCATTACGTGCCCGCCGATTGGGCGCCGGTATCCTCCAGCGGCTGGGGCAGCATCACCGTGTTCCAGATCAAGCCGCGCAACGAAAACGGCTTGAGCCCGACCTTCGCCATCAACCTCACCGGCAATGCCTGGCGCATCGAGCACCGCTGGGACGACGCGGCCAACCCCAGCACCAGCCAGGTGCCGTGGCAGCAGCAGATGTTCTATGACAACGTCTATCCGGCCGCCAACGGCAGCGACAGCGGCGCCGATCTGCGCAGCGATTTCCCGAACCAGTCGGTTTCGCAGAAGGCGCTCGGCAGCATCAACAAGGGCGGCTGGACCGACTGGGTGATACACGTGAAGTTCGACGCGCGCGGCAAGGCGGCCGGCGGCACCGGCTTCCTGGAGGTGTGGAAGCGCGAGAACCAAGGCGACTGGATCAAGGTGCTGAACATCCGTCCGAAGAAGATCAGCCGCGGCGGCATGACCTTCGATCACGGCATCGGCTACAACTCGCCAGCCACCAGCGGCAACAACGGCGGTTTCGGCATCAAGGCCGGTCTGTACATGCACAAGGCGGATGCCTGGAATCTGTCGTCGCCGCGCACGATCTACAACGACAACATCCGTATCGGCGACGCGAGCACCAAGTTCGAGGAGATTTCGCCGGACGGCTCGGCGCCGGGTCAGTCGGCGCAGATCGCGCCGCCCTCCCCGCCGGTGTTGTTCGACATCCGCTAACGACAGGCCCGCTTCCGGCCCACTACCGTCCTGTCGCCGTCGGCGCCCATTCGGCCGCCGGCGGCGACAGGACGGCTTCGTATATTTCGAGCAACTGCGACGCGACCCGGCTGGCATAGAAATGCCGCCGCGCGTAGTCGACGTTGTAGCGCCCCATGGCCGCCAGGCGCCCGCGGTCCTCATCCAGCCGCTGCAGCGCGGCGATCAGCGGCGGGACTTCCGTCCCTGGAACCAACTCGCCCATCGTCCCGGCCTGAAAGAAGTCGGCGATCCCGCCGACCGGCGACGTCACTACCGTCATTCCGAACGCCATCGCCTCCACCACCGCGGTGGGCAGGCCCTCGCCATAGCTGGTCGGCAGGCAGAACAGGTGGTGGCTGCGCAGCAGCTCGGTCTTGGCCTCGCCCCCGACCTGCCCAGCCATTGCGATGTGCTTGCCCAACCCTGGCCGCTGCCGCAGGTACTCCCGAATCGCGCCGGCCGCCGGGCCGTCCCCGGCCACCGTGAGTCGCAGTGCATGGCCACGCTGCAGCAAGGCATCGACCGCCTGTACCGTAGTTAGCGCGCCTTTGCTGTGTTCGAGCCTGGACATGAACAGCAACGCCAGTGGCTGCGCGGGAGACGATCCGGCAAGTGCCCGCAACCGGCGCTCGACCGCCGCGACATCGATGCAGTCGTCGTCCACCGCCGTGACGCCGCGATGGATCGGCTGCCGCACGCCCCAGGCGCGCAAGCGCTGCTCGAAGCGCCTCGCCAGCACGATGAACGCGTCCGCCTTGCCGAAGCTCGCCGCGAACACCGGCCGCAGCGGACCGTCGATCTCGCGGGCCAGACGTTCGGACCAGCCATGGAAAGCGACCAGCAGTTTGCGTCCGTGTTTCTTCGCCGCGCGGGCGATCAGCGCGTCACGAACGAAGCTCTTGTAGCCGAGCGACGGATTGAGATGCACTATGTCGGCGTCGCCAGCCGCCAATTGGGCGCTTACCCGCCGCTGGTCGCTGAGCACGTGCCACGGCACGCGCCCACGCCCGCCGCTACCCACCGCCAGATAGGCGGTACGAATCGATCCAGCCGTTTCCAGGCGCGGCAACAGCACGTTGTACAGATTGGCCACGCCCCCTGGCGCGCGCAGGTGCGGTCCGATGATCTGCACGGTAGCGGTCATGGCGCCGTCCCCCTCCGACCGTGAGCGCCCGGGTGGTACGACGCCAGCGCGGGCCGAGGTTCCGCCCGCGCCGAGGGAGTCACGCCACCGAGCAGCTGCTCGTACTCGCGCACCATGCACTGCAAGCCGAACCGCTGCTCGACCGCCGCGCGGGCATTGGCGCCGAGCCGTCGACGCAGCTCCGGTTTCGCGATCAACCGCTCGAGAGCCTCGGCGAGCAAGTCCGAATTGCCGGCGGGATACAACACGCCGGTCTCCCCGTCGCTGATCATCTCGGCGGCGCCGCCGACCCGGCTGAGCACCACGGCACGGCTCAGCGCCATCGCCTCCAGCGCCGCGTTGGAGAAGGTTTCCGACGCCGAGCTGAGTACGAACACGTCCATGGCGGCGACCAGGCTACGCACGTCCTCCACCTGCCCGAGCCAGGCAATCCGATCATCGATCCCAAGCTGGCGCGCCAACGCACGCAATGCGCCCTGTTCCGGCCCCTGCCCGACCAGCAGCAACTTGATTCGATGACCACGCCTAAGCAGTGCGGCGACGGCCAGAAGCAGCTCGCGCTGGTTCTTCTCGCGCCGCAGCTGCCCAACGCTGCCTATGACGATCGCGTGCTCGCGCTCGGCCAGACCACGCACATCCGCGTCGGCGACGACGCTGCGCGGGTCGAATCGCACAAGGTCGACGCCGTTGTAGATGTACGTGGCGCGGTCGCGACGCAGGCCGTAGGCCCTGGTCCATACATCCAGCTGATAGCGGCAACCGAACACCAGTTGGTCGACGCGGCGCAGCAGGCTGCGGTAAAGCAGCATGAACGCCGCATCGCGCCTGCTGCGCGGTTCGGTGCCGTTGAGCAAGGCGATACTGCGGATGCCCAGACGCCGCAACATTCGCGCCTGGGGCACGAGGTAGGCAAGCGGGTGCAGATTGACCGCCAACACGGTGCCGACGGCGTTGTCGCGCAGATAGCGACCCAGCATTGCCGCCGCCTGCGGCGAGTAGCGGCCGCGGCGGCCGAGACACAGGCGCGGAATCGACGGGTGCAGCTCGGCGAGGAGCGGCGCGGGAGTGCGGTCAGGCGCGTCGAGGAAGGCGAGGCGCACGTCCCAACCGCGCGCCTTGAGCACATTGACCAGCCGAACCACCTTGCGCTCCGACCCGCCGATGATCAACGAGCTGAGCAGGAACAAAATACCTGGGCGGTCGTGCGGGAGACTTGGATCGAGCTGCTGCATGGCGCGGCTACTCCTTGACCGTCGCTCGTTGCCGGTAGCGCGACTCGACCAGCCGCAGCTTGCCCGATGCCGACAGCCGTATCTTCTCGACCCGGTCGTAGCGCACCGCCATCGAATCGCCGAGCGTTTCCCGGACCCGTGTGGTGAAATAGTCGAGCACGCCTGGCGTGAACGACTCGTCCGGCACGTAGCGGACGGTGATCGCGCCGTCGGCCTCTTGCACCACTTGGAACTGCCGCAGTCCCGGCCTGCTGCGCAGCAGCACGGTCCAGAAGGTGCCGCCGACCACGCCGCCGGCGGGACTGCGGATCACGTCCATCGACCGACCTTCGACGCCGAGCAGCATGGGCAGGCCCCGACCGCAGGCGCAGGTCTCGCTTGGCGCCCAGGCGGCGCGGTCGCCGATCTGGTAGCGGATGAACGGCATCGCCAGGTTCTCCAGATCGGTGATCAACAGCTCCCCCCACTGCCCCGGCGGGCAAGGCGCGCCGTCCGCATCGACGATCTCCAGCAGCAGGCGGTCGGCGCTTACGTGCAAATGGCGGTGCGCCTCGCATTCATGCGCGATCGGGCCCACCTCACGGCAACCGTAGCGGTTGAATACCGGCACACCGAAGGTGTCGGCGAACAACGCGCGCTGGTAGTCCCACAAGCTCTCGGCCGAGGTGACGATGGCCGCGCCGATGAGGACGTCGCGCTCCCCCCGCTCCGCGCAGTGACGGGCGAATACTTCCAGCGCGCTCGGGTAAGCGAGCAGCAAGCGCGGCCGCAGCCGGCGGATCTGCGCCAAATAAGCGTCCATGCGCGCCGGCGTCAGGTCGAACGAGCTGAGCACGCTATAGCGTGTCACCAGCGCGTGCAGGCGTCCGCGCAGCTTCTTGGCGCGTCCGAGGTCGAGCGGCGACTGCCAAAGGGCAATCTCGCGGTCGCCCAAACGGTAGCCGGTCCAGGTCTTGCCGCGCAGTTCGTCGGCGCGGCGCAGCGAGTGCGAAACGGCGTCGGTGAGGAAGCGCAGCGGTTCACCGGTGGAACCGCTGGTGCTGTTGGCGAAGGCGCGGCGGCCGCCCTCGGGCTCGGCTCTCAGCCGTGAGCCCTCGCGACGTATCAAGTCCTTGGTCTGAACAGGCAAGGCACGCCAACCGCCGCTCGCCGCCAGTTCGTCGGGACTGGCGCCGAGCGAGCGGATCGCGTCCCGATAGAACGGCACATGACTAGCGGCGAAGCGCAGCAGCCGCGCGAGCCGGGCATGCTGGTGCTCGGCGAGTTCCTCGGCATCCCACCATTGGCTTGCCGCGGCGCGGCGGTTGGCGCCGAGGACGCCGTCGCGGCGCGCGCCGTGATAGGCCGGATAGAGAACCTGGCTATATAGCGCGCGCCCGATCATGACGCCCCCACCAATCTGGTTGCCGCCAGCGCCTTGTAGAGACGTAGCAGCGCGCTCCACCAGGCCGAGCGCTGGTGCGCTAGCACCCGCATCAGCTGGTAATACGCCCCGCCGGTGCCGACCAAGCGGCCGGCCAGTTCGATGCGATTGCTGGTGCCGATGCGTTTGATCGCGTGCGACGCACTGCCCGGCAGGTTGCGCGCGTCGAGCGCTTCCCTGGAGCCGTATGTCCACGCCTTGTAGCCCACCTCGGCCGCCAGAGCCCGAACGAGCGGATCGTTACCGCCGCCCGGCCAGCAGATGTAATCCACCTGTTTGCCAAGATGCGTCTCCAGCGCCTGCTTCGATGCCACCAGCTCGTGGCGTATGCGTTCTCGCCGCGCCTCCTCGGTCTCGTACTCGCCGGGCATGCCCTTCCCTGCCAGCTTGGTTCGCGCGTAGCCGAACAGTTCCCGGCGCCACTCAGGGTGCCGCAGGAACGCCTCGCCGCCCCGCTCCCGCACATAGGCCGGAAACAGGTCCATCGCCGTTTCGTCCGGCAGGAAGCGGCGCACGGTCAGGGATTTCTCGTGCTCCAGCACCGGATAGCCCCAAGGCACGAAGGAACTCTGATCCTCCGACAGGTAATACGGCTTGCGCTCCGGGCGCGCGTTCCAACTCAGCCACGGATGACGGCGCGCTGTCTCGGGCGCGTGAAAGTCGACGATGCGCGGACCGGCGAAATACCAGGTGTGGGTAAGCGCGTGCGACTGGATGTCCACCAGCCCGGACGCTTCCATCTCGCGCATTTCCGCCCAGCTCAGGAATCCGGCCACCTGGAGGTCCTGCAGACGGCAGCGACCGTTCCAAACATCCTCCAAGGTCGGCCGCGGTTCGGGCGCGGGGTCTACGAAATCGGGATTGACGAAAATGGTGGCCTTGAAGCCGATGCGCTTGAGGATGGGATAGGCGAAAACCCAGTTGTCCAGATAGCCGTCGTCGAAGGTCAGCAAGATCGACCTCGGCGGCAGCGAACGCCGGCCGTCCATGTATGCCTGCAAATCGCGCCAGAAGACGGTGCTGAACCCCTTGCGCTTGAACAGGGCCATCTTCCGCTCGAAGCTGGCCGGCGGTTCGGCCAGTTCCGGCCACGGCCAGTCGTGGTCGTGCAGGCCGACACTATGGAACATCAAGGCCGGAACGATGCGTCGGTCAGGCATGAGTTTCATGCTTGGCATCCCATAGCTCCCGATAGATCGCCTGGTAGCGCGCGGCGACGGCGTCGATGGAGAACTCGGCCTCGACCCGCCGCCGAGCCGCCCTTCCCAACTCGGCACGCCGCTGCGGATCGGTCAGCAGGCGTTGCAGCGCGTCGGCCAGTGCCGCGGGATCGCTCGGTTGCACCAGCAGCGCTTCCTCGCCGTCGCGGACGGTCCTCGGAATGCCGCCAACCCGGGTCGCGACCACGGCGAGGCCGTGCGCCATGGCTTCGAGCAGCGCCAGCGGCTGGCCTTCCTGAACGGACGGAAGCACGAATAGGTCGAACCGGCGCAGCCAGGCCGAGACATCCGACTGGAAGCCGGCGAACTCCACCACGGCATCCAGCCCGCGCATCGAAACGGCCTGCTTCAGGTCCGGGCGCAGCGGTCCGTCTCCGACCAGGCAGAGCCGGAACTCCAGGCCGCGCTCCCGCAACAGCGCCGCGGCGGCGATCAAGCTGCCGAAATCCTTTGCCGGGACCATGCGCCCGACCGTGCCGATTACCGGCGCCGCCCCCAGGCGGCGCGGCTCGAGCCGCGGCAGTTCGGTGCCGTTCGGCAGGTAGGCGAGCTTGGCCGTGGGAATCCGGTCGACCTCGGCGCGCAGTCGCAGGATGTCTTCCGAGGCGCACAGACGCAGATCAGCGCCAGGCGTGATGACATGGCGCTCGACCCAGCGGTGCCAGCGGCTCTTCCACAGGTTCTTGCCATGCTCGGAGGTCAGCACCACCGGCACCCCCGCCAAACGCGCGGCCACCGTGCCTAGCAGATTCGGCCAGAACATGTGGCTGTGCAGGATGTCGATGCGCCACTGCCGCAGCGTCGCGGCCAAATGGCGCACAGCCGGCAGACCGTGGCGCAGCCGGAACGGCACGGTCCCGACCTCCACCGACGGGTCAAGCGCATCACGCAACTCGCCACGGCCATTCGGGTCTAGCAGGAGCACGTAGCGCTCCGTCATCGGCAAGTGATTGAGGAGATTCACCACCTGCCGTTCGGCGCCACCGTAGCGCAGCGACCCGATCAGGTGACAGACCCGCAACGGACGCGCGGACACCGCATCGGTCGCTCCCACCGCGTGCTGCTGTACGGCAGGAGGCGCCAGCTCGCCTGCCGATCTCATAGGGCGCCGACTCGAATCGAGCGGGCTACATGAGCCCGTTTGCCTGTGCCGATGCTTCGCTCGGCGTGGTAAGCGCGTTCTAGCTGCATTCCGTTGCTCCTTGGTTCTTGTTGGCGCGATCGGCGCCGCGCGCGGCCTAAGCCGTCGAAGCGGCGATCTCAGTCCTGTCCCGGCCGGCGGTGCGGCCTTCTTCAACGAAGGCTCTGCAGCAACTCGATGTAGCGTCCGCCGACCGCTTCCCAGCTGTACTGCTCGGCGCCGTCGAAGCTGCAATCGCTGGCACCGAGCACGAGGCGTTCCAAGGCGTCGGCCACGGCACCCGGCTGATCGGGCGGCGCCAGCTCGCCGCAGCGCAGCTCCCGCATCAACATGCCTATGGCGGAATAGCGCGGGGCCACCGCGAGCACCGGCCGGCGCACGCTCAGGTAGTCGAACAGCTTGAACGGCAAGGCATAGCTGACGTCGCTGCCGGAAGGCAGATACAGCGCGTCGGCCGCCTTCATGTAGCGAAGCACCTCGGCATGGTCGACCGGCGCATGCTCGACCACCCGCTCCTGCATGCCGCACGCGCGTATCCGCGCCCAATCGGCCGGCTTGATGCTGCCGAATACATGGATCGCTACCGGCTTTTCCCCGACCCGGCCGCGCCGCGCCACCTCGGCGGCGGCTTCGGCGAGGATTCCGATCTGGCGCTCGCCGTAAAAGCTGCCGGCGTACAGGATGTTGAAGCTGGTGCCGGGCAAAGGCGCCGGCAACACGGTGTCGCTGGCGTCAAAACCGTTGGTGATCACCCGGGTACGGTCCGTCCGTCCGCGGCCGAACACCTCCTCGAATTTCTCCTGCATCGCCGCGGTCGCGAAAACCAGCGCGTCGGCGCGTTCGATCAGCCATTTCTCGAGCGCGCGCCTAACTGTTCCTTGCTTGCGCCACGCGGTGCTCTTTGGCCAGTCATAAGCCGTCCAAGGATCGCGGTAGTCGAGGACCAGCCTCGCCTTGGCCTGCCGGCTCAGCAGCGCACCGGTAACGAAGGCGGTGAACGGCGGTCCGGTCGCGATCACCACGTCCGGCGGCGCCTGCGCGATCAAGCGCCGTCCCGCCGCCACGCTCGGCAACAGCCATCCCACGTATTCGTCCGGTACCGCCAGCACCCGGGTGAGCAAGCGCTCGTACACCTTCGCCAGCCAATCGGTCCGCGCCAGCGGATACGGCAGCAGCGAGCCCACCGCGAGAATCGACTGCACCCGGGGCAAGGACTCATCCCGGCGTTGCGTGGTGGCGTCGTCCAGGGTCAGCACAGCGACGTCAAACCCTCGTCGCTGGAACAATCGGCTCAGGAACGAAAAGCGCTTGGCGCCCACCGCGGCGCTCGGAGCATAGAAGGGCGAGACGAGCAGTACACGCATATCCCTATCAGCCTCGTCCAACCGATTTCACGCTGTCCGGACGACGCACTGACGCGTCACCCAAGGAGCCGCTGAGCCCGACGACGATCGCGCACCGGAGCGGGTGGACCGAGCGGCTCGCGCCGGAGCCGCGGCGGCGCCCGCTCGACCACGCCGCGATCTCCCACCGCAACGCGCATCGCCACGCCGACATAGGCCCAGATGAAGTACCAGGGCTCGGCGAGATTGACGAAGAAGACGGCCACCGCGACGGCGCTGAAGCCTACGATGAAGCCCGCGGTCATCGCCCGATCCGCGCTGCGCGTCATGGCGCCGGTCGCGGTCCGCAGTACGCCGTACAACAGGGCCAGGTAGAGCAGAAGTCCGGGCACCCCCAGCTCGAACAGGTAGGTCAGATAGGTGTTGTGGGAATTGAGCGGGTTCAGCGACAAGAACGTGTTCCAGCCATAGCCGAGCAGAAAACTGCTCGGCCGATCGATCTGCAGCAGCAGGGCGTTCATCCAGATCCAGGTTCGGCCGGAGCTCATCTCGAACGCGTCGGCCCCTTCCGTGACCGCGGCGGTACGGCTCTGCAGCAGCTCGACGAACTCCTCGCCGATCAGTACCAACGCCGCGATCATGACCAGCCCGGCCCCCACGCCCACGGCGGCCAGTACACGCGCGTCCAGGTACCGGCGCAACAGCACCGCCGCCAGCCCCGCGCCGCAGAGCAAACCGACGAAGGCCCCGCGCGACACCGTCAGCAGCAGAACCCAAGCGAACAACAGCACGCCGAAGGCATAGACGAGCCGCTTCATGCCTGTCGTTCCCGGCAGCAGCGAGATCAGGATGGGCAGGAACATCGCGACGAAAGCGCCGTACTGGTTCGGCTCGCCCAAGGGCCCGCTAACCCGACCGTCGTCGATCTGACGGATGATGCCGAGGTCGGGCACGTTGTAGACGTCGATCACCGTCAGGAAGTTGGCTGCGATGAGGAAGACCATGATCCAGTGAATCAGCCACATCGCGTCGCGGCGGGTGGGAGTGGCAAGAAAGAACGCCGCAAAAAATAGATAGTGGTCGATCAGGAAGCCCTTGAGGGCGATGAACGAAGCCACCGCCTTGTAGCCGACCCCAAGGTCCAACAAGGTGTTGCTGATCCAGGAGTAGCATGCCCAGAGGATCAGCAGGATGAACGGCACCTGGATGCGGAGCGCCTCCGGCGCTCCCCTGCGGCGGAGCAGCGCGGTCTCGAACAACAACAAGGTAATCAGCAGGTACAGAAACGCGTTCTTGATGCTAAGCCCGGTGCCAAGGCCCAGCCCCCACCCGAACATCTCATCGCTCATCAACACCAGGAACAGCCCGAGCAGTAGACCGCGCCTGATCGGCGCCTTGGCCTGGCCCGCGTTGGTGCCCGCGCTGTCGATGACCGGACGAACGGCTTGATTCACCATGCGCTCCACAGGTAATGCACCTTAAACCCCGGTTCCACACGAACCGCTCCGCCAGCGCGGAGCGGCCTTAGCCGGCGTGCCGCTTCAGTCGTAGTAGTCGTCCGAGCTGATCAGTTCGGTGGCGAAATTCATCACGGTGCCTAGAACCGGCGCGCCGTCGAGCAGGCGCACCGTGGTGCGCAGGGCATCCTCCTTGGTCCGGCCCTCGGCGATCACGATCAAGTTGCCGTCGAGGTGCGGAGCCAGCGCGACGACGTCGCCGCCGACCAATGCCGGCGGCAGGTCGAACACGACGAATCCCTCGATGTGCGAATCCTTGAGGTCCTTGACCAGCTGCAGCATCGCCTCGCACGACAGCGAACTGTGCGAGAGCGGAATAGCGGGGCTACCGGGAATCAAGGTTACACGCGGAATGGGCAACCGCAGCAGGATGTCCTCCAGCGCCACGGTACCGGCGAGAAAGTCGCCCAGCCCCGCGTCGACCTTGGCGCCGAGGGCCCTGACGATACTCGGCCGGCGCAGGTCGGCATCGACCAGCAGGACCGGATGCCCGCTACCGGAAGCGATGCTCAGCGCCAGGTTGACCGCCGTGAGCGTCTTGCCCTCCTGGGCCGACGGGCTGGTCACCCCGATCAACCGCATGCCCGGCCTCTGCCGTGCCTGCTGGAACAGCCGTGCTCGCAGCAACGAATAGCAGTCGGTCAGGCGCTGGTCGTCGAGCTCCGTCAACACACGGTTGCGTCGCATCACCTCACGCGAGACCTCGAGTGTCTTGGTGGCGGTTGGAATGCGCCGGCGGCGCGAATTCGGCCCCGGCGGCAGGCGCCCTTGATTGGCGGCCTTCGCTAGCTCGACCGCCTTCGAGATATTTCCGGACATGGCTTCCTTTCCTTACCTGTTCGAAAAGCACGGACTCTCGGTCGATGGTCGGGTAGCGGCCTTGTGGCTCCATGGCCGAGCCCGACGCGGGGCTGTCATCGTCGATGCGTCATCACCAACCGCCGCTCTGAGCGAACCCTATGCCCAATGTCACCAGCAGCGTCGCGACCGCTACGCCGGCGGCATAGCCTGCATGGCCACGCGCGAACCCGAACCAGCGTTTACGCTCGCCATTGGCGATTTCCGGGATAGTGGCCAGTGGCGGCTCGCCGACGATAGCGGTGACGCTCCGCGCGCTGCTTACGGATTGATCTAGATACTCGGCAGCCGCGGCGACCGTCACCCCGAGGCCACTAGCGAGGATGAAGCCCAGCAGGATGATGCCGATCCGGTTGGGGCTGACCGGCCCCTCCGGCAACACCGCCTGGCTCACCAGCGAGAAACGATCACCGATATGGCCGCGCTCGGCGTTCTCCGCCGACTCCGCGCGCAGCAACCGGTCGCGGGTTTCGCGGTATTCCCGCATCGCGGTTTCATACTCGCGCACCAGGGCGCGGTAGTCGCGCTCCACGGCCGGGGCGGCGATCAGGCGGCTTTCGTACTCCGCCTGCCGCTGGCGCAACTGCTCCTGCAGCGCGGTTTCGGCGCGAAGCTCGGACTCGACGGCCTGCAGTTGGGTCCTGACCGTGACATAGGCCGGATTGGAGGGGTTGGCGGATGCGCCACCGGATTCACCGAGCGCGGCCAGCTGATCCTTGAGTTTCTGCACTGTGCTCGCGAGCCGGCGTACATCGGGGTGCTCATCGCTGTACCGCTGCTGTGCGTCGATGAGTTCCGCGCGCTTTTCCTCCAGCGTGCCGATCAGTCCGAGCACCCGCGCCGCCTGAGGCGTGGCGCCGGTAAGGGCCTGGAGTTGGTTCTGCAGCCGTACCAGGTCGGGGTGAAGCGGCGAGTAGCTCGCGGACAGGTTCAGATAGTCCAGCCGAAGGCGCTCCACCTGCTGCGCCGGCGTCAGCACGCGGCGGTCCGCGCCGACGATGCCGGATTGCGGTTCGTGCCGTGCCAGTTCCGCGTTGAGCGCGATCCGCTGCTGGGTCAACGCAACGATACGTTCGCCGATACGATCGATCTGGTCTTGAAGGGTGTGCAGCCGGGCCAGGTTGAGGTCGTTGTAGTCCGGCAGGCTCGCGGCGTGCTCCTGCTTGAATTCCGCCAGCTTCTGCTCGAGTTCGGCCACTCGCGCCTCTAGCCGGGCCGACTCGGCCTTGAGAAAGTCGGCGAGCTGCGCCGCCTGATCGGTACGCCAACGCTCGTTGACGCTGAGGTAAAGGTTGGCGAGCGCGTTGGTGACATCGCGCGCGGTCTCGCCGTCCTGCGCGCGGTAGCTGATGGTGAACGCCATCGCCACGCTCTCGCCACGGCGCTGAGTCGGCGGTCCGACCTCGACATACAGCGTGTTGCGGGAGATGGCCGAGCGCATTTCCTTTCCTATGGCCTGCTTCTCGGCCTCGTCGGTCGGCGCTGGAAACAGATTGAGCCGCTCCGCGACCTGTAGCAGATTGTCATTGGATAGAACGCGCTGGCTCAGCGCCTCCAGGTACTCGTCCACGGTGCCGGCGAGCGGCGCCGTCTCCAGCACCTGCCGCGGTATCTGCTGACGGTCGATGCGTATGGTCGCGGTCGCCTCGTAAACCGACGGTAGCAGCAAGCCGGCCGCGACGCTGGCACCGAAGATCAACAGGAACGGAGCGAGAAAATACCGTCGTCTGCGCCTGAGCAGGGCGGTGATGTCGGCAGGAGTCAGCGTCGCAGTCATTGAGATCCCTCTCCATAGTTCCCGATCAGCAAGTCCGCGTCGGTAGCGGCGCGATCCGGCGCCGGCACCTCGCGAATCGATCAGAGCCGTCCCGCCTCCATCGGCGGCCGGTACTCAAGAGTCAGCGTGACCGCATTGCTGTCCGCCGAACCCCACCCGGCGTTGCGATCGACCGATCGGTACCGATAGAACGCCCCGATCGACCATGCCGGCGACAGCAACCACTCCACTCGCGGCTCCACCTCCCAATAACGCCGGTCGGCGCGATCATCGGCCGTGGCGACGGCGCGTAGATCGTAGGCACGGCCGAACAGCAGCACTTGTAAGCGCGGCGATATGCGCCGACTCACACGAACCATGAGTTGGTCGGCCTCGCGGAGCACACCCTCGCCGCTTGGTCGAAGGCTACGCTCCAACGTCAACGTGGCCGACCAGAGTTCGCCACGAGTTCGTCCGCTCAACCGCGCCAGGAACCCGGTCTCGTCGTCGTCCCAGCCGTTGCCGCCGCTCGCTTCCGCACGCCAACCGCCCACCATCAACCCGATGCTGGATAGCTCCGAGACCCAATGCGTCGCGGAAGCCATCAGGCTGACACTGTCGATGTCGCCGCCTGATCCAGACGGACGGAAGCGCATCGCTTCCACGCCGAGCCCGGCTTCGGTCCGTTCGCTTACGCGATAGATACCGCGCCCCTCCAGCCGATGCGTCCAAGAATCGCGCAACGCCCCGCCGTCACCGCCGCCATAGTCCAGATACGTTCCGTCATAGCGCAGTAGCCCATCGAAGCGTTCTGTCAGGGCGTGCCGAAACGACGTGGTCAGCAGCAGGCGCTCGCGCCGGATGTTCTCCTCCACCAACGCGACATCGATATCGCCGCCCGGATCCTGCACCTCCTGCAGCGCCACGACGTCCATCAGGGTGGTATCGCGGTGGTACTCCGCGCCGGTACGCCAGATCGATCGGTCGGAACGCCAGGCCGTTTCCAGCTGCAGGATCTGCGCATCCTCATCCTCAGGCATATCGCTGCCGCTATAGGCGGTATAACCGAGGCTGGCGGCCGCGCGCACCTCGAAGACCTCGCTCACCCGTTGCGCCGTTAGCCCCGCGACCGCCTCCCAGGCCACTTCGGTGTCCGCGCCCGCGGAGCGCAAGCGCGGGTTGTCGTCCGCCGTACCCGAGAGTTGCAGTACCGGCTGAAACTGCCAGGCCGCCCCCACCGCCTCCTGCGCGTACGCGGCCAACATCGCGAGCACCGCCGTGCGCAACCGCCGTCCCAGGCGCGAGTCCGCCACACGGCGCCTCGCCGCTGCCCGCGCCTCGCGGCCCGCATCCACTCCACGCCGTCCGCGACGGACAACCGTCGTCCAGTACATCGTCCTCACCTTGTTGTCGTGGCCGGCCAGCCCGTGCGCCGTACGCACACGGTGCTTCCTTGCCGTTCCCCGTGTCCGCGCGAAGACCTCGTGCGGCGCACTACGGGCCACGTAGGCTTCGCTCTCACATTCGGCCGCCCGCCGCGCAGCCGCCGCTCAACCTCAGGGAACGACCACCACGTCGCCGCTTCGCAACAAGATGTTCTGCGACAGATCCTTGCCCTTCTTGATCGCGCTGTAGTCGAAATCGAACACCTGGTTTTCCGCGCCGGTGCGGCGAATCACCTTGATACCGCTCTCCGATGCGAACGGCGTGAGCCCTCCGGCGAGCGTCAGTGCCTGAATCACGTCGAGGTAGCGCCCAACCGCGTAGGGACCCGGCGCGTTGACCTTGCCCAGTACGTAGATCCGATATCCGTGCACCTGTCGCACCGAGACGGTAACGACCGCGTCGGGAATGTAGCGCCGGATATTCGACGTCAGCCGCTGCTGAACCTCGCTCACGGTCAGGCCCGCGACCTGGATATCCCCCGCCAGCGGAAACGAGATGCCGCCGTCTGGCCTGACCAGCACTTCGCGCTGCAGCCCTTCCTCGCGCCAGACGGACACCTCGAGCACGTCCTCCGGGCCGACGCGGTACTCTTGCCCGCTGTCCGCACGCGCGCTCTCCGCTCCTTGCGCTTGTTGACCGACGTGCAGTAGGGCCGTAGCGCCGGCAATGAGCGCGAACAGAACACGGCGTATCGGCTGGCGGAAAAACATTTCGACCTCCATGTATTGCTGCTAAGTCCAGTTGGCCTCGATCCGGGTCTTCGCACCGCTCCCGAGCCGGGGCTGCGCGCGGCGCGCGATCACCACGAGACCTAGCGATCCCAGGCAGACGGCGACGACCGCTCCCAAGCCGCCCCGGTCTCCGACTTCCGGCGCTACCCGCCTGGCCGCGGCCCCTCCGACACCTCTCGGCTGAGCCGGCACCACCACGTTCCCGTCGGCAGACGCGCCTGGCGCGGCGGCGCTGACTCGCCTGACAGCGTTGGCTCTCGTTGCCGGCAGCAGCGGATCCACCGACCCGGCGGATACCTCGATGGTCGGCGCACGGCCATGGCTGGCATTGCACGCGGCCCCACAAACCGCGGATTCGGCAACGGCGCGGCTGCTCTCTTGCGCCGCTTGCGATGCGACGAACGCGGACTGCGGCAAGACCATCTCCCTCTGCTCCATGGCACCCGTGGCGGCTAGGACCGAGGGTGAAAGCACTCCAATAGCGATCAACGGAAACAAGTACATAGCAAAACCTCCCTGCCCATGTCCTTGCGTTTCCAAGGCACGACTCGGAGCCGATCGCCCACCACAACTTTCTAATACGGTCCGACAACCGTCCTAAATATCAAGAAAATAAGACGCAACAAATATAGTTATTAAACTCTCAATAAACATTTCAGCCGCCTCATCAATATAGGATCAATGCCAGCCACATCACAAGTACGACCAAAGATGCACAAGCCCCGCCTCATCGCCACTTAACTATTAAATCAAGATTAAATCTACAGATATTGCCACTCACAACGACGCAGACCTGTTAGCAATAATACCGATCCGTCCCCATACTCAGAGCCCGCGACTCACCACATCAACCGTCGAAAATAAGACGATATTTTATTCCGTAAATACAAATACTCGGCGCAGTAGTAGTAGAAGTGCGAGCCACAGCTAGGCGAAACCGGACTCCAGGGCGAATGCTATGGATTTTCTGCTAGCCATCATCACGGCCATGGCGGTCAGCTTGGTCATCATCCCGGTCATGGTGCGGGTCGCACCGGCATTGGGAATGCTGGACCGACCGAATGCCCGCAAAGTCCACCATCACCCCATTCCTCGGGTTGGCGGCTGGGGCATCGTGATTGGCGCGGCCATCGCGCTCGTGAGTTGGGTGCCGCTTACTCCGGTGGCGTTGGCGTTTCTATTCGGTGCCGCGGTCCTGCTGCTGGTCGGGGCACTGGACGACAGCCGCGACCTCCGCCCCCTCCTGAAGCTGGCGTTGCAGATCGCGGTATCGGTGCCGGTTCTGTTCTACGCCGACCTCGGCATAGAGCGGCTGACACTCCCGTTTGCGGGAGACGTGGTGCTGCCGAGCTTCATCGCACTGGCCTTGAGCGCCTTCGGGCTGCTCGCCATCATCAACGCGACCAATACGTCGGATGGGCTGGATGGGCTCGCCGGTGGCGAAACGCTGCTCAGCCTGGTGGGCATCCTCTACCTTGCCTACGCGACCGCCAACACGGAGGTGCTGACGATCACGGCCGCCACGGCCGGCGGACTGTTCGGATTCCTACGCTACAACACGCACCCGGCCGCCATTTTCATGGGCGACGCCGGCAGCCAGTTCCTCGGCTTCGCCGTGGGTGTACTGACGCTGGCGCTGCTGCAAGCGGAATCGGGCAATCTGTCGATATGGTTGATCCTGCTGCTGGCTGGGCTGCCGCCCATCGATCTGGCCGTGGTCGCCGTGCGACGGATACTGCGTGGCGCCAACTGCTTCCACGCCGATCGTACCCACCTCCACCACCGACTGCTCGACCTCGGCTTCAGCCACACGCAGTGCGTGCTCATCTTCTATTCGCTGCAAGGATCGCTGGTCATGTCGGCCATGGTCTTGCGCGATAGTGGCGACGGGCCGTTGAGCGCGATCTACCTCGCGCACATCGCCGTGATCTACGGGCTGCTGCACTGGGCCGAGCGTTCCGACCGGTTCCGCGCCGCCCTCCTCGCCTACCGCCGCAACGTCGCCACCCGTTCGCAGTCGCGAACGCGACTGTTGGTTTGGGCGCCGCGCGCGCTGATGGAATTCACCGTGGGCGCCACCTTGGTCGTGTGCGCGATCGTCGCGCGCGACGTTCCGCCGGACTTCGGCCTGCTCGCCGGTATTCTGCTGGTTCCCTTGGCGGCGACGGCCTTGCTCAACTCCCGGCCGCGCTCCTTCCTCACGCGGATTCCGACCTACCTGACCGCGGCCGCCGTACTGTTCCTCTACACCGAGGGGCGGCCGCTACCCCGCGCGCAACTGCTCTGGGTGGAACTGACGGTGGCGTCGTTGATCGCGGTCTGTCTGATCGCGGCGATGCGGTTCTCGCCGCAGCGGCGCAACAGCGAGTTCCGCGCCACCGCCATGGACTACCTCATCCTTCTGGTCGCGGTCGCATGCATGGTCACCCCGCTGTCCATGCTCTCGTGGCTGGACGCGCGTTTCTTCCTCTACCTGTCGATCATGCTCTATGCCTGCGAGCTAACGCTGGTGGAGCGGCGCGAGCGGCCCGACTGGCTGTTCTCCGGCACCGTCGCCGCGGCGGTCATCATGGCCATCAGGTCGATCTCGTGAAGACGAACAACCTTCTCCAACCCAAATAACCGAGGCATCGCCAATGAACCGGAACAGGGAAGTTGCCGGTAACCATCAGCCCGACGAGGCGTACCTGCCAACGGCAGCCCAGCGCGCGGCATGCCACGATCCATACGATGCGTGGACACCACCCGTGATCGGCAGGATGAAAGTCGCGGCCACCAAGGGCAGCCGTGTCGGCTATCTAGCGTCCGGCGTGGTTGCCCTCGCCGATCTCGCCGCCCCCAATCTGCTGCGGAAACTGTTCCGCGTCAGACCTGCCCGCTACGTTCATACCGACGCGCTATTGCTCATGAGCGGCGGCTCCTACATCCGGACCGACGACTTCCTCGCGCACGCGGAAAGCGCTGCGATATCGGTGAACGGGGGCATTGGCTGGGGCTACCCGTTCGACTGGTACACCCGCAACGCTCCGAACGAGGTGTATCCGGCGAACAGCGTTCCGTTCATCACGGTCACCCCGTACGTGATGGAAGCGTTGCTTTCGATCGCCACCGACGACCCGGCACGCGCCGATCGCGCGCTCGGGCTGTTTCTCGATACCTGGGGCTTTCTCGAGTCGTTGCGGACCATGGCCGAGTCACCCGAGCATCTGGCGCTTTCCTACGGCCCGGTCGACGAACAACTGAAGATCATCAACGCCAACGCCTACGCGGCTTACGCCTACGCCCTCCATGCACTGCACGGCGAACCGGCCTACCGCGCCGTCGCCCGCGACAAGAGCGTCCGCATCGCGCGTTGGGTGGTCGCTCAACAGGAAAGCAACGGTGCGTGGTGGTATCTCGCCGACGCGCGCTTCAACAATTTCATGGATTGCTTTCACTCCTGCTTCACGGTCAAGAACCTGGCCAAGGCGCGGAACCTGCTCGGCGCGGACCTGGGGTTCGCCGACCAAGCCATCAGCGCTGGAAGGGAGTTCATTCGCAACAATTTCTACGATCCCGCGTCCGGACTGTGCCGGCGCTTCCTGGCTAAGGGCACCAAGGACCCGCTGTTCAACTGGGACATCTACGACCAAGCCGAATACCTCGGCCTGCTCATCGACGACGGTCGGCTGGATGAGGCGCAAAACTTCAGAGCCACCGTACGCTCGCGCTTCGCACGCGGGCCCGATTGGTACTGCCGGATAGACATCTTCGGGCGCCCTTGGGGCAGGAACTTCCTGCGCTGGGGCATCATGCCTTTCCTGTACCAGTGCTCGCGCCTAGAGCGCGCGCTAGGTGAGCCGAAGCACGGCGGCAATCTCCGTCATCCCCCTGCACTGACCGGGAAGGCTATTGCCGCTCCATGAACGGCGACACCAGGCGGAACAGCACGGTGCGCGTGCCCCAGCCGCGCGGACACTCATCCGAACCCGGTCCCGCCACCTCCGCGATAACAGAGGAGACCGACATGTCGATATCCGATATCGAATCTGGCGTGCCCGTCCACAGCCCCGGGGACGCGCGCGCGCCGTTCCGCCCGCGCCGGCTGCACATCCTCGGCGTCCCGGTCGACGCGTTGAACATGACCGCCGCGGTGAATCACGTCTCGCAGATGCTGAGCGGGGATCGAACCCACACGGTACTGGCGGTGAATCCCGAGAAGGTAATCGCCGCGCAGCGCAACGACGCCCTACTCCGGGCGCTGCAGAACTGCGACCTCCTGGTCCCGGACGGAATCGGCGTGGTCATGGCCGCGCGCTTGCGCGACATGGGACCGATCGAGCGAGTGCCGGGTTCGGAGTTGATGCCCGAGATCTGCCGTCTGGCTGCCGGCGGAGGCCACGGCGTATTTCTTTTCGGCGCAAGGCCCGACATCGTGGCGCGCACCGCCGTGCTGCTAGAACAGGCACACCCGGGACTGCGCGTGGTCGGCACTCGCGACGGCTATATCGGCGAGACGGACATGGATCGCCTGATCGACGACATAAACGCCTCCGGCGCCGACGTGCTGTTCGTCGCCCTAGGTAGTCCGCGTCAGGAACTGTGGATCGAACGCTACCGCGCCCGTCTGCGGGTCAAGGTATGTCAAGGCGTCGGCGGGACCTTCGACGCGATCTGCGGCTATCCGCGCCGCGCGCCGCTACTGTTTCGCAAACTTAACCTGGAGTGGTTCTACCGGCTCGTCACGCAACCGTCACGCGCGCACCGCCAGCTCGCGCTACCCGTGTTCGCCGCCAGGGTACTGAGCGAGGCGGTCAGACGCCGGTAAATCCCGAGCGGTGGAAACCTATCGCCGAATAGAGCAAGGATGCGTGCGCGAACCACCGCTCCGTGTTGCGGGTACGGCGACGGGGACGTATGTGAAGGACACGCGGTGCTGTCGCTTGCGACCGATGCAAGCAAACGGTCACGCGCGAAATAAACGAAAAGGAAGAAATGAAGCCACCTTGGAAAGGTGGCGTCCCCTAGGGGAT
>Ga0182741_1002480_pt1 | contig 21336 bp, 22 predicted proteins | sample eDN5th37CBELigOP_FD_128874 | JGI IMG/M metagenome (GOLD analysis project Ga0182741, IMG submission 128874) | Enriched Organic Plus compost microbial communities from Emeryville, California, USA - eDNA 5th pass 37_C BE-Lig OP (version 2) (version 2) ... | reverse complement strand
GGCAGGACACCCGACGAGGTCTATGCTACGGCGGAAATGACGGAGCGACTGGCGGCATAGAAACCAACCCGATCCACCTTAGCCAAGCCGCCAAACTGTCTCACCAGGCGGGTCCACCTCTCTAATCGTCCTAATAAAACAACTTGAACCAGATTGTTTTGTTCTTTTCAGAGCCGCAGCTTAGCTCCGTTAGGCAAACTTACACGCTGTCTCCCGTACTCGCCACGTCGAGGGCAGAGGCATGTGGTCTCATTGTTGCCCACTTGGTTCGCGGTGTCGTGGCAATCAATGCATGCAGAAGATGATGCTGGTGATTGACGTATCGCATGAGTCTGCCTAAACATGTTTGTGACTACTCACTAACTAAAGAGGTGCCCTGTGCGCAAGTCAGCGGAGCTTCGCAAGGCCGAGATCGTGGCCACCGTGCTCGACCTCGCCGACAGGATCGGGCCGGACCGGGTGACGACAGGAGCGGTCGCGTCGCAGATCGGCGTCACGCAGGCTGCGCTGTTCCGGCACTTCCCGACCAAGGTCGCGCTGTGGCAAGCGGTGGCCGAGCATGTGGCCGAGGGGCTGGCGACGGCCTGGGACGATGCATTGCGCCTCGGAGACACGCCGATTGTCAGGTTGCGTGCGCTGATTTCCGCGCAGTTCACGCAGATCCACGCGACCCCCGCGCTGCCGATGCTGCTGTTCTCGCGTGAGTTGAACGTCACCAACGCCGAGCTGCGCGCCACCTTTCACGGCAGGCTCACGACCTTCCACGGCCTTCTGGCGACCGAGGTCAGAGCCGGTCAGAAAGCCGGCGTGTTACGTGGCGACATTGCCGCAGAGGATGCGGCAGTGCTGTTGACCTCGCTGGTGCAGGGCGTGGCGATCCGCTGGTCGCTCGGCGACCGCGATTTCGACTTGCGTGCCGAGGGGCTGCGCCTGTTCGACGCGCAGTGCGGGCTTTTGGCTGCTGAAGGAGAATAGACGATGCGGCGCTTCTGGCTGTCGGGTGTTCTTCTGGCGGCGGCCGTCGCTGCCGGCTTTCTGTTCTTCACCGAACGCCCGCTGACGGTGGCGGCCGTTCAGCCCGAACATGATGTAGCCCTTCGCATCTACGGGCTGGGCACTGTCGAGGCGCGGATCCTCAGCCGCGTCGGCTTCGAGGTGGGCGCCGCCCTGACCTCGCTGGCCGCCGATGCCGGGGACAGCGTGGCGAAGGGGCAGGAACTGGCCATCCTTCACTCTGCCGAACAGGAGGCGCGCGTTGCCCGCGCAGGCGCAGCGGTGACAGCCAACGAGGCCAATCTTGCCAAGGCCACGGCAGCAGTTGTGCGCGCTCATGCCGTTCTGGCCGAGCGTGAGGCAGTGAACCGCCGCCAGCAAGGGTTGGTGCAGCGTGACGTCGCCTCGGCCCAGCGCGCCGAGGAAGCGCAGCGCGACGAGGACGTGGCCCGCGCCGATCTGGCGGTGGCCGAGGCGGAGGTGGCGGTGATCCGGGCACAGGGCCTCGATGCGGCGGCGGCGCTGCGGCAGGAGGAAGCCCTTCTCGCCCACCACCGGCTGGTCACGCCCTATGACGCGCTGGTCGTCGCGCGCCATGCCGAGGCTGGCGCGGTGGTGAAGGCCGGCGATCCGATCCTTACCCTGATCGACCCCGCCACCATCTGGATCCAGGCCTATATCGACGAAGAACGCGCTGGCCAACTTGCCATAGGCCAGCCGGGCACGATCCGGCTGCGCTCGCAGCCTTCGGCCGAGTTCCACGGCACCATCGCCCGCATCGGCCTCGAAAGCGACCGGGTGAACGAGGAGCGCCGCGTCTGGCTGACCTGCGCCGACTGCCCCGCCGAGATGTTTCTTGGCGAACAGGCCGAAGTGCGCATCCTGACTGGCACACGCGCGAGCGCGCTGATGGTTCCCGAGGTCGGCATCACCGGCTTCGACGGCCATCGCGGCACAGTCTGGATGGTGCAAGACGGCCGCCTCGCGCGGGTGGGGCTGACCTTCGGCGCCCGCGATGATCGCGGCCGCGTCGAGGTCACGGGTGGCCTGCCCGAAGGAGCCGCCATCGTCGCCAGCCCGCCCAGGGGCGCCGCAGAGGGCCGGCGCGCCCGCCTCAGCGAGGCGCCATGAACCTCGCGCTCAAAGACATCCGCCATGGCCTGTTCCGGTTCGTGCTAACCTGTTTCGGGCTGGGGCTGCTGATGACGGTCGTGCTGGCGATGATCGGTATCTATAACGGCCTCGTCTCGGACGCGCTGGCGGTGGTAAAGGCACCGGTCGCAGATATCTGGGTGGTGGAGGCTGGTACCAAGGGACCGTTCGCGGAAGCCTCCAGCATTCCGGTCGGCACGCGCGATGCAGTGGCACGGATGCCCGGCGTGGCCGAGGCCGGCGCGGTCAACTACCAGAACGTCGAAACGCCTTATGCCGGGCGCGCACTACGACTCTATGTCGTCGGCTACGCGCCGGGCCGCCCGGGTGGGCCGCAGGCGATCGCCGAGGGGCGCGGCATCGGCGCCAGCCATTTCGAACTGGTGGCCGACCGCAAGACCGGCCTGCTGCCCGGCGAGACGATCCGGCTCGGGCGCAACCGCTTTACCGTGGTCGGGCTGGTGGAAGGCGCGATGAACTCGGGCGGGGATCCGGCGGTCTATGTGACGCTGGCCGACGCGATGACGCTTCAGACTGAACTCGACCCCGCCGCCCAGCGGGTGCAGGCTGCGCGCGGGGCTGTCTCCGTCAAGTCCGCCTCTGTCGCCGCCGTCATCGCGCGGATGGCGCCGGGCGCCGATGTCGATCTGCTGACCGCGACCGTGCGCCAGTGGAAGCACCTCGCCGCCATGACCCAGGCCGAACAGGAGGAACTGCTGCTCGCCTCCGTGGTCGACAAGGCGCGCCGCCAGATCGGCCTCTTCCTCGGCATCCTCCTGTCCGTCAGCGCCGTGGTAATCGCCCTCATCATCTACACGATGACCATGGAGAAGCTGAAGCAGATCGCCACGCTGAAGCTGATCGGTGCGCCCGACCGCACCATCATCGGGCTGATCGTGCAGCAGGCGCTGATCCTCGGCGCCTCGGGCTGGGGGATCGGCCTGATGCTGATCCTTGCAGTGAAGGATTACTTTCCCCGCCGCGTGGTGCTGGAGCCGTTCAACGTCATGGTTCTAGCCGGCATCATCGCCGCCGTCTGCCTCTTGTCCTCGGCGCTCGGCGTGCGGGCGGCGATGAAGGTTGACCCGGCCACAGCGCTCGGGAGCTGACCGACATGGCGCTCGGCGACATCCTCATCAAGGTCTCGAACGTAGCCAAGCATTTCGGCGAGGGCGAGACCCGCGTCGACGCCCTGCGCGCGGTCGATCTCATCGTGCGGGCCGGCGAGGTGGTCGCGTTGCTTGGGCCGTCGGGGTCAGGCAAGACCACGCTGCTCAACATCATCGGCTGCATCCTCGCCCCGTCGGCGGGGCGGGTGGCGCTCGACGGCGAGCCGGTGTTCGACGGCGGATGGCTGCGGCGCGACCTGCGGCGTCTGCGGCTCGACAAGATCGGCTTCATCTTCCAGAGCCACAACCTGCTTCCGTTCCTGACGGCGCAGGAGAACGTCGGGGTCGTGCTCCACCTCGCCGGCCGCCCCGCCGAGGAAGCGCGGGCGCGGGCGCGCGAACTGCTGGACTATCTCGAGGTCGGCCACCGCGCCACGGTCAAGCCGGCGCTGCTTTCGGGCGGCGAGGCGCAACGCGTGGCCATCGCCCGCGCGCTCGCCAACCGTCCGCGCATCATCCTCGCCGACGAGCCGACCGCTGCGCTCGACGGCGCGCGGGCTGGGCTGGTGATGGACCTCATGCGCAAGCTTGCCGTCGAGCAGGAGGCCTGCATCGTCACCGTCACCCATGACGAGAAGATCTTCGACCGCTTCGACCGCCTGATCCACCTGCGCGACGGCCGCCTCGCCGATACCTGACCCGGAGCCATCCCCATGCCCGCAACACGACCTCGCCCCCTCACCATCGCCGCCACCGTCGCCATGGTATTTGGCCTGCTGACCGTTATTTCAGGCGGCAGGGCACTGTTCGGCGGCGTCGACATGGGTGCCGTGGTGCCGTTCGTGCTGTGGTTCAACTTCGCCGCGGGATTTGCCTATGTCCTGGCCGGGATCGGCCTGTGGCGCGGCGCGGGCTGGGCGCCGATGCTTGCGATTGCCATCGCCACGGCAACGGTGGCCGTCTTCGCCGCCTTCCTGTGGCATGTCGGTGCCGGCGGTGCATGGGAGACGCGCACCATGGGCGCAATGATCCTGCGCAGCGCCATCTGGATTGCCATCGCAGTCCTCGCACTGCGGTGCCATAAGCCATCCGATTGATCCGCCCACCCAGCCAGCGATGGCGGCTGCCAGCCGCAACCTCGCCAGCCAGGAACCTGATATGAAGCGATTTCCACCTGTTGATCTGTCGTTGACCCTTTCGCTCGTCACCGTGCTCGGCATAGTGATGGCGGCGGCCGGAAGATGGCTGCCGGGCGAAGCTTTGAACGCTTTAGAGCTTCCGGGGCTGGTGTTCGTCTATCTCGCGGGCGGCCTGCCGACAGGCTGGCGCGCGTTTTCGGAATTGTGGCGCGAGCGCGTGCTCGACATCGACCTGCTGATGATCGTCGCAGCAATCGCCGCCGCAATCGTCGGGGCCCCGTTTGAGGGCGCGGTGCTGCTGACGCTGTTTAGCATCTCAACCACGCTGGAGGAACGCGCGCTCGGCCGGGCGCGCCGCGCCATCGAGGCGCTGATGGCGCTGCGCCCCGAAACCGCACTACGCAAGACCGCGGGCGGCGTCGAGGAAGTTGCCGCCGCAGCACTCGCCGTCGGCGATGTGGTGGTGCTGCGCCCCGGTGCCCGGGTGCCGACCGACGGCGTGATCGTCACCGGACGCGGAGGCATCGACGAGGCCAATATCACCGGCGAATCCATGCCCGTCTCCAAGGAGGCCGGCGCGCAGGTGTTCGAGGCGACCGTCAACCTCGACGGCGTGATGGAGGTCTCCGTCACCCGCACCGTTGGCGACTCCACCATCGCCCGCATGATCCGGCTGGTGACCGAGGCGCAGGCCGCCCGCGCCCCTTCCGAGCGGTTCAGCGAATGGTTCGGACAGCGCTATACGGTCGCGGTGATGGCGGGCGCGGTGGTCGCCTTTGCCGTCTTCTATTGGATCGGAAGCGGCTGGGAAGAGGCGCTCTACCGGGCAGCGACGCTGCTGGTCGCGGCCAGCCCCTGCGCCATCGTCATCTCGGTTCCCGCCGCCATCCTGTCGGCGTTGTCGGCTGCGGCGCACGGCGGCGTGCTGTTTAAGGGCGGCGGTGCGCTGGAGACGCTGGCTGGCGTCGATACTTTCGCCTTTGACAAGACGGGCACGCTGACCACCGGCCGCGCGGCGGTGACGGATATCGTCGCGCTGGACGGCGACGAGGACCGCTTCTTGTCGCTGCTGGCCGGACTCGAGGCGCATTCGGAACACCATATCGCTGCTGCGATCACCCGCGAGGCCGCCGCGCGCGGGGTCGATGCCGCAAGCGTCGTCGACGTGACCGCTCGGCCCGGCATCGGCATTGAAGGTTTCGATGCGCTCGGCCGGCTCTGGGCCGGTAATCCTTACCTTGTCGAGGAGATGAACGCCTCGATCGACTACCCGGCGTTGCGGGCGCTCGCCGACGGTGCCAACACGGTCGTCTATCTCGGCCGCGGCGCCACGGTGCTGGGCGCCGTGGCCGTGGCGGACAAGGCAAGGGCCAGTTCCATTTCGGCGCTTATTGCCCTGCGCGGCAGCGGCGTGCGCCGGATCGTCATGATGACGGGGGACCGCGGGCCGGTGGCGCTGCGCATCGGCACGGAACTCGGCCTCGAGCCCGACGAGATCCTTGCCGGGATGCTGCCGCAGGACAAGGTCCGCGAGGTGGGAGAACTCACCGCGACCGGCAAGGTCGCCTTCGTCGGCGACGGCGTCAATGACGCAGCCGCTCTCGCCCGCGCCGATGTCGGCATCGCCATGGGCGCCGCCGGCTCCGAAGTCGCGCTACAGGCCGCCGATGTAGCATTGCTGTCCGAGGATATGGAACGGCTGGCCGATGCCCACCGCCTATCGCGTCGAACCTCGATGGTGATCCGGCAGAACCTGACCTTCGCCATCGGCGCCATGGTGGTTCTGGTCATCGGCGGGCTGTTCTTCGATCTGCCGTTGCCGCTGGTGGTGATTGGCCATGAAGGCGGCACCGTGCTGGTGGTGCTGAACGGGCTGCGGTTGCTGTCGGACCCGATCCGCCGGCCGAAGGCGTCTGTTGCCGGACAGGCGCTGACGGGTGTCGCGCAGCCCACCTGACCCGTGGGGATGCGCTCACCCCCGAAAGACGCGCAGATGCGGAAACGCGCCCCTTTCAAGATAGGCACCCTCCTCGGGCGTCGATCTGCGGCCAAGGATGGCGTTGCGGTGCGGGTGGCGGCCAAAGCTGGCGATGACGCGGCGCACCTGCCCCGCTTGATCGACGAGCGAGGCATAGAGCGGCCGCAACGGCGTCGGCGCGCGGGCGGCGATGTCGCGGCGCAGGGCGATCAGCCGGTCGATGCGGGCCAGGTGGTCCGACCCCTCGGCATGTCCCAGGGGCTGGGTGAAGGCGATCTGGAACCACGGCAGGCCAAGTGCCGCCCAGTCTCCGTTTTCCAACCCTTCCAGCGCCTGCGCCAATGCCGCCGGGTCTTGCGCCCAGGCCCGCGCGCTGCCCCGCCACAGCGAGCGGGAGAACTGGTCCAGCACCACGATCAGCGCCAGCCGGCCCCCGGGCATTGCCGCCCAATGATCCAGCGCCCCCGCCGCGCCACGTTCGGTCAGCGGGCCAAAGCGCGCCGCAATCGCACCGTCCACGCCGCCATGCATCCGCCAGCGCCCCAGCTCGGCATGGCGGTCGGGGTCGATATCCAGCGCGCGGCCCTCGGGGAACCAGAAATCCAGAACCTCGCCGATCTGTCTGGCATCATTGCTATCGGTCATGTCATCCCCCATAAAAACGCCCCCGCGCCATGAACACGGGAGCGGAATTGTCGATGAGGCACAAGCGCCTAGGCGGTCGCGGGCACCGCTGCCGGCACAGGTCGGCGCCCGCCGGGTCCGCGCGGAACGCGCAACAGGCGCATGGCGTTCGCGATCACCACCAGCACCGAAAGCTGGTGGATCAGCATGCCCTCGGCCATATGCACATCGCCGTTGAACACGCCCGCCAGCAGCCCAGCCACAGTCAGCAGCGCGATGGCCAAGTTCTGGCGCATATTGCGCAGCGTCGCGCGGGAAATCGCCATGGCCTCGGGCAGTTTCTCCAGATCGTCGGTCATCAGCGCAATGTCGGCGGTCTCGATCGCCACGTCCGAGGCCACGGCCCCCATGGCGATGCTGGTGTCGGCGGCAGCCAGCGCCGGGGCGTCGTTGATGCCGTCGCCGATCATGGCGACATGGCGGCCCTCGGCCTGAAAGTGGCGGATCAGCTCCAGCTTGTCCTCGGGCAGCAGGCCGGCATGAACCTCGTCGATGCCGATTTCGGCGGCGATGGCGTGCGCGGCCTGCGGCTGGTCGCCGGTCAGCATGGCGATGCGCCCCACCCCGATGTCGCGCAGCCGGGCGATGGCGCTCTGGGCCGAAGGCCGGGGCTGGTCGGACAGCCCGAAGATGCCCGCGATGCGCCCGTCCAGCGCCACGATGATCGGCGTGCGCCCGCGGCCCAGAACCCCGGCCAGCGCGGCCTCGGCCTCGGCGTCGAAACCGATGCCCAGCCGGTCGAACAGCCGCCGGTTGCCGGCCGCGACCTGCCGCCCGTCATGGTGGACCACCAGACCCATGCCGGCCACTTCCTCGACCGTCTCGGGCGCGGGAATCTCGCCCTCGGAACGGCCGGCCTCGATAATCGGGCGGCCCAGCGGGTGGTCCGAGCCGGATTCGGTGATCGCCGTCCAGTGCAGCAATTCGGCACGATCGATGCCGCCAAGAGGCACGATCTCGACCAAGCTGGGGCGGCCCTCGGTCAGGGTGCCGGTCTTGTCCAGCGCCAGCATGTCGATGCGGCCGGCGCTTTCCAGATGCTGCCCGCCCTTGATGAGGATGCCCGACCGCGCCGCCCGCCCGATGCCGGCGACGATGGAGACCGGCGTCGAGATCACCAGGGCGCCCGGACAGGCCACCACCAGAAGGGTCAGCGCGAGGCGAATATCCTGCGTCACCGCCCAGGCACCCAGCGCCAGCACCATGATGCCGGGCGTATACCATTGGGCGAAACGCTCGATCATGCGCTGGCTGGGGCCGCGTTCCTCCTGCGCCTCTTCGACGCGGCGGATGATCCGGGCCAGCGTGGTATCGGCGCCGATGCCGGTGGCGCGGATGCGCAGCACGCCATTTTCCGCGATGGTGCCGGCATGGACGTGGGAGCCGGGGGCTTTCTCGGCCGGGATCGGCTCGCCGGTGATGGCGGCCTCGGACACGGCGGCGTTACCGTCGATCACCTCGCCATCGACGGGGATGCGGTTTCCGGCGCGCACCAGCACGACCTCATTCGGCTGGACGGCACTGGCGGCGATCTCGACCGGCTGGCCGTCGCGGATCACAGTGGCGATCTCTGGCGCGGCCTTCAGCAGATCGGCCAGCGCGCCACGGGTCTGGCGCAGGGTGCGGGCCTCAAGCCAGGCGCCGAAGCTGAACAGGAACGTAACGGCGGCGGATTCCCAATATTCGCCGATGAACAGCGCGCCGATAGCCGCAACGGTCACCAGCAACTCGATCGAGAAATGGCGGATGCGCAGCGCCTGCACGGCGCGCCAAGCGATGTCGGAGCCGGCGACAAAGGCCGCCGTCACCATCGATGCCGCCCAAAGCCCGCGCAGGCCGAACCCGTAAAGGGCGATCAGGCCAAACACGATCAAGGAGCCGCTGATGATCGTCAGCCATTTGCGCTGGCTGGCCGGCTTGCGAAGGGTTGTCAGGATGGGGGTCAACATGCGGGGCCTCGTGATTTGAAGGCCCGGCCGCACGGGCAGGCGCGGCCGGGCTGGCAGGGATGGGTCAGAATGCGGCGGGGCGGGCCTCGTAGCCGGTGGATTTCACCGCCGAGACAAGGGCTTCGACCGGGGCGGATGCGGGATCATGCTCGACCTCGATACGGCCGGTGTTGAAATGCACCTTGGCGTTCGTCACGCCGGGGGTTGCCGCCAGCGCCTTTTCGATCTTGACGACGCAGGAGGGGCAGGAAAACTCGTCGCTGCGCAGGACGGTTCTGGTCATGGCTGGTTCCTTTCCATTGGTCCGCCGGATGGGGCGGTCATTGCTTCCCCCTCAAGATATGCTGTCCTTTCGGGATCAGGACTGGCAATTCGGGCAAGGAATCATTGCATGAATGCACAGGGGCAGGATTGGGACGACCTGCGGCTGTTTCTGGCCTTGGCGCGGGCGGGATCGCTTTCGGGTGCCGCGCGGGTGCTTGGCGTCACCCATTCGACCGTCTTTCGCCGCGATGCCGAACTCCGCGGCGATAGCGCGGGCGGCCTGTAGCTGCTCGCAGTTGGCATGTGATGCGCCGCATTCCGATGTCAGGAAGCCAAGCGATGGTCGGCGGTCGAGGAATATAATTGATCGAAGGGCCAAAGATTCCCGCGATCCGCCCGTCGAGCGGAACGATCACCGGCGTGCCCGCGCTCCAGAAGCGCAGCCAGCGCCAACGCCGCGCCAACGCCAAAGGCGATGCCCAGCTTTGGTGTAGCCTTCGGAGTTTCGGGACAGATGCGCGGCATGCTCCACTCTTGACCGGCGTCAACGAGCCTTAATCCTTCCTCCGATATACAAAGCACAGTGGCCACTATAGAAAGAACTCGCCCCGATGCAGAACATCAAGCTCACCTTCTGGGCACTCTTGGCGCTTTTGACGGCTTTGTGGCTGTTGGCGGAACCAACGGTATTCCAACCGGCCAATTTCTTCGCGCTTCGGGGAACGATGGTCCAGTACACTGGTATCATCGCCATGGCTGCGATGAGCGTTGCCATGATCCTGGCGCTGCGGCCGCGCTGGCCGGAACGGTGGTTCGGCGGGTTGGACAAGATGTACCGGCTGCACAAATGGCTGGGCATAGCGGCCCTCGTCGTCTCGGTGGTCCACTGGCTCTGGGGGCAGGGTCCGAAATGGGCGGTGGGCTGGGGCTTGATCGAGCGGCCCGTGCGCGGCGAGAGACCGCCCCTGGAAAACCCGATCGAGCAGCTTCTCATGAGCCAACGCGGAACGGCGGAGGGTCTGGGCGAATGGGCCTTCTATGCTGCCGTGCTGCTGATCGTGCTGGCACTCCTCAAATACTTCCCCTACCAGCTGTTCTATAAAACACACCGCTTGTTGGCGGCCGCCTACCTGGTGCTCGTGTTCCACGCTGTTGTGCTGACCACGTTCAGCTACTGGATGTCGCCAATCGGCACGGTAATGGCGCTGCTTCTTGCGGCAGGTACTTATTCGGCGGTGATAGTCCTGCTGCGCCGCGTCGGCGCGGGGCGGCAGGTTCGAGGCAGGATTGCCTCGCTCCAATACTATCCAGGTGTGAAGGCCCTCGAGACGGAGATCGAGGTGCCGCAGGGCTGGCCGGGGCATAAGCCTGGCCAGTTCGCCTTCGCCATGTCCGACCGTACCGAAGGGGCTCATCCCTATACGATCGCCTCTGCCTGGAACGAAAAGGATCGACGCATCACCTTCGTGACCAAGGAACTCGGCGATCACACCAGCCGTCTGCGCGAGAAGTTGAAGGTGGGAGATGAGGTCAGTATCGAGGGACCGTATGGCTGTTTCGACTTTGATAACGGTCAGCCCCGACAGATATGGATCGGCGGCGGCATCGGCATCACGCCGTTCATCGCCGGCATGAAGCATCTAGCGCAAGAACGGCGCATGCATCCAGACCAGCGTCCTCCCATGGTCGACTTGTTCCACACGACTGCCGACTACGACGAGAAGGCCATCGTCAAGCTGACAGAGGATGCTGTGGCGGCAGGGATCCGCCTTCATGTCCTAGTCGATGCCCGCGATGGCTTACTGACCGGCGAGCGTATTCGTGTGGCTGTGCCGGATTGGCGCGACGCCAGCATTTGGTTCTGCGGTCCGACGGGGTTCGGTGAGGCGCTGCGGCGGGATTTTTCCGCCCAGGGACTGCCGGTGGCGAAGCGATTCCATCACGAGCTGTTCGCTATGAGGTAAGCTTTAATAAGCCATTCAGCACAGCGCAGCAGCCCGGATTCCGTGTCGCGACGTGTTGCGAAAGTGGTATCCCCCTGCCCGAAGAGTTTTAAGACGGTCTCCTCGAGTTGGGCAGCGTAGAGGGACCGATTAATTCGTTGCTGCTCAGGACCGCTCTTTTCATGGCTGGTTCCTTCTTATGGTTTTCAGCGTAGCTACGGCAGTTATTGCCTATCCATTTGAGATATGCTGTCCTCTCAGGATCAGCATTGGTTAGGCTGACAAGGATTCCTTGCATGAATGCACAGGTGCAGGATTGGGACGATCTGCGGTTGTTTCTTGCCGTAGCCCGAGCGGGATCGCTTTCGGGCGCGGCACGGGTGCTGGGCGTGACCCATTCAACCGTTTTTCGCCGCATCGGCGCTTTCGAGCAGCGGATGGGTGTACGACTTTTTGACCGGCTGCCCGGCGGCTACGCCCTGACGACCGCCGGTGAGGAGATGCGCGATTCCGTGCTCCGCATCGAGGAGGAAGTGGCCGCGCTGGCGCTGAAGGTCACCGGGCAGGACCAACGGCCAAGCGGGATGATCCGTATCACCGCCACCGACCTGCTGGCTGTCGGGGTTCTTCCGCGACATATCGCTGCATTCCGGACGCAATGGCCGGGGATCGAGATCGAGGTGGTCGTTGCGGACACGGTGCTCGACCTGACGCGGCGTGAGGCCGATGTCGCGTTACGGCTGGGCAATCCGGGGCAGGAAACACTGGTAGGACGGCGAGTCGGGCGCTTGGCCTTCGCTGTCTACGTAGCGCCGGGCCCTTATGCGCGAGAACAGGGCGATCCGACCCATGGCGACTGGATCGGCTACGGCGCGGCCCATGGTCCGCTCAGCCGCAGCTTGGCGCGCTGGTGGCCGCAAATGCGGCAGGTTTACCGCACGAATTCGATCATCGCCGCCCATGCCGCGGCCCAAGCGGGCGTCGGTCTTGCAGCCTTGCCCTGCGTGGTTGCCGATTGCGACCCCGCACTGGTTCGCGCCGCCTCGTTGCCCGAGGATTTCATGCTGGATTTATGGATCCTGACCCATGAAGATCTGCGCCATACCGCGCGCGTTCGCATCTTCGTGGATTTTATGGCGGCGGCGCTGGCCGCCGACGCCGATCTGCTGGAAGGGCGCTGCCCGTGCAAGGCAAGACCGGCGGAAGCATAACGCCCCCGCCAGCTCGTTCTTCTGGACCGTGCTCGAAAGGCGTCAGTGAAGCGCCTGCCAGCCCGGATGTTCGAAATGCTCGCCATAGACGTTGAGCGCCTCGACGATCTTCACCGCGCCAGATTCCACCTCGCCGGCTTCCAGCGCCGAGACGCCGACCATCATCTCTCCGAGGACGGCATGGAACTGTTCGTCGACCTCCGGTTCGAGCACGCAGTTCTCGATCATGAAATCGAGCTGCTTCTGGACATCGGCGGCGACCTCCTTCGCAGCGTTGGCCGACAGGGCACCGCTATGGATGGCCTCCGCATTCTCGGCTATGGTGCTCCGGATTGCGGTCATGCCGGCGATCATATTGTCGTCGCCCCGCCACTTGGCGCCGTTGTTCAGCGTGATTTCGATCGTCGCTCCGCCATGATCATGGGATTGCGCAGCGGCTATCCCCGATACCCCCAGAGCAAGGGTGAGGGCAACGGCGAGGGCGGCGAGGGGTCTTGCGGTCTTCATAGTCGTCTCCTGTTGCATCGGTTCCGGCCGCAACGGGTGAACGCCGTCGGGCATGGGTTGAGGGTATGATGTCCATTTCCGGACAGGTATTCGCTAAAGCCGCAAGGCGCTATTGCACGAACGGACAGGGCCTCGGGCGATGGCGGGATGATTGAGAAGGGCTTCCGTCCTTGCCTCGAACAGCGTCCCGACAGCATGTGTCCGGACACTGCCTGCTTCACGCATGAGAAACAGTGCATCGAGGCCGAGGCGCGCGGCGAGTTCACCGCCGGCCTTCGGACCCAGTACCATCAGTGCGGTCGCCCAGGCATCAGCCTCGGCACAAGTACGGGCGATAACCGTGACCGAAGCCGGCGACGACCGCAGCGGCCCGCCTGTTCTGGGGTCCATCGTGTGTGATAGGCGGTGGCCCTGAACGGTCACATGATGCCGGTAGTCACCCGACGTGGCGACGGCGGCGTTCTCCAGCGCCAGGATGGAATGAGGCGCGCGACGTTCGGGATCGGGCGCCTCGACGACGACGGTCCAGGGCATGCCGTCGGGCCGCAGCCCGGAGGCCCGCATCTCGCCGTCGATGCCAACAAGGAACCCGGTGATGCCGAAGCCCTGCAACATTTCGGCCAACCTGTCGACGCCGTAGCCCTTGGCGATGCCGTTCAGGTCGAGCGTGATGGGTGCATGTTTTCGCGCCAACCCGGCCGCGCGGTCGATCTCCAGCACCTCATGCGCGGGCGGGCGCGTGGTTACCATGGTCGCACGGATAGCACCGGCATCGGCCTCCTCGGGGCCGAAACCCCAGGCGCGCACCGCATCGCCCATGCCGATGTTGAAAGCACCGCCCGATACAGCCCCGATCCGCAGCCCGAGGTTCAGCACCTCGGCCAAGCCGGCAGGAACGGCCACCCAGGCGCCTGCCGGCGCCCGGTTTAGGCGCATTAAGTCGCTGTCGGGTTTCCATGTCGACATCGCGGCGTCGACCTCCGCCACGGCCGCCTGCAAGGCCGCCTGCACCGGGGCGGGGTCCAGCCCGGCATCGGCATGGAAAAGCGCCGACCAGCGCGTCCCCATGGTCGGGCCATTCAGGGCGTGGCGGATCGGATCAGTAGATGTCTTCGGCATAGCGCCCCTCCGTTTTTAGCGTGAGCGGGGTGAGGCCGGCCGGTGCGAGAATGTCCGTCAGCGCCTCGGCCACGCCCGAGGCCATGTCGCGCCCGCCGCAGACCATGATGCGCGCCCCATCCCGGATCAGCCGGATCAGTTCAGCGCTCTCGGCGCGCAGCACGTCCTGCACATAGCGCGGCTTCGCTCCCCGCGAGATGGCGGTGGTCAACCGCGCAAGACGGCCATCAGCCTGCCAGGCGGCCAGATCCTCACGATAGAGGAAATCGCTGTCGGGGTGGCGCATCCCGAAAACGAGATGAACCGGCCGCTTCCCCCTGTTGCCCCGGATGAACCCTGCAAGCGGGCCGATCCCGGTGCCGGCGCCGATCAGAATCAGCGGCGACTTTCCCCCTTCGGCATGGAAGGCGGGATTGTACTGGACGAAGGCGCGGATCGCCTGACCGGGTTCCAGCGCCAGAAGCTGGCCAGAGCAGAGGCCGCCGGGATGCTTGCGCACCACGATCTCGACGAAGCCGTCGCGCCATCCGGACGCCAGCGAATAGAAGCGCGGGAGGTCCGCACCCTCGGGCAGGACGCCGAGGAGATCACCGGCCTGAAACCGGCCAACGCCCCGACCTGTGAGCCGTTGCAGGAGCGTCGTCTCGGGCAGGGAAAAGCGCAGGATCGCGGTTGGCGCCTGCACGTCTATCCCGTAATCGCGGCGCGAGACCAGGACGAGCCGCTCCGTCACCGGCGGGGTTGGCACATGTTCGAGCGTAACCTCGATCCCCAGCGCCGCTCCCAGGGCGCGGCCCCAGCGGGCGAAATCCTGCGGCGACTGGCGATCGACCGCGTCGAAGGGTATCAATTGCGCCCAACCTTTGGCAGCAGCCAGCCGCACGACTTCATCGGCGAACGCGCAGAACGCGGGGAAGCTGCGATCACCGAAACCAAGCACTGCAAGCGGGGCCTCAGGGACGGATTCCAGCGCCGCGAGGCGTTCGATGAACCCCTTCGCCGTGGCGGGAGCCTGTCCCTCGCCCCAGGTGGCGGCGAGAATGACGAACCGTTCGGCCTGCGGATAGCGCGCCGGCTCGAAACCGGACATTGGCGCGACATGAACATGCTGGCCCGCTGCGGTCAGCGCATGTTGGAGCGTCGCAGCGAAACCCCAGGTGCTGCCGCCCTCCGAGCCCACCAGCAAGATGGTCCCAGCGCCTTTTGCAGGATGATTGCCACGGAGACGCGGCCTTGACCGCCGCCCCGCGAACCAGAGCACAAGACCACTCACCCCCATTGCCGGCACGCCGAGCGCCATCACACCCAGCACGAGGCCGAGAGATGCGGCCCCCTGTCCGGTATGCAGCATGTAGATAGTTTCAGATATCCGTTCCCACATCGTCAGCTCGGCCCAGGCCAGAAGCTCGCCCGTCCCCTGATCAAGATAGCCGGTGCCGCGATCCGTCTTCAGGGTGAAAGCGTCCGTGGCGTCGCCCGGATAGGGAAAGCTCAGTTCGCGCAACGCAGTGACAGGAATCACGGAGAGCGGCTCCATCGCAGCAAGGGAGACCCCGGTGCTGCCGCTGACCTCGGTCGGAAAGGCCGGCGGCGCAGCTCCATCCGGCAGAAGATCGAAGGTCGAGGCGGCCATCCACAGTGCGGTCGCCGAGGACAGGATCAGCCCCGCGACCGCCACGCGGGAGATCCCGGTATGGATGCGGCTCGATGCCGGCCCGCGCAAAGGGGCGAACCAGCGCCGCCAGCCACCCATGCGCCGCGCGACCAGCATCGCGCCAGAGACCGACAGGACCAGCATCGCCGCCGCACCGGCGGCCATGACGATACGGCCGGCATCGCCAAGAAACAGCGAGCGGTGAAGGCTGGTCAGCCAGCGTTCGACCGGGTTCGGATCGGCGCTGGCGATGCCCTTGCCGGTCGCGGGGTCGATCACCGCCGCGCCGGGCGTGCCGTCGTCGAACCAGAACGCAGTAATCCGACCCGAGGGCGCACGCCGGACCTGCTCCACCCCCGGATAGGCAGTCCGGATGCGTTCTGCGAGATCGGCAACGGTCAGGCCGGCCTCGGCCTGCGGCGTGGAAAACCGCTCGGCCACGGGAAAGACCGAGAGCGCCGCCCCGCTGATCGCGAGGACCATGACGAGAGCAAGGGCCAGCAGACCCGGCCAGCGATGCAGCATGCGGATCATGGCGCCGTCTCACATGTCGTAGCGGAGGCTGGCGAGATAGCGGCGGCCGGGCACGGGCCGCCCTGCCCCTGCCGCCGTCAGCGGCACGGCCACCTCGTTCGGACTGTCGCGCATGTCCTCGACGGCGGCATCGACATGCAGCGTATAGCCGGCATCGAACAGCGCATCGGCAAGATCGAGGGTGATTTCCAGCGACCGGCCCGCGCCGACACTGGCGCCGGTGATGCCGTCGATCTGCGCCAGGTCGCCGCCGCTGGCGCGATACCAGTCGCTGAGATGCTCGTAATATTTCGACTTGCCGCCGGCCATCCACAGGGTTCCGGCATATGCCCCCTGCGCATCGGTAACGTAGAGAACCAGATAGGCACCATCGCCGCCGTAAGTGTTCAGCGTGGTGGTGAGGGTGACCGGCCGGGCCATGGCGAGGCCGGGGGCCACCAGGGCGGAAGTCAGCGCAAGGGCTGCGAGGATGGATTTCATGTCTCTGCTCTCTTCTGCCTGATTTGTCAGTTCACCCGCACCACGGGCGGGGTGCCGTTCTGGAACAGCGGATTGGCGGGCGGGGCCGAGGGGGCGACAGGGGTTGCACCGCCGCGATCCCGCTTGCGGTCCTGCTCGCCGTCCCGGTGGCGCAGCTTGACGACCTGCAACGTCGCGGGATCCAGCTTGGCCTTGATGCGGCGGCCCTGGGCATCGCGTCCCTTGACCTCCCAGCAGCCGTCATCGGCCTCGATCTTCTCGACATGCCAGCCGAGGCCGGCGGCGGCCTGCATCACCGCCTCGCGCGGCTGCCAGGCGCCGCGAGGCACATGGCAGTCGTCGCCCGCCAACGCCCCCGCCGCGGGCAATACCGCGAGAGCGGTTATGGCAATCAACAGAGTCTTCATGGTTCGAATGTCCTTTCCGATCATCTCGGGGGCATTTTCCCGGCTATGGCCGTGGCGAACGCCTGCGTGGGAAAGGCTCCGCCGCGATGACGGGGCGGAGCCTTGCGGCGATCAGTTGCGCTTTGCGGGCCTGGTGCCGTCGCTCCAGCGCTTGACCTTGCCGTCGATCACCTCGAGCGTTCCGGGATCGACGGTCATCTTCAGGCTGTTGCCGCCCTGGTCGATGACGTTCAGTTCGTAGCAGCCGTCGTCGAGTTCCATTTTCGAGATGGTCCAGCCGAACTCGTCGGTCACCTGGATAAGGGCTTCCCAGGACTGCATGTTCTCGGTCGGCACGTTGCATTTCTCGTCGGCGAGCGCGACCCCGGCGGGGATCGCGAGGGCGAATGCGGTGGCGGTCAGGATAGTTTTCATGGCTATGCTCCTCAGCCTTGGTTGCCTGATGAAACCAATCTGGAGGGCGCGGCTGACGTGATCCTGATCGCCGCGAAAAACCTGCGTCAGCTTTCCGTCAGCCTGCCCCGACGAACCGCAACGGTCGCGCAAAACAAACCGGCCCCGCCAGACAGGCGGGGCCGCAACAACAGTGGGAATGCGTAGCGATCAGGTCATGTCATTTGCGCCAGGGGCGCGCTTTCGGCCCGTGACCATGGCACGGGGCAGGTTCTCCCGATGGCGCCATGAGGTGAGCGCCACACCTCCGACATGCAGGGCCACGAGGACCAACGCCAGGTTGGCCAGCGTTTCATGCACCTCCTTCAAGGCCTTGTCCCCCCTGACTTCCCGGCCGCCATGCTCGCCCACAACCGTCACGGCACGGGCTTCCTCGATCGACTGTTCGAGCAGCCAGCCGCTCAGCGCGGTGCCGGAAAGCGTAACCATAAGTGCCACGATCATCGCGGCGCCGGCCGGGTTGTGCCCGAGATGGCGCCGCTCCCGCCCGCGCAGCATGTCTCCGAGATAGACCAGCGTCGCGGCAGGGCCACGCATGAATTGCGCGAAGCGGGCATGGTGACTGCCGACAAAACCCCAGATCAGGCGAAGCACAAGCAATGCCGCCACTGCATAGCCGGCCGCCTCGTGAAGCGGCTGCACCTCGTCCGCCGCGAGCCATGCCACTGCAAAGGCGGCAACCAGGCCCCAATGAAAGCTGCGCACCACCGGATCCCAGACCCGCACCATGCGCGTGGTATCGGCAACGTCCGAAATACCGCCGTCCCTTTTCGCCTCAATCATGTTTGCGTCCCCTGCCCTCACGGAAGTGCCGTTCACCTCCGTCCTCGTATTCGACCTCGATCACCTGAAGCGTGCCGGGATCGACCGTCACCTCGATGCGGCGTCCTTCCCGGTCCGTGCCTTTTATCTCGTAGCAGCCGTCGTCGATCTTGATGCGCCGCACCACCCATCCGTTTTCTTCCGCGAGCCGCACCACCGCGCTTCTTGGCTGCCAGTCTGCCAGCGGCACGGCACAGTCGTCGCCGGCAAGTGCAGCCCCGGACGGAAGGGCCGCGAGAAAGGTCAGAATTGTCAGCGATCTCTTCATGGACCACACTCCGTATAACGGCCATCGGATGACATTCTGCGTCGCGAACCTGACGGGATGCTGAAGCCTGGGGCGTCCCGCCATCAGCTTTGCGTCAGCCCGGATCGCCATAATGGCCAGAGGTAAATGAGTAGGAAGATCATGCGAATCCTGCTGATCGAGGACGACACCGTTCTGGGCGCCGCCGTGCGGGACCAGATCGCCGCGGGTGGCCAGTCGGTGGACTGGGTCACGCGCCTGGATGCGGCCGGCGATGCGATGGCCGGCGCCGGCTATGATCTGGTATTGCTGGACCTCATGCTGCCCGACGGACGCGGCATCACCTTCCTTCGGTCGCTGCGCGCCGGCGGCGACGTGACGCCGGTGATCATCCTGACCGCGCTGGACCAGATCTCGGACCGGATCGAAGGCTTGAACGCCGGTGCCGACGACTATCTGGTGAAGCCCTTCGATCTGGCCGAGCTTTCCGCGCGCATCGGCTCGGTCGCGCGGCGCTATAGCGGCAATCCCAACCCGATCATCGTCCACGGCGCGCTTGCCGTCGACCTTGCCTCGCGCAGCATCCGCCGCGACGGCCGGCCGGTGCAACTGACGGCGCGCGAATGGGCGCTGTTCGAGGCGTTCCTCACCCGCCCAGGGCAGCTTCTGTCCAAGGCACAACTTGAGGAAAAGCTTTATGCCTTCGATACCGAGGTGGAAAGCAACACCATCGAGGTCCATGTCAGCCGGCTGCGCAAGAAGCTGGGCGCCGAGGTGATCGAGACCGAGCGCGGATTGGGCTACCGGCTGGGTTCGCCATGACCATGCCACGCAGCCTTCAGATGCGGTTGGGGGTGTCTCTGGGCATCCTTCTGACGCTTCTGTGGATCGCCGCCGCCGCCACCACGGCGGTCATGCTGCGGCACGAGATGGACAGGATCTTCGACTCGTCACTACAGGAGGCGGCGCAGCGCCTATTGCCGCTGGCCGCTGTCGAGATCGTCGGACGTGAGGAGGAAGGTGTGACGCAACACCTTGCCGACCTGCGCGACCACGACGAATTCCTCACCTATATCGTGCGGGATGACATGGGGAGAATCCTTCTGCAATCGCATGAGGCCGACCCCTCCATCTTCCCGGAATGGGATGGGCCGGGCTTTCACACGACCGCAACCCATCGCCTGTATGGCGAGGACGCCCTGCAAGGCACGATCCGTCTCACGGTCGCCGAGCCGCTTGCTCATCGCGCGACGGCGGCACGCGATGTCTGGGCGGGCCTGGGACTGCCGCTGCTGGTGTTCATCCCTGCCGCTCTGCTGGCGATCGTATTGACCGTCCGCTCGGGCTTGGCCCCGCTGCGCCGCTACCGCGACCGGCTGGCCGAGCGTTCACCGCGCGACCTTGCCCCCGTCGCCTGCAACGATCTCCCCGTCGAGGTCGCCCCGGTGGGGCTGGCGGTCAATGTGCTGCTGGCGCAACTCAAGTCCACATTCGAGGCCGAACGCACCTTCGCCGCCAACGCCGCGCATGAATTGCGAACACCGCTGGCAGGCGCAATCGCGCAGGCCCAGCGGATACAGGTGGAAACGAAAGATACCGGCGCCGGCCACAGGGCCGCCGAGATCGAGGCCTCGCTGAAGCGGCTGGCCCGGATCGCCGAGCGGCTGCTGCAACTGGCTCGGGCGGAGGGCGGGCGGTTGCGGCTCGATCACCTATCCGATCTTCGCATCACCGCCCGCCTGGTCGTGGACGATATCGAGAGGACCGCACCGAACCGGATCGCACTCGCTCTGCCGGAGCACCCGGTGATGTCCGACCTCGACCCCGATGCGTTTGGCATCATCTGCCGCAACCTGGTCGAGAACGCCCTGCGGCACGGCGCATCTGACGAGCCGATCGAGGTAAGCCTCGGTGAGGATGGCACGTTCCGCGTCGCCAATGACGGCCTTGTTGTGCCGACAGAAGCACTTGGCCGGCTGGCCCGCCGTTTTGAGAGGGGGACAGCCGGAACGGAAGGCAGCGGGCTTGGCCTTGCCATCGTCGCCAGCATTGCGGACCGGATTTCGTCAAAGCTCACCTTGCAGTCGCCGAGACCGGGAAGCTCGTCTGGCTTTGAAGCGGCGGTAGTCTTGCCGACAGCTTCAAAGCAACCAATACCGCCCAGCCAGGCGAGCGCAGTCTTTCGTTGAGTCGATAGCCGGCCAGCAGATCTGAAAACTATTGGGCTGGCTGTGTCCGCCGGAACAGGACGCATCTGTATATAAGGGGCGCAGAATGTTGATCTCGAAAGGACAAAGCCTAGCGCACGCCCGTGGTGACGGTAGCCCTGCCGACAAAGGCGGACGGGGCAGCATGACCAGAAAATTGGTTACATCTTCGGATGCCATTGAATTTCGCCACCTACGTTACTTCATAGCCGCTGCCGAGCACGGCAGCTTCCGAAAGGCAGGAAATTCACTGGGTCTGTCGCAATCGGCAATCAGCCGCTGCATTGCCGACCTCGAAGACAGGATGGGCGCTTCACTCTTTCACCGACACTCATGGGGCGTGTCGCAGACTTTTGCTGGTCATGACCTGCCCCTGAACTTTCATCCAGCCGCGACCGGAGCCCGGTTAGTGTTTACGCCAATTGGCGCAGGTTGAGCAATCGCCCGACGCGCGGAGCTTTCATCTCGCGCAGCGGGGCGGGCG
>Ga0182741_1002479_pt1 | contig 21338 bp, 17 predicted proteins | sample eDN5th37CBELigOP_FD_128874 | JGI IMG/M metagenome (GOLD analysis project Ga0182741, IMG submission 128874) | Enriched Organic Plus compost microbial communities from Emeryville, California, USA - eDNA 5th pass 37_C BE-Lig OP (version 2) (version 2) ... | reverse complement strand
TACTCGATGCTGTCGACCTCACGGGCCCCCGCCAGGCTGATCCGGTTGTGCTCCTCCACCTTCGACCAGTCGACGCGGCCGTCGTAGGCGGCGAGGCCGGCGTTGACGACGGTGACGAAGCTGGCGACGAACTCGTCGACGTGGAAGTCGGGCGCGACGTCGACCACCTGGTGGCCGGCCTCGGCGAGCGCGGCGGCGGTGCGCTCGGCCGCCTCCACGCAGGCCGGGTCGGTCGGCAGCCCGAGCGGCGCCTCGGTCACGACCGCGACCCGGAGCGGACCGGGGTCGGCGGCGGCCGCCTCGGCGAAGGGTCGGCTCGGCGCCGGGGCGTTCCACCACCCCAGCGGGTCGGGCCCGCTGATCACGTCGAGCACGGCCGCCGTGTCGGCGACGGTGTGGGTGACGACGCCCTCGACCGCGGCGCCCTCCCACGCCTGGGCGAGCACCGGCACCCGGCCCCGGCTCACCTTGAGGCCGACGAGCCCGCAGCACGACGCGGGGATGCGGATCGAGCCGCCGCCGTCGTTGGCGTGGGCGAGGGGGAACATCCCCGCCGCGGTGGCCGCCGACGCGCCGCCCGAGGAGCCGCCCGGGGTGCGCCCGGTGTCCCACGGGTTGCGGCTGATGCCGTAGCGGACGTTCTCCGCCGCGGTGATCGGACCGAACTCGGGGGTGTTGGTGCGCCCGGCGAGCACGAACCCGGCCCGCTCCAGCGCCTCCACGACGAGCTCGCTCTCGTCGGTGGGGTCGTCGGGTGCGCCGGCGGACCCGTAGGTCGTCGGCCAGCCGGCCACGGGGGTGAGGTCCTTGATCGGGATCGGCACCCCGCAGAACGGTGGGAGCTCCTCCGGTGGGGTCGAGGCGACGGCCTCCTCGGCCGCCTCGGCCCGGCGGCGGGCGTCCTCCTCGTCGATCCAGACGACCGCGTTCACGGCGGGGTTGCGCTCCGCCACCCGGCGGAGCGTCTCGTCCATGACCTCGGTGGGGCTGATGTCCCGGGCCCGGATGGCGGCGGCGAGCTCGAGCGCGGTCGGGAAGGCGTCCATGTCCGGCGACGCTAGGCGCGCCGGCGGTGCCCGTTCAGGCGTTCGCGCCGCTCAGACGTGCAGGCCGCACTCGGTCTTCGAGCGACCGGCCCAGCGGCCCGACCGGGGGTCGTTCGGGTCCGTGGGGAGCTGGGTGCAGGGCTGGCACCCGATGGAGAGGTAGCCGCGCTCGCGCAGCGGGTTCACCGGCACGTCGTGGTCGCGGATGTAGCCCTCGACGTCGAGGTCCGACCAGGTGGCGATCGGGTTCACCTTGACCAGGCCGCGCAGGTCCCGGGCCACGATCGGCGCCTGGCTTCGCGTGTCGGCCTCGGCCCGGCGCAGGCCGCTCATCCACGCCGCCTTGCCCTCGAGCGCCCGGTCGAGCTGGCCCACCTTCACCGCCGAGCAGCAGTTCTCCGGGTCGACCTTCCAGAGCTCCTCGTCGTGGTGGGGGACCGTCATCATCCGCAGGTTCAGCCCGTACCGGCGTCGCACCACCTCGACGGTCTCGAGCGTCTCGGGGAAGTGGTAGCCGGTGTCGATGAACACCACTTCGATCGCCGGGTGGACCTTCACCGCCAGGTCGATGAGCACGGCGTCGTTCATCGACGCGGTGAGCGCGAGGTGGGGGGCGAAGTTGTCGACCGCCCACTGGATGATCTTCGTGGCGGGGAGCCGCTCGAACTCGCGGTTGAGCTCGGCCAGCTCCTCGTCGGTGAACTGGGGGACGTCGATCAGCGTCACGTGGCGCACTCCGACTCGCCCGTCTCGGCGACGTACGGCCCGGTCTCGCCGTAGTCGATGTAGAAGTCGGGCGCCTCCTCGGGGGTGGGGAACTCGTCGAGGTCCTTGAGGTCCTCGGCGATGGCCTTGGCCCCGCCGACCCGATCCATCCAGGCCCGAAACGTCTCGCCCGGCTGGCGCTCCTCGGCGAAGCGCCGCACCACCCGCACCGCCGCCTCGGGGGCGGCCTTGGCCGGCAGCCGCAGCGCCCGCTCCCCGAAGTGGATGCGCTCCTGGCCGACGTAGCCGCCGAGCAGCATCGTGTAGCCCGGTGCGGCCTGCCCGTGGGCCCGACGCTCGGCGCCGGAGAACCCGATGTCGGCGATGTGGTGCTGGCCGCAGCTGTTCGTGCAGCCCGAGATGTTCGTGCGCACGCCGTCGACCTCGGCCAGCCCGGCCTCCTCGAGCGCGGCGCCGATCGCGTCGGCGAGGCCCCGGCTCTGGGTGACGGCGAGGTTGCAGGTGTCGGCGCCCGGGCACGACACGACGTCGCGGGCCAGCTCGGCGCCCGGCTCGGCCATCCCGATGGCGGCCAGCCGCTGGTGCAGGACCGGCAGCTGGCGCTCGGACAGGCCCCGGAACACGAGGTTCTGGCGGTTCGTGATCCGCACCTCGGCGCCGAGCTCGCGCTGGATCGAGGCCAGCGCCCGGAACTGGTCCGAGGTGATGTCGCCCAGCCGGGCGTAGGCGATCGCCGACACGGTGCCCTTGGCCGAGCCGCGGACGACGTTGGCGTCCTCCCAGGCCTGGTAGGGATCCCGACGGCGCAGCGTGACCGGGGTGCCCTGCCCGACGGGCGTGGGCACGACGCCCGGGGCGGTCCCGGCCGGCGCGTCCCCGACCTTGAGGACGGCCTCGGGGATCCCTCCCGGCCACGACGACGAGGCCACAAGCAGCTTGCGCTCCCGGAGGATGCGGGCCCGGAGCTCCTCCCAGCCCATCGTGTCGACGAGCCACTTCATGCGGGCCCGGAGCTTGTTGTCCCGGTTGCCGTGGTTCGAGAACACCCGCAGGATCGCCTCGATCGTGGGCAGCAGGTCCTCACGGGCGGTGAACTCCTCGAGGGCCAGCGCCGGGTGCGGGTTGGCGCCGAGGCCGCCGGCCACGAACACCCGGAACCCGGCCTCGCGGGTGCCGTCCTCGCGGGTGCGGGTGGTGGCGATGACGCCGACGTCGTTGAACATCGCCTGACCGCAGTCGGTCTCGCAGCCCGAGAAGTTGATCTTGAACTTCCGGGGGAGTCGCTGCGCGAGCGGGTGGTGCAGGAAGTGCTGGAAGGTGGCCTCCGCCCACGGGCTGATGTCGAGCGCCTCGTAGGGGCAGGCCCCGGCGAGGTGGCACCCCATCACGTTGCGGACCGTGTCGCCGCACGCCTCTCGGGTGGTCAGCCCGACCGAGGCCAGGTCCCACAGCACCTCGGGCACCCGCTCGAGCTGCACGAAGTGGAACTGCACGTTCTGGCGGGTGGTGAGGTGGCCCCAGCCCCGGCTGTAGGTGTCGGCCACGTGGGCGAGCATGTCGAGCTGCTCAGGCGTGACCGACCCGTAGGGGAGCTTCACCCGCACCATCTGGTTGTGGCCGCCCTGGCGCTGGCCGTAGACGCCGTTGTTGAGCCGGAAGACCCGGAACGCGTCCTCCTCCAGCTCCCCGGCGAGGTAGCGGGCCAGCTGGACCTCGAACTTCTCGACGTCGGCCCGGATCGCAGGGTCGATCGGCCGGTCGACGGTGGTGATCGTCATCGCAGAGCCGCCTGGTGTTGGGGAAGCGGCCAGGTGCTCGAAACCTGACCAGCGGACTCAGGAATCCTGGCAAATCCTGAGCGCGCCGGTCAAGTATTGCGGCCGCAGTGGCCGATGGCCGGGTCAGCGCTGGAGCAGCTCGGCGACCCGGAAGGCGAGCTCGAGCGACTGGCGACCGTTGAGGCGCGGGTCGCACATCGTCTCGTAGCGGGCGTCGAGGTCCGCGTCGAGGATCTCCTCGGCCCCGCCCAGGCACTCCGTGACGTCGGAGCCGGTGAGCTCCACGTGCACGCCGCCGGGCCAGGTGCCCTCGGCCCGGTGGGCGGCGAAGAACCCGGCGATCTCGCGCATCACGTCCTCGAGGTGGCGGGTCTTCTTGCCGCTCTCGGAGGTGAACGTGTTGCCGTGCATCGGGTCGCAGGCCCACACGACCGGGTGACCGGCGTCGCGCACCGCGGCGAGGAGCGGCCGCAGGCCGTCTTCGATCTTGTCGGCGCCCATCCGGGAGATGAGCGTCAGGCGACCGGGGATGCGGTTCGGGTTGAGGGTCTCGCACAGCGCGAGCACCTCGTCCGGGGTGGCGCTGGGACCCACCTTGCAGCCGACCGGGTTGGACACGCCGCGGAGGAACTCCACGTGCGCCCCGTCGAGCTGGCGGGTCCGCTCGCCGATCCAGAGCATGTGGGCCGAGCAGTCGTACCAGTCGCCGGTGAGCGAGTCCCGGCGGGTGAGCGCCTCCTCGTAGCCGAGGATGAGCGCCTCGTGGCTCGTGTAGAAGTCCACCTCGTGCAGCACCGGCAGCGTGCTGGAGTCCAGCCCGCAGGCCCGCATGAAGCGCAGCGCCCGCTCGAGGTCGTCGGCCAGGCGCTCGTAGCGCTGCCCCTCCCGGCTGGTGGCCACGAACTCCATGTTCCACTGGTGGACCTGCGACAGGTCGGCGAAGCCGCCCTTCACGAAGGCCCGGAGCAGGTTCAGCGTGGACGCCGACTGGTGGTAGGCGTGCAGGAGCCGCTCCGGGTCGGGCACGCGCGCCGCCGGCGTGGGGGCGACGTCGTTGACCATGTGGCCCCGGAACGACGGGATCTCGAGGTCCCCGACCTTCTCGGTGTCCGACGACCGGGGCTTGGCGAACTGCCCGGCGATGCGGCCCACCTTCACGACCGGCACCCCGGCCGAGTAGCTGAGCACGATGGCCATCTGGAGGATGACCTTCAGCTTGTCCCGGATGTTGTCGGCCGAGAAGTCGTCGAAGGACTCGGCGCAGTCGCCGGCCTGCAGGAGGAAGGCCTCTCCGTTCGCCACCTGGCCGAGCGCGCTCGTGAGGGCGCGGGCCTCCCCGGCGAACACCAGCGGGGGGAGGGTGGCCAGCTGCTTCAGGACGGCCTCGAGCTCGCCCTCGTCGACCCAGCTCGGCTGCTGCGCGGCGGGGCGCTCCCGCCACGAATCAGGTGCCCAGGTCCTGCTCACGCCGTCAAGCCTCGCCGCTGCGAACGGGGAAGGCAAAGCGGGCGGCCGCGGCACCCGGAGGTGCGGCCGTTCGCGGGTCGGCCGCCCCGGCTGAGCGGGACGGCCGACCGGACAGGAAGCCGGGCGAGCGGGCGGTCTGCCGCGGCCTCAGCCGACGAAGCGGCGGGTGCTCCGTCGTGCACGTCCATCATCTACCTCTCGCGCCCGGTTGACCAGGGGGTCGTGCGGACGCCGATCAGGCGGCGCTGGCCCGAGCCAGGGCCTCTTCCCGCACGGTGCTCATCGCCCGCTTCACGAGGCGACGGGCGGCCTCGGCGGTGACGCCGAGCTCCTCGCCGACCTCCCGGTAGCTGCGCTTGCGACCGTCGTGCAGGCCGAAGCGCTGCTCCACGGCGTGGCGGGCCCGGTCGTCGAGCACGCCCAGCAGGTCGCCCACGAGGGCCTGCTCCTCGGCCTCGAGGATCTGCGCCTCGGGCGAGGGCTTGTCGTCGGCGATGAGGTCGATGAGCTCGCTGCCGTCGTCGTCGCCCACGACCCGGTCGAGCGACGTGGGGGTGGTGAGCCGGTAGAGCCGGGCGTTCTCCTCGTCGAGCTCGTCGCCGTCGCCCGAGACCTGGCGCAGCGCAGCCCGCAGGCTGGCCGAGCGGTCACCGGGGAGCCGGACGAGCGACGCCTTCTGGTCGAGCGCCCGACCGATGGCCTGGCGGATCCAGAACGTGGCGTAGGTCGAGAACTTGAAGCCCTTGCGCCAGTCGAACTTGTCGACGGCGTGCTCGAGGCCCAGGTTGCCCTCCTGGATGAGGTCGAGCAGCTCCATCGACGGGGGCAGGGGGTAGCGGCGCGCCACCGACACCACGAGGCGCAGGTTGGCGCGGATGAACCGGTCCTTGGCCTCGGCGCCCTTTCGGACGAGCCGGCGGTTCTCAGGCGTGTCCTCGCCTGCCTCGATGGCAGCCTTGGCCTTCATGCCCGCCTCGACGGCCTTCGAGAGCTCACGCTCCTCGTCGGCGGTGAGAAGGGGCACGAGGCCGATCTCGTTGAGGTACTGACCTACGGAATCTGTCATGGCATCTCCACTCAACGATTGGACCCGGTGGGATCTTCCCGGTCCAAGCGCATTTCCACCATCGAGATAGGTGAAATCCCTTCAACCATCGGACACTTCGGGCCATTCCTGCAACGCGGGTGACTGAAGTCACCGGCGCAGGGGCCGCTCCTACCCACCGACGAGGGGTGCGAACCGCCCGATCCGCCCCACGATCGGCGCGGCCGGCCCGGCGCGCTCCGAGGCGCGGTCGCGGACGGAATAGGTTGCCGGGATGGCGAGCGAACGGCTGGGGGTGTTCGGGGGCACCTTCGACCCACCGCACATCGGCCACCTCGTCAGCGCCGTGAACGTGCGGCACGAGCTGGGGCTCGACCGGGTGCTCCTCGTGGTGAACAACATCCCCTGGCAGAAGGTCGGCAGCCGGGTGATCAGCGACCCCGAGTCCCGGTTCCAGATGGTGTGCGCGGCGGTCGAGGACGTCCCCGGGCTCGAGCCGAGCCGCATCGAGATCGATGCCGGCGGGCCCTCCTACACCGCGGACACCCTGCGCACCCTCCTCGACGAGGACCCCGAGCGCGAGCTCTACGTCATCCTCGGGGAGGACGCCGCCGCCGGGATCGAGACCTGGGAGCGCCACGAGGAGGTGCGCGACCTGGCGACGATCGTGGTGGTGGGCCGTCCCGGCCACGACCCGGTCCCGGCCCCGCCGGGGTGGCGGTGGATCGAGGTCGAGGTCCCGCACCTGGAGGTCTCGAGCACCGACCTGCGGGCCCGGGTGGTCGACGGGCGCCCGCTCGACTTCCTCGTCCCCCCGAAGGTGGTGGCGTGCATCCGCCGGCTCGGCCTCTACCAGGACGGCGGATGACCGACGAGCGGTCGACGACGGAGGAGCCGAGCCGCGGGGCCGAGGCACCGGACCTGCCGCCGGCCGCCCGCCTCGCCGGCCTCGGCCTCGAGCTGCCCGAGCGCGGCACCGGCGCGCGGGCCGCTCGGCGCGCCGCCCGTCGACGGGCGCGAGGCGAGGCTGCGGCCAAGGGCGCGGCGACGGTGGAGCCCGAGCCGACCGCGGCGCTGCGGGTCCCCGCGCCCGTCGCGGCTCGGCGGCCCACCCGGGCCGAGGAGCGCGGCGCCAGGCGACCCAGCCGACGGTGGCTGGCGGGCTTCGCCGCCGCCCTCGTGGTGTGCCTCGTCGCCGCAGCCGGTCTGGCGTGGCTCGGGTTCACCACCCTGCGCGACAGCCGCACCGGGCGCGTCGTCACGAGCGCGTCGCCCGATGAGCCCGGCTTCGAGGGCTTCCTCGAGCCGACCCCCACGCTGGCGGTCGTCGTGACCCACGAGGGGCTCCTCGATGCCGTGCACGTGCTGTCCCTCGGCACCGGCGACGTGGGTGGCGGCATCCTGCTCGTCCCGCCCCGCACCCGCCTCGGCACGGGGACGGGCACGATCGACTTCACCTTCAGCTTCGGCGGCGACGAGGAGGCGATGCGGGCCTCGATCGAGTCCGTCGCCGGGTTCGGCCTCGACGAGCTCGTGACGATCGACGAGGCCCGGTGGGCCGAGCTCGTGGCCCCGGTGGCCCCGATCGTGATCGACAACCCCGACGAGCTCGACGGGTTCCCGCTGGGACGCCTCGAGCTGACCGCCGAGCAGGTCGGCGACTACCTCGCCGCTCGCACCGAGGGCGAGAGCGACCTGTCCCGCCTCGCCCGCCACGAGGTGCTCTGGGAGGCCTGGCTGGCCCAGGTCGGCACCACCGGGGAGGTGCCCGGCGAGCTGGCCACCGGCCTCGGCCGCTTCGTGCGAGCCCTTGCCGCCGGCACCCACGTCGTGCGCACGCTCCCGACCACCGCGGTCGTCCGTGACGACGGGCTGTTCGACTACGAGGTGGACGAGGAGGCCCGGGCCCGGGTCGTCACCGAGCTCGTGCCCTACCCGCGCGGCACGGCGAGCGCCCCGCGCACGCTCGTGCGGCTCCTCGACGGCACCGGCGACCAGGGGCACGTGGCTCGCAACGCCCCGACGGTGGTGGGCGCGGACGCCTCGATCGTCGTCGTCGGCAACGCCGACCGGTTCGACTACGACACCACCGAGATCCGCTACCACCAGCCCGACCAGCGGGAGGCCGCGGAGCGCCTCCGGCGGGCCCTCGGGACCGGCGTCGTCATCGAGGACGTTCGACCGATCGACGCGTTCGATGTCACGATCGTGCTCGGAACCGACCGGTGAGGAGATCCCCCTGAGCGACGCAATCCGCCCCACGACCCTCGACGACCCTCGTGACTGGGCCGTCGTCGCCGCCCGGGCGGCGGACGCCAAGCAGGCCACCGACGTGGTGGTCCTCGAGGTCGGGGAGGTGCTGGCGCTGTGCGACTGGTTCGTGATCGCCAGCGCCAGCAACGACCGCCAGGTCCGGTCGATCACCGAGGAGGTCGAGAAGCAGCTCCACGAGGCCGGCGGGCCCAAGCCGACCCGCATCGAGGGCCTCGACGACCGGCAGTGGGTGCTCATGGACTACGGCGACGTCGTGGTCCACGTGTTCCTCCAGGAGGCCCGGGACTTCTACGACCTCGAGCGCCTGTGGGCCGACGTCCCCCGACTCGACTGGGCCAACCACGCCGCCTGACCGCCCCGGGGGCGAGCGCGCCGGAGGCCCGCCGTGCGGCGGGCCTCCCCGGGTGGAGCTAAGGAGAATCGAACTCCTGACCTCTTCCATGCCATGGAAGCGCTCTACCAACTGAGCTATAGCCCCGTGGGAGCGGTCACTCTACCGGACCGCTCCGAGGCCTCGCCAACTCCGTCGGGCCTCAGCCGACGACGAAGTTGACGAGCTTGTCGGGGACGGCGATGGCCTTGCGGATCGCCTTGCCCTCGAGCAGCGAGACGACGGCCGGGTCGGCCTTCGCCGCTTCGATCATGTCGTCGGGGCTCAGGCCGGCAGCGATCTCGATGCGGGCTCGCACCTTGCCGTTGACCTGCACCGGGATCTCGATCGAGTCGACGGTGAGCAGCGCCGGATCCGCCTCGGGGAAGCGCTCCCAGGCCAGCGAGGTGTCGTGCCCCAGTCGGGACCACAGCTCCTCGGCGGCGTGCGGGGCGAGCGGGGCGAGCAGCAGCACGAGCGGCTCCGCCACCTCCCGGGGGACGCCGCCGTCGGGGTAGCGGTTCGTGAGGTGGTTGTTGAGCTCGGTGATCCGGGCGATGGACACGTTGAAGCGCAGGCTCTCCATGCCCTCGCGCACGGCGTCGATCGTGCGGTGCAGCAGGCGCTTGGTTTCCTCGTCCGCCTCGACGTCGGCCACCCGCAGCTCGCCGGTCTCCTCGTCGAGGACGTTGCGCCAGATCCGCTGCAGGAGGCGGAAGACGCCGACGACGGCCTTCGTGTCCCACGGGCGGCTCTGGTCCAGCGGCCCGGTGAACATCTCGTAGAGCCGGAGCGTGTCGGCCCCGTACTCCTCGTACATCTCGTCAGGCGTCACCGAGTTCTTCAGCGACTTGCCCATCTTCCCGAACTCGCGGAAGACCTCCTCGTCGCCGTGGAAGAACCGGCCGTCGCGCTCGACGACCTCGCTGGCCTCCCGGTAGAAGCCCCGGGCGTCCTTGTAGGCGGCGGCCTGCACCATCCCCTGGTTGAACAGGCGCCGGAACGGCTCCTTCGAGGAGAGGTGGCCCAGGTCGTAGAGCACCTTGTGCCAGAAGCGCGCGTAGAGCAGGTGCAGCACGGCGTGCTCGACGCCGCCGACGTAGAGGTCGACGCCGCCGCAGTCGCCCTCCCACTGCGGACCCATCCAGTACCGCTCGACCTCGGGGTCGACGAAGCGCTCGTCGTTGGTCGGGTCGAGGTAGCGCAGCTCGTACCAGCACGACCCCGCCCACTGCGGCATCGTGTTCAGCTCCCGACGGTAGGTCTTCGGGCCGTCCCCGAGGTCGAGGGTGACCTCCACCCAGTCGGTGGCCCGACCGAGCGGCGGCTCGGGCTCCGAGGTCATGTCGTCCTCGGGGAACGTGCGCGGCGTGTAGTCGTCGATCTCCGGCAGCAGCACCGGCAGCTCGGACTCCGGCAGCGCGACCGGCAGGCCGTGCTCGTCGTAGACGATCGGGAACGGCTCGCCCCAGTACCGCTGGCGGGAGAACAGCCAGTCCCGCAGCTTGTAGCTGACCGTGCCTCGGCCCAGGCCCCTGTCCTCCAGCCAGGCGGTGATCCTGGCCTTCGCCTCGTCCACGCCCAGGCCGTCGAGGCTGACCTCGTCGTTGGCGCTGTTGACGCCGACGCCGTCGCCCGACCACGCCTCCTCCCACGCCTCCGCGTCGGCCGACCAGCCCTCGGGCGGGGTGACGACGGCTCGGATCGGGAGCCCGAGCGCCCGGGCGAACTCGAAGTCGCGCTGGTCGTGGGCGGGGACGGCCATGATCGCCCCGGTGCCGTAGCCCATCAGCACGTAGTCGGCGATGAAGACGGGGATCGACTCGCCGTTCACCGGGTTGGTGGCGTAGGCCCCGACGAACACGCCGGTCTTCTCGCGGTCCACCGCCTGGCGGTCCAGCTCGCTCTTGCGGGCGGCCTGCGTCCGGTACGCGGCCACCGCCTCCGCCGGGGTGGCGGCACCTCCGGTCCAGCGGGGGTCGACCCCCTCCGGCCAGGCGTCGGCCACCAGCTCGTCGACGAGGGGGTGCTCGGGAGCCAGGACCATGTAGGTGGCGCCGAAGAGGGTGTCGGGCCGGGTGGTGAACACCGAGATCGGCTCGGACGCCGTGGTCGGGAAGTGCACCTCCGCGCCCTCGCTGCGGCCGATCCAGTTCCGCTGCATGAGCTTGATCGACTCGGACCAGTCGAGCAGGTCCAGGTCCTTCAGCAGCCGGTCGGCGTAGGCCGTGATCCGCATCATCCACTGCTTCAGCGGACGGCGGAACACGGGGAAGTTGCCCCGCTCGGAGCGCCCGTCAGCGGTGACCTCCTCGTTGGCGAGCACCGTGCCGAGCCCGGGGCACCAGTTCACCGGCGCCTCGTGCAGGTAGGCGAGGCGGTGGTTGTCGACCACCTGGCGGCGCTCCAGCTCGTCCAGCTCCGCCCACGGGCGGCCGAACGGGTTGGTACCCGGCGCCGGCTCGCGGGAGCCCGCATCGAGCTCCGCGACGAGCTCGTCGACGTGGCGCGCCCGGTCGGCGTCGGTGTCGTACCAGGCGTTGTAGATCTGCAGGAAGATCCACTGGGTCCACCGGTAGAACTCGACGTCGGTGGTGGCCACCGACCGGCGCGGGTCGTGGGCCAGGCCCAGCCGCCGCAGCTGGCGGCGCATGTTGGCGATGTTCGCCTCGGTGGTCACCCGCGGGTGCTGGCCGGTCTGCACGGCGTACTGCTCGGCCGGCAGCCCGAACGCGTCGTAGCCCATGGCGTGCATGACGTTGTGGCCCGTCATCCGCTTGTAGCGGGCGTAGACGTCGGTCCCGATGTACCCGAGCGGGTGGCCCACGTGGAGCCCCGCCCCCGACGGGTACGGGAACATGTCGAGCACGTAGAGCTTCGGGAGGTCCTTCACCCGCTCGAAGCCGTCGGACAGGGGCCCGACCGGGTTCGGCGCGAGGAAGGTCCCCTCGGCCTCCCAGCGGTCCTGCCACTTCGCTTCGATCTGGCCGGCGAGCGCGGCCGTGTAGCGGTGCGGGGGGATGCGTGCGTCGCTGGAGCCGGCGGGCTCCGGGTGCTGGTCGGCCATGGGCGCTGACGGTAGCGGCCCCTCCGCAGCCGTCCCGAACCCGTTGGGCGCTGCGGCACGAGTGCGGCGAAGCGGTTGCGATCGTGTAACGGCCGCTCACCGAGGTCGGTCGGACGGCCCGTGCTGACCCTCACCCAACGGATCGAGGCCGGTGCCGCCCGCGGCCACGGTCTCACCTTCGTCGTGGGCGGCGACCACGTCACCGTCCCCTACGCCCAGCTCCACGAGGAGGCCCAGGCCTACGCCGCCAACCTCCAGGCGCTGGGGGTCGAGCCAGGCGACCACGTGGCGCTGCTCGGCCCGACCTCCCGGGAGCTCGTCACCGCCATCCAGGCGATCTGGCTGGCCGGTGCCACGATCGTCGTGCTCCCGCTGCCGATGCGGATGGCCTCGATCGAGGAGTTCGTGGCCGCCACCCGCCGGCGCATCGCCAACGCCGACGTGAAGCTCGTGCTCGTCGACCCCGAGCTGGCCCCGTTCATCGAGGCCCAGCCCGAGGACCCGCCCATGGTGGGCTGGGACGCCCTCTCGGGCCCCGGCCGGGCCACCGCCTCTGCCTGGGAGCGCCCCGCTGACGACCCGAGCCGGCTCGCCATCCTCCAGTTCACGAGCGGCTCCACGTCCGATCCCAAGGGCGTGATGCTCCCGCACCACACGGTGGGGGCGAACCTCGACGCCATCTGCGAGGCCACCTCGCTCGACCCCGACGACGACGTCCTCGTGTCGTGGCTGCCGCTGTACCACGACATGGGCCTCGTCGGGCTCCTCACCCTGCCGATGACGACCGGCACGCAGCTGGTGCTCGGCGCCCCCACGGACTTCATGGCCGCGCCGAGCCGGTGGATGGAGTGGATCTCCACCTACGGGGGCACCGCCACCGCCGGGCCCAACTTCTCGTACGTGCTCGCCACCCGCGCCCTCCAGCGGGCCGGAGAGCGCCTCGACCTGTCCCGCCTGCGGATCGCCCTCAACGGCGCCGAGCCGGTCGACCCGGCCACCGTCGGCGCGTTCATCGAGGCCGGCGCCGCGCACGGGCTGCGCCCCGGCGCCGTGTTCCCCGCCTTCGGGATGGCCGAGGTGGCGATCGCCGGCACGTTCCCCGAGCCGATGTCGGGCCTGCGCACCGACCCGGTCGACCGCCGCGTCCTGGAGACCGAGCGCTACGCCGCCCCGGTCGAGCCCGACGCGGAGGGCGTCCGCCACCTCGCCATCCTCGGCCGCCCGGTGCCCGGTCTCGAGATCCGCGTCGTCGACCCGGCCACGGGCTCGGTGCTGCGCGACCGGGAGGTCGGCGAGCTCGAGATCCGCGGCACCTCGGTCACCCCCGGGTACTACAAGCGGCCCGAGGCCAACGCCGACCTGTTCCACGACGGCTGGCTCCGCACCGGCGACCTCGCCTACCTGCTCGACGGCGAGATGGTCATGTGCGGTCGCATCAAGGACCTGATCATCGTCGGGGGCCGCAACGTGTACCCCGAGGACGTCGAGCGGGCGCTCAACGACGTCGAGGGCGTCCGGGCCGGCAACGTGATCGCGTTCGGCGTCGAGCACCACGGCAAGGAGGGGCTCGTCGTCGTGGCCGAGACGAAGGCCGACGACCGCGAGGTCCTGCGTCGGCGGGTCGCCGAGCGGGTCCGCGCCGCGGTCGGCCTGCCGCCCAAGGACGTCGTGCTCGTCGAGCCGGGCAGCCTGCCCAAGACGAGCTCCGGCAAGCTCCAGCGCTCGCTCTGCAAGGCCCGCTACCTGGGCTCGGAGCTCCAGCCCGCCTGATCGCGCCCCGCTTCGGCGGGGCCAGGGACCGGCTTCCTCATGGCCGGTGTCAGCACCGGGTCGGCCCCCTCCTCCGGGAGGGGGCCGACCTGTGCCCGGGCTCGGGTCCCCCGGCGCCTAGACGGCCTGCAGGGCCTCCATGACGCCCTTCCAGCGATCCGGCGAGGCGTCGGTGCGGACGTAGAAGCTGAGGCGCTGCACGACGTCGCCGTAGCGCTCGGCCATCCTGGGCGCGATCTGCTCGGGCTCGGCGACGATCGCGAACGCGTCGAGGATGTCGTCGGTGATGAGCGTGCCCATCTCCTCCCAGCGGCCCTCCTTGGACATGCGGTTGAGCTCGTCCTGGAGCTCGCCCCAGCCGTGGAGCTCGAGCACCGGCCGGTACGCCGGGGTGGAGCCGTAGAAGGCGATCTGCTGGCGGATCGCGGTGCTCGCCGCGGCCATCTCCTCCTCGGTGGCGCCGGTGACGACGAACGCCGGACCGGAGATCTCGATGTCGGCCAGGGTGCGGCCGGCCTTGGCCGCGCCCCGCTCGAGGGCCGGGAGCGTCACCTCCCGCAGGTAGCGCTCCGTGGTGAAGGCGTGGCACAGGAACCCGTCGCACACCTCGCCGGCGACCTCGGTCATCTTCTGGCCGACCCCGGCCAGGAAGATCTTGGCGTTGCCGTGCGGGTTGGGCCCGGGGTTGAAGAACGGGGTCATGAGGGTGTGGGTGTAGAAGTCGCCCCGGAAGTCGAGCTTCGTGCCCTCGTTCCAGCACTCCCAGATCGCTCGGATGGCGAGGATCAGCTCGCGCATGCGGGCCGCCGGGGACGACCAGGGCATCGAGAAGCGCTTGGTGATGTGGGCCTTGATCTGGCTGCCGAGGCCGAGGATGAACCGGCCCTGGCTGGCCGCCTGCAGGTCGTAGGCGATCTGGGCCAGGGTCATCGGGTTGCGGGCGAAGGCCACCGCGATGCCCGTGCCCAGCTCGGCCCGCTCGGTGCGGCCGGCCGCCACCGCCAGCGGCAGGAACGGGTCGTGAGCGGTCTCGGCGGTCCAGAGGCCGTCGTAGCCGAGCGCCTCCTGCTTGGCTGCGGCGTCCCCCGCGCCCCGGAGGTCGCCGCCGATGTTCCCGTCGATCTTCATGCCGGGACACTAGCCCGCTGACTTGACCGCGTGGTCAAGTCTCGGCGGTGAGGCGGATCACGACTCAGCCCTGCTCGCGCAGGAACCGCTCGAGCTCGGCGGCCAGCTCCTCGCCCGACGCCGGCGCGATCGACGACGGCTGCTCGTCCACCTGCTGCTCGAGCCGGCGCAGCATCGCCACGTGCTCGGGGTTCTGGGCGATCAGCTCGTCGATCCGGGCCCGGCTGGCCGCCGCCCGGTCGGCGAGGTCCGCGGTGGGGAGGCGCAGGCCGCCGATGCGGTTGGCCGTCTCGAGGAGCACGAGCGAGGTCGCCGGGTAGGGGAGCGCGGCGGCGTAGTGCGGCACCTGGCCCCACAGCCCGACCGCCGGCAGGCCCCGGAGCGCGGCTCGCCGCTCGATGAGCCCCTGGACGCCAGTGGGGACCTCCACGGAGGTGCGGACGAGGCCGGCGGCGAGCGTCGGGTCCGACGCCGACGCCGCCACGAGCGACGGGCGGGTGTGCGGGACCGCCGCCGGGTAGGCGCCGAGGCCGATGACGAGCCGGGTGCCGAGGCGCAGCGCGAGGTCCACGACCTGGTCGGAGAAGGCCAGCCAGGCGTGGTCGGGCTCGTTGCCCAGGAGCAGGAGGACGTGGTTTCCCTCGCGGTCCGTCGCCCAGGACAGCTCGGTCTCGTCCCAGGTGACGCTCGAGAGGATCCCGTCCTCGAGCTGCATCATCGGGCGGCGGGCCCGCCAGTCGAGCAGCACGTCGGCGTCGAAGCGGGCGATCGTGCGCAGCTCGAGCTCCGCGGTCAGCACCTCGACGGCGGCGTCCACCGCTGCGCCCGCGTCGATCCAGCCCTTCAGGGCCATCACCAGGACCGGGTCGGTCAGGTCCGGCTGCTCGACGACGGCGTAGAGGGGATCCGGCAACGGCGCTCCTCAGCCCAGTCTGGCGACGGCCGCGGCCGCGGCGTCGGCGCAGCGCTCGACCTGGAGCGCGAAGCCCTCGTAGCCGGCGGCCGACTCGCCCATCGCCCCGTTCACGTAGCGCGCGTACACGCCCTCCACGATGCAGGCCAGCTTCCAGTAGCCGAAGGCCACGTAGAAGTCGATCTGGGACAGGTCCCGGCCGGAGACCTCGGCGTAGCGGTCGAGCAGCTCCTTGCGGGGCAGGAAGCCCTCCGCGGTGGTCGGCGCGGTGAGGAGCGCCGCCTGCTCGTCGTCGGGGTCGGTCCAGTACACCATCAGCAGGCCGACGTCCGCGAGCGGGTCGCCGAGGGTGCAGATCTCCCAGTCGAGCACGGCGATGACGTTGCCGTCGTCGTCGACCATGCAGTTGTCGAGCCGGTAGTCGCCGTGGACGATCGCCGCCGGCCCCTGCTCGGGGATGCGCGCGGCGAGCGCCTCGTGGACCTCGTCGACCTTGGGCACCTCGCGGGTCTGGGACTGCTGGAACTGGCCGTACCAGCGCTTCAGCTGGCGGGCGATGTAGCCGTCCTTGCGGCCCAGGTCCCCGAGGCCGACGGCGTCGGGGTCGACGGCGTGGATGCGAGCCAGCGTGTCGACGATCGACAGGCTCGCCTGGCGGCGGGCCTCCACGCTCAACTGCTCGGCGGTGGACAGGTCCCGGATGATCCGACCGTCCACGAAGTCCATGACGTAGAACGGCGCCCCGTTCACGGCGTCGTCGGTGCACAGCCCCAGCGCGGGGGCGACCGGCACGTCGGTGGGGCCGAGCGCCGAGATGATCCGGTGCTCGCGGCTCATGTCGTGCGCGGTGGCGAGGACGTGGCCGAGCGGGGGGCGGCGCAGCACGTAGCGGTGCCCGGCGGCGTCGGTGACCTTGAACGTCAGGTTCGAGTGCCCGCCCGCGATCAGCTCGACCTCCAGGGGACCGGTGGCGCCGGGGATGTTGGCCTCGAACCACTCCGTCACGCGCGGGACGTCGACGCCCTTCACCTCGCGCTGGCCGGCCTGCTCGCTCACGTCGTCCTCCCCTGCGGATGCGCTGCCAAGACGGCGAGGGTACTGCCACCGGTAGGTTGGGGCGACCAGCCGCCCCGCCAGGAGGACCTCCCGTGTCGATCGACGTCACCGACGCCACCTTCCAGACCGAGGTCGTCGAGCGCTCGATGCAGACCCCGGTCGTCGTCGACCTGTGGGCCGAGTGGTGCGGTCCCTGCCGCACGCTCACCCCGATCCTCGAGCAGGTGGTCGGTGAGACGCAGGGGAAGGTCGTCCTCGCCAAGGTGGACGTGGACGCCAACCCCCGCATCGCCCAGGCGTTCCAGGTGCAGAGCATCCCGGCGGTCTTCGCCATGCACCAGCAGAAGATCGTGAACGGGTTCCTCGGCGCCCAGCCGGAGCACGTGGTCCGCCAGTTCGTGGAGAGCCTCTTGCCCTCCGAGGAGGAGACGGAGGTGTCCCGGCTCCTCGCCGCCGGCGACGAGGCCTCGCTCCGCAAGGCGCTCGAGCTCGAGCCCGGCAACGAGGAGGTCGTGGTGGCGCTGGCGGCGCTGCTCGTCGACCGCGGCGACGACGCGGGGCGCACCGAGGCGCTGGAGCTGCTCGAGCGGATCCCCGAGTCCGCAGCGACGAGACGAGTGGCCGCGGCGGCCCGGATCGGCGCGAGCGGTGGCGTGGACGACATCGAGCGCGAGCTCGACGAGCTGCTCGACCGGGTGAAGGACGACGACGCCGCTCGCCAGCGGTTCCTCGACCTGCTCGAGGTCCTCGGCCCTGACGACCCCCGCACCAACGCCTACCGTCGGAAGCTGACCAGCCGGCTGTTCTGACCCCCCGGCTCGGGCGACCTGGCTCCATGCGCATCGAGCGGCGAGACGGCGCCACCTGGGTGGTGTCGAACCGCTCGGCGCCCGGCGCCACGGCGATCACGCTCGGGCCGGTGATCTTCATCCGCGAGCGGGGCGTGGGCTCCGCCCGGCTGCGCCGGCACGAGCTCGTGCACGTCCGCCAGTGGCGCGACCTCGGGGTGCTCGGGTTCCTGCGGCGCTACCTCGGCACCTACCTGCGCTGGCGGCTGCGCGGCTACCCCCACTGGGCGGCCTACCGGCGGGTCCCGCTCGAGATCGAGGCCGAGTGGGAGGCCCGGGATCCGGGCCTGTCGCCGCCCGCAACCGATCCCTAGCCTGGAGCCGCTTCCCCCGCCGCCTCGCTCGCGCGCCCGGAGGAAGCCGTGGACCCCGTCCCCGAACCTGTCGACGCCGACCAGCTCCCTGGCCCGGCCGCCGTGCCGACGTGGCGCTCCCGGCTCGAGCAGGTCGCCGACGCCACCGGCACCTCCCCGCCCCGGCTGCTCCTCGGCGCCGCGCTGGTCGCCCTGGCGGTCGGCGTGGGGATCTGGCTCACCCGCCCGCCGGCGGAGCCCGTCGAGGTCGCCCTTCCGTTCGCCAGCACCACCCTCGCCGCCGACCTCCCGCCCTCCACGGTCGAGCCGGAGGTCGTCGTCGTCCACGTCGCCGGGGCGGTGGCCCGCCCCGGCGTGTACGAGCTGGCCGCCGGCGCGCGGGTGCTCGATGCCGTCTCGGCCGCTGGTGGGCTCGGACCCGAGGCCGACGAGCGCCAGCTCAACCTGGCCGCCCCGCTCGTCGACGGCAGCCGCGTCCACGTCCCGGTCGTGGGGGAGGATCCCCCGCCCGCGCCGGCGGTCGGCGCGCCGCCCGGCGAGCCAGGCGCAGCCGGGCCCGTCGACCTGAACCGGGCCGACGCCGCCGCCCTCGAGGCGCTCCCCGGCATCGGTCCGGCCACCGCGGCCGCCATCGTCGAGCACCGCGAGCGCATCGGGCGCTTCACGTCGGTCGACCAGCTCCTCGACGTGCGCGGCATCGGCGAGGCCAAGCTCGCCGCGCTGCGGGACCTCGTGCGCGTCGGGTGAGCGCCCGGTGAGCGAGCGCAGCGCCCTCCTGCTCCTCGGCGGCGCGGTGCTCGGCGCCCTCCACCCGCGGCCGATCCCCGTCGTCGCCGCCCTCGCGGTCACCGCCGGCGCCCTGGCGCTGCGACGTCCCCTGCTCGTGGTCCTGGCGGTGGCGGTGCTCGTCAGCGCCCTCGGCCACCGAGCCGTCGTCGGCCTCGCCCCGCCGGAGGGGGGCGACGTGGCCGCCACGATCACGCTCCTCACCGACCCCCGCCCGGTGCTCGGCGGCCTGCGGGTCGAAGCTCGCCTCGGGGACCGCCGCCTCGACGTGCGGGCTCGCGGCGCCACAGCGGCCGACCTGGCACCGCGGCTGGCCGGCGAGCGCCTGCGGGTGCGGGGCGCGCTCGAGCCGCTGCCTCGGCGCTCCCCCTGGTCCGACAGCCGCCACCTCGCCGGGCGGCTGCGCCTCCTCGCCGTCGAGGGGTGGGCGCCGGGCGACCCGCTGGCTCGGGCGGCCAACGCGCTCCGCCGCACCCTCGAGGCCGGGGCGGCCGGGCTCGGCGACGGGCCCCGCTCGCTGTTCACCGGTCTCGTGATCGGCGACGACCGGGCCCAGCCGCCGGCGATGGCCGACGACTTCCGGGGCGCCGGCCTGACGCACCTGCTGGCCGTGTCCGGCCAGAACGTCGCCTTCATCCTCGCGGTGAGCGCACCGGTGCTGCGGCGGCTGCGCCTGTGGCCCCGTCTCCTCGTGGGGCTGTGCCTGATCGGCGCGTTCGCCGCGGTGACCCGCTTCGAGCCGTCGGTGCTGCGGGCCTCGGCCATGGTCGGGCTCGGCCTCGCCACCACCACGATCGGCCGCCCGCTGTCCCGGCTCCGGGTGCTCGCCCTCGCCGGCACCGGGCTCCTCGTCGTCGACCCCCTGCTCGTGCGCTCCGTCGGCTTCCAGCTCTCCGCCGGCGCGACGGCGGGGATCGTGCTCCTCGCCGCCCGCCTGGAGGGGGCGCTGCCCGGGCCCACGTGGCTGCGCGCCCCGCTGGCGGTCACCCTGGCCGCGCAGCTCGGCGTGGCGCCCGCGCTCCTCGCCGCGTTCGGGCCCATCCCCGTGGCGTCGCTGCCGGCCAACCTCCTCGCCGTCCCCGCGGCTGGCCTCGTCATGGCCTGGGGCCTCACCGGCGGCCTGGCGGCAGGTGCAGTCACGGCGCTGCTGCCGCACCCTGCCGGGGCCGCGGTGGCGACCGCGCTGCACCTGCCGACCCGCCTCCTCCTCGCCTGGGTGGCGGAGGTGGCGGCGCGGGCCGCCGCCCTCCCGGTCGGCCACCTCGGCGGAGCGCACCTGCTGGTGCTGGCCGGGGCGTGCGCCGTGCTGGTGCTCGCCCGGCCCGTCGCGGCCGACGCCGCGCCCGACCGCGCGGCGCGCCGCCGGCGGGCCGCGCTCGCCGTCGCGGTCGGGGCGCTGGCCGCGGCCGCGGTCGCCGCCCAGCGGCCGCCCGGGCTGCGTCAGGACCTGCTCCCGGGTGTCGTGCGCTGGCACGCCGGCAGCACCGAGGTGGTCGTGCTCGGCGGCGTGGGCGGGCGCGTGGCGGTGCGCCCCGCCGACCTGCTCGCCCGCCTCCGGGAGGCCGGGGTGGGGGCCGTCGACCTCGTCGTCGTGGCCGACGCCTCCCTGCCTCCGGCGCTCCTCGACGACCTGCGGTCCCGACACCCGGTCGGCGCCGTGGTCCGACACGGCGGCCCGTGGCCGGAGGCCACCGGGGCCGACCTGCTCGTCGCCCCCGCGCCGGCCGTGCCCACCACCGTGCGAGTCGGCGGCCTCGCGGTGCACCTCACGCCAGCCGGCGACCGAACCGTCGTCGAAGCCCGCCGGACCCCCTGAGCGCGGGTCCGGAGCGGCGACGAGAGGGGATAGGTTCGCCGCCGTGCCCCGTCCGCCGGTCCCCCCGCCGCTCCCGCCGACCGCCTCCGTCGTACCAGGGGTCACGGTGCTGCAGCTCGGTGACGGCGCCCTCGACCTCACCCGGCCCCGCGTGGCCCTGCGCCTCCCCGCCGCCGCGGACCACGGCGCGGCGTCCGGCGCAGACGTCGTCGTCGTCGACCTGGCCGGCGCCACGGCCGCAGCCGCCGCCGGCGCCGTGGCGGCGATGCGGGCGGTCGCACCGGTCCTGGTGGCCGGCGCCGACCGGGGGACGCTCGAGGCGGCCCTGGCCGCGGGTGCCGCCGGGGCCCTCGCCGCCGGCGCCGAGCTCGTCGACCCGCTCGTGTCGCCGCTCGCCGCCGCCGGTGCCGCCCTCGTCGTCCTCGGCGACCCACGGGCCTGGACCCGCTCGCATCGCGACGCGCTGACCCGGGCCGTCGACGACCTCGGGTCGGGCACCCTCCTGCGGGAGGCCAGCGCGCCGTCGTCGGACCACCCCGGTCTGGGCCTCGTCGTCGTCGACCCCGGCCCAGAGGTCGCGGGCGCCGCCGACCCCGAGCTCGTGCGGGCCCGCCGGGTCGGCGCGATCACCCGCGGCGTCGCCTGGGGCGCCCGGCTCGTCCTGACCGGGGACCTCCCCGTGGCCCGCCGGGCCGTCGAGGTCCTCGGTGCCCTGCTCACCGCGGAGGACCGATGAGCAGCGAACCGACGACGATCCCGATCACGCTCGTGAAGGGCTCCGACGAGATCGTGCGCCGCGACGCCGTCCGGACCCTCGTCGACGACCTCGTCGGCGACGAGGACCGCGGGCTGCTCGTCGAGGAGGTGGAGGTCGGGCCTCCCGACGACGACGGCGACCCGATCGTGGCCCTCGTCGACGCCGCGCAGACCCCGC
>Ga0182741_1002478_pt1 | contig 21339 bp, 19 predicted proteins | sample eDN5th37CBELigOP_FD_128874 | JGI IMG/M metagenome (GOLD analysis project Ga0182741, IMG submission 128874) | Enriched Organic Plus compost microbial communities from Emeryville, California, USA - eDNA 5th pass 37_C BE-Lig OP (version 2) (version 2) ... | reverse complement strand
TCACGGTGACGGGGTCGAGGGGGCGGCCCTCGTGGACGATGTGCTCGTCGGCGAGGCGGGCACGGAAGGCGTCGAGGCGGGCGGAGGCGGTGCCGAGGCTCGTTTCCGGCAGGAGGATCACGAACTCCTCGCCGCCCCAGCGGCCCACGATGTCGGTGCCGCGCATCGTCGCTCGCAGGCGCGCGGCGACGGTGCGCAGCACCCGGTCGCCCGCCGCGTGGCCATGCCGGTCGTTGAAGGCCTTGAAGTGATCGACGTCGAGCATCGCGACGCTGAAGGGGCGGCCGTAGCGGGTGCTGCGCGCCAGCTCCTCGGCGGCGCGCCCCTCCAGGTAGCCGCGGTTGAACAGCCTCGTCAGCCGGTCGCGCGTGGCGGTGAGGCGGAGCCGCTGAGCACGCCGCACCGCCTCCGCGGCGAGGGCGGTGGCGACGGCGAGCAACACCACCCGCGAGAGCGGGGTAGTCCAGGAGAAGAGGGCGCCGTCGTCGGTCGTCGCGCCGGTCGCGCCGCTCCCGTACCGCCAGGCCGCCCACGCCGAGACGGCGAGGTACTGTACCGCGGCGGTCCCCCCGGCGAGGAGGCAGATCCGGGTATCGTAGCGAAGCCCCGTCGCCGCGATCGCGAGGAAATAGACCTCGAACTGCAGACGGCTATTCACCGCTTCGCCCGGATATCCGGCGAGCAGGACGACGACGAGGCCGAGGGAAACGAGGGAGACGTCGAGGAGGCTGCTCGTCGCGCCCATCCACGGCATGTAGCGCCCGCGGCGGGCGAGCATGAACATTGACGTGGCGACGAGCAGGGCGAGCACGGCGCTCGACAGCCCGACCAGCGACGCGCGCGGCGCGCCGCCGGCGAGGGTCTGCAGCGGGATGAGCAGGAGCGCCGCGGTGAGCACGAGCCGGACACGGGCGATCGCCAGCTCGCCCGCCGCACCGGCGTCGATGAGCGCGGGGTCGGGTGCACGGAGGGCACGTTGCCACCAGGTGAGGGTGACGGGTGCCGAGGTGCGGGGCGCCGGACTCGACGGAGACCGCCGGGCCGAATCTGTGCTCATGACTTCGGGACGAGTGAGGGAAGCGGCTCGTCTCAGCCTGTGGCGTGGTGTAGCATAGTTTTCATGCAAGACCATCCGTCTGCTGCCATCGAGATGCCCGAGATCGAGTCCGGACAGCAAGCCGTACCCGCCCGAACGCCTGGCAAGGAGGAGGCGATCACGGCCGTGCTGGGCGACGCCCAGACACGCGTCCCCGACAGCGTCTTCAAGCTGATGGTCGCGTCGGTGCGCGACTACGCGATCTTCGCGCTCGACCCGACGGGGCACGTCGCGAGCTGGAACGCGGGCGCCGAGCGGATCAAGGGCTACCGCGCGAACGAGATCATCGGGCGTCACTTCAGCGTGTTCTACACGGCGCCCGACATCGAGTCCGGCAAGCCGGCATGGGAGCTCGAAGTGGCGCGCGCCGAGGGGCGCATCGAGGACGAAGGGTGGCGGCTGCGAAAGGACGGCACGCGCTTCTGGGCGAGCGTCATCATCACCGCGCTGCGCGACGCGACCGGCGAGCTGATCGGGTTCGCCAAGGTCACCCGTGATCTCACCGACCGGCGGAACGCCGAGCAGGCGCTGCGCCGCAGCGAGCAGCAGTTCCGGTTGATCGTGCAGGGCGTCCGCGACTACGGGATCTTCATGCTCGACCGGCAGGGGCTGATCGCGAGCTGGAACGAGGGCGCGCAGCGGATCAACGGGTACGAGGCCTCGGAGGTGATCGGGCGGCCGTTCTCGATCTTCTATCCCGAGGAGGACGTGCGCGCCGACAAGCCGGCGTGGGAGCTCAAGGTGGCGACCCGCGACGGACGATTCGAGGAAGAAGGGTGGCGCCTCCGGAAGAACGGCACGCGCTTCTGGGCGAGCGTCGTCATCACCGCGCTGCGGAACGACGACGGCGAGCTGGTGGGCTTCGGGAAGGTCACGCGCGATCTCACGGAGCGGCGCGCCGCCCAGCTCCAGGCGCTCGAGGACGCTCGGCGTCTCGCGGCGCAGGAGACGGCGCGATCGATCGCCGAGCAGCGCAGCGCGGAGCTCGCGACGCTCAACGCGCGCCTCGGCGAGATCGCCGCCGAACTGGAACGGCAGCGGGCCACGGCCGAGCAGGCGAATCGCGCGAAGGCGCAGTTCCTGGCGGCGATGAGCCACGAGCTGCGCACGCCGCTGAACGCGATCGGCGGCTACGTGGACCTGCTGGCGATGGAGCTGCGCGGCCCGGTGACCGAGCAGCAGCGCGCCGATCTCGATCGCATCCGCCGCAGCCAGCAGCACCTGCTCGGGCTCATCAACGACATCCTCAACTTCAGCCGGATCGACGCGGGGCAGGTCACGTACCTCCTGCGCGACGTGCCGGTGCACGAGGTGACCGACTCGGTCGCGGCGATGATCGCGCCGCAGGCCGAGGCGAAGGGGATCGAGTTCAGCGTCACCAGCGAGGACCCGGAGGGGCGTCTGCATGCGGATGGCGCGAAGGTCGAGCAGATCCTGCTCAACCTCCTCTCCAACGCGGTGAAGTTCACGAACGAGGGGGGGAGCGTCCGTCTGGAATCGTCGTGCGCGAACGGGCGCGTCGTCTTCCGCGTGGTGGACTCGGGGATCGGCATCCCGCCGGAGCAGATCGAATCGATCTTCGAGCCGTTCGTGCAGGTGGGGCGCTCGCTCACCTCGCCGAGCGAAGGGACGGGGTTGGGGCTGGCGATCAGCCGCGACCTGGCGATCGCGATGGGCGGGACGCTGCGCGCGGAGAGCCGCGTCGGGCAGGGATCGGTGTTCACGCTGACGCTGCCGGCCTCGCCGCCCAGCGAGCCGCGCGCGGAGCGGTGAGATGACGGGTCGCGGCCGCCGCGGCGTTCCGCTCACCGCGCTCTGGCAGGCGTTCGACGCCGCGCGCTTCGGCGAGTCGCGGACGCTGAACCTCCGCGAGTCGCTGCCGACGGTGGACCAGGCGACGGTGCGGCTCGACCGCTGGCTGCGGCAGAAGCAGGTCGAGGGCGCGGAGCAGGTGCTCGTGATCACGGGGCGCGGCAACAACAGCGAGGGGGGCGTCTCGCCGGTGCGGGAGGCGGCGATCCGGCACTTTCACGCGCTCCGCCGCGGCAACGTCGTCGCGGGGCACACCGAGCACACCCCCGGCTCCTTCGTCGTGACGCTGATGCCGGTCAAGGCGCTCGTCGAGGCGCCGCGCCGCCGCCGGAGCAGCGGCGCGATCGTGCCGCCACCGCCGTCGCCGCCGTCGCTGGACGCGCTCGACCCCGAGACGCGCACGCTCCTCCGGCATCTCGCCGAGAATGCCCTCGACCACCTGGGCGTGCGGGATCGCGGGCCGTTTCTCGAGGACGAGATGGTGCGTCAGTTCGGCGTGATCGCCGCCGGCGTCGCGGAAGGGCCGGACCGCGAGGGGCGGTTGCGCGCCGCGATCCGGCGGGCGATGGACGAGTACTAGCGCTCAGAACCGGCGATCGACGAGGTGCGGCGTCCAGACGAGGACGATCCCCTGGATGGTCGTCGTCAGCGTCTCGAGACGGAGCACGCCGTTGAACGTCTCGCCGCAGGTGCCGCCGGTCGCGGCCTCGCTGAACGAGGCGGTGTTCCCGCCGGACACGAAGGTCCCCTGACAGAGCCGCGTGCGGGTGACGACGGCATCGCCACGGCGCTCCCGGAACACGATCTCGTCGGTGAAGGTGCCGTTGCGGCCGAGGGTGAGCGTCCCCGCGAGCACCTCGACGCGCAGGCGCGGACGGCCGTCGTCGTCGGTGATGACCGCCGGCAGCGACCGCCCGTTCGCCGTGCGGAGGGTGAAAGTCTGGCCCTCGATGACCGGGAGGATGAAGTCCTCGTCGTCGTCGCAGGCAGCGAGGGCGAACGAGGCGAGCAAGAGCGTGATCGCCGCGAGGCGCATACGGCAACTCCGTGAGGCGTGCGCCGTCACCTCACGGAAACTCTCGCACCAGTCGGGGGTGGACCTTGGGCTCGTCCCCCCCGTGTCTGGCGTGCCGCGCCGCTACCGCAGCGGTCCCGTGTACGTCACCGTCGAGCCGCAGAAGTCGCCGTTCACGGTCGCCTGGTTCGAGGTGTAGTTCGCGGTCGCGCGGTAGTCCACGTCGCAGGTGCCGCTGCGCCCGTCGCTCGCGCTCCAGCTGAAGCCGCCCTCGAGCGACGCGGTGTGCTCGCCGGTCGGCTGGCCGTCGGTGAACGCGACGTGCGCGTCGCTCTCGAGCCCCGGCGCGCCGGTGATGGTGAACGACACGCCCTCCTTCGAGCGCAGCACGCAGCTCGCGGGCTCGAGGGAGCCGGACAGGTCGGCGGTGAGCGTGCGGCCGGCGGCGTCGATCGACCCGCGCATCGCCGCGCTCACCTTCGAGTTGCCGCCGAGCGGACAGGGGACGGTGGTCTCGAGGGAGAACTCGAAGGGGGACGGCACCGCCGCGCTCGCGGAGGCGCCGCTGGCGAGCGAGGTCGACGAGGCGCGCGTGGCGGCGGCGGCGCTCGACTGGGCGCCGAGCGAGGTCGCGAGGAAGGCGGCTTCGGCCTGGGTGAGCCGGTCGCCCGAGGTGCCGGTCGAGTCGCTGCAGGCGACGGCGAGCGACACGAGGGCGGCGGCGCCGGCGAGCGTGCGCACGTGCGACGGGAACATGAACTCCTCCTTCGGAACGGCGAGATGCGTGACCGATGACTGCACGACGCCTCGCGTGGCGCGAGGCGGGCTGAATCATCCGCAGGTGTCGGGCTCGCGAGCGGTGAGCGACGTCACCCGGCGTGCGCGGCGATCAGCGTCGCGCGAGCGGCAGCGTGCTCGGCAGCGAGCGCCGCGCGATGACCCGGCGGTGCGTTCCTTCTCGGAGAGTGTCGCGCGCGGCGGCGATCCGCGCGCGGCGGGCGCCACGATCGAGATCCACGCGCCGTCGGAGGACGGCACGTGCGTCCGTGCGACGCGCGAACCCGCCGATTTCTGTCGCATCGATCTCGCGCACAATCTCGCACCCCCCGTGGCCGCGGGACGAAACGAGGATGCACTTCCGGCATCGTCGCGATGACGACGCGCCCGCGTGGCAGGTTCCATCACGCGGGCCCCCCCGCGAACAATCTGCCGCCGCGCGGCCGATCTGCCGTCATCCATCCGACGCGCGTCCTCCGGCACGATCGCCCGTCGGAGCTTCCCTCACCCCCGCCGGAGCCGTCCACTGGATAGCTTCGATCCTCCTCATCTCACGCGCGTGTGGTCCCGATGGTCCCGATGCAGTCCGACATCCCCCGACCCTTCCGCCAGCGCAGGCTGCGTCACGGGGTGAGGATCGCGGGCGCCGTCGCCGTCGGACTCGCCCTCGCGCTCCCCGCCGCCGCCAAGCGCCACCCCGCCCCCGGCTTCAGCATCTCCAGCTGGACCACCGAGGACGGGCTTCCCAGCAACGTCGTCCTCGACGTCCGCCAGACGCGCGACGGCTACCTCTGGCTCGCCTCCTATCAGGGGCTCGTCCGCTTCGACGGGATGAGCTTCCGCGTCTTCACCCGCGACGACATCCCGGGGCTCGATCAGGAGCTCTTCTGGGCGACCGCCGAGGACACGAGCGGCGCGCTGTGGGTCGGGACGGAGGGGTCGGGGCTCGTGCGCCATCGCGACGGGCGCTTCGAGCGCTTCACCACGCGCCAGGGGCTCCAGAGCGATCGGATCGGCGCCCTCCACGCCGGACGGACGGGACGCCTCTGGGTCGGCACCCTCGGCGGCGTGAGCCATCTCGACGGCGACCGGTTCGTCTCCCTCCCGCCCCTCCCTTCCCCCGCCGACCAGCGCGTCACCGCGCTCGCCGAGGACGGCGGAGGGGGGCTCTGGATCGGCACCGCCGCCCGCGGGCTGTTCCACTTCGCCGAGGGGCGCTACCGCCACGTCACGACGCGGGACGGCCTCGGCGACGACCGCATCACCGCGTTGTACGTCGATCGCGCGGGGACGCTCTGGGTCGGCGGCTACGGGATCGGGGTGACCCGCGTGCGAAACGGTCGCCTCGTTCGCGGCGCCGTCGTCGAGCTCCCCGCCGGCACGCGCAAGCTCGAGGTGCGCTACACGGCGCTCGGCTACGTGGCGCCCGCGAACCTGCGCTTCCGCTACCAGCTCGACGGGTGGGACGACGCGTGGGTGGAGAACGTCGCGCGCCGCACCGCGTTCTACACGAACCTGCCGCCCGACGCGTACGTCTTCCGCGTCACGGCGCGCAACGAGGACGGCGTGTGGAACGAGGAGGGCGCGACGCTGCGCGTCCGCATCCAGCCGCACCTCTGGCAGACGGGGTGGTTCCGCACGCTCGCGCTGCTCGCTGCGCTCGCCGGGGCGGCGCTCGTGGCGCGCCAGCGCGTGCGGCGCATCCGCCGCGCGGTACAGGACGAGGAGCGCGAGCGGGCGCGCGCGCGTCGTGTCGATCCTCGAGAGCATCTCCGACGGCTTCCTCGCGCTCGACGGCGACTGGCGCTTCACCTACGTGAACCACCCCGCGGAAGCGTTGCTCGGCGTGCCGCGCGCGGAGATGCTCGGCCGCTGCTGCTGGGAGGTGGTGCCGGAGCGCATCGCGCGCCTGGTGCGCGCGCCGCTGGAGGCGGTGGCGGCGCAGCGAACGCCGCGCGTCCTCGAGGCGCTGTGGGTGGAGCGGTCGAGCCGCTGGATCGAGATGCACGCCTTCCCCGCCGACGACGGGATCTCGATCTACTTCGCCGACGTGACGGCGCGCGTGAACGTCGAGGAGGTGCTGCGCGGGCTCTCGCTGCGCGACGACCTGACGGGGCTCTACAACCGGCGCGGCCTCGTCGCGCTGGCCGAGCAGCAGGTGCGCATGGCGGAGCGCACGCGCGAGGGGTTCGAGGTGGTGTTCATCGACCTCGATGGGCTCAAGCAGATCAACGACTCGTTCGGGCATCCCATCGGCGACCAGGCGCTGCTCGACACGGCGGCGATCCTCCGCGCGACCTTCCGCGACTCCGACGTGCTGGCGCGGCTCGGCGGCGACGAGTTCGCGGCGCTCGTGCTGGGCGACCCGTCGGGGATCGGCGGCGCCAGCGCACGGCTGCGCGACGCGCTCGCGCGCCACAACGCGACCGCGGAGCGCCCCTACCTGCTCTCGCTGAGCATGGGCCACAGCCGCTTCGATCCGGCAGATCCGGTCCCGATCGAGGAGCTGCTGCGGCTCGCCGACCGCCGCATGTACGAGGAGAAGCGGCGCAAGGGGCCGGCGCGCGCCTGAGCGGCGCGGGAGGCGGGGGGCGGCGATCGCCCGTTGCCAGATTGCCGTCCCGCGCCTCTATGTTGTTCTGCAACCGCAGTTCCGCCTCCCGCTTCCCGCTTCCCACTCGTGCGCACCTCGATCCTCTGCCTCCTCGCCCTCCCCGGCGTCGCGCTCGCGCAGACGCCGCCCACGCCGGGGTTCTCTCCCGCCGCCGCGGCGCGCCAGCGCGCGCTCGAGGACCGGGCGATCGCGCTCCCGGACGCCGCGCGTGCCCGCGCCCATTCGACCGAGCTCTCGAAGGAGACGCACGTCTCCGGCACTGCCGCGCAGGCGCGCACGCGCGACTACGTGCTCGCGCAGATGAAGGGGTGGGGGCTGGAGACCGAGTCGCGCGAGTACGAGGTCTTCCTGCCGCATCCGACCTCCGTGCGCGTGTGGGTCGCGCCGACGGCGCAGGGGACCCTGGCCGAGCTGTCGCTCGCCGAGCCGGCGGTCGCCGGCGATCCGCAGAGCGGGCTCGCGCAGTGGCCGACCGTGAACGGCTACAGCGCGCCGGGCGACGTGACCGGCGAGGTGGTCTACGTCAACTACGGTCTCGTCGAGGACTACGCGCGGCTCGACTCGATGGGGGTGAGCGTGCGCGGGAAGATCGCCGTGGCGCGCTACGGGCGCTCCTATCGCGGCATCAAGGCGCGCGAGGCCGAGAAGCACGGCGCGGTCGCGCTGATCATCTACAGCGATCCGCAGGACGACGGCTACGCGCGCGGCGACGTCTACCCCGAGGGGCCGATGCGCAACCCGTTCGGGGTGCAGCGCGGCAGCGTGATGAACGGCGCCGGCGATCCGAGCACGCCCGGGTGGCCGAGCACGCGCGGGGCGCGGCGCATCCCCGCCGACTCGATGCCGGTGCCGCGCATCCCCGTCGTGCCGATGGGCTACGGGAACGCCGAGAAGCTGCTGCGCGGTCTCACGGGGAAGCCGATCCCGCAGGGATGGCAGGGCGGGCTGGGGTTCCGCTACCACGTCGGGCCGGGGCCGGTGCGCGCGCGCGTGCAGGTGCGCGACGATCGCGACACGCGACCCTACAAGCCGATCTGGAACACCCTCGGCACGATCCGCGGGAGCGAGCGCCCCGACGAGATCATCGTCATCGGCGCGCACCGCGACTCGTGGTCGCCCGGGACCGCCGACAACATCAGCGGGACGACGAGCGTGCTCGAGGCGGCGCGCACGGTGGCGGAGCTCGCGCGCGCCGGCCAGCGCCCGCGCCGCACGATCGTCTTCGCCACCTGGGACGCGGAGGAATGGGGGCTCCTCGGCTCGACGGAGCACGTGGAGGACGACTCGCTCCGGCTCGTGCGCGGCGGCGTCGCCTATCTCAACCAGGACGTCGCGGCGCAGGGGGTGCGCTTCGGCGGCGGCGGATCGCCGTCGCTCCGCGCGACGCTGCGCGACGTCGCGCGCGCGGTCCCCGATCCGAACGGCCGCGGCTCCGTGTACGCGGAGTGGCGCCGCCAGTCGGCCGTCGCCGACAGCGCGGAACCGGCGATGGGCGATCCGGGGGGCGGCAGCGACTTCGCCGGCTTTTACAACCACCTCGGCATCCCGCACGCCGACTGGGGGTTCGGCGGCGCCGGCGGGATCTATCACTCGCAGTACGACGGCCAGGCGTGGATGCGCCGCTTCGGCGACAGCTCGTACGCGTATCACGCCGCGGCGGCGCGCATCGCGGCGGCGATGGCGCTGCGGCTCGCGAACGCCGAGGTGCTGCCGTACGACTACGTGGAGTTCGCGCGCACGATGACGGGACACGTCGGCGCGATCGACCGGGCGCTGCAGGGGCGCGGCTGGTCGGGGGACGAGCTGTCGACGGCGCGGCTGCGTGCGGCGATCGCGGCGATGGGCGACGCGGCGGCGCAGTTCCAGGCGCGGCGCGATGCGGCGCTCGGCGGCGCCGCGCCGTCGGGGGCGGCGCTCGACCGGACGAATGCCGCGTTGCTGCGCGTGGAGCGCGCGCTCACCCGCCCCGACGGGCTACGCACGCGTCCCTGGTACCGCAACCTCATCTACGTCGCCGACGAGGACAACGGCTACTCGACGATGGTCTTCCCGTCGGTGCTCGAGGCGGTGCGCACGGGCGATCGCGCCCTCGCCGCGCGCGAGCTGGCCGATCTCGTCGCCCGCTTCGGCGCCGCGACCGCCGCGCTCGTGGAGGCACGCCAGGCGCTGGGCGGTTGAGCATCGCCGGGCGATGAACGACGCGAGGGGGAGTCGGCCGGCCGACTCCCCCTCGCGTCGTCTCGAGCGTCGTACCGTTCGATTCAGCGCGCCATCGTCGCGAGCGCGTGCAGCGCCCGGCTCGCGAGTCCCAGATACACGGCCGCGCTGGCGGCGGCGAGGGTGACGATGGCGAGGCTCGCGATCATCCGTCCCCGACGCCGCGAATGGAGCGACGGCATGACGAACGGACCGGTCTCCACCCGCTGCGGCTGCGTCTGGCTCGTCGGCGAGTAGAGCCCCGCGAAGCGCGTGCGCGACGACGGCGAGACCCCCGCCGACACCGCCGCGATCGACTTGAGCGACGGGGGCGGCTTCGGACGGCTCCGCACCGGTCCCGCGAGCAGCACCGTCGGCTCGACGTCCACGATCATCGGGGCGGACGCGGACGGGGACTCCCCCGCGGGGGGCGCCGGAGGGGGGGCCGCGCGCTCGAGCTCCGGCTCGCGCGACACGATGTCCGGCTCGCGCGCGATGGCGATCGGCGCGACGATCTCGGTGACGCGAAGATCCGGTGGCGCCGGTGCGGGCGGTGGCACGAGGCGCGGGCGCTCGCCTCCCTCCTCCTCCACGGCGGTCCCCATCGCCGGCGCGCCCGCGAGGAGCGGCTCCAGCGCGCGCTCGACGGTGAGCCGGAGTCGGTCGAGCTCCGACATCGCCGCGGGCGCCGCCGTCTCCTCCGTCGCGGCGTCGGACGCGTGGCCCGGCGCCGACGGTCCGTCCGGCGGCGGCGCGTCGAGGGCGGGCGCGGGCGGCAGGTCGGCCGACGCGTGGTGCGGCGGATTCTCCGGCGGGCGGCGATCATGGCCGATCAGCCACGGATGTCGTGGCCGATGGCCGGTGCGGCGGCGCGCGAGGGCGCGCAGGTGGAAGGGGCGTCCGGCGCGCGACGAATCCTCGTCGCCCCGCGGTTCCACGGTTCTCTCTTCGTCCACATCGACCTCCGACGTGGTTGCCGTCCTCTCGATGACACCGCCGGTCCGCGTGTAGCGCACGATCTCGACCGGGACGTCGTCGGGGACCGTGCTGCGGCTCGTCGGTCGTGCCTCCACCTCCGCCGCGGCGTCGCGGACGGACGGCTCGATCACGCTCGGCTCCCTTCGAGCCTCGGGTGCATCCAGCTCCAGCGGCAGCGGCAACGCGAGCGGCGCGAGCACGGGAGCGTCGGCGCGCGGCGGCTCGATGGCGCCGACCGCGAGATGCGCTTCGCGCGGCGTGGCGCACATCGACGCGCCGCTGCAGGCGCATCCGAGCGCCGGCGCCGCGTCGAGCAGCACGTCGCTCTCGGTGAGCAGGTACTGCGCGAGCTCCATCGTGAGCTCGCGTCCGCGCAGCTCGACCAGCTCGCGTCCGCACCGTTCGCGCAGCCGCGCGTGCTCGGGGACGCCGCCGGGGAGCGAATGGTAGCGCCGGCGGTCGGGCGGGATCACCTCGTCGAACACCTGCGGCTGATCGAGCAGCGCGATCCCACGCTCGGCGATGATCGCGAGCAGCTCGTGCGGCGCGATGCGTGCGTCGATCGACGCATCGACCGCACCGGCGCAGCGGCCGGCGAAGGTCAGGCGAATCGCGGCCGGCGCCCAGAGGGCGCGGAGATAGCGTGCCGCCGCCGCGGGGGGCGCGACGAGCGAGACGAGAAAGGGCTGCAGCTCCGCGCCGACCTGCAGCATGCGCCGCGCGACGTTGGGGCAGGCGCAGAGCACCGCCGGTCCCTCGTGGCGCTCCCGCAGCCGGTGCATCGCCGCATCGGCCACCAGCTCGTCACCCCAGCTGGCGGGCACCACGCCGTCGTAGCCGAGGGCCAGACAGGCGTGCGCGAGCTGCACCGGCGAAGCGGGGCGTGCGGCGAGCAGGGCGTCCGTGCCGAGGATGATCAGCGACGGGGCGCGGCGGGAAGGGTCGGACACGGCCAGGCGAGCGGCGGAGCGAGAGACGGGCACTTTCGACCGCCGCACCGGCTTCGATGCGAAGGCGAGACGCGTCGCGTCGTGCGGCGAGCGCGTGGGCGGTATCGCGTGCGGTCGCCGCGCCTGACCGCAGCGACACACGGATGGAACAGAGAGGAAGAACGGCTCGGCTGTCAAGGTGCGGCCCGGACATTGCAAACATGACGAGCGGCAGTTCTTGCCGTGAGGACATCGTGGGAGATGCGGTACTGGCAGGACTTGCGCGGCTGACGCCGCAGGAGCGAGATGCGCTGGGCGCCTACGCCGCACGCGCGTCGTGGCCGGCAGGCTTCGCGATCTATCAACGCGGCACGACCGCCGACGGGGTGTTCATCGTCGTGCAGGGGCGCGTCGTGCTGCGCAGCCGCGTGCGTGCAGGGCGCGGCTTCGTGCCCTGGATCGCCACGCCGGGGGAGACCTTCGGCTCCGAGGGGCTGAGCCCGTCGAGCCGCTACGTCACCGACGCGCGCGCGGACGAGGAGAGCGAGACGCTCTTCCTCAGCAGCACGCGCTTCCGTGCCTTCGTGCGCGAGCAGCCTCAGGCCGCGCTCGCCCTCATCGGCCAGGTGATGGCGGAACGGGCGGCGCTGCTCGACAAGCTCCGCGAGCTGACGACGCTCAGCGTGGAGCAACGGCTCGTGACGACGCTGCTGCGCATGTCGGGGGACGGCGCCTTCACGCGCGACGACGGCCGGCTCGTGCTCAGCAGCGCGCGCTACCGGCTGCTGTGCGAGCTCGTCGGCGCGACGCGCGAATCGGTCTCGCTCGTCCTCGCGCGGCTCACCGGCGAAGGGCTGGTCGAGCGCGAGGGGAGCACGATGATCGTCGCGCCGGCCAACCGGCTCGCCGAGCGGCTCGACAGCAGCGTCGAGTCCGATCTGATGCTCGCGAGCCTCTCCGACGTCGCGGACGCAGCGGACAACGAGTCGGTCGCGTAACCGATCCGAGCACGGACAGACGGGCGGCGGCCACCGGTGGCCGCCGCCCGCGTCCTATATTCGACGACATGAACTCGATTCGCCGGTCCCCGGCCGACGTCACCCCTCGCGAGCTGAACGACGAGATCGCAGGCGGGGCGCCCCTCGTGCTCGTCGACGTCCGCGAGCCCGTGGAGTGGGCGATCGCCCGCATTCCGACCGCACGCCACATCCCGCTCGATCAGCTCGCCGCCGCCGCCGAGACGATCGACCGCGACGCCGACCTCGTGGTGTACTGCCATCACGGGGTGCGCAGCGCGGCCGCGGCCGACTGGCTGCGCGGGCTCGGCTTCGTCCGGGTGCGCAACCTCGTCGGCGGGATCGATCGGTGGAGCGTGGAGGTGGACGCCACGGTGCCCCGCTACTGATCGCGCGCCCCGAGATGCTCACGTCGTCGCTCGCCGTCGTGCTCGGCCTCGGCGCCCTCGGCGCCGTCGGCGCGCGCTCCCGCAGCCGCTATGCGCGCCGCATCGAGGCGGAGTGCGAGTCCCGCTTGCCGCTCGGCGCCGACGGGATCGTCGTCGGCGCGGCGCCGATCGCGCTCGACGGTCCCGACGGGGCGCCCGCGGTCATGCTCGTGCACGGCGCCGGGGACACGCCGCAGACGCTGCGCTACCTGGCGGAGGAGCTGCATGCGCGCGGCTTCACGGTGCGCGCGCCGCTGCTTCCCGGGCATGGCCGCGCGCTGCGCCAGTTCGCGGCGGTGGACGCCGAGTCGTGGTTCGAGATGGTGGGCGCCGAGTTCGACCGCCTGGCGGCGCGGCACGCGTGGACGGGGCTCGTCGGGCTGTCGATGGGTGGAGCGCTCGCCGTGCGGCTCGCGGCGTCTCGGCCGGCGATCCCCGCCCTCGCGCTGGTCGCCCCGTATCTGGCGATGCCGCCGATGGTGTGGTGCGCGGCGATGACCTCGCGGCTCTGGGGGGCGTTCGTCCCCTACGTGCGCTCGGCGGGCGCGCGGCCGTCGATCCAGGATCCCGACGAGCGCGCGCGCAGCCTCGCCTACGGCTACTTCACCCCGGCGGCGCTGCGCGCGCTGTGCTCGACCGTGCGCGGGGCGGCGGCGGCGCTGCCGCACGTGCACGCGCCCACCGTCGTCCTGCAGTCCCACGACGACAATCGCATCGCCCCCGCCGCCGCCCGTCGCGCCTTCGGCCGCCTGGGCGCGCCGCGCAAGGAGCTGTGCTGGGTGGCGGGCGCGCACGTGCTCACCGTGGACACGGCGCGCACCCAGGTGTTCGACACCATCGCGCAGTGGCTCGAGGCGCACGGCGCGCGGCCGCTGACCCGGCGGCAGGTGGGGTGAGCCGGAACGCGACGACGGAAAACGCACGAGGCCCCGGGGCGATCCCGGGGCCTCGTGCGCAAACGGGGACGAGGGGCGCGTTACTTGACCGCCGCCGCCACCCGATCGACGACCGCTTCGGCGCCGTCGCGAATGAGGCCCACGCCCTCGGTGACCGCGGACGTCGCCTGCTCGACCACCGCGCCGGCGACGCGCTTGGCGCGCGCGATCGGCGACCGGCCGCCGCGGCTGGAGCTGCCGCGCTTCGCCGTCTTCTTGCGTGCGGCGCCGCCGGCCTTGCGCGCCCCGCCCTTCTTCGCGGCCTTCCGCGCGCCACCCTTCCTGGCCCCGCCCTTCTTCGCCGCGCTCTTCCTGGACGCGCCCTTGCGAGCGCCGCCCTTCCGCGCCGCGCCCTTCCGGGCACCGCCCTTCCGCGCGCCGCCCTTCCGCGCACCACCCTTCTTGGCGGCCTTGCGGGCGCTCTTCTTCGTGGCCTTCTTCGCCGTCTTCTTCGTGGCCTTCCTGGCGGCGCCCTTGCGCGCGCCCTTCTTCGCCGCGCCCTTGCGGGCGCTCTTCTTCGCGGTGCGCTTCCGCGCGCCGCCCTTCTTCGAGGTCGCCATACCACTTTCTCCCGGTAGAAATGTGGTCGTGAGCCGACTGCGATCACGGTTCCGTGCCGCTCGATGTGCGGCCGTCCCAGGACGACGCACACCATCGTCGTGCAACGCAGCATGAATGCCATGCGCGTGTCACGACGCACGAAATTGCATGCGGACGCGCACGAGTCAAGCGCGGGGCGGCGCGCCGCGCGCGTCGGTCGTGGTGCGGAGCGTCGCGGGGACGCATACTTCTGCCATCGTTCCACTCACTCAGGAAGGTCGTCATGGCAGGATTCGGAATGTTCGCGCTGCTCGTCGCCCTCTTCGTCGTCTTCGTCGCGACGCGCTCCTTCAAGGTCATCGGCCAGGCGGAGGTCATGGTCGTCGAGCGCCTCGGCCGGTTCCACCGTCTCGCGCGGTCGGGGTTCAACGTCCTGATCCCGTTCATCGAGCGGCCGCGCGCGATCGACGTCCGCTACGTCGAATCCGACGTCTCCGGGGTGAAGAAGATCACCGCCGGCTCCTCGTCGCGCATCGACCTGCGCGAGCAGGTGCTCAACTTCCCGAGCCAGCCGGTGATCACGAAGGACAACGTCACGATCGACATCGACGCCGTGCTGTACTACCGCGTCGCCGATCCGCAGAAGGCGACGTACGCCGTGCAGAACCTCCCCTACGCGCTCGAGACGTACACGCGCACCACTCTGCGCAACATCGTCGGCGAGATGGAGCTCGACTCCACCCTCGCGAGCCGCGACCAGATCAACCGCCGCATGCGCGAGGTGATCGAGGAGGCGGCGGTGAGCTGGGGGGTGGACGTCACGCGCGTCGAGCTGCAGGCGATCGAGCCCCCGCGCGACATCCAGCAGTCGATGGAGCTGCAGATGCGCGCGGAGCGCGAGCGGCGCGCCGCGGTGACGAACGCCGAGGCGCACAAGCGCGCGGCGATCCTCGAGGCCGAAGGGCTGCGCGAATCACAGGTCCGCAAGGCGGAGGGCGAGCGGGAGGCGGCGATCCTGCGGGCGCAGGGGCAGGCCGAGGCGCGGCTCGCCCTCGCCGAAGCGGAGGCGGAGGCGCTGCGCCGGGTGGCCGCCGCGCTCCCCGACGGGCAGGCCGCCATGTACCTCCTCGGCCAGAAGTACCTCGAGATGCTCCCGCGGCTCGCCGAGGGGAAGGGGCAGACGGTCTTCCTCCCCGCGGACGCGACGGGGGTGATGGGCGCGGTGGGCGCGGTGCGCGAGCTGCTGAAGGGCGGGCTCGCGGCCGCGACGCCCATGAGCGGCGCTCCAGGCACGGGGCTCGGCTACGATCGCCGCGCCGTGACGGCGAAGGCGCTGGGCGAGGGGGAGGGGTGAGAGTGCGAGAGACGCCGATTACCCGAGAGCGCGCCGAGCGGATCGCCAAGGCGCAACCGTGCGCGCGCTGCGGCGAGTATTCGTTCAAGCAGGTGAAGGTGAAGCCGGCGTCGGAGGGACAGCGGCAGACGCTCGCCGTCGTCTGGCACGTCGTGCGCACCTGCGGCATCTGCGGCGCGGTCGAGGAGCTGGGGATCGACGACGACGGCGACGTCGTCTACGCCGGGTGAGGGCGCGTCACTCCTCGGCGGTCTCAGCCGGCCAGGTCCGCTTCTTCGAGAATTTCCGTCCGAAGACCGCGCGCAGCACCGGAGACGGATCCTCCGTCCGGGCGACCAGATCGACGCGATCGGCGAGGAAGAGGGGGCGGTCGTACTGGCGATAGCGCCGGTAGTCGTGGCAGAAGCAGAGGGGGCCGTTCCGGGTCAGGCGGCCGAGCCAGATGTCCGGAAGCCCCAGCCACGTCGAGAGATAGAAGCCGTTGAGCTTCTTCCAGCGGGGGAGGTCGCTCTCGATGACGGCGTGCGGGAGCGTCCCGTGCTTCCCCCACTGGACGTCCACCGTCGGCGTCCCGCGGCCGCGCCAGCTCGTGTGGAGGATGGTCCCGTGCCAGTAGGTCCAGAGGTCGGTCGGGGCCGCCGTGCTGTCGTAGCCGACCCAGACGATCTCCTGGTCGGTGGGGACGGTGAACGGGATCCACGCGCCGTGCACGTCGTCTCGCCACAGCAGGTGATAGGCGATGATGCGGCGAGTCGGGTGCAGCACGGCGACAACTCGTTCCAACGGGAACCATTCATCGCGCGTTAGGTACAACAGGGGCGCCAGTGTGCGTGCGAATCTCGCCGCACTGTCGCCTTGTGTCAGCGCGCCGGGAAGCTGTGCCGTGCCCATGGGTCGAGGCGGGATGTGGGCACGAGGGCCGCACCCGGCGAGGAGTCCGGTAGTCAGTGCGACGAGCGCCAGACCAGCGCCGCGCGTGAGCGGGCGAGGGGTGGCGCGCCAGCCACCGCTGCTCGACGCGGCCGTCGTATGGTGCCGTCGACGCAGGGTCCAGGGGGACCGAGAGGAGACCGTATGCGCAAGCCACGACCGGCCGCTTACAATCCGGCTCAGGCACTTCATCTGATTGCCAGTGATCGACAAGGTAATCCCCTGAGCTGTCCATCCTGTTCGGGGAGCATCGATCGGCAGCCACCGATGATGCCGCCGCCGCCGCGTTCGCACGTCACGTTGAAGTGCAAGGATTGTGGCCGGTCGGCCCACTACATCGCAGGACTCGCGTGATCGCACGGCCCCATGCCTCGAGTGCATGGGGCCGTGCTCGTTCCGGGCGCGCGCGCGCCGCGGCGTCGGGCGGCCGTCCGAGGCGCGCACGACCGCTGAACGGATGACCTCGGATCCCATCCCGCGCACAGAACTTGCCCCCTGCCACCGATGCACTGCCGCCGCGGTCGCACCCTCGGCGGTGATCGTTCCATCCGGACGCGCCTTGCCGCCTCTCCCGAAGCGACGGCCCAGGCGCCGGTACGAACGAGCCACATCGCACCACGGAAGGGGATCGTCACATGGCTCGTCTCAACGGTGTCGTGAAGTGGTTCAACGACGCGAAGGGCTACGGCTTCATCTCTCGCGAAGGGGGGCCGGACGTCTTCGTGCACTACAGCGCCATCCAGGGCGGCGGGTTCAAGTCGCTCGCGGAGGGTGATCGCGTCGAGTTCGAGATCGTCCAGGGGCAGAAGGGGCCGCAGGCCGCCGACGTGGTGAAGGCCGGCGGGAACGGCGGCGACCAGGGCTGATCGCGCCACACCGGTGACACCCCGCCTCCTCGCCAGGGCGGGGTGTCGTCGTTTCACCGCGCCGCGATGAGAGCACGCCGGCTCGATCCCGCTCGCACCGAGCCGATGTACGCGACCGTCGGCACCGACGTTCCGCGCGACGACGGTTGGACGTTCGAACCCAAGTACGACGGGATCCGCGTGCTCGCGTACGTGGCGCCGGCGTCGGCGCGCGCGTCACCGACACGCGGGGGGCGCGCGCAGCCGGCGATCCGGCTGATCACGCGCAACGGGAAAGACAAGGCGGTGCAGTTCCCCGAGGTGGTCGACGCGTTGCGCGCGCTCGGCCGCCGAGCCCGGCGATCCTTCGTCGTCGACGGCGAAGTCGTCGCGATCGACCGACCCGGGTCGGCGGGGCGCTTCCAGTCGCTCCAGTCGCGCATGCACGCGAAGGACGCGGCGCACATCGCCCGCATCGCCCGCGACCACCCGGCGGTGCTCATCGCGTTCGACCTGCTCCAGCTCGGCGAGCAGCCGCTCGTCGACGAGCCGTGGCGGGAGCGCCGGCGCCGCCTCGAGGCGCTGCTCGCCGACACGGACGGAGTCGTGCGCGCGAGCCCCACCTCGCCGCGTGCGGACGCGATGCTCCGTCGCGCGCGCGCCGCGGGGTGGGAAGGGGTCATCGCGAAGCGCGTGGACGCGCCGTACCTCCCCGGCGTCCGGTCGCGCGACTGGCTCAAGCTCAAGCTGCAGCATCGCGCGGAGTTCGTCGTCGGCGGATGGACCGACCCGCGGCGCACGCGCCCGTACCTCGGCGCACTCCTGCTCGGCTACTTCGACGACGAAGGGCGGCTGCACTACGCCGGGCACATGGGGGGCGGCTTCACCCACGAGGCGCTGGCGGCGATGCGGCGGCAGCTCGAGCGTCGCGCGCGCCGCACCTCGCCGTTCGTCGATCCGCCGCGCAGGAGCGAGCCGGTGCACTGGGTGCGCCCCGATCTCGTGGTGGAAGTGAAGTTCGCCGAATGGACCGCCGATCGGCGGCTGCGGCAGCCGATCTTCCTCGGGGTGCGCGACGACAAGCCGGCGCGGGAGGTGCGTCTCGAGCGCACCAGTCTGCAGAACTGGGCGAACGAGATGACGGCGGCGACTCGACGGCAAACGGCGACACGGCGGCAGGCGGCGACGCGCGCATCGACGCTCGCGGCACCGCGTCGCACGGCCAAGCGCGGTGCGACGAAGCGTGGCGCGAGCAAGCGGGGGGCGAGCAAGCGGGGGGCGAGCAAGCGTGGCGCGTCGAAGCGCGGAGCAACGAAGCGCGGCGCGGCCAAGGGCGCCACGACCACGCGTGGCGCCGCGACGCGCGGCGCGGGGTCGGGAACGCGAGACGCGGCCACTACCATTGGGGGGCCCCCCCCGAACGACACGATCGCTCGCCGCGGCGGCGCACGCGTCACCACGGCGACGCGCCCCACGGCGAAGCGACTCCCGCTCCTCGATCAGCTCACCCGCATCGAGCGCGGAAGCGGCTCGGGCGAGATCACCTTCGAGTCCGGCGCGCAGCAGCGCGTCACGAGCCTCGGCAAGCTCTACTTCCCCGACGACGGCATCACCAAGGGCGACGTCATGCGCTACTACGTGCGCGTGGCGCCCGCGCTCCTCCCCCTGATCGCCGACCGTCCCCTGGCGCTCAAGCGCTATCCCGACGGCGTCGGCGGCGGCTCCTTCTTCCAGCAGCGCGCCGAGCCGTCTCCTCCCGAAGGCGTGCGCATCGCCGAAGTGGACGTCGAAGGCGAGGGGCCCGCGCCGCGCTACATCGGCGGCGAACTGGAGACGCTGCTGCATTCGGTACAGATGGGCGCGATCACCGTGCACGCCTGGTTGTCGCGGCTGCGGTCGCTCGATCGTCCCGACTACTCGCTCATCGACCTCGACCCCGGCGACGGCGTGCCGTTCTCGCGCGTGGTCGCGCTCGGCCGCACGATCGGCCGCCTGCTCGAGACGAGGGGCCTGAATGCTGCAGTCAAGACGTCGGGATCGCGCGGGCTGCACGTCGGCATTCCACTGTGGCCGCGCGCCTCCTACGACGATGCCGTGCGGATCGCGGAACGCATCGCGGCCGACGTGATCGATCGACATCCGGACATCGCGACACTCGAGCGACGCACGGCCAGGCGGCCGCGCGGCTCGGTGTACCTCGATACTCAACAGAACGCGCGCGGGAAGAGCGTCGTGAGTCCCTACGCCGTTCGAGCACGTTCCCTGGCAACCGTGTCGGCTCCACTCCGCTGGTCGGAGCTGGGCACGGCGCTACGTTTGCAGGCGTTCACCGTCCGCTCGGAGCCCAGACGGCTCGCGCGCATCGGCGATGTCTGGGGCGAAGCGATCGCAGCCGGCAACGACGCACGCACGGTGAGGGCGGCGCTGCGCTGAACGCGCCACACCCACACACGCAGGAGGCGGCATGATGATGGAGGAGGAGGGATCGCAACCGGCTCTGCCGAGGTTGTACGTGCGCGACCTGCCCGGTGGCGGCTTCGTCGCGATCGACCTGCTCGCGGACGCGGAGCCGCTCACGGGCACCCCCTGCCGCGCCCGCGTCGCCGTCGAACGACGGTCGGGGAACGACCGGCGCGTGGGGCATCCTCCGCCGATCATCGCCGAGGCGCACGGCGAGTCGCGCAGCGAAGTGTTCGGCGACCTGTACCGGATCGCGTGCGACAACGTCGCCGTCGCGCGCGGACTGCTGCACTGGCGGCGGCAGCGCGCGAGCGCGCCGGTCGCCGCCGCGACCGCCTAGCGACGCGGCCGGCAGCGATCGACGACGGGGCGCGGCTCTCACCGGAGCGCGCCCCGTCGTCGCGTTCAGAGGAGCTCGAAGCGCACGCCGCGCCGGATCGCCCGATCGTCGACCGGCGCGCGCCGGAAGAGCTGCGCCGGTCGACCGCGTCCGTCGCTGCGCCACTCGGCGAGCGGCTCCACCACCCCGGCCGCCTGCAGCGTGCGGCGGAAGCTCGCCTTGTGCAGCGCGCGGCCGACGAGCAGCTCGTACACCGCCTGCAGCTCGGTGAGCGTGAACGCGGGCGGCAGCAGCCGGAAGGCGACCGAGGCGAGATCGAGCCGCGCGCGCAGCGACTCGAGCGCGGCGGCGACGATGCGCTGCTGTCGCGGCGCCAGCGCCGGCAGCGCGTCGACGTCGAACCAGCGCGCCTCGATCTCCAGCGCCACGCTCGCGCCGCCGAGGGGGACGAGCGCGGCGAAGGTGATCGAGATCTCCGCCTCGCCCGGATGCCGCTGGCCGTCGCCGAAGGCCCCGACCTGCTCCAGCGGAACGCTCCGTCCCCCGAGCGCGGCCCGACAGACGCGCGCGGCGCCATCGTCGAGGGTCTCGACGTCGCGCGGGGCGTCCCACGGCAGGATCCACGGCTCGCGCGCCCGCGGATCCATCGATGGAACGAGGAGCGTCGCGAGCCCGCCGCGCATCGGCGTGACGGGAACCAGATCGATCGCCACCGAGGCGCGTCTCGCGGTCGGCCGTACGACGGAGAAGAGACGCTCGCGCATGGAAACTAGTTAGTTCCCACGGGCGACTAAAATCAAGAGCGCCGCCGGGAGTTCGGGGCGCTGGGCTACTATGCTGAGGAGCAAGGGGCTAGGGATCAGGGACTAGGGGTTGGGGAGTGTCACCCCGCAGTCGCGAGCGCAGCGAGCGACTGTCGGGGGCAGGTGGCGGCACGTGGAATTCGAGTGGTGCGTGGCGACCAGTCCCCACGGTCCGCCACGCTTTCCGGCCCTCGGCCCTCGGCTCTCGGCCCTCGGCCGATGCAGCAGCTCCCTCGCATTCGCTCGGGACGACAGCCACCACCCCCAGCCC